>Ga0209426_1000497_pt1 | contig 39216 bp, 33 predicted proteins | sample Deesub1362B_J571_FD_187697 | JGI IMG/M metagenome (GOLD analysis project Ga0209426, IMG submission 187697) | Deep oceanic, basalt-hosted subsurface ecosystem from Juan de Fuca Ridge flank, Pacific Ocean, CORK Borehole 1362B_J2.571 (SPAdes)... ...
CTTGTTCAAAAACACCACAATGTAAGGAACCCCCACCTGACGAGCCAGCAGAATGTGCTCACGCGTCTGCGGCATCGGACCGTCCGCAGCACTCACCACCAGAATAGCCCCATCCATCTGGGCTGCACCGGTAATCATATTCTTCACGTAGTCTGCGTGCCCCGGACAGTCCACATGAGCGTAGTGGCGGTTCTCCGTTTCGTACTCCACATGGGCCGTCTGAATGGTGATCCCGCGTTCCCTTTCTTCCGGGGCATTGTCAATGGAATCGAATGTGCGTACCTGTGCAAGTCCCTTCTTATTCAGGTAGTAGGTAATTGCAGCCGTCAACGTGGTTTTTCCGTGGTCAACGTGACCGATGGTACCCACATTTACATGCGGTTTTTTTCGCTCAAATTTGGCCTTGGCCATCGGTTTTTCCTCCTTGCTGTTCGCAAATAATCAAGCCAATTTATCAGCCCCTTTTCGGGCCATTTTACACCAAGTCATTGGAAAAACATCTGCGCATTGGAGCCCACGACCGGGATTGAACCGGTGACCTCATCCTTACCAAGGATGTGCTCTACCAACTGAGCTACGTGGGCATCATGAATCAAAGAACAAAATCCTTCATTTCTTCTTTTCCAGGGCTCGCAATCCCGCCAAACGGAATTGATCAATCCAGTATCAGCCGGGTTACGTGGGCATCATGCCATCAAACAACTTCATAACAGGCTCAAACCCTGAACCCCGGCGAGAACATCCATATGGATCCAATCAGCTATAGCCCGGATGCGCGTCCTGCAGATAAAAAAATCACCGGCTCCAAACGAAAAATTTGGCTATCCCGCACATGGCGGGATAGCCTTCTCTGGAGCGGGAGACGGGACTCGAACCCGCGACAGACAGCTTGGAAGGCTGTAGCTCTACCAACTGAGCTACTCCCGCATCCAAACGTAGTGGAGAGGGGAGGATTCGAACCTCCGAAGGCTGCGCCAGCAGATTTACAGTCTGCCCCCTTTGACCGCTCGGGAACCTCTCCATATCGTCTGGAGCCGATGAGAGGACTCGAACCTCCAACCCGCTGATTACAAATCAGCTGCTCTACCAATTGAGCTACATCGGCACCCATACGGATCTTGTCAAAGAGCTGCCAACACAGCCTAATAATATAATAAAAAAAGACCGTTTGTCAAGCAAAATTCTTCTATCTTTTTACAAAAATTTTATTCCGTTCCTCTCCTCTTAGCTCATCTTTTTCCACACGCTGCCATCAGGCCGATCTTCGATCTGATATCCCATCTCGTGCAGCTTGCTCCGGATTTCATCGGCCAGGTCAAATAATTTTTTCTTCCGCAGTGAATTCCTCACCTCCAGCAGCAATTCCATCACCTTCTCGAAATCGCCGCTGGTCGCAGGGCTCTCTTCTTTTCTGAGAAGCGACAGAAAAGAATCGTATCCTTCCAGCGTTTTCCGAATCCGTGAAAGTACATAGGCCCGCTCTCCTTCCGGCTTCCCCTCCGCAAGAATCCGGTTGGCAAGTTTCACAATTTCAAACAGATGTCCGATGGCTCTGGCGGAATTGAAATCATCGTCCATGGCCTCTTCAAAGGCGGACCGATGATGGGCCAATTCCTGAAGGGCGGCACGCGCCCGGTCTGGCAGTTTCCCGGCCAGAAATTCATCTTCCGGGATGTTCTCCACCTGAAGCAATTCCCCATAGGTATTTTGCAGGCGGCGCCAGGCCCTTTCGGTTTCTTCCAGAATATCCTCCGAGTAGTTGATGGGACTGCGGTAATGTTTTTGCAAGAAAAACAGGCGGATCACCTCGGGAGAGATCTGCTTCAAAATCTCCCGCACGGTCAGCACGTTGCCCAACGATTTGGACATCTTCTCGCCACGGATGTTCAGGAAGCCGTTGTGCATCCAGTAGCGGGCAAACTGGGCACTTCCAGCCCCACAGCTCTGAGCAATTTCGTTTTCATGGTGCGGGAAAATAAGGTCTTCCCCACCGGCATGGATATCGAAGTCCGGGCCCAGGTATTTCATGGACATGGCCGAGCACTCAATATGCCAGCCTGGACGCCCTTTTCCCCAGGGACTGTCCCAGGCCGGTTCCCCGGGTTTAGCCGCCTTCCACAGGGCAAAATCCAACGGATTGCGCTTCCGCTCATCGACCTCCACGCGAGCACCGGCCTGCAGCTCCTCCAGTTTTTTCCCGCTCAACCGTCCGTAATCGGGAAATTTCTCTACATTATAATAAACATCCCCATTAAGACGGTAAGCAATGCCCCGCTCCTCCAGCTTGCGGATGAGCGCAATCATCTCCGCAATATGTTCGGTGGCCTTTGGATGGACGGTGGCACGTCGAATCCGCAACTTCTCCAGATCTTCAAAATACGCCCGGGTGAATTCTTCCGCCACATCCGCCGGCGAGCGGTTCTCCCGATGGGCGCGGTTAATGATTTTGTCATCTACATCAGTGATGTTTACGACGAATGTAACATCAAACCCGCGGTATTCCAGATACCGGCGGAATACGTCAAAGACAATAAAAGGTCGGGCATTGCCGATGTGAAAATAGTCGTACACCGTGGGTCCGCAAAGGTAAAATTTTACCTTGCCCGGTTCTATTGGGATAAAATCCTCTTTTTTCTTTGTAAGTGTATTGTAAATCCGAATTCCCATTGTTTTCTCCTCCCGTTGGCCAGAGCCTTATGAATCCATTTTTGCCCGAAAGAAACGGGTTTAAGCCATTACCCTGCCTGATCCAGTGCCCGCCGCACCAGGCGGGCACACTTCTCTTTGCCGTACAGCTCCACAATTTTCTGCAGCTCTGGCCCATGCTCACGCCCTGTCAGCGCCACACGAATGGGCATCCACAAATCTTTTCCCTTGATTGCTGTTTCTTTTTGAATCTCTTTCATCAGCTCGCGAAACGCTGCACCGTTCCATTCAATCCGATTTTCCAGTTTTTCCAGAAATTTCCGATACACCTGCGCAGAGGCCGGTTTTTCCAGCCATTCCCGTGCTTCGTAATCAAAATCTTCACGGATCAGATTGGCACATTTCTCCGGAAGTTGCGCCAGGTATTCCACACCATCCAGAACCAGCTCCACACAGCGGGCAGCATATTCGCGGTCTGGCGGAATCAGCCCGCCCTTTTTCAAAAATTCGATACCTAAGGCAATCACAGATTGCCGGTCACCGTTACGGATGTACCAGCCGTTCATCCAGTTGAGTTTCTCCGGATTGAATACGGCCGCAGATTTGGACAGCCGCTCAAAGGTAAACTCGTTCACAAGCCGTTCGATGGAGAGAATTTCTTCCCCGCTGGGAGAAGACCAGCCAAGAAGGCTGAGAAAGTTAAAGAGCGCCTCCGGCAGGTAGCCTCGCTCCCGGTATTCCCGTACGCTGCTGGCACCGTGCCGTTTGGAAAGTTTGGAACGGTCGGGTCCCAGGATCATGGGAATGTGCACGAATTCGGGAATAGCAAACCCCAGGGTCCGGTAAAGCAAAACCTGTTTGGGCGTGTTGGAAAGATGATCTTCCCCGCGGATGACATGGGAGATCTCCATCAGGGCATCGTCCACCACCACCGCAAAGTTGTAGGTGGCGATACCGTCCGAACGCAGGATCACAAAATCGCTTACGTTGTGACCATCGAAGCGGATTTCGCCATGAACCACATCGTGGAAAGCGATTTCTCCTTCTGGAACGTGAAACCGGATTACGGGCTTCCGGCCTTCGCGCTCATAGCGCGCGATCTGATCCTGTGTAAGGTGCAAACAGTGTCCGTCGTATTTAGGCATTTCTCCCCGTTTGCGGGCCTCCTCACCCCGGGCCTTCACCTCCTCAACCGTGCAGTAGCAGTAAAAAGCATGCCCTTCTTTTCGCAGTTTTTCCGCATACTCGCGGTACAGGTGCAGGCGTTCAGACTGCCGGTACGGGCCAAAGTCGCCTCCCACATCTGGTCCTTCGTCCCAGTCCAATTTCAGCCAGCGTAAATCTTCCAGAAGGGCATCTTCAAATTCTTTGGTGGAACGCTCCACATCGGTATCTTCGATGCGCAGCACAAATTTCCCGCCGCTGTGGCGGGCGAACAGCCAGTTCAGAATGGCCGTTCTGGCATTACCCACGTGCAAATATCCGGTTGGACTGGGCGCGAAACGTACCCGCACTGTGCTCATCGTGATTCCTGTTCCTCCCTGCTCCGTTTGATCAGCACCACAGCCTGTGCCGCAATCCCTTCCTGCCGTCCGGTGAATCCCATTCGCTCCGTGGTTGTGGCCTTCACGGAAACATCAGCGATCGGCAGTTGAAGAGCGTCGGCGATCTTCTTCCGCATTTCATCCACGAATGGAGCCACTCTGGGTCGCTCCAGAATCAGCACCGAATCCACCTGCACGGGCACATATCCGGCTGTTTCCAACTTTTTACGGATCTCCTCTAAAATAATCAGGCTGCTGACGTTTTTCCACTTTTCGTCGGTATCCGGAAAATGAGCCCCCAGGTCACCAAGTCCAGCTGCGCCGAGAAGGGCATCCCCAATGGCGTGGAGCAGAACATCGGCATCGGAATGGCCTGCTAGCCCTTTTTCAAACGGGATTTCCACTCCGCCCAGTACAAGGGCCCGGTTTTCTGCAAACCGGTGGGCATCAATTCCCAAACCTATCCGCATCCTTCCCGCTCCGTCAGCAGAAATTCCGCAAGTTTAAGATCTTCGGGTGTGGTAATCTTCAAATTCCAGCGGCTGCCGGGAATCACGGAAACCGGCGTTCCCAGCCGTTCTACCAGCGCCGCATCATCTGTCGCGCGGATGCCATCCGCCCGCGCCCTTTCGTGAGCTTCCAGAATAAGCGAATAGCGAAACACCTGCGGGGTCTGAATTTCCCATAGCTCGCTACGGTCTACCGTCTCCACGACCACATCATGGCGAACCCGTTTTACCGTGAAAGGAACGGGGACTCCCGCAATGACAGCTTCCCTTGTTCGGCACAATTCCACAGAACGGTCAATCAATTTCACCGGAACCAGCGGACGGACGGCATCATGAATCACCACCATATCCGGCGGATCACTGAGCGCTTTCAGGCCCAGGTAAACGGAGTCCTGGCGCTCTGGTCCGCCTTCCACCACCTGCCGCACTTTGTGGATGCTGTAGCGGTCCACCACATCCCGGGTTATTGGAAGCATATCCTCCAGATGGGCCACCACAATAACCTCATCCACAAACCGGGACAGCTCAAACGCCCTGAGGGTATAAAAAAGAATCGGCTTATCACCGATTCTCAGCAAAGGTTTATGAATATCGCTCCCCATCCGCCGGCCAATTCCCGCGGACGGGATTACGGCAGCGACCCGCAAGATGTTACCCTCTCTCAAAGGATGAGCATAGCATCTCCGTAGCTGTAAAAGCGGTACCGCTCACGGATAGCCTTCCGGTACGCTTTCATAATAAACTCGTGACCGGCAAAGGCACTTACCAGCATCAGCAACGTGGACCCGGGCAGGTGAAAATTGGTTACCAGCCCATCGATGATCTTGAACTCATAGGGTGGATAAATAAACTTATCCGTCCATCCCTTTTCTGCTTTCACGGAATGGTTGGATGTGACGGCGGTTTCAAGCGCCCGGACCACGGTAGTTCCCACGGCAATAACCCGGCCACCGTTTTCTTTGGTTTCATTAATCGCCCGGGCAGAATCTTCATAAATCTCGTAATATTCGGAATCCATTTTGTGGCGGGAAAGATCCTCCACCTGCACCGGCCGGAAGCTTCCCAGCCCCACATGCAGAACAATGGGCACCACCTTCACACCCATTTGCTGAATTTCATCCAGCAGCTCTCTGGTAAAATGCAATCCTGCGGTGGGAGCCGCCACAGCGCCGCGGACCTCGGCGTACACCGTCTGGTACCGTTCTTTGTCGATGGGCTCGGGTTCCCTTTTTATATAGGGCGGCAACGGTGCCTGCCCCAGTTTCTCCACTATGGAAAAGAAATTTCCGTTGTAATTGAATCGAACAACCCGCCCGCCCGAAACGGTGTTGTCAATCACATCGCAGTACAGGTCTTCCGTGATGTGCAACCGGTTGCCGATGCGGACTTTCCGCGCCGGCTTCACCAGGACTTCCCACAGGCCGTTCTCCAGTTCCCGTAGCAGGAATATTTCTACCTTCGCCTCTGTTTTCTCCTTGATTCCGAACAGCCGTGCCGGAAACACTTTGGTGTGGTTGACCACCAGGCAGTCTCCGTCCTGCAGGTATTCCTTAATATCGCGGAAAATCCGGTGTTCAATCTTCTCGGAATTTCGGTGCAATACCATAAGCCGCGATTCATCCCGCTTTTCGGCAGGATACTGGGCAATTAAATCTTCTGGAAGCGGATATTTGAAATCTGACAGCCTCATCTTTCACTCCAACCCTTCTCCTTGTTCAAATAACGACGGTTGAACACTCCTTCCACCCTTTTGCAACCCAAAGTGCTTATAGGCCAGCAGGGTTACCTCCCGGCCTCTTGGTGTCCGTTTCAAAAAGCCTTCCTGAATCAGGTAGGGTTCGTAGATTTCCTCGATGGTGTCGCTTTCTTCTCCAACAGCAACTGCCAGCGAATTGATCCCCACCGGACCGCCATTGAATTTTTCGATGACGGTGAGCAGGATGCGTTTGTCCATTTCATCCAGGCCGCGTTCGTCCACATCCAGCCGTTCCAGGGCAAGCTGGGTTACGGCCAGAGTGATGGTTCCGTCCCCTTCAATCTGAGCGAAGTCCCTCACGCGCCGCAGCAGCCGGTTGGCGATACGTGGTGTTCCCCGGGCCCGCCGGGCAATTTCCCGCGCCGCATCCTTTTCGATCTCAATTTCCAGAATCCGGGCCGAACGCATCACAATCTTAAAGAGATCCTCCGGAGGGTAGTAGTCCAGCCGGTTTACCACTCCAAAGCGGTCCCGCAATGGAGACGTAAGCAAGCCCGCCCGGGTGGTCGCCCCTACCAGCGTAAAGTGCGGCAATTGCAGCTGGATGCTCCGAGCATTGGCTCCACGGTCAATTACAATGTCCAGGCGAAAATCCTCCATTGCGGCATAGAGGTACTCCTCAACCGTGGTATTCAGCCGGTGAATCTCGTCCACAAAAAGGACATCCCCGTTTTTCAGGTTGGTGAGAATACCCGCCAGATCGCCCGGCTTTTCCAGTGCCGGCCCAGAAGTAACCTTGATATCAACCCCCATTTCGCGAGCAATGATGTAAGCCAGAGTGGTCTTTCCCAGCCCGGGTGGACCGTAAAACAGGACGTGATCCAGCGGTTCGCCCCGTTCTTTGGCTGCCTGGATAAAAACGCGGAGGTTGTTTTTGATTTTGTCCTGCCCGATAAATTCTTCAAACCGTGATGGGCGCAAACTGCGGTCAAACTCCAGTTCTCCGGCAAGAGGCTCTGGATTTGTGGGTGAAACCCGCAGGCTTTTATCCTTTTTCAATCCCATCTACGCCGCCACCTGTAGTGCCTTTTTGATAATGGTTTCCAGATCGGCATCCTTGCCTGCTTCGTTTAAAGCGCGGCGTACCATTTTGTACGCTTCGTTCCGCTTGTACCCCAAAGAAATGAGCGCCAGAACAGCCTCTTCGGCCGCCGATGTATCGGCGGTCGTAATCCATTCTTCCACGGGCTGCGGTCCGCCCACTTTGTCACGAAGCTCTGTAACCAAGCGCTGCGCCGTTTTTCGCCCAATTCCCGGAATCTGCGCCAGCAAAGCTGCATCTCCGCCGGCAATCACCTGGCGCAGCCGATCTGCGGAAATTTTGGAAAGGATGCCCTGGGCCAACCGCGGCCCAACACCGGAAACCGAAATAAGCTTTTCGAAAATCTCTTTCTCCTCAGGTTCACAGAATCCGTAAAGCTGCATCACGTCTTCGCGCACGTGCAGATAGGTATGAAGCAACACCTCCTGCCCTACAGCGGGAACGCGCTCGTAGGTTGTAACGGGCACAAAAATTTCGTAGCCTACGCCATTCACATCCAGCACCACCCTGGTTGGCGATTTTTCCATTACTTTTCCACGCACGTAGGCCAGCATGTTACAGTCCACCGTATTTGCGCTGCAAATGACAGAGCGCCACGGCTACGGCATCGGACACATCATAGCCGATTTCCGCTCCGTTCAGATCCACCCGAGAAAGCACCATCCGGCGGACCTGCTCTTTGGAAGCATTTCCGTAGCCGGTCACTGCCATTTTCACTTCGCGGGCGGAGTATTCGGCAATGGGAACTCCACGGTGCGCCGCTGCAATCAGTACAGCACCCCGGGCGTATCCCATGCGCATGGCAGACTGCGGATTTTCCGCATAAAACATCTCTTCAACGGCCACTTCATCGGGCCGGTTCTCCTGAATGAGCTGAGAAATCCTGGAATAGATTTCTGCCAATCGGAGAGGAAGCGGTTTCCTGGAGGCTGTACGGATTTCTCCAAATTCTGAGGCCCGGATCCGGTTTCCTTCCCGGGAGATGAATGCGTAACCGGTATTCGTCAGACTCGGATCTATTCCCATTATTATCAACGCTCGCCTCGAAGGATGCTCATTCCTGCTGCAGTTCTTCCATGAGCTTCACGTCGATGTCAAAATTGGCATACACATGCTGAACATCGTCATGGTCGTCCAGGGCATCCATCAGCTTAAGGAGCTGCTCGGCCTGTTTGCCCTCCACTTTCACCGTGGTTTTTGGATACATGGTCACTTCTGCGGAATCGATCGGGATGCCGGCCTCTTCAATCGCCTTTTTCACGGCTTCAAAGTTTTCCGGCTCCGTTAGCACTTCATACGAATGGCCATCGCTTTTGATGTCCTCTGCTCCCGCATCCAGCACTACCATCATCAGATCGTCTTCGGACACCTGATCGGCTTTCACCAGAATGACGCCTTTTTTCTCAAAAATCCAGGAAACGCTACCGGATTCAGCCAGGTTACCATTATGTTTACTGAACAGGTGCCGGAGTTCCGCGACCGTCCGGTTCTTGTTGTCCGTCAAAGCTTCAATCATGATGGCCACTCCCCCGGGACCGTATCCTTCGTATGTTACCTCTTCATAATGCACCCCGGGAAGTTCCCCCGTTCCGCGTTTGATAGCGCGTTCGATATTGGCAGCCGGCATATTGTGGGCTTTCGCTGCCGCAATCGCAGCCCGAAGGCGCGGGTTGGCCGATTCATCCCCTCCCCCAAGACGTGCCGCAACGGTAATCTCTTTTATTAACTTGGTAAAAATCCGCCCCCGCTGGGCATCCACCTTGGCTTTCTTATGTTTGATACTGCTCCATTTGTTGTGGCCAGACATTCTACCTCCAATGGTTGGTTCGGAAAGTTAATTTAATAAAAATTCCCCCCCATTCCAAATAAAAAATCGTAGGTATCGGTTATTCAATGGTTTAACAAAGCAGGAAATGTAACAGGACAGTCAAAAACTGCAGAAAGAGATAACATTCGTTTCAGCAAGAACAAAAAGTTACGCCATCTTCTTCCGAATCCGCCCCCTGCCCTTCAGATGGCTCCTCACGGCGATTTTTTCTGGATCACCGTCCGGACAATCCAGGCGTCCCGATAGCCGGCTTCAATGGCTTTTCGCTGAAATTCTTCCGCGTCGTGTCGCCGCTCAAAATCGCCCACGCGGATCTTGTAATACGGCGGCTCAAAAACCAGATATACGTTCACATCCTCAAATTGCAACATGGCTTGTTTCTGAATTTCGGCCGCATCTTCCTGCGAAGTAACCGCCGCAATCTGAATACGGAATCCTGGTACTTTTCTTATTCTTGGCTTACTGGAAGGCAGCTTTGGTGTTGCCGTCCCACTCTCTTCCGCCCCAATGGAAACCGTATCCTCTTCTGCCACTGTTTTGGGTGGAATGGTGAAATTCAAATCCCCCAGTTCAACCGGGTCCAGATCTTCAATGAGAACCGGTTTTTTTTCTCCTTCTTTTGCAGGTTCTTTGGGTGATGGCCGAAGCCCGGCACAACTCAGCATATACCCCATCGCCAGCGCCGCAAAACCAAGAGCAAACCATCGATTGATCAGTAATCCCCACATATGCGTATGCCTCCATGCCCCTGTAAAAAATCGAAGCAGGGAGGGAGTTCCTCCCTACTTCGATTTCAACTTGCGGATTTCCTCAGTCAGCTTTGGTACTACCTCGAAAAGATCTCCAACAATGCCGTAGTCGGCCTTCGAAAAAATGGGCGCCTCGGGATCTTTGTTGATTGCAACGATCACTTTAGAGGACGACATGCCAGCGAGATGCTGGATTGCCCCGGAAATTCCCACCGCGATGTACAGGTTTGGAGAAACGGTTTTCCCGGTTTGGCCAACCTGATCGGCATGTGGCCGCCAACCGGCATCTACAGCGGCGCGGGAGGCTCCCACGGCACCGCCCAGCAATTCTGCCAGTTCCTCCAGCATTTTGAAATTTTCCGGTCCTTTCATTCCGCGACCGCCGGAAACGATTACATCGGCTTCCGTCAGTTCAATTTTTCCTCCTTCCGTGGCGCGGAATTCCTTTACCTGATAGTGGCGATCGGCCGTTCCCACGCTCATCTCTTCCACGGCCGCCGTATCATTACCAGCCTCTCTGGGGGTGAATACGTTGGGCCTCAGAGAAGCCAGATTGGGCGTTCCTTTGAACCGTACAGTGACAAAAGCCTTGCCGGCATAAACCGGCCGCACAGCCCATAATTCTCCGTCCGTAACCGTAAGTTCCGTGCAGTCGGTGGCCAATCCAACCCCCAGCCTGGCCGCTACCCGTGGTGCCAGGTCTTTACCCTGCAGCGAAGCAGAAAAGAAAACGGCCTGCGGCTGAACCTGCTCGATGGCTTTCAGGACAGCTTCCGTGAAAACCTCGGGAACATACCCCGAGAGCCCTTCACTTTTGGCAAAATATATCTTTTTGATTCCATATTTTCCGATCTGTTCGGCATTCTGAGGAAGCTCTTTGCCGATAACCAGGGCCACCGCCTCTCCTCCAAGCTGAGAAGCGATATCGGCCGCTGCAGTCGCCACTTCATAAGCGGTTTTGCGAAACCCGCCGTCCCGCTGCTCAAGAACTGCCAGAACTGTACCTGCCATGGTTCCCTCCTTACGTCTATGTTTGCGGACGCCCGCGTCCGGTTCAGATCACTTTGGCTTCTTCGTGCAACCGCCGGACCAGCTCCGGCACATCATCCACGCCCTTGCCGATAAATTTCCCAGCCTGCCGTTCCGGCGGGTAATCCATCTTAACAATCTCCAGCTGAGTTTCAGGCGCGTCCACAGTCTTTTCTTCGATCGGCTTCTTTTTGGCCATCATGATGCCCTTTACCGACGCATAGCGCGGTTCGTTCAAGCCTTTTTGAGCCGTAACGACCGCCGGAAGGGAGGCCTCTATCACCTCCGTTCCACCTTCCACCTCTCTTTCTGCCACCAGTTTCCCATCACCAATTTCCAGTTTCGTCACCACCGTCACACAAGGAATCCCCAGCAGCGTGGCAACCCGCGGACCGACCTGCAGGTTATCGTCATCCACGGCCTGTTTTCCCATGAGAATAATGTCGTACGGAAGTTCTTTCAACGTATCGGCCAGCACCGAAGCCACAGCATGGGAATCCAGGTACGTATCATCCAGCTTAATGTGAACCCCCTTGTCTGCCCCCATTGCCAGGGCTGTCCGAATAGCCGATGTCACCCGGTCGGGCCCCAGGCTCACCACCGTAACCTCACCGCCATGCTTTTCTTTGATCCGCAACCCCTCTTCCACAGCAAACTCATCATACGGATTCAAAATGTAATTCACACCCGCAGGGTCAATCGTCTTACCATCGGGTCCTACCTTTACCTTGGTTTCTGTATCGGGTACCTGTTTAATGCAGACAATAATGTTCACGGGTCCCTCCTCTTTTGGTTTGTCTTCTGTGCCTTTGCGGGCTGGTGAGTTCAATTTATCCAGGCCAGTTGATAAAATCAAGAATTTTATAAAAATAGCTGCCTTATGTGGCACTCTTGACCGGATGGATCCTCCATTCCTCGCAATCTGGATCCATTCGGCCTGGACTTGGATGAAAAGTGTTGTATTTCTCACCCAAAAAACATAATTTGGAAGGAGTAAAGAACCGGAATTCAGGGAGAGCGTTCATGTTTCCGCTGAAAGATACCATTCAGGCACGGTCGTTCCCTTTTGTGACTTTGCTTATCATTGCAGTTAATACGGCTGTTTTTCTTGTGGAGATCTCGCTGGGTCCTAAACTTCAAACCGTCATTCAGGTTCTCGGCGTCGTTCCCAAAAAATATTTCCTCCTGGCGGAATATGCTCCATTCAACATACTGGAAAGGTTTGGTCCGATTTTTACTTCCATGTTTCTGCACGGCGGTTGGGTGCACTTTCTGGGCAATATGTGGTTCCTGTGGATTTTCGGCGACAATGTGGAAGACCGGCTGGGCCATTTCCGCTACTTTCTATTTTACATTTTGAGTGGTGTCGGCGCAGCCCTGGTTCACATTTATATGAATCCGGAATCAACGGTTCCCACCATTGGTGCCAGTGGAGCCATTTCCGGCGTTATGGGTGCTTACATCCTGTTTTTCCCCCATTCAACCATCATTACTCTTGTTCCGATCTTCTTCTTTGTGGAATTTTTAGAAATTCCGGCGATAATTTTCCTGGGATACTGGGCCCTTCTGCAGCTTTTTCAGGGCACCATCTCTCTTGCACTGCCGCCAGATATGGGGGGCGTGGCCTGGTGGGCCCATCTGGGTGGCTTCGTCTGCGGTATGGTTCTGGGTCCCATTCTGCAAAAGCGCAAACGAAAGAGGATTCAGATCTACCCGGACCAGTATTTTCCGTGGTAGACCGAACAAATAAACATGGAGAGGAGGAAGCGATGGGCATCCTGGACCTTTTCTGGCTGTTTTTTATGATTTCGGCACTTCAGCCGATTATCCGGCAGCGGATGCTTGTGAATGCTCGGATCCGGCTGATGCAAAAAATAGAACGCAAACGCGGTAGCCGGCTCATCGCCCTGATTCACCGGCAGGAAACCATGAGCCTTCTGGGTTTTCCGGTGATGCGGTACATTAACATTGAAGACTCAGAGGAAGTGCTGCGCGCCATTAAGCTAACGGATCCGAACATTCCCATCGATCTGATTGTCCACACCCCGGGCGGTTTGGCACTGGCGGCCAAACAGATTGCCATGGCCCTGAAAAAACACCCGGCGAAAGTGACGGTGTTTGTGCCCCATTACGCCATGTCTGGCGGAACGTTAATCGCCCTTGCCGCCGACGAAATCGTGATGGATCCAAACGCCGTGCTGGGCCCTGTCGACCCGCAGCTCGGACAGTACCCAGCCGCTTCGATTCTGGCGGCCATTCAGAAAAAGAAACCGGAGCACGTGGATGATGAAACGATGATCCTGGCAGATGTGGCCGAAAAAGCAATCCGCCAGCTGAAAAACACTGTACGGGAAATCCTGGAAGGAAAAATGCCTCCGGAAAAAGTAGAAGAAATTGCTGAGCTGCTCTCGAAGGGAACCTGGACGCATGATTACCCTATTATGCCCGAAGAAGCACGTTCATTTGGGCTGCCTATCTCTACAGACATGCCGGAAGAAATCTACCAGTTCATGAACCTGTTCCCGCAGCCGGTCCATAAGAAAATGCCTACGGTCCAGTATATTCCCACCCCCTATACAGAAGGGAAACCGACGCACCAAGGTTCGTAAACAAAAACCCGGGCGGGCGGACAGGGAGTTAATAAAAAACGCTGGCAAAGCCATGGAGGACAGGGATGAAAGAGATACTCCGCAAAAAAGACGGCACCCTGACCGAAAAAGAATCCGGTCAGGTAGTGGGTGATGAGGATATTTTGGATCTGATCCGGGAAGATGAGGCGTTCCGAATTACCGATGAATCCACTGGTGCCGATGTTACGCAGGATGAACTGACACAGCTGCTGATTCGTCGGACAAGAGAGAAGCCGGATTTTCAGAAAATCATGGAGAACCTGAAATCGGGCATCGAAAGCGGCCGGACCACTCTCGGTCAGGTACTCCAGGACCTGTTTTTTGCCGGCTACGGCGCGCTGGTTACCACCGAACAAAAATTAAGGGAAGCGATCGAACAGCTTGTGGCTAGCGGTAAGGTCTCCAAAGAAAAAGGTGAAGAATTCCTGGCCAGAGCCAAGGAAACCCTCCGCACCCGCGAAAAAGAGGCCGAGCAGAAAATCCGCACAGTCATGAACAAGATGCTATCCGAAATCGGCATTTCCACCAGAGAAGAACTGGACCAGAAGATCAATCAGATTGTTGAAAAGCGCATTCAGCCCCTGGAAAAAGAACTGAAGGCAATCAGGAAACAACTGGACAGCCTGGAAAAATAGGGAAAAGGCTGGAAATATTCCGGCCTACTGGCCATAAATTCTTGATTGCTGCGTTCCTTTCCCATTGAGTATAAATGCCTGTGCCGGCACAAAAAAAGTCTGCCAGGATCACCAAAAACACTTGTTCTTTTTCTGAACACGGACGGACACAGCGCCTTTCGCATTAAAGGAAACGCCATATGCAAAATTTTTCGCATCCGTTTTCCCATTCCCGGATTTTCCGCTGGCGGCGGACGTACCGCAACCTGAAGCGGACTCGCCAGATTCTGACCACTTTTCTTAAATACGGGTTCGAAGACGTGCTGGAGCGCGTCCGGGTGCGCTATTTTGTCCGCTGGCGGCAAAAATTTCAAAAAAAGCCATTGCCGGAAGTTCATGTTCTCCATCCGGCGGCGCGGCTGCGGCTGGCCTTCGCCGAACTCGGCCCCACATTTATCAAACTTGGGCAGTTGTTAAGTACGCGGCCGGATCTGGTTCCTCCCGTATTCGTGCGAGAGTTTGGCAAACTGCGCGATGAGGCGGCTCCCCTGCCACCGGAGGTGATCCTGCAGCAAATTCAGAGGGAGTTCGGCAAAAAGCCGGAAGAACTTTTCGCCGAATTTGATCCTCAGCCGCTCGCTTCCGCATCGATCTCTCAGGTTCATCATGCCCGTTTGCACGACGGCACGGAAGTGGCCGTGAAAATCAAACGGCCCAACATCCACCGTACAGTGGAAGATGATCTGGCCATTTTGCACGACCTGGCCGCTCTCCTTACACGTTACCTACCAGAATTGCAGCTCTACGATCCCATGGGAATTATCGAGGAATTTGACAAATCCATCCACCGCGAAATGGATTTTCTGCTGGAAGCGCGCAACATCGAACGGTTCCGGCGCAACTTCCGGACCAGCAGTTTCCTGGTTGTTCCTCGTGTCTTCTGGGATTACACGACGGAATCGGTCCTTACCATGGAATATCTCCGCGGCAAGAAATTCAGCGAACTGATGGATGAGGGAATCAGCCAGGAGCTCCGCCAAAAAATCACGCGTGAAGGCTCAAAAGTTCTGCTTGACCAAATTTTCGAACACGGATTTTTCCACGCGGACCCCCATCCTGGGAATATTCTTCTTCTGCCAGATGGCCGACTGGCCCTCCTGGACTACGGCATGATGGGCAACATCGACCCGGACCTCCGCGAAGCCCTGAGCGATTTTCTGTACGGGATTACCAAAAAGGACATCGACCTGATTGTCCGGAAGCTGCGGGATATTACACATTTTCCGGAGGATCTGGACGAAAGACGGCTGAAAATCGATCTTGCTGATTTCATCGACCGCTATTACGACATCCCCATCCGTCAGCTCACCTTTGACCAGCTTACCAATGATCTGCTGGCCATTTCCCGCAGCCACCGGATTGCCATTCCGGCAGATTTTGTTCTGCTGCTGCGGGCGCTGGTTATCTCCGAAGGGCTGATCCGCCAGCTAGACCCGGACTTCAACCTGATCGAACAGGTCCGTCCCATCGCCATGCGGCTCTTTCTGAGCAAGTATGATCCCGTACGCAAGCTCCGCCACATGCTCACCTTTTTGGAAGAATCGGAAGAACTTCTGCGCCAGTTACCCACTGACATTCAGCGCATTCTCCAGAAGATGAAAGCTGGAGAGGTAACCGTCCGGTTTCAGCATGAAAATCTGGAGGAGCTCGTTTCAGAAATGGAATCCACATCTACGCGGCTGTCCTTCAGCCTGATTATTGGTGCCATTATTGTGGGCTCTGCCCTGATTATCCTGGCAGATAAAGGACCAAAATTTCTGGGAGTCTCTGTGCTCGGTCTGCTGGGATTCCTTCTGGCCGGGGTCATGGGATTCTGGCTGGTTATTCAAATATTGCGTTCCGGCCGCCTTCACTCCTGATGCATTCATCCACAAACGCTGACGGATTCATCCTGCCAGGCATCTCCGTACAGATCGCCTTCGCCTCGCAGTACGGAATCCGAAAATCCGTTTGACTTTGCTGTGACAAAACCGTAAAATAATCTTGCCATCAAAAATATTTGGATTGCAAAATGAACGGAGCCCGTTTGAACCGCCTCATTTCACTTCTCGTCTGTCTTTTTCCGGGCCCGGGCTGCCAGCACCGGCGGTTTGGAATGGCCATTATGATTACCTGCGGTTCACTGCTCGCCGGAACACTTTTTTCGTGCAAGCTGGACCATGGATTGCATCCCATCCCCATCACCGGAATACAGGGAACGGTCTCTTTTCTGGGGACCTACCCGTCCAATACGGAATGGGTACGGATTCTCTGTTTCTCCGAAAAGCCCAATCCCCAGAATTTTCTGGAAATTCTTGCATTTTTGAAGGGAATCAGTGATCCGCTCCCTGCTGGGGTGCGGACCCATTCTTACATCATGGAACTGCAGCCGGGAACATACAAGTGGGTTGCGATCGCTTGGAAACCGGAAAAGGCCCCCATGACCTCTCTAAGCATCATTGGCGAATATCGCGATCCGGCCAACCCCGAACAGCCCGGGACGGTCGTCGTCCGGTCCCGGCAGCTAACACGCGGAATCGATATCACTGCCGATTTCCGTCTGCTCCAATCCCCTTCCGGAAGTACCCCACTGCGCCTGACCGGTACCCAATGGGAAATGCTGATTCGTCAGCGGGAGACACGGCCATGAAATGTCGGGCATTTTGGCTGGCACTGGCCTTTGCCATTTTCGGTACTTCGTTTGCGAATCCGTGCTATGGCATTCCCGAAAGCAAACGCGGTACGCTGCAGGGCCGCGTATACGACGCAGAGAGCGGCAGTCCGCTCCCTGGCGTAAACATCATTCTGAAAGGCACCACTCTGGGTACCGTAACGGACCGGAATGGCCATTTTCTCTTATCCCGGCTGCCCACAGGAACATACACCGTTATCTTCTCGATGATTGGGTACAAACCCCGCGTATTTGAGCGGGTGGAAATCCATGCTGGCAAAATCACCCGCCTGGATGTGGCGCTGAAGCAAACGGCCATTGAAGCCCCAGAAGTTGTGGTAACCGCCACCAAGTCAATTCAGCGCATACAGGATTCTCCGGTAAGTGTGGCGATCATCTCCCGTCCCCGCCTGCGCCAGATGAACAGCATTACCATCCAGGATGCCCTGCGTTACACGCCCGGAATTTACATGGTCGCGGATCAGGTGAACGTTCGCGGTTCCACTGGATACAACAAGGGGGCCGGAAGCCGGGTGCTATTGTTGCTGGATGGCGTTCCGGCCATTGCCGGAGATACCGGCGGCATCAACTGGGATTTGATTCCCCCAACCGAAATAGCCAAAATAGAGATTGTAAAAGGTGCAGGTTCCGCACTGTACGGATCCAATGCCCTGGGTGGTGTAATCAATATCATAACCCGGGACCCCTCTCCGGTTCCACAAACGCGCGTCCGCCTCTCCGGCGGCTTTTTTGATCGGCCTTACTACGATTCCTGGCGATACACCCGAAAATTCCAGCATTTCTCGGCGGTTGATTTTACCCATTCCCGAAAGCTTGGCAAGGTGGGTCTTCTTATTTCAGCAGGTCATAAATCCTCCACGGGTTACCGCCAGAACGGCGAATATTCCCGCTGGAATATCTTCTACAAAATGAACACCCGGCCCTCTCCGCAATCCAATCTAGCACTGCTACTGAACTGGAGCTACGACGACCACGGTTATTATGTGAAGTGGAAAGGTCCTGCGCTGAACCACCCGCTGGAAGTACCGCCGGAAAACCTGGGTGACAGCATTCATTCTGGCAAATTTGTGGCCCATCTTTCATACAAACATCTTCTTACCAGCCGGCTAGCCCTGATCGCCCGGACCTCCTTTTATTACAACAATTGGCGCAATTATTTTCACGATAACAGTGATTATTCGAAAACCGGAAAGTTTCAGCAGGAAATTCAGATACAGTATCAGGCAGGAAAAGGTCACTGGCTGACCGGCGGAGCGGAATGGATGTATCATACAAACCGCTCATCCATCTTTCGTCCGGACGGGAACAAACGCGGCAACCCGTGGATGCGCGACTTTGCCATTTATTTCCAGGATGAAATGAAAGTAGCTCCTATCCTGAAAGTAACTGCCGGCCTGCGTTACGACCGTCACCGGGTATGGGATCTCTTCACCGAGGACCAGTGGAGCCCTAAACTGGGCCTGGTGGTTCAACCTGCCCCGTTCACCGCAGTACGTCTTTCGGTGGGACGAGGGTTCCGGGCAGCGTCAATCGCCGAAATTTTCACCAACACGGTGGTTTCAGGATTCCGCGTGGCGCCTAACCTCAATCTGCGTGCTGAATCCTCTTGGTCGTACGAAATTGGCATCCGCCAGCAGCTTTCGTCCATGACCGTGGTGGACGCCGCCCTGTTCCACAACCTCTACTGGAACCTGATCGAGCCCAAAATGGCCTCCCTGATTCCGCCGACCTTCCAGCTGGACAATCTTGCCCGCGCCCGAATCAGTGGCCTGGAGCTTTCTTTCGAGACGGCCTTTTACCGCCAGCGTGTGCGTATCCAAGGAGCCTATACCTACTTGGATGCCAGCCGCCTTGGTGAAATCCAGCCCATTTTTACCCTGGACAACCTCTTCTACATGCCCAGCCGAACATTGCCGTACAGACCAAGGCATCTCCTGCAGCTGCATGTTTCGTACCGGCAGGCAAAGTGGACCATCGGGATGGATTTTCGCTACATGAGCCGCTTTGAAGAGGTACTGGTGTACCCATCCGATTTCCGGGTATCCCAGAAAGTGTGGGATGCCTTTGTGGAATTCCAAATCACCTCCCGGTGCAGCTTCCTTATGCGCATCAACAATCTGTTCAATTATCACTACGTGGAAATGGAACGGGATCTGGCCCCCATCCGCCACGTAATTTTTACGCTCAACTGGCAACGGTTAAGAAAATAACCGCCCAGTTTTGCGTTTATTGCCGCTTCAAATATGGCCCTCTTCAAATGACCATCTTGGTTTTATCGGGTAAGAAAACGCACCTTGAACCGGATTTCAGCAAAGTTTGCTGAAAAAATATCCAAACAAATATTTTTCACTTGATTTGCAGTTCCCTATTGAATAATTTTAGCCGAAATTCATCGGGCGGCAGAGACTTTCCCGAGGTAGCAAGTGTACCGTTTCGTTGTCCAATTGATTCTTCTGTCGATTTTGACTGGATGTTCTTTGATTCCTTTGACAAATCCTCCCTATCGAGGCCCTTTCCCCTATCGCTTTCGTGTTCAAAAGCGCGAAATTCCATCAACCCTACAGTTTATAGACCTGAACAATGATGGTTTTGACGAAGCCGTAAGCATCCCTCTGTTTCCACATTATAAGATTAACCGGCTTATTCTCTACAATCAGGAGCTCGAATTGATTGATCAGGCAAATCTTCCGGCTGCCCCCACTTACGTTGACTTCTTTGACTGGAATGGCGATGGCGACTTGGAAATCGCTGCCTTTTATCCCAAGAACAATCAGATGCGCATCCGGATTATCTCTATACACGGGGATGTCCTCAAAGATACGGTTCTTTATTCCGGCAAACCGCGGGTGGAAGAAAATGTCATTTATGATTGGCAGGGGAACATTTACGCCACAATGTATCAGGATGTGGACCGGAAACCTCCTCCGGAACTGGTTGTTTTTCCCTCAGAAGGTTATGCACGTTCGCCCAGAGGCATTTTTCTTTTCCACGGAAAAACATTCCAGCGCATCTGGAAGCTGGAAATAGGCCCCGCCCTTAGCCGGATGATTACCATTGCAGATCTGGATAAAGACGGACGCGACGAATTCATTTTGCCTACAAGTTCGCCAAACAACGGAAGTGTGGCCAGTAACCTGAACGACTGGCATGCCTATCTGCTGATGGTTGAGGACAACGGCACCATTGCATGGGTCAGAGTACTTGGGGATAAATTTTGCAATGTGTATGCCTATTATGGTGATATCGACGCCGATGGAACAGATGAAATCTTGGCCATCTCCACAAGGAATATGCCAGCGCGAAGCATTCCATCCATGTGGCTGGTCGATCCGCTCACCGGAAAAGATAAGACCGTGGCCCGAAAGTTCCCCTATCCGATGAACGATTTCTATGTGGGCCAGCTGGATCGGGACGCAATGCTGGAGGTGGTTATCGCTTCACCAAACGGAAATCTGTATCTTCTGGATCACACTTTTACTATCACGAAAAGTATTGAGCTGGAAAGTACACCGGGGATGATTCTGGAATCCCCTGACCTGACCAATGACGGACTTGTGGAACTTTTCGTCCGTACGACAAATGGTACCTACTTAATTGATCCTCAACTGCGGATTCTGGCCCAAAGCAATCTATTTGTAAAGGGTTACCTTCGGAAAAAGGTGGCCCAGCTCCACCATGGAACGGATGGCCTGCGCTACGTCTATTTTTTTGATAAAGATAAGATCGGCCACTTGGCATATCTGGAAAAAAACTCCGTTTACTTGCTGGAAAAATATGGCCCGCTCACAGGCATATTCCTGACGGTGCTATTGCTTGCAGGTGGCGCATTTCAGATTCGCCGCGTCCGCAATCAGATGGGGTGGCGCAAATATGCCATTCAACGGGCTATTTCCATCCTCCCCCACCCGGTTCTGCTCCTTGATTCCAAAAAACGGATCGCTTACTCCAACGGACCGGCCAGAAGGATATTCCAGCTGCCGGACACCCAATCGGGGATCAAATCAACTGCCCTGCGCCAATTTTCCCCTCAGCTGGTGGACTTCATTAACACCCTGTACAGCATCCCTACCGAAAGAAAGGCCTGGATCCAGATCGACTCTCTTGGAACGGACCCTGTACTTGCTTTTGCTGAACCCATCGATCCAAAAGAATCCTCCTGGGCCATCTGGATCCGGTCGGGGCAGAGTCCTGCGGAAAAACAATCCGGAGTACTTTTTCACGGACTCCGGGTACTGGCAGATGAAATTGCCCGGATCAGAAAGCGGATGGACAGAAGGGCTCTTTCCCGAAGAGCAACCATCCGCGTTCTTCTCTATTTTGAAAAGCTGGAAAACAGCATCCTTCAATCTCTAAACAAATTGCTGGGGAACGGTCCGTTGACCCCGGAGACGACAGATCCAGCGGCTATTTTGAAAAACCTCATCGCTGTTTTTGAACAAATTTACCCGGACACAGACATACTCCCCCGGTTCGATGAAAGCTGCATTCAGCTAAACTCTGACCGCGAAGTATTGGAGATTTTGCTTTTTTCCGTCTTTCTACGCACCGCGGCATACGGTGCTGTACGAAAACTGCATATTGAGATGGGACAACTGAAAAAAGCCACGCTCACCGGTTCTAAGGATCCGGAAGATTTTATCCTAATCGAATTTATGGCATCGGGAGATGTAGAAACGGAAAAAACGGGAAGCGATTTATCGCAGGAACCTTTCGGAGAATTCATCCGTTCGCTGGCAGAGATCATAGACATTCACATCGAAGAAAATCTGGAGAAAAAAACAGGATTGGTATTCTCGGTCTACATCCCCCTCAAACTCCACAGCTGAAAATGTTTTCAGATGTTCACTTCAAAAAAGCACAGGTTTTTATCCTCAAGAGAGACCTTTTGGGTTCCAGACGCATACCTCGATAGCCCGAATGACCATTTTAACGAAAAATCTGGCCTTTTTTCAAATTTCAACTTGACTTGAGCAAAATTCCGCCTAATATGATTTAAGTAGAACGCCTGAATAGGCAAAAATTGAAAGTTATGAAACCAGTGAAGCTCCGTCCAGACACACAATTATTGTCATTTTTTCTCCTGCCTGTGTGGATCTTCTTATCAGGATGCAATTCCAGTTCCATCCTCAAAGGTCCCTTCCCTTATACGGCAAGAGTCGTTTTGGAGCTTAAGGGTCACGGGATCTTTTCAGATCTAAACCGGGATGGCATCGATGACTACATTCAATATCAGTATGCCCCCCAAGACAAGCGATCTACAATTTACATTTTCAAAAATGCAACATCGCTGGTAGATGAGATTCACTGCAATGGAAGGATAACGTATGTAACCGCACTTGATTGGAATTCTGATGGTCAGGAAGAGATCCTCCATACATTTACCCGAGATGACTCGGCCTTTCTGCGTATTATCGATCACGAAGGGAACGTGCTTGTACCGGCCAAATTCCTTTACAAAGGGCAACCAAGAACTGACAGCACTGGATATTATGAGTGGATGGGAATAGTAAAAGACATCCAGATGACAGATCTGGATGATGATGGAAGGGACGAACTGATTATCACTTTTTCCGAGACATACGCGCGGTATCCCAGGGGGCTTTTCGTCTATGACGCCGCTACTCTGCATGAAAAAAAACGTTTCTTATTCGGTCCATCTGTACTGAACAGACCCATTTTGGCTGATGTTGACGGCGATGGTAAAAAAGAGATATACATCGGTACGGCCTCGCCATGTAACGGGGCCCGAATAAATGGGACAGACGATTTTCACAGTTATGTTTTCGTGCTGGACCATAATTTAGACTTGAAATGGCAGCGGATTGTGGGAGGCCGTTTCACAACGGCGCAGATTCTTATACAAGAACCTAAAATCCCCGGTAATTTTGTACTCATCTGTCTTTCGCGGGAAGCGGGCAATATTTCTCCGGCTGCCTATCTGGAGCAATTTGATCCATTAACGGGAAAACGTTTGGCCGCACCTTTTATTTTCCCGGCAAAGACCGTTGAATCTCATGCACTGCAATGGGATAATGATCCGCAATGGGAATTCATCTTTCTCATTGGAAAACGCAAGATTACTATTCTTGACGATAACTTGCAAACCGTTGCGGAAAAATCCTATGGCATGGATGCAAAAAGCCTGTGGATTGTTAGAGATTGGAATCAGGATGGCAAATACGAGATTGCCTGCATTATCGGTGACAAATGGTTTCTGCTGGGCAAAAACCTCAATCCCATTGCTCCCATTCCGTTCGTTCCGACGGGGGACAAGTTGAACTATAAATATGTCATGTTCTTCCGGATGGCCAACCGTTCTCCTCTTCTGGTTACATCCGATACAGGTCAAAATCATACGTTCCTTCTGGATTTTCTGCCGAATCGTATGTATTTCTGGCAAAAATACGGAAACGTTTTTATCTGGTTTGTGGCACTTTCGCTTATCGTTGGTTTGGGCTATCTCACCGTCACAACACGGCACCGGTTCCAGTTTTTGAAGAATCTCAGCCAAAAAATGGGGTTGCTTTCGCCATATCCCCTGTTGATCATGGACGACCGGCAACAGATCCTCTTTGCAAATGCTTCCGCGAGGGAGCTATTGGGCCTGGAAAATCAGCATTTGCCTGCGGATATGAAGACCACCCTGAACCATTTTCCACACCTCACGGACGTTTTTCTTGAACTTCGTTTTAATGACCCCATGCGCACCGAGCGCGATCTTGTTATACCTAACCTGGACAACGGCTTCTATCACATGGTTGCCGAACCGGTTCATCACCCGAAACACAGCCGACCATTCTGGGTCATTTCCCTTCATCCCAAAAACGAACCGTTAACCACCCAGAACCACTCTGCCTGGGCGGCCATGGCACAGCGCATTGCCCACGACATCAAAAACCCATTGACCTCTATCCAGCTGGCTTTACAGCGGCTCCAGATGGAATATCAGGACTATGCCCCTCAGCTCGCCGAACGTCTTGATCCATACGTTGATCGCATCATCGAACGCATCCAGAGCCTCCGCCGGTTAAGTCGCGGATTTATGAAACTGATCAATACCGAAGAACTGACTTTTGAACCGCTGGATCTGCACCAATTCTTGCGCGAACTGCAGGAACAGTCCTATTTTGATCTTCCCTCTGACATCCAGCTGGAAATTGAAGCAGATGACAACGTTCCCCCTGCCTGGGCGGACCGCGAACAGCTTCAGATTGTTATCGAAAATCTGGTCAGCAATGCCGTAAATGCCATGAAAGAGGGGGGAAAATTAACCATCCGGGTCTACTCTCCTGCTAGAGAAATCAGTAAAAACGATGGCAAACCTTCACGGGAATATGTGGTGCTTGAAGTCCGAGATACCGGGCACGGAATTCCTGATCACCTGAAATCCCGGCTCTTTACGCCCTATGCAACCGGCTCGCGATCTGGCACAGGTCTCGGTCTGGTCATAGTAAAAAAGATCGTCTCCGACCACGACGGATACATCGAATTTGAAACCGAAGTAAACAAAGGCACCGTATTCCGTGTTTTTCTCCCGGTAGCCGATCATACACAAGAGGACAGACCAGATCGTGTCACCAGGCAATCCCGTGTGGCATAAACCTGGTATTTAAAAAAGGGAAATGGTATGATGAAACACCGGCCACTTGTTGGATCTTCGAAATCCAGCATTCTGGTTGTGGACAATGATGCCCATATCCGCAGAGAGCTGGTTGATATTCTGGCCCATGAAGGATATCATTGCATCGAGGCCCGGGACGGCATCGAAGCCCTCGAACGGATTTCCAGCAATCAGATTGACCTGATCTTTTTGGATGTTTTCATTCCCCGCATGAACGGACTTGAGGTTCTGGAGAAAAGCATAGCCGATCACCCGGAGATTCCCGTCATTATGATCAGCGGCCAATCGGGGATCCGGGAGGCTGTAGCCGCCACCAAAAAAGGAGCATTTGACTTTATTGAAAAACCGCTCGATGCGCAGAGGATCCTGATCGCTGCCCGGAATGCCCTTTCCAGCCGCCGGCTTCTTCAGGAACGGAACAAACTGCTGCACGCCGCGCGAGAACGGTACAAAATGATCGGCACCCACCCCAAAATGCAAGAGGTGTACAACCTGATCGAACGAGCTTCCCAGGTTGACAGCAAGGTTCTTATTACCGGCGAACCGGGCACGGGGAAAGAGCTCGTAGCCCGGGCCATCCACTGGAACAGTGACCGGGCCACCGGCCCATTTGTCGCCCTCAACTGCTCCGCTATTCCGGAAACGCTGATTGAGAGCGAAATGTTCGGCCACGAAAAAGGGGCATTTACCGGAGCCAGCTCTACCCGGGTCGGCCGGTTCGAAAGAGCCAACGGGGGCACGCTGTTTCTGGATGAAATCGGCGATATGAGCCTGATGATGCAGGCAAAGGTGCTGCGCGTCATCGAAGATGGTGTCATTGAAAGGGTGGGCGGCAACCGCTCCATTCGCGTTAATGCGCGCATTATTGCCGCCACCAACAAAAATTTGCGCAAAGAAGTGGAGAGCGGCAATTTCCGCAGCGACCTTTACTTCCGCCTGAACGTCATTCACATCAGCCTGCCTCCCCTCCGGGAACGAAGAGAGGACATCCGCCTTCTGGCAGAATCCTTTCTGGAAGAAATCTGCACAACTCAGGGATTGCCCGAAAAATCTTTCTCCGCCAACGTTTGGCCCATTCTGGAGGAATACTCCTGGCCGGGAAACGTAAGGGAACTGAGAAACGTCGTTGAACGGGCCGCCATTTTGAGCCCCGAACCGGTCATTGATGCTCCGACCGTTCAAGAATGCCTTTCAACCTCCGAGCCTTCTCTACATCCATACGATACGGTTAAAACACTCCGGGAAGCCAGAAGAGAATTTGAGCGGGAATATATTCTCACCGTTCTAAAAAATAAAGAATGGAATATCGTTGAAGCGGCTCAGGCCCTGGGAATGGACCGGACAAACCTGTACCGTAAACTGCGGGAATACAATATTCAAATCCCCAAATGAATCAACCCCAAAAACGGCCTAACCCGCCGTTCCCGTGCCTCCCCTCAAATCAAAGGACTTCTGTGGCTTCTGCGGCGGTGTCCTCCAACCGGTCGCCCCAGAATGGCGCCCCAGCAAGCCCCGACAAAATATTGGCTGGAAATTAAAACTTTGCTTTTATACGTTGTTTTCCCAATCGAGGGGACCGAAAGGAAAGTTAAGTTGCGGCCCGCACCGGGCCGTCCAAAATCAATTTTGATTTTCTGATCTCTATCAGAAATGGAACCGATAAACAGATAAGAGGGGCCAAATGTTGCGCATGCGTTTTCCGATCATCATTCTGCTAACAGCACTCATTTTTCCCCGATTGCTCTGGCCCGCCGATACCGCTTCATTGCGAGAAAAAATCGGGCAGATGATTATGGTTGGTTTCTCCGGACTTGCGGTTGGAGAAAGTCTGGCGGTGGACCTTTCCAGCCGGAACCTGGGAGGGGTCATCCTTTTCGGGCACAACTGCAAGAATCCGGCTCAAATAGCAGCCCTGACAGAAGAGATTCGCAATCTGGCACCGATCCCTCCGTTTATCGCCATCGATCAGGAAGGCGGCGTTGTTGCGCGGCTCAACCAGTCCAATGGATTTCGGCAGACGTACACGGCTTTCACGCTTGGGACCCGATTCGACTCCGAAGATTCGACTCGGAAACAGGCCGCCATGATGGCAGAATGGCTATCTCTGAGCGGAATAAATGTTAATCTTGCGCCGGTTGTGGATGTGAACATTTACCCAAACAGCCCGGCCATCGGCCGGTACGAACGGAGTTTTTCATCGGATCCTTACGCGGTGGCACGTCACGCTTTCTGGTTTGTAGACGAATTTCACCGGCGGGGGATCATGTGCACCCTGAAGCACTTTCCGGGCCACGGGAGCGCCCGACAAGACTCCCACCTCGGATTTACCGACATTACATCAACCTGGTCTGCAGAAGAACTGATTCCTTACACCGAACTTTTCGCTGCCGGATTTTCCGATTTCGTCATGCTCGGCCATCTGTACAACGCCCACCTGGATTCGGTTTATCCGGCTACGCTTTCGGAAAAAATTGCCACGCAGTTGCTAAGAGAAGAAATGGGATTCGCGGGCGTCATCATCACCGATGAAATGTTCATGGGGGCAATTACCCAGAATTATTCGTTCGAAGAAGCGGCAATTCGGGCCATCAACGCCGGGGCGGATATCCTTCTCTACGCTACCAACCTCAATCAGCAGGGTTCGATTGTCCGCCAGCTTCAAGATCTGCTCACCAGAGCCGTTCAGGATGGCAAAATATCCGCCAACCGGATTGAGGCCTCATATCAGAGAATCCTCCGCCTTAAGTCGCGTTACTTGCCGGTACAAAACCGTCCGGTGATAACGCCAGAGACGTTTGAGCTGCTCACGTATCCCAATCCCGTGCGGGGCCTGCGCCTGACCGTTCGCTACCGCAGCTTTTACAGTGGCACCGGAAACATCGCCCTGTACAATACCCTCGGCCAGCGCATTTTAACTCTGGAAGAAGGGTTTCTGCCTTCTGGTACCCGCACATACACCGTAAACGTGGGTTCTTTGCCCAGTGGAATTTATTTTGTGCGCGTCGCTCTGGCCGGAGATTTCCGTACGCAGAAAATCACCGTAATTCACTAAGAGGCAAAATTGGAACGGAGGGACGAAAGCCCGAATTGCAACCGAAAAACACCCAATCCGTGGAGTTCAGGCAATGGAAAACTGGATCCTCCATCCTTTCTGGACGCATTTTCCGGTTGCTCTTTTTGGCATGGCTGCTGGGATGATGGCTGTTGCCGCCTCTCAAAAGAGAAACGAGCCTCCCAAAATCCTCTCGTTGCAGCTTGTGCTTGCATGGGTTTCTGGCATTCCGGCCTTGCTTACTGGCCTCTTGGATACCAGCCTGAGATTCCAGGCATCACCATATCCGGTCTGGTTGCAAATTCACATCGCCACTGCATTCAGCCTCATTTTTTTCTCCGGTATCGTTTTGGTAATTCTTTATAAAAAAACGAACCGGCACCAAACAGCCGACCCGCTCTCCCTCTTGCTTTTCGCAATGGCTCTGCTCTCTGGGCTGGTTTTGCTTCTTCTTTCTGGCACACGACTCACCTATGGCCATGCCTGACCGGTCTCCAGTCACCGCCCTTCTCCTCTGCTAAAACAAACATTATTTTTCCGTTTAACATTCTTTTTCATTGCCAAAACAAACAAAAATTATTATTCTCATGACAACCCGAATGAAACAGTGCGGCGGAAGGAAGAATTCTTCACCGGAATTGTGGAGGTAAAATGTTCAAAGGGCATCCAAAAGGTCTTGCGGTTTTATTCTTCACGGAAATGTGGGAGCGGTTCGGGTTTTATACCATGCTCTCAATTTTTGTACTGTACCTGGGCGAAAATTTTGGCTGGTCGGATGCGCAAAAAGGACAGGTATACGGGCTGTTTCTGGCTGGCGTTTACTTTACACCCATTCTGGGCGGCTGGATTGCTGACAATCTGCTGGGATACGGAAGAACGATTACCTTAGGGGCTATTGTACTGGGAATTGGCTACGCCCTGATGGCGGTACCCACCCAGAGTGCTCTTTTTCTTTATATTGCCCTGGCAGTGGTCGCCCTTGGGAATGGTCTCTTCAAAGCCAACATCTCTGTTCTGGTAGGCAATCTCTACTCACACGCAGACAGCTCGCTGAAAGATGCGGCCTACAACATCTTTTACATGGGGATCAATGTGGGGGCTTTTCTGGCGCCCATCGGCGCAAAAGAAATCAAAAATTTCTTCATCGAACATTTCGGCTTTAGCCTGGCCCGGGGGTACAATGCCGGATTTGCCCTTGCGGCATTTGGCATGGTGCTTTCATTGCTGGTTTTCCGGCTTTTCCGGAAATATTACGCAGATGCCGATTATCAGTCCAAACACCAGTTCAATGCAGAACGTGACATGGTCCTGACCAAACAGCAGGAGAAGGAACGTATTCTGGCGCTGGTCACCATCTTTGCTATCGTTATTTTCTTCTGGATGGCGTTTCACCAGAACGGCTACACACTAACTCTGTTTGCCAAAAACTACACCGCAAGAATGGTAGGCCGGTGGACGTACCTGCTGTTCGACACCATTTCCCTGCTATCCCTCATCGGTCTGGTGCTCAGCATCATCACCATCTTGAGAAGCAACTCCAGAGCAAAGCTCTACGGCGGCATTGGGGCAGTGGTAACGGCAGCCATTGTGGTGTACAAATTCAACCATTTTGGCGAGCGCAATCCCATTTATCCCGAAAGTTTTCAGATGTTTAACCCGCTCTTTATCATTTTTCTCACTCCGCTAATTGTTGGCTTTTTTGGCTGGCTCAACAGGAAAGGAAAAGAGCCCTCTTCGCCGGGAAAAATCGGCCTGGGAATGCTCATTACGGCGGTTGCGTTCAGCATTATGGTCATTGCCTCCAGGCGGTTTGCCGGATACGGCGATAGCCCACCCGAATACCTGCTGGCTTCTCCCTACTGGCTAATCTCGGCCTATCTGGTGGTCACAATGGGCGAATTGTTTTTGAGCCCAATCGGGCTTTCTTTCGTGTCGAAGGTGGCACCGCCCAGGCACCGCGGATTGATGATGGGCGGGTGGTTTATGGCAACAGCCATCGGAAACTACCTGTCTGGCTTTATCGGACGTTTTTACGAAAGCTGGGAAGTGTATCAGTTCTTCATGCTGCTGGTAGTTACGTCGTTAATTGCTGCAGGGCTCGTGGCCCTGAATCTGCGCCGGCTCAAAGCGGCAACAGCATAGAGCAGCATTTTTACAGCGGCCAAGAAAGGCGCGGCTCTGTTTGACAGGGCCGCGCTTTTTTATTTTAGGATGGGAAAAAGAGCGTCCGCACATCGCTGAAACCAGGATGGGGGGCAATTCCCACCCGCAACTGGAAGGCGGCTCCACACCCGCCCGCAAAGTCGAAACCGGTGTTGCAGAATTCGGATTTCAGTCCCGCAATTCCGTGTATCTCCCAACAAACCGAACAGCAGAGCTTTAGCTGCACGGTTCCCATGCTGCATTCGTCCCGATCTTCCGCGCAAAAATCCGTCAAACCCATCAACACCGTTGGCCTTTTTTCGTCTTTCCATGCACCCCCCTCTTCTTTTCCTCCATGTCTATCCCACTATTCCGGCCCTGACCTATCCGCATAACGGCCAGAATCCCGGAGCCGAAGAGGCCGCCATTCCTTTTTTGCTGGCTCTAGGACCCATTCTTGTGGGCTCCGAGTTTTCAACATCCCTGCAGGTTGCAACAGCAATGTTTTGATTTTCATCAGAAAAACGGGACAAAAATATCCGCACATCGGCACAGTCTGGCTTATCTATCTGTCTATCCCATTAACTTTTGACAATAGAGGGATTTTTTGCTAATTTAGAGTTCCAATTCAAGTACGGAACTGTACGGAAGGATCTGAATCTTTTATGTGGCGTATCGTAGGAGAAAACATCACACAGCAATTTAACCGCCGTACCATTTTCCGCAACATTTCTTTTGAAATCAAGAGTGGAGAATCGCTGGTTCTGATTGGGCCCAATGGTTCTGGAAAAACCACGCTGATCCGCATCATCTGCCACCTCTTGCGGCCCACAGCAGGCAAAGTAACATACCTGAATGAAGGAAAACGCATCTCCTTTGAAGAACTGCAGCCGCATCTGGGGCTGGTTGGCCCCTATCTGCAACTTTATAACAACCTGACGGCATTTGAAAACTACACCTTTTTTTCCAAAATTCGCGGTCTTCCTGTGGATGTGGAGCGGTTCCGTGACCTGATGAAGCGCCTGGGCCTGGCCGGGCGAGAAATGGATGAGCTGCGGACCTATTCCTCGGGAATGCTTCAGCGGATGAAGTACGTTTGTGCACTCATTCACGATCCCGATGTCCTCATTCTGGATGAACCCACATCTAACCTGGACGAAGAGGGTGTCCAGATCGTTTACCGTATTATTGAAGAACAGAAGCGAGACAAAATTTTGATTCTGGCAACAAACGAACCGGGAGAATTCCGTTTCGGTGACAAGCAGATCCACATTGCTGCATAAGGCCTGGTACGTCTTCCAGAAGGACTTGCACCAGGAATTTCGGACGCGGTATGCGATCAACGCAATTTTCCTTTTTGCGGTAACCACCCTTATTGTCGTAAGTTTTTCCATCGGTCCGGCAGGACTTTCGGCTCAGGTTCTCTCGCCCCTGCTGTGGATTATCATCTTCTTTTCGGCTATGTCCGGTCTCTCTCACATTTTCGTTCGTGAAGAGGAGCAGCAGACATCCGACACATTGCGTCTTGTGGCGCCGGCCAATGCCATCTTTTTGGGAAAATGGCTGTTCAATGCCGTCCTGCTCATCGGACTGGAAATTCTGATCGTCCCGCTCTACCTTATTTTCATGAATCTGGAAGTAAAAAATCCTGGCGGTTTCGCCGCTATCATTCTTCTTGGAAGTCTTGGGGTTTCTACCGTGGCCACTATTATTGCGGCCATTATTTCTCGGGCCAGCGCCCGGGGAGCGCTGTTCGCCGTGCTCTCTTTCCCCATTACCCTGCCCATCCTGGTATCCGCCATCCATGGAACGGGAATGGCCATTGCCGGCCGCCCGATGGTGGAGATGATGGGCGATTACCAGATTCTCTTTGCATTTCTGGTGGTTATTTTCACAGCATCGGTTCTGCTGTTCGAATTTATCTGGATCATCTGAAAGGGCTATAGAAATGCTGAAAAACGATCGTCCCTGGTTTCACGGTTTCAAAATCTTCACGTTTGTCTGGATGATCTTCGTCATTATCGGATCCATCAAAGTAGCGCCGGAGGCGACCGGGTTCGTCAGTACTTCCCGGGTGGTTTTTTTTCATGTTCCTGTGGCCTGGGTTGCGGTGCTGGCATTTCTGGTTTCTGCCGTATTCAGTATCCGCTACTTGCGGAAAAAACAGATGGAAGACGACATCTGGGCCTCCTCATCAGCGGCCCTGGGATTTCTTTTCGCCATTCTCGCCACCGTTACAGGCTCGATGTGGGCTAAACACGAATGGGGTTCTTACTGGAACTGGGATCCGCGGGAAACTTCCATTGTCATCCTCCTGCTGATCTACGCGGCCTATTTTGCACTACGTTCTGCCATTGACTCTCAGGAAACCAAAGCTCAGCTTTCGGCCGTTTACTCCATTCTTGCTTTCGTCACGGTTCCGTTTCTTATTTTTGTGGTTCCGCGGGTTATCTTCACCCTTCATCCGCAGAATCCCATCTTCACCAACGAACCCAAACAGCGGATGACTCCTTCCATCCGCTGGGTTTTCTTCGCGTCGCTATTCGGCTTTACCCTGGTTTATTACTGGATTTTGCGCCTCAAAGTAGACATCGAACGGATTAAACAACGCATGACCGAAATGGAGGATAAATCATGAAACAGGATGTATTGCTGTGGATCTTTTTAATCATCTGGATCGGTGTGGGGGCCTACCTGTTTTATCTGGACCGCCAGGTCCGCAGCCTGAAGAAACGTTTCCTTTTCCATGAGGCAAAATCGGAGAAGTAACCAACAGAGGGAGCACAGGATGAAACGCAAATACATTATTGGGATCGCCGTTATCCTGGTCTTCCTGGCTTTTGCCATTCTGAACCTGCGGAAGTCGCTGACGCCGTACGTTTCGCTGGCGGAAGCCAAGCGCACACAACAGACGGTACAGGTAAAAGGAGCGCGGGTGGAAGGCAGCGAGTATTTTGATGCCGAAAAGAAAGTATTTGTCTTCCGCATGGTAGATGACCAGGGAGAGGAATGCGAGGTGGTGTATCCCGGCGTAAAACCCGCCAACTTTGAACAGGCCACCGAAATCGTGGCCATTGGCCGCTATGTAAACGGACGATTCGAGGCCAGCCGCATCCTGGTGAAATGTCCTACGAAATATCAAGCGGAAGGAGCAGAATCATGATTGCTGGCATATCCAGTATTGTTATTGCACTGGTCGCTGCCGTAGCCGCCGCCATTGGCTACTGGCTTTATTATAGATCCGGTGACGAAGCCACGTTTAAACTGGCAAACCTGGGCTATTACGTGCTGTTCGGATCGGCGCTTTTCGCCTCCGTTCTACTGATGGCCCAAATTCTGGCGCACAACTTTCAGCTGAGTTACGTGTACAACTATTCTTCACGCGATCTGCCACTGAAGTATCTGATTTCCACTTTCTGGGCCGGTCAGGAAGGGACCTTTCTTCTCTGGCTGCTGTTCAGCACCATTTACGGGCTGATTCTGATCCGCGGCAGGGCAAAAGAAAACCCTCTGGCGCTTTTCTTTATCCTCCTGACGCAGATTTACCTGATCATTATCCTGCTGAAGAAAAGCCCGTTTGCCTACATCTGGCAGGTGTACAACAACGTTCCGTTTGGTTTTATGCCTCAGGACGGTGCGGGGCTGAACCCGTTGCTGCAAAATCCCTGGATGGTGGTGCACCCGCCTACGCTCTTTCTGGGGTATGCCGCCACTGTTGTACCTTTCGCCATGGCCCTTTCCGCACTGGTGCGCAAGAACTTCAGCCAGTGGGTTGAAGAAGCCCGGCCGTGGGTGGTCTACACCGTGCTTATTCTGGGCGCCGGGATCATGCTGGGTGGGTACTGGGCTTACGTTACGCTGGGCTGGGGCGGCTACTGGGCCTGGGATCCGGTGGAAAATTCTTCCCTGATTCCCTGGCTGCTCAGTACGGCCCTCCTGCACGGTATCATCATCCAGCTCCGTCAGGGAGGACTCATCCGCACCAACCTTTTCCTTGCCGCCTTGAGCTTCGTGGCCATGCTCTGGGGTTCATTCCTCACGCGCAGCGGTGTGTTGACCGACTTTTCCGTTCACTCTTTTGGCGAATCCGGTCTCAACATGTATCTGATCGTCTTTGTTCTGTTCTTCGCCGGCCTGTTCCTGTTACTTTACTTCGTGAACATCAACGGGCACAAGGGAAAACGGTTTGCCGAAGGGATCCTGAGCCGGGAAACTTTCATCTTTGTCGGCCTGATGACCCTGCTCATCTCGGCAATCTTCACCTTTATTGGCACATCCAGTCCGATTTTTACGGGGCTGGTGGGTAAAGCTTCCAACGTTTCACAAAATTACTACAATACCATCCATATTCCCATAGCAATCTTCATGTTGCTCACGTTGGGCATTTCGCCGGCACTGACCTGGAAACTCTCAAAAATCAGCGCCCAGGGCCTGTTTTTCAGGGGGCTGTTCGGCGGCGTGGTCCTTACCATTCTCGGCATCGTTCTGGGACTCCGGCAGCCTCTGTCTATCCTTCTTTTCCTGCTGTCGGCTTTTGTCCTGGTAACCAATATGGAAGTGGTGATCCGCTTCGTAAAAAAGGCGCCGTTTGCAATCGGCGGCTACCTGGCCCATGCAGGTGTCGCCCTGATGATGGTCGGAATTATCACTTCCACCATGTACGACAGGGCGGAAAAAATTACCCTGCCGCAGGGCGAATACAAACCCACTACGCTGGGTTATGAGCTCAAGTTTGTGGGATTCAAACCGATGCCCGACGGCAAAGACCGGGTGCAGCTTCTCATCAAAAAGGGAGACGTGGAATTCCCGGCAGAGGCCCAGTTCTACTTCAGTAAGTACACCAACAGTTACATGGTTTCGCCTTTCATCCGGGCCAGCTTTGTCCGGGACCTTTACGTGGCACCCATCAGCTACACACCGGCGCCTAAAGGAGAGGGCAAACACCTGACCCTGAAAAAAGGACAAACCGAAGAATTCGAAACCTTTTCTCTGCGCTTTGACCGGTTTGAGGTAGGCCAGCATGGGCAAAGCCCAGCCATGACCGTTACAGCTGTGCTGACGGCTACCGTAACTTCCGAAGGGAAGAAGAAAGAATACGAACTGAAGCCTCAGTACGCAATTCACGGAAAAGAGGCACACGCTTCCGAAGTGACGGTTCCGGAAGTGGGCGCCAAAATTAAAATCGCCGGCCTGAACGCCAGCGCTGGAGAAGTCCACCTGGACATCTTGCTGCCCAAAAAGCCCACAGAAGAAGAGGTGCCTGACATGGTGGGCATCGAGGTCAGCGAGAAGCCGTTCATCAGCATCCTCTGGATCGGTACCTTAGTGACCCTGCTGGGCTTGGCCATCAGCCTGTACAACCGCACCCGGAAACCCAGCAAGCAATCCGAATAAAGAAAATTTGATCCCTCTTATTTTGGGCAGGGAAAATTTACGGTAGCTTCCCTGCCCTTTTTATTTTTTCCCGCGACAGGGAAAAGACCGGAGCAACGGAAAAGCCAAAGGATCTTTCTCTGTTGTCTTCCGTTGGCCGCATAGGTGGAAACCCAGCTGGGTCAAAAAGTTTCGCTGGCAAGATTGCATCTTTTTTATAAATTTCTGATCATAATGACCTGCAAGAGGAAACGCGTAGTGTTCACCAACCAGGAGTTCTGTCTATGCGCCGGATACTGATTCTGTTTCCCGTTTTCACCATACTCGTAGGGAACTGTGCTTCGCCGAACAAAGATCCTTACCGCTTTGAAGGCGAAAAACATCTACGCAACCTGCGCAAACTTACCCATGGTGGCGAAAACGCCGAAGCCTATTTCTCCTTCGACGAAACCAAACTGATTTTTCAGGCCACCCGCGGCGGCCTGGGGTGCGATCAGATCTTCGTCATGAATACCGATGGCAGCAACGTACGCATGGTCTCAACGGGCAAAGGCCGCACAACCTGTGCTTATTTTCTGCCGGGAGACACCACCTTTATTTACGCCTCCACGCATCTGGCCGACGAAAACTGTCCCGAACCGCCCGACTATTCCAGAGGTTATGTCTGGAAGCTGTACGATACGTACGATATCTTCCTGGCCCGGCTCTCCGACGGCAAAATCCTCAAACGGCTTACTGATACACCGGGTTACGATGCAGAAGCCACTGTGTCGCCCACGGGCGACAAAATTGTCTTCACCTCCATGCGGGACGGCGACCCGGAGATTTACGTCATGGATCTGGATGGGAGCAACCAGAGGCGGTTAACTTACGAGAAGGGATACGACGGCGGTCCTTTCTTCTCATGGGACGGGAAGAAGATCGTTTTCCGCGCCAGCCGTCCCACAACACCGGAAGGTCTGGAGGATTACGAAGCCCTGGTGAAAGAGGGCCTGGTGCGGCCCACCGTGCTGGAAATCTACGTCATGGATGCCGACGGATCCAACATCCGCCAGGTCACCCACTTCGGGAAAGCAAGCTTCGCTCCCCTCTTTCATCCGGACGGCAAACGGATCATTTTCTCCTCCAACGTGTATAGCAAAGATCCCCGGAATTTCGACCTGTACATTATCAACATAGATGGAACCGGCCTGGAACGGATCACCTACTTCGAAGGTTTTGACGGATTCCCCATGTTCACCCGCGACGGAAAACATCTGGTTTTTGCTTCCAACCGTTTTAATTCACAGGAAAACGAAACCAACATTTTTATTGCAGACTGGATCGACTGAAAGGGAGAACTACCATGAAAAGACGCCTTATCCCTGGAATGCTGTTGTTCCTGCTCGTGAGCGGGAGCGTGGCCCTCCAGCAGGAAACCGCGGATTCCCCGGAAATTACGGCCAGGGAAATTCAGCAGCACATCAGCTACCTGGCTTCCGACGCACTGGAAGGGAGATTCACCGGCAGCCAGGGTTGCCAGCTGGCCGGCGAGTATATCAAGAACGAATTTCAGAAGTACGGACTGGAACCACTTTTTGGCGATAGCTACTTCCAGCATTTTCCCTTTATTGCTGAAGTCCGGCTGACCGATGAAACACGGCTCACCGTGGAAACACCAGCTGGTGGACAAACCCTGCAGCTAGACCGGGACTACCGCCCTCTGGCCTTCTCTGACGATGCTGAATTTTCTGGAGAGGTAGTTTTCGCCGGATACGGAATCTCCGCAAAAGATTTGCAGTACGACGATTATGCCGGGATCGAGGTGGAGGGTAAAGTAGTCCTGGTACTGCGCTCCCATCCGGAGTGGAGCCAGCCCCGGTCGAAATTTGACCGCTACGATCAGGATCGCCTCAAGGCTACCGTGGCACGCGATCACGGCGCAAAAGCCATTCTGATTGCAAATGGACCGTATCCGGAAAAGAAAGAAGACCGCTTCAAACCGTTCCGTTATGACCGTTCCGGTGCGGTAAAAGGAATCGCCGTTGTGCAGATTTCGCGCAAACTGGCCGAAGCGCTGGTTGCCCGGGCCGGTAAAGATCTGAAGGCCCTCCAGCACGAAATTGATAGCCTGAAAGCTCCCCGATCCTTCGAGCTGGGCGGTGTAAAAATCCGCGGGAAAGTTGGCATCCAGCCCATCCAGAAGATCAGCCGAAATGTTGCGGGTGTTTTGCCCGGTAGCGACCCGTTGCTGAAGGACGAATACGTGGTGATCGGCGCCCATTATGATCACCTGGGTTACGGGCAAACGGGATCGCTCTACCGGGGCGAAGAGCCCCGCATCCACAACGGCGCGGATGACAATGCATCCGGAACGGCAGCCATGCTGGAAATGGCGGAAAAATTCGCCTCCTTGCGGGGCTCCCTCAAACGCAGCTATATTTTCGTGGCCTTTTCCGGCGAAGAGCTGGGATCCATCGGTTCTTCCTACTTCGTAAAAAATTCCCCGGTTCCTACGGAAAAGATGGTCGCCATGATCAACCTGGACATGGTTGGCCGGCTCCGGGAAGATAGCACCCTTATCGTTTACGGAACGGGAACTTCAAGCCGCTGGAAGGACTTGCTGAATGAACTGAACCGAACCTACAGATTTAAACTCAGCTTTCATGACGAAGGATTTGGCCCCAGCGATCACAGCTCCTTTTACGCCAAAAAGATCCCCGTTCTTTTCTTCTTCACTGGAACCCATTCGGACTACCACCGTCCCACAGACGACCCGGAAAAAATTAATGCGGAGGGCGAAGAGGCGGTAACGCGCCTGGCCTTCGACGTGGCCGCTGCTATCGACACCTTCAGCACGCGTCCAGATTACATCGCCATTGCCCGGAGAGAAAGCGGCGGCCGCCGGGACTTCCGGGTTTATGTGGGTACGATCCCCGATTTTTCCGAAGACGTGGACGGGTACAAAATTTCTGGTGTTTCGGAAGGAAGCCCTGCTGCCAAAGCGGGATTACAGGCAGGAGATGTGATCATCAAATTCGGTGGCAAGCCGGTCTCCAATATTTACGATTTCACCTATGCACTTCAGGATTTTGCGCCAGGCGATTCGGTGGAAATTGTCTGGAAACGCGGTGCGAAAGTTCTGCGGAAAGTGATTGAGCTGGAGGCAAGGTAAGCTCTGGCAGAACCCTCTGGAAAGGCGGAGGACTGGATCATGAAGAAAAGATGGGTGTTTTTCGCGGTTTTGCTGCTGGCGCAGCTGAGTATTCTGGCCTGCAGCCATGCTCAGAATGTGACGGTCGATGTGTCATTTTATCAGGTCCCGCCGCAGGAGAAGCTCCAAACCGTCCCGGCTGACAGGGCGAAAAACGTGATTCTGTTGATTGGAGACGGCATGGGGATTGCTCAGATTACCGCGGCCCGCATCTGTGCGGTCGGACCCGGCGGCATGCTGAATATGGACCGCATGCCGGTAACCGGTTTCGTGCGTACCCACTCCGCCGATCAGCTCATCACCGATTCAGCCGCAGGAGCTACGGCCTACGCCACCGGCCACAAAACCAACAATGGGATGATTTCCGTCGCTCCCGACAGCACCCCGCTACCAACCATTCTGGAATACCTGCGGGACAAAGGCAAAGCCACCGGTCTGGTGGCCACGTCCACCATCACACATGCAACGCCGGCGGGTTTTGCCGCTCATGTCCCTTCGCGCCGCGACGAAGCTACCATTGCGGAACACCTCCTGAAAAACCGCGTCCAGGTTCTGCTGGGTGGAGGGAAAATGTTTTTCCTGCCGGGCACCTCGGAAGGAAGCAAACGCCCGGATGAACGGAATCTCATTCAGGAAGCCCAAAAAGCGGGCTACCAGTACGTGGAAACACGGGAAGCTCTGCTCAGCGCAACGGGACCGTATTTGCTGGGACTCTTTCAGTTGGGCGGTCTCACAACCAATCCACCTGAGCCTATGC
>Ga0209426_1000498_pt1 | contig 39072 bp, 33 predicted proteins | sample Deesub1362B_J571_FD_187697 | JGI IMG/M metagenome (GOLD analysis project Ga0209426, IMG submission 187697) | Deep oceanic, basalt-hosted subsurface ecosystem from Juan de Fuca Ridge flank, Pacific Ocean, CORK Borehole 1362B_J2.571 (SPAdes)... ...
TGGCCTTGTGGACGTCCAGGCCGATGTAGAGCGTGCCCATACCTTCCTCCCGAGCTGTTGCACCCGGTCAGAATGCAGCACCACGACCCGGACGGCTCAGCGCCGGCAGAAAGGACATACGGACTAATGCCCCATCGCCAGGAGGTGGTTCGCACCTTGGATTAGCGAGTGAGACAGAAGCGTCAATACGCCGATGCTAAACACGCCCACTAGCCATCCGACCACGATCGCCAGCCCGTCGAACTCGATCAGGCCAAACCCGAACGCCACCAGCGCCAGAGCCGGCAACAGATGGCCGAACGGAATGGGCATAAAACTAGCCAAGGCCAGAACGAACGCCGCGGTCCCGAGCAAGCGGTCTCCCACGGGGTTAAACAAGCCTTGGAAACGCGGCTTCACCACAAGTTCGGTGCGGCGCAGGGTCGGCAGGATGCGCAGGCTCATGGCGATGAACGTCGCTCGCGACACACCGCGATCCATCATCGTCCGGGGCAACCAGAGCCGCGGGCTGCCGAGCATGAGTTGGAAGGTGATGAGCACCAGAGGCACGCCGATCACCAGCGATACCCCTGGCGGCATCGGAAGGGCATTTGGAATAGCGAAGATCAGCAGAAGCGCCCCAAAAGCCCGTTCGCCGAAGTGGTTCACGAGGTCTCGAACCGTCACGGTTTCGTTGGCCGTGGCCGCCAATTGGAGCGTCACGTTCGAGATCGTTTGGCGCCGAGCGAATATGTTGAGCGCCGCGGGCGGCAGGTCCGACAGTTCGATCGGAGATGTCCCGCTAGTTTTCACCCGCCGCACCTAGCCCTCTCCATCCTAAGGCCAATCGCCTCCAACAATTTCAATTTCGCATCCGGCCCCAGGGCCTAGGCCAGACCTAGGGCATAACGTCGGCAGTGCTCGAGATAGGCCGCCTCGTGGGCGGCGGTCAGCTCAACGACGCTCGTCCATAGCCAAGACGGAGCGTCCAGGCCGCCGGTGCGATTGCGCGACAGCTCGTCCAGCCACGCACGGCGCGTGGTCTCGTCCATCTGGCGGCCATGCGCGTCGCCGACGACGCGGGCCAGCGACTGGGCCGAGGCCATCGCCTCGTCTGGGGTCAGGCCGCTGAGCCCGATCTTCATGTCCTGGGGCATCAGTTCGCGCACGATGACTGACTTGCCCAGGAGCCGGCAGGCGGCCATGCGTTCGCCGAGGTTGGGCGACAAGGCCCGCGCCCCGGCGACGACCCGCTCGGCGTTATCGCGCGGCATCACGGCTCGCGGGTCGCGGGGAGCGGCGGCCTTGATAGCTTCCTTGATATCGACAAAGCAGATGCCGGTCTCGCCGTCATCGCCCTCGACCGCCATCAGCGCGGCGTACCGCAGACGGCCAAGCGAGCTGCAGCCCTTCATCCAGTAGGCGGCGTCCAGCAGGCGCAGCTCGGAGCCGTTATCGCGTGACTTGAGGCTGGTCACCAGCTTGCGGACGCCATCGCCGAGGCACAACTCTTCCAGCGCGCGGTGCTCGGCCCTGCCCACCGGCCAGAAGCGCTTGCCAAGGGGTATCCTGGGCTCGACGCCCTGCAAACGCTCCGCGGCGAGATGCTTCCAGCTGCGCTTGGCCGCCTGATTCAAAACGGCCCCTATCATTGGCGGATGGCGAGACTTGGCGTCGAAATTCTCGGCCAGAGCGGCTTCGTAGCCCTCGATCAGGCCCTCGATCATCCGCGCGGTAACGACGCCAGGCAGGTCCGAGCCCCGTGCGGCCGAGGCCAGCGACAGGCCCAGCCGGATGAGGTCGTGGGACGGGTTGCCGATCACCGTCTGGTCGAGGTCGCGGATTTGGATGTCGACACGCCCCCTCGCATCGGCGAGCGGCCCGAGGTTTCCAAGATGGCAGTCGCCGCAGATCCAGATCGACGGCCCGGCTGGCAGTCGGCCGCCGCTGGCGTCCAGCCACTCGTAAAACCGCACTGTGTTGCCGCGGACATAGGCGTGTGCCGAGCGGGCCATCTTAAGGTTTCGCGTGCGGGTCAGGATCGGTCCGCGCTCCGACGGACGAGGCGCCCTTCGCGCCTTGCCCGAATCCTTTCCGTTCATCGCACCCCGAACCTTCACCGTCTTCCACAGCTATCCACAACGGCGCGCGCGCCGCGCTGTTCCCGCCATGGCTCCGTCTCCCAACACGCCCACCGCAACCGTCGGCGGCTATGAGAGTGCGCTGACGGCCCCCGCGTGAGTCCTCACAACCCCGTCCGAGCTTCCCCCGCTTCCCCCATTTGGCGAGAGCCAGACTCCGGTGATACCGTCTGCCGTCCTACCGTGCGTCGCCGTCGCGTGATGTGATGGGGCGAGGCGCGCCGCTGCCCTAGGCAAACACGCGCTAAACGCCGTCCCTTGACGCAGTTCTGCGAAGGGGACGCGGAGCTGATCGCTGGCGAGCTAGGGCGACCGCCTTGAGCCCTTTGTTATGTACTAGGCCCTGCCCCCAAGAGCCGCGAGCACGGCCGCCGGCGTGATCGGGATATGCCGCAGGCGCACACCGACGGCACGGAAGATGGCGTTGGCGATGGCCGGGGCAACAACGGTGGTCGCCGGTTCGCCCAGACCAACGGGGACCTCGACGCTGTCGACGAACTGGATATCCAGCTCCGGCGTGTCCGAGATCCGCAGCGGCGTATAGGTGTCGAGGTTCAAATCCTTGACTTGGCCGTTCACGAACTCGGTGCCCTCGTGCAGGGCCATGCTGAGACCCCAGAGCGCCGCGCCCTCGGTCTGCGCCCGGGCGCCATCCGGATCGACGATCGTTCCGGCGTCGGTGACCACAGTCAGCTTTTGGACCGTCACCACGCCGGTCGTCCGATCGACATGGATGCGGGCGACGCAGGCCACCCAGGTCGGCATATCGCGTTCCTGGCCAAAGCTAGTGGCGAGGCCCAGGGCGGTGTCCTTGGGCAGGGCCTGTCCCCAGCCGGCGGCCTGGGCCGCGCGGCGCACGACCTCGGCCTGACGCTTGGCGCCGCCCTTGGTGCTGGCGTCGTTTCCGGCGTTGGCGCCCGCGCCGGTCAGCAGTTTGAGGCGCAGGGCGACTGGATCGGCTTTCAAGTGGTGGGCGGCCTCGTCGATGAAGCTTTCGCTCGCCCAATTGGTCCAGCCCGGCCCCACCGATCGAAGCCAACCAGGACGGAAGGTCTCGTTGGCCAGGTCATTGTTGATGGCCCGCACCTTGTGGGCGCCCACCTCGTACCAATGGTCGGCGCCGGAGATGGCGAACGGGTCGTAGGCCACGCCGTTCTTGCCCTTGGGCATCAGGGCCGGCGCATTGGCCAGGGTCGGCCAGCCGGCGGCGGCGTGGTGCTCCTGGGCCAGGATGTTTCCCGCGCCGTCGAAGGCCATGCGCACGGTCTGCACCGAAGGCGATCGCACCGAGTCGAAGCGCACGTCGTCCTCTCGCGTCATCACCAGCTTGACCGGCTTGCCCAGCGCCTTGGCCGCCAGGGCCGCGGGCACCGCGTAGTCGCCGTTCAGGCGTCGCCCAAAGCCGCCGCCCAGCATGTAGGTGCGCATGACGATCTTGGTTTCGGGACGATCCAGCGCCTTGGCCAGGGTGGGCAGGATCAGGCTTTGCCACTGGTTGCCGGTATGGATCTCCATCACCCCATCCTTCTCGAAGGCCAGGGCGTTCAACGGCTCAAGCTGGAAGTGCAGCACGGTGGCGTTGGTGTAGGTCTGCTCAAGCACCGACTTGGCGGCCTTGAAGGCCGGGGCCGTGTCGGCGGTCTTGGTGTCCAGCAGCGCGCCGACATCGGACTTGGCGATCAGACTGGCGGCGTGGTCCTGCAGATCCTTTTCCGAAACGGTCGCGCCAGGCCCCGCCGTCCACGTCACCTTGACCAGCTCCGAGGCGCGCAGGGCCGCGGCATAGCTTTCGGCGATCACCAGCACCCAGCCCGGCACGGTGTCGGACGGATCTTCAATGGTCAGGCAGCGCAGGTAACCCTTGACCTTCTTGGCGGCGCTGTCGTTGACGGAGACGACCTTAGCGCCGTGACGCGTAGGCGGCAGCTTGGGGCGCGCGTACACCATGCCCGGAACCTTGGCGTCGATGCCGTACACCGCCGCGCCGTTGGTCTTGGCGGCGATGTCCAACGCCCTGCCCGGCTTGCCGATAAGCTTGCGCTCGACCGCAGGCTTGATGGGCAGCTTAGCCAGCTCATCGGGGGTGAATTGGCGCGCCACGCCGCCGCGCTTGACGATGTCGCCATAAGAGATCGAACGACCGCCGACATGGACCATGCCGCCGCGCGCCGTCCCGCCGGCAGGCGAGACGTTTAGCAACTTGGCGGCGGCCTCGACCAGGGCGATCCGACCCGCCGCGCCGGCTTGGCTGAAGATCGGGAAGGTCTGCCACACCGACCAGCTGCCGCCAGTGACCATCAACCCCCACTTGGGATCGGAGTCGACATGGACGATCCGCACCTTGTCCCAGGCTACGTCCAGCTCGTCCGCCAGAATGCGGGCCAGCGCGGTGCCCACATGCTGCCCCATCTCGGCGCGGATGATGTTGACGGTGACGATCCCCTCGCCGTCGATGGCGAACCACAGGGTCGGCTCGAACCGAGGCCCTTCGCTGGCGGGGGGCGCCCCGCCGGGGACGGCCGGGTCCATGGCCGCCTCGACCAGGGCCGAGAAGCCGAAAGCCAGGCCCGCGCCCGTCGAAAAGATCAGGAAATTACGGCGCGAGAAAACGTGGCCGGCCCCGCCTCCCCGCTTTTCCCTCAGGGGTGGAAGACGGCTCACGACTTGCCCCCCATCGCGGCGGCGGCCTGTTTGATCGCCGCCCGGATGCGGGCGTAGGTCATGCAGCGACACAGATTGCCGCTCATCGTCGCGTCGATGTCTTGGTCGGTGGGCGCGGGGAAGTCCTTGAGCATGGCCGCGGCCTGCATGATCTGGCCCGACTGGCAGTAGCCGCACTGGGGGGTCTGCAGCTCCAGCCACGCCTGCTGCACCGGATGTTGGCCGGCGGGGTCCAGCCCCTCGATCGTGGTCACCTCGGCGCCTTCGACGGCGCTGACCGGCGTGATGCACGAGCGGGTCGCCCGCCCGCCGACATGGACGGTGCAGGCTCCGCACATGCCGATCCCGCAGCCGAACTTCGTGCCGGTCAGGCCGATGTCGTCGCGGATCACCCACAGCAGGGGCGTATCCTCATCGGCGTCGATGGAGACCGGCCGACCGTTGATCGTGAACTGGGTCATGGCTGGCTCACTTTCCCTGCGCGCGGATCGCCGCGACCTTTTTCTTGAGATCCGGCCAAGCCGGCTTGTCGGTGCGGGTGGCGCGCAGATAGGCGGCCAGCTCGGCGACATCGGCGTCGCTGAACCGGTTGAATCTGGGCATCACCACCCCCGGCGCGCCGTCTTTGGCGCTGACGCCATAGAGCACTACCCGGATCAGGTTCGTCGGATCGTCTAGATTGACGGCGCTGTTGAGGGCGAGATCCGGCCGCAGCGGATTGGGCTGGCCCACGCCGTTGTAGTGGCAAGAGGCGCAGGCGGCGGTGTAGAGCCGCGCGGCTGGGTCGTTCTGTGGCCCGACGTTCAAGCGGTCGGCGACAGAGGCGCGCCGCAAGGCCTGCTCCAGGGCTCCCGCGCGGCCGGCCGATCCGTCGATGTCGGCGAAATAGACCGCCAGGGCCTGGATGTCGGCGTCGGGCAACTTGATCAGCCCGTCGTGAACCACCGGCGCCATCGGTCCCGCGGCGACACCGTGATAGCGGCTGACCCCCGTCCGGAGATAGGCAACCAGTTCGGCCTGGTCCCAGGGCGCGGGCGAGGGATTGGCCGCGGTCAGCGGCGGGGCGATCCAGTTGTCGATGGCGGCGCCGGCGAAGGCCTTGTCGCGCTTCTCCGCGCCCAGGAAATTGCGCGGCGTGTGGCAGGCCCCGCAGTGGCTGATCCCTTCGGCCAGGTACGCCCCGCGGTTCCAGGCGGCGCTCTTGGCGGCGTCGGGCTCGAAGCGTCCGGGCTTGAAGAAAAGCAGCTTCCAGCCGGCCTGCAGGGCGCGAATGTTGAGGGGGAACGGGACGGTGTTGTGTTTGGCCGGCGCGACCACCGCCGGCCGCGACATCATGTAGGCGTACAGCGCCGAGATATCCGCGTCCGACAACTTGGTGAAATGGTCATAGGGCAAGGCGGGGAATAGGTGTGATCCGTCGCGGGCCACGCCCTCGCGCATCGCGCGGCCGAAAGCCGCCTCGGACCACGTCCCGATCCCAGTCTTCAGGTCCGGCGTGATGTTGGTCGAATAGATCGTGCCAAAGCTGGTCTTTACCGGATAACCACCGGCGAACGGCTGACCACCCTTTGTAGTGTGACAGGTCGAGCAGTAGCCGGCTCCGGCAAGCACCTCGCCGCGCGCCACCAGTTCCGGCGAGAAGCTAGAGGACGCGGGCGGCGCGATCTCGCCGATGGCTGGACGCCAGGCGAACACGCTGAAACCGACCAATCCCACGACCGCCACGACAAGCAGTCCGACAAGGATACGTTTCAGCACGGTGAGCCCTCTCGACGGTCTCGTTCGGGGGCGCCAAGCCCAGCCGCGACAAGGCCACATCCGATAAGTCTGCGAGCAAACCTCGCCCTCGGCAAGACTGGCGCGACTTCTGAGAAGCGATCGCAGCGAGATCGTCCGCCGCCTGTTCCAGCATCCGCCTTTCGGCTGATCCGCACCCGAGTCAGTCCGCCGAACCCCGCGCGCACATAGGCATGCGCCGACCGGGCCATCCTAAGGTTTGGGGCGCCGGCCAGGACCGGCTCTCGCTCCGAAGGCTTAGGCGCTCCGCGCCCCTCCCCCGACCTGTTCCTGTCCATCGCGCCCCCGCCGACTTTCACTTTTCCGCCGCAGCCATCAACAACGACCCGCGAGCGGCGCCGTTCCACATGTTTTCCCATGCAGACAGCGACGACCGAAGCGATTGCCGCACCGCGTTCCAAAGGCGCAGCGTTCTTGGATGTCGCGCGTTGCCTTGGCGACCGAGCCTGGCGTTCGAGCCTGGTTTTTCCTTCCACAACGAGACATCAGGATCAGCCATGACCCAACCGGTCAGCCAGGCAAAACAAGCCAAAGCAAAAGCCGACGCTGTTGGCCAGGCGCGCGCGCTCGCGCCCGAAGTGCCAGCGCGAATTGGCTCGACGCCAGCAACGAAGTTTCGCGGCAATCCCGAGATCTTCGGCCGACTGGTCGAGGATCACGACAAGCACCGCGCCCTCCTCGCTATGATCGAGGCGACCGCCCCGAACGACCCCGCCAGAAAGGCGCTGTTCGAGGAGTTCGTTCGCGACGTTCACGGCCACGCCGCGGCGGAGGAACAGGCGCTTTGGTCAACGGTGATGCGTAACCCCGAGACCACTGAATTCGCCCGACACGCGGTTGGCGACCACCACAAACTCGACAAGCTGATGGCCGACGCCGCGGCGCGCGACATCACCTCATCGGGCTGGCTGACCCATTTCGCCACGCTGAAGGACGAGTACCTCGAGCACATTCTCGAGGAGGAGACAGAGCAGTTTCTGGAGGCCGAAAAGGTCCTGTCGGAAGCGGACCAGCGCTACATGCGGAAGGTCTTCGAGCGTCGGAAGAAGGCCGAAAAGGCCGCGGCCGTGATCGAGAAGAAGATCGCCTTGAAGCCGGTGGCATAGGCCATATGTCGGGAGCGACCATCAAGCGGGATCTCACGCCCTCCACCCTAAACCCAGCAGGCTAAAAGCGGCCCGATACGCTGAGCTCGAAGCGTCGGCGACGGGGATCGCCCCGATAGTCGTAGCCCATGTTGTTGGGATCGGCGACGATCGGCGGGCTTGAGTCTAGGAGGTTCTGAACGGCGAAACGGACATTGAGCGACTCAAGCCCATGGCCTGCCGGTATGTCGAACCGGCGGCGCGCGGTGAGGTCGAGGTATAGGCGCGACGGGGTGTAGGTCCGCGTCTGGTTGTAGGCGGCGTTTTGGGCGACAACCTTGCTGTACGCCGAGAAGCGCGGGCTGGAGCGGCAGAGATATTGCGCGTTTAGGTCCAGGCTCAGCAGTCCACGCGCCCACTGGACCCCGGCGTTCCCCCGCCACCTCAAGGGGTCCTCGCGATAGCCGACACGGTCGAGCCACGGCGTTCCCGGACGGCGCTGGGTCTTTAACGTAGGCTGCCAGGTTCCCGCGCCATAAAGCAGGGTCTCCCCCTGGAGCACCCTGGGAAGCGCCCAGTCGAGGTTCACGTCGACGGTCTCGGCGATGGTGCGCCCGACATTGCCCAAGACGCCGTTTATCGCGACGATGCGGCCCGCCGTGTAACCCAACGCCGCGTCCGCCGCCGATAAGGGCTCCCGCACGACGCGGCCGGGATAAAGCGCCTCTGCGTTGATGAGGTCTTGGCCGCCGATGCCGATGGGGTTGATTTCGCCCTTGGCCTCGACTCGTGAGGCGTCGATCGACACGCGTGGGCCGTTTCGGCCCGACGGGTTGATCACGACGCCGATGGACCGCGTCAGGCCGGTTTCCTGGCCGATGCCATGCCAGCCGCGCTGGGCCACGGCGAACGGGCCGTCGGCGATAACCGGTCGCCCGCCGCGCTTGGGGTCCGTGAAGGGGTAGGCGCCGAAACTGGTGGGGACGATGGCCAGCTCCTGCAACTGGGTGATGTCGGGCGGCGTCTTTCCGGTCGCGGCGCTGGCGCGGATCATCAGCCAGTCGGTCGGAAAGCTCCGGGCGCCGACCGTGTAGACATCCGCGATGTTACGAACCGTGGCCATGGTCTGCGTGGTGGCGGCGCTGGTCAGGACGGTGTCGGGAAAGGTCGTCTCGACCTGGTCGCGCCGCAGCGCCAGCTGGAGTTCGAGGCCACGCGCCGGGACGAAGCGGGCGTCGCCGGCCATTACGGGCGCTCGAAACTCCGCATATGCCGAAGCAACGCGCTGGGTGCGGTCGTTCGTGGCGTAGGTGGAGCGCCCGCCCACGCCAAACGCGACATAGTTCACCCGCGGCATCCGCTCTCGCCTGACCTCCGTCAGCAGCGTCGCGGTCAAAGGGCCGCCCGGAAGCGTAATGATTGGGCCCGCCGCGCGGATGACGCCGCTGCTGAAATCCGTGGTCAGCCGGGTGCGTTCGCCGGACGGAACGGCGTAGGCCATCGCCGCCGCCTGCAGGCTCGCATAGTCGCCCAGCGGAATGACCGGCGGCTGGCCAGCGGGCCCGGCCAGGCCGTTCCACAGCGCGGACTCTATGCCGTAGATCGTTCTGCCGTCGCGCCGACGCTCCAGGATCGATCGCCCCAATGTGTAGTCAGCGGACGCCTGCCAGCGGCGAGGAAGGCTCGCGATCAGCCCGCCCGTGGCGCGGCTGACATCGGTCGTCGTGATCTTCTTGTCGACGAGGCCAGGCACGGGGAAATAGAAATAGACCGCGTTGGCGAACAGGTTCCCGGCCGCGTTGGCCTGGGTTTCGCTACGGAAACCCGGATGCCGCGTGGCGTAGTTCCAGCTGCGGTCATGGAGAGAGAAACCGTCAGCGAAGGCTTCGACATGATCGCTGAACCGGCGGCGGACACTGAACAGCAGCGATCGGGTCTGCGGCGTCGAGACCAGCGAGGTGTCGTCGCCGGCCATGCCCGCCGCCGGATCGGCGGGCAATTTGCCGGCGTTGGCGGCGAGCACCGCGGCCTTCTCCTGGTCGGAGCCCTGGAACCCGATCGGCAGGAAGCTGTAGCTGCCGGCCAGAACCGAGCCGCCGTAGGCTGGGTCCAGGCGCAACGGGTCGCCCTGACTGGTGCGGACCGTGATCGCGTTGACGGGCCTCTGTTGCAGGAGAAAGGCGGGCGCGCCGTTGGCGGCCTGCCATTCCAAGGACCGACGCGCATAGTCTCGCCGGCCTACCGTGAGGCGCTGCGCGGCGCTGTACGACGCCGCCAGCATCACGTCGGTGCGCCCATGGTCGGGCGTGAAGCCGATCCGCGCCTCGACGCGGCCCCGCCCCGCGTCGCCGCGGCTTGAGAGACCGGATTCCACGGTCAGGTCCGCGCCGCGATAGTCGCGCTTCAGCACTACGTTGACGACGCCGCCGATGGCGGTCGGGCCATGGATGCCACCGGCCGTCGCGGTGAGCACTTCGATGCGCTCGACCGCGCCCATGGGGATCGCGTTGATATCGCTCTGCTCGAACCCCGCGGTGTCCGAAGGCAAGCTGGGCAGTCTGCGGCCATCGACCAGAACCAAGGTCCTCTGTTGACCGATCCCGCGCAGATTGATCGCGGAATTGGCTCCAACGGGCGCGTTGACGTTCTGGACGGGTGAAATCACCTGCCCGTTCGCCGGTAAGCGCTCCCGCAGGAGCTGATCAAGATTGTCGTGAGGCGCGACGTCCAGCAGGCGCGCGCCGATAACGGTATAGGGCTGAATGTCGTTCTGTGTCCGACGGATGTCGGCGTTCTGGGTGCGCCGCCCGACGACAAGCAGTTCCGACACCGCGCCATCGCCCGGGTCGGCGAGCTCGCTCTTCGGCAGTTCGAAGAGGACAAAGACACCGTCAGGCGTGATCCGATAACCGACGCCGGAACCGCCGGTCAGTAGAGCGATTGCCCGCTCGGGCGTCAGGCGGCCCTTGACGGCCGGCGCGCGACGACCGCGCACCACGTCGGCCGCGTAGAGCACCTCAATGCCATTCTCCCGCCCCAGTTCGGCGAGAGCGTCCTGTAAGGATCCGGCGCGAATATCGACGAGAACCGTCGCGGCGCGCGCGGCTTCAGCCGGCCCGGCGATCATTATCAGAACGAGCGCCAAGTCCCGGAACCGACGCTGACGCCGGTGACGCATCATTTTCCCCAATCCCCCGAGACCCAGGCCGAAGCGGCGAAGGCTCGCGATGAAAATATCACGGAACGCGGGTTTTGTTCGCCGCATCGCTCAGCGCCAACTATCGGCTCGTCCGCAAAGCGTGAGGGTTTGTCCGGAGCCTGCGTTCCCCCTCCTAGGCGCGGTCGGTTCCGCGCTATCCAGGAGGAAAGCAGGTGCGCAAGCTCGCCCCGGTCGCGTTGGCGGCCCTCATCCTTTCGGCCTCGGCCCTGAGCGCGCCCGCCCAGGCGCAGGTCAAACCCTACCCCGCCGACTTCAAGATCCAGGACATCGCGACGAACGGCGCGAAGATCCACGTCTGGGTCGGCGGCAAGGGCCCGGCCGTCGTGCTGCTGCACGGCTATGGCGAAACCGGAGACATGTGGGAGCCGATGGCCGTCGAACTGGCCAAGACCCACACCGTCATCGTGCCCGACCTTCGGGGTCTGGGCCTGTCGTCCAAGCCGATCTCTGGCGGCTACGACAAGAAGACGCAAGGTCAGGACGTGGCCGGCGTGCTCGCCGCCCTGAAGGTCGGCCAAGTCGACCTCGTCACCCACGACATCGGCAACATGGTCGGCTACGCCTTCGCCGCCGAGTATCGCGACCGCGTCCGCCGCTTCGTGCTGATCGACGCGCCGCTGCCGGGCGTCGGGCCGTGGGACGAGATCCTCAAGAACCCGCTGCTGTGGCACTTCCGCTTCGGCGGACCGGACATGGAGCGCCTCGTGGCCGGCCGCGAGCGTATCTATCTCGATCGTTTCTGGAACGAGTTCTCGGCCAACCCGTCGCGCTTCACCGAAGCCTCCCGCGAGCACTACGCCAAGCTCTACGCCCTGCCGGGCGCCATGCACGGCGGCTTCTCGCAGTTCGCCGCCTTCGACCAGGACGCCGTCGACAACAAGGCCTTCCTGGCTCAAGGCAAGCTGACCATGCCGGTCCTGGCCCTGGGCGGCGAGAAGTCGTTCGGGCCGATGATGGCGACGGTGATGCGCTTCGCCGCCAGCAATGTCACCGAGGGCGTCGTGCCGGATTCTGGCCACTGGATCATGGAGGAGAACCCCAAGGCCACGGTGACGATGGTCCGCGACTTCCTGGAGGCAAAGCCATGAGTCGCCGTCTCGCGATCACCATCATCGGCCTGCTGCTCCTGGCCGGCGCCGCGTCGGCCCAGGAGCGCCAGTTGCGCCTGACGCCGTCCGAAATCGCCGCCCTCAACGCGGGAGGCGCGACCGCCGGAACCTCGGGCGTCACCGGCATTCGCACGACCGTACTCTACGGCGACCCGACCAAGGCTGGCCCCTATACGATCGCGCTCCGGGTGCCGCCGAACATGCGGATCGCCGCGCACAGCCATAGGGACGAGCGCACCGCCGTGGTCGTCTCGGGCGTCTGGAGGTTCGGCTACGGCCGCAAGGCCGACGCGGCATTGGTGAAGACGCTGCCGCCGGGCAGCTTCTACAGCGAGCCGGCCGGCGTCGATCACTTCGCCATGACCGGCCCCGAAGGCGCCAGCGTATATATCTCCGGCTTTGGGCCCACCAGCACCGACTATGTCGAGGCGAGCGACGCGCCGAAGCCCTAGGCCCGCGAATATTTCAACCAAGATGGGAGCAAGGTCGTCCTTGCTCCCCTTTTTTGCTTAGTGTCCAACGGCGCGCAGGACGATGTCCGCGAACCCCTCGGAGGTTTCCTTGCGGTTCCAGTCGCGCTGCAGCTCACAGGCGACCTGAATCCAGCTGACCGGCTTGGCGCCCGCCTGGACGATGCGGTCAATGCCCGCGCGGTGCGCCAGCTCCGACGTGCCGCCTACCGCGTCGACCACGGCGAAGACCTCATAGCCCTCGTCCAGCGCATCCAGAGCTGGGAACGCCAGGCAGACCTCGGTCCACAGCGCGACCATGATCAGCTTCTGGCGGCCGGTCGCCTTCACGGCGGCGACGAAGTCCTGGTCCTCCCAGGCGTTGATGGCGGTGCGGTCGATGGGTTGGACACCGGGAAGGACATCGGTGATTGGCGTGATGGTCGGCGTATTGAGGCCGGTGGCGACGTTGACCGTCGTCAGCACCACCGGCAGGCCATAGAGGCGCGCGGTCCTGGCCAGGTTGGTCACGTTGGCGATCAGCAGGCGCTTTTCCATCGTGACGATGGACGAGACCTGCACGGGCTGGAAGTCGATGATTAGCAGGGCGGCGTTCCGCGGAGTCAGCAGGTGGTCCGCTAGCGGATCACGGATGATGGTCGGCGATGTCATTGGGGTCCTCGCTCTGGGGTTCCAAGCGAAGAAAGCTGTCGATGGGCTGGTCCCCTCGAGCCCGCGACGCTCTATCAGGGAGAACGCCGTCCTTTCGAAAATCCTCAACGAAAATAATATCTAACGTCGCGCGGAGACCAGTTCGTAGGTGTTCGCGTCACGGGCGATCATCCGCACCGGGAGCACCTCGGACACCGAGCGCCCGAAGCGCTTGATATCCCCCGTCTTGAAGACGCCGGTGATGCGCAGGGCGGCGACTTTCGGATCCTTGATGACGATCTGTGCGCGCGTGTAGCGGTTCAGCAGCCTGATGGCCTCGGACAGAGGCTGGTCGTGAAATTCGACCACGCCCTGCCGCCAGGCGAGCGCCGCGTTCAGGTCTGTGCGCGCCACCTTGCCGGCGGCGTTCTTCTGGGCGGAATAGGCTTCCCCGGGCTTGAGCTTCACCGGCGGCGCGCCGGTACGCCCCTGGGCCATGCCGACAGAGACGCTTCCCTCGGCCAGCACGACGCGCATCCCCTCCGCGTCCAGCTTTACGTCGAACTGCGTGCCGAGCGCCGTGATGACCCGTTCGGCGGCCTGCACGGCGAAGGGGCGTTGGCGATCATGCGCGACGTCGAAGAAGGCCTGACCCTTCAGCAGGCGGATATCGCGGCGGCCGGTGGCGAAAGCCACATCGACGGCGGTGTCGGCGTCCAGGGTAAGACGGGTGCCGTCGGGCAGGTCGACGATCGATTTCTGGCCCGCGCCGGTCACGTAATCCGCGCGGCCGATCGCGTACAGTGACGGCGCCGCGCCAGCCGCTACCTGGACCGGAGACGGCCGCCGTCCAGGCCATTCCTCGCGAATACCGACCAGGAGCGCCGCCGAGACGGTGAGCGCCCCGATCGAGGCGGCGATGAGCCAGGGGCGCGGCGACCTCGCCGCCGGCTCCGGTCCCGCTCGGCGAGCGGCGCGCGTCAGGGCCGCGATAAGGTCGTTCTCATCGGCGTCGTCGAGAACGCCCCACACACGATGGGCCTGGGCCCAGGCCTGGCGGTTCTCCTCGCTCTCCTCCAGCCAGGCGGCGAACTGCTCGCGCTGGGGCGACCGGTCGAGATCCTCTTGGGCCAACCAACGCGCGGCGGCCTGAGCGGGCGTGAGGCGGCTCATCGGGCGCCTCCCACGTGGGCCATCAGGTGCTCGATGGCGCGGACCATATGCTTCTCCACGGCGCTGACCGATAGGCCCAGCTGCTGGGCGATGGCTTGATGGCGAAGGCCATCGATACGGCGAAGCAGAAAGATCGTTCTGGTGCGTTCGGGCATGGTCATCAGGGCGGCGGCCGCGGCGTTAAGGGCCTGCTTGCCGGCGTAGATGCGCGCCGGGTCGAAGTCCCGCTCGCCATGGAGTTCGGGATCCAGCGCGACGTGCTCGTCCGCCCGCCGGGCCGTACGGCGGCGGTAGCGGTCGGTCAACACGCTGGCGGCGATCTGGAAGATGTAGGCGCTGGCGTGATCGGCGCTGTCGGGCGTGCCCCGCACGGTGAGCCGCAGGAAGACTTCCTGGACCAGATCCTCAACCTCGCTCGCGTTGCGGATCCGCCGACGGAAATAAGAGGCCAAGGGTCCGCGCATCGCCGCGGCCTGCCGGGCGAAGGCGTCCGCGCGCGCGGCGACGTCCGAAGCATCCCTCATGGGCCCCTCTCGCGCCATTCCCATCAGAGACTCCGCCGCCTGTCCAACGACCAGGAGAGATGCGTGGTCATAAGGGCGGAACGCAGCCGCGCGCGAAGTCCTCACCTCACGCCGAGGGAGGGTGAGGAAATCTCGTCGACCTGCGTTCGACCGGGAGGAAGGGCATAGCGATTGGGGATGTCGGAATGGGTGCTGTCGATAAAAGCCAGAAGGCCTTCGGCGCGCGGACCTTGGCGCTTGCCCCGTGGCAAGAGCGTAAGGTGCTCAGATACGTCGAGGAACATCTTGGCCAGCCGATCAGAACCCCGGAACTCGCGAGCCTGGTCGGTCTCGGCGTCAGCCAGTTCTCTCGTCGTTTCAGGGGCAGCTTCGGGCTTCCTCCGCGCGCATACATGATCCGCACCCGCCTGGACCGCGCGAAAGCCATGATGCGGCAAAGCCGCGCTACGCTCTGCGAGATCGCCTTGGACAGCGGCTTCTGCGACCAAGCCCACATGTCCCGGCTCTTTCACGCGTTCGTCGGAGAGACGCCCCGGCGTTGGCGTCGAGACAACAGGCTCGCGATCTAACAGCCCCCTCGAACGAAAGGCTTCAACATGCACACGCTCTTTGCCAGCAAACTAGGATTTGGCGCCGCGCCTCTGGGAAACATGTTTCGTGACATTCCCGAGCAGGAGGCTCTGGCGACGGTCGAAGCCGCTTGGACCGCCGGCATCCGCTACTTCGACAACGCTCCCTTGTATGGAGCGGGCCTCGCCGAACTGCGCATGGGCGAGGCGCTCGCGGGCAAGCCCCGCGACGAGTACGTTATCAGCACCAAGGTCGGCCGGATCATTCTGGACGAAGTGGAGTCCCCGCAGGACCGCGACCTCGGCGAAAAGAGCAGCGTCTTCCAGCACGGTCGTCCGAACAAGGTCGTGAACGACTATTCCGAGGACGGCGCCTACCGCTCGATCGAGGGCAGCCTCAAGCGGTTGCGCACCGACCGTATCGACATCGTCTTCATCCACGATCTGGCGCAGGACTTCTATGGCGACCAATGGCTCGGCGTTTTCGAGACCGCCCGCCTAGGCGCCTTCAAGGCGCTTGATCGTCTCAAGGACGAAGGCGTCATCAAGGGCTGGGGTCTTGGCGTCAATCACGTCGAACCGATCGAATTGCTGCTGGCTCTGGATGACCCCCGCCCGAACGTCTTCCTGCTGGCCGGCCGCTACACCCTGCTCGATCATGACCGCGCCCTGCAGCGGTTGACGCCCAAGGTGGCCGAGCGTGGCTTGGGAATCGTCGTTGGCGGCCCCTATAGCTCGGGGGCTCTCGTTGGCGGCCCGAACTTCGAATACGCCCCGGCCAGTCCCGCGATCCTCGACAAGGTGGCCAGGATCAAGGCCATCGCCAACCGATACGGGGTCGGCATGAAAGCGGCTGGCCTGCAGTTTTCCCTGGCCAATCCCGCCGTCGCGGCCGTCATTCCCGGGGCTAGCCGTCCCAGCCGCATCGCCGAGGACCGCGCCGCGCTGGAGGTCGTCATTCCCGCCGACTTCTGGCGTGAGCTCCGACAGGCGGGCTTGGTCCATCCAGCGGCGCCCCTGCCGCTCGTCGCGTGATCCGCGGTCGGCGGTCCCAAGGCGGCGCCCTTCGGCGCGTCAACCCGGGCATCGACCAGCGGGCGGAACAACGCTCGCGGCCTTCCAGCAAGCGGACCTTGCAAACGCCAGCGATGAGTCAGACTTCTCCGTTCGGCGGGCCGGGCACGCCGCCTTCCCATCCGTGGACGGGGCTTCCGGACGGAGGAGACCACTAGCAGCGCCGGCGGCGCTGGCGCGCTCCGTCGCGCTTTGGCGTAGTCTGGCGCACCGCGATGAATAAAACTGAGCACTACGAGTTCGCTATAGCCCTCTAAACTACGAAGGAATGCGAATTCACAGATTTAGAAGAAGCACCATATTCTATGGCTGAGCCCCGTGATCAGCGAAATGCAATAGCCGCCGATTGATTGCCCAGTAGTCCGACATTCGAACGCGTCGCCCTAGGGCGAACAACCCTAGGGAGACCAATTCAAGTCACTCCGCCGCTTGTAGCGCCCCGGAATAACGGTTCACGGGGAAATCCAGGCCCAGGTTCTCCCGGAAGGTCGAGCCTTCATACTCGGTCCGGAAAAGCCCCCTCGCCTGCAGGATCGGCACGACCAGCTCGACGAAAGCCTCGAGCTGACCGGGCAGGCTCTCGAACAGCACGAAGCCGTCGGCGCCGCGCGCCTCGAACCATTGCTGCAGGCTGTCGGCGACCTGTTCGGGCGCGCCGACAAAGTGGCCGCGCGGAGTCGCGAACCGCAGGGCGGTCTGGCGCAGGGTCAGGTCCTCGGCCTTCACCGCCTCGACGATCCGATTGACCGCGCTCTGGTTGGAGTTGGCCCCGAAATCGGCGGCTTCCAACGGGAACGGGCCGTCGAGGTCGTGCTGGCTGAAGTCGTATTCGTTGAACGGCCGCGCCAGCATGGAAAGCGCGTTGTCGATCGACACCAGCTCGATCAGCTCCTGATACTTGGCCTCGGCCTCCTCGGCCGTGCGTCCGACAACGGGCCGCGCGGCGGGCAGCACGTTGAGCTGATCCGGATCACGCCCGAACGCCGCCGCGCGGGCCTTGATGTCCTTGTAGTAGGCCTGGGCGGCGTCGAGATCCTCGTGCGAGACGAAGATCGCGTCGGCCCGGCGGGCGGCGAAGGCCTTGCCGTCCTCGGACGCGCCAGCCTGGAAGATCACCGGCTGGCCCTGCGGCGAGCGGCTGATGTTCAGCGGCCCTTTCACCGAGAAGAACTCGCCCTTGTGGTTCAGGGTGTGCAGCTTGGCGGGATCGAAGAACTGGCCGCCCTTCTTGTCGAAGGTCAGGGCGTCGTCCTCCCAGGAGTCCCAAAGCCCCTGCACGACATCCAGGTACTCGCCGGCCAGGCGGTAACGGACATCGTGGGCGTAGTGTTTCTCGCGGCTGTAGTTGGCCGCGCTGCCTTCCAGCCACGAGGTGACGACGTTCCAGCCCGCGCGGCCGCCGCTGATGTGGTCGAGCGAGGCGAACTGGCGGGCGACGTTGAACGGCTCGCTGTAGCTGACCGTCAGGGTGCCCACGAGGCCTATGTTGTTCGTCGCGCCCGCCAGGGCCGACAGGATCGTCAGCGGCTCGAAGCGGTTCAGATAGTGCGGGCTGGATTTCTCGGTGATGTAGACGCTGTCGGCCACGAACAGGAAGTCGAACTTGCCGGCCTCGGCCACCTGGGCCTGGCGCTTGTAGAACTGGAAGTTCGTGCTGGCGTTGGGCTGGGCGTCGGGATGACGCCAGTCGCCCCAGCCGGGGCCGACGCCGTGCAGGATGAAGCCGAGTTTCAGTTGACGTTGAGCGGTCATGGAAGATCTCCGATCTATTCGGCGGGAACCAGGGTGATGTCGCGGACGGCCTCCAGCACGGGCTCGGCCTCGGTGCGGACCAGCCAGTCGGGGCTGACGTCGACGAAGCGGACGACGCGCTCATGGTCGATGACGACGACGGCTGGTTGGGGCAGATCCCAGGTCCCCGTGCCCGTGGTCTCGCCGATGAAGGCGCCCTTGGCGCGTTGGGCCGCCTGGCTGGCCTCGTCGGCGGTGTAGAGAATGCCGAACCGGCGACCGAGGGCGTTGCCCAGGTCGGAGGCGACCTTGAAGCTCAGGCCATGGCGGACCTTGATGTCCACGAGCCGCTCGGGGACCTGCGGACTAACCGCCACGAGCGTCGCGCCCAGGTCGCGAAGGCCCGGCGCCAGGCGCTCTTCGTAGTACGGCAGCGCGATGTTGCAGGCCGGACACCCGGCGAAGCGGAAGAACACCAGCACCGCCGGGCCGCGCTCCAGCAGGCGCTCCAGCGACAGGTCGGCGCCTTCGACGTCCTTCAGGACGAAGGACTCAAGACGCTGGCCGACCTGGACCCAGCGCGCGGGATCGGCGGTCTCCACCAGAGTGCGCCTCTGATCGACATTGATCTTCAGGGCGGCCGGATCCCAGGTGCGCTCGCGTTCGGCGTGGAGATCGGCCAGGCGTTCCTTCAGGCTCTTGCTCATCGGATATCCTCGTGGCGAGCGGTGTTGGAGGGGGTTTGGGCGGCGGCGGTTTCGATCGCCAGCAGGCGAGCGCGCTCGAAGATCGCCCCCATCCGCCAGTGTTGGTTGGTGTGGGTGACGGCGTGCTCGCCCCAGCCGTGGTCGCGGCGGAAAGCGCCCAGCTGTCCGGAGGCCAAGGCCTGCTCGGCGGTCACGCCAATCACCCGATCGACCTCGGGCCAGACGAACAGGGCGTCGGCGGGGCAATAGAGCTCGCAGAGAAGACAGGTCTGGCAGTCGGCCTGATGGGCGATCACCGCCTTGCCGCCCCCTCCCACCCGCAGCACGTCGCTGGGGCAGGCCTCCGCGCAATCGCCGCAGCCGGTGCAGCGGTCTTCGACGATGACCTCGATCATCAAGCGACCTCCGCTTGAGCCGGCGGCGTCTCGAAGCGCGTGAAGACGTGGTCGAGGCCTTGCGCCCGCTGGCGACTGGCCAGGCGCGCGTCGGGCGCCGGCGCGTCCTCGCGGCGGTGCATTCCTCGGCTTTCGCGGCGGGCCAGGGCCGCGGCCTTGCTCCAGCGTCCGGCCGCCACCAAGGCGGTGGCCTCCCGAAGGCGCAGCGCCGCCCTCCCCTTCGCCTGGCCATGATCGGATAGTTCACGCCAGACGCCGTCCAAGCGCTCCAAGGAAGCCGTGAGCGCCTCGCCGCGTCGGAAGATGTTCTTGTCGTAGGCGTTGAGCTCCTCGCGCACCGCCTGGATCGCGCCGGCGGCGTCAAAGTCGCCGGCCTTGCGACGGGGCGAGAGGCCGGCCTGTCCCGTCGCGATCACCAGGGCGTCAGCGCGGGTTCCCGTCACCTTCGCTCGTCTGGCCGCAGCGGCCCCCGCCCACTGCCCCGACGATAGCGCCCAGGAGGAATTGACCGCGCCGCCGCCGGAGATGGCGCCGGTGACGAGCTCACGGCTGGCGGCGTCGCCGGCGACATAGAGGCCGGAAACCGCTGTCTGGCAGTCCTGGTCGTCGACCCGGAGCCCGCCGATCCCGCGCACGGTGCCCTCGGCGTGCAGAGTCACCTTGAAGCGGTCGCGATAGGCGTCGATCCCCATGCGGTCGAACGGCAGGACGAAGTTCGGCTGCACCTGGGGCATGATCGCCCGGATGTCTTCGGGCACGCGATCCAGCCGGCAGAAGAGCGGCCCCCTCAGCAGCGCTCGCGCCAGGTGCGGCGTGACGTCCGGTCCGTTCGGAATGTCGAGTTCGTTGTCGTCGGCGTCGAACCAGCGGGCGAAGCTGTAGGCCATCGAGCGGGCCATGTTCGTGCTGGCGACGGACGGGGTGTAGTAGTTCGAGAACTCCATTCCGGAGAGGTCGGCGCCCGCCTCCGCCCCCATCAGCAAGCCATCGCCGGTGTTGGTCGCCGCGCCCAGCAGGCGGGATGCGAAGGCGACTCCGCCGGTCGCGATGACCACGGCGCCCGCGCGAATGGTCCAGGGTGTCTCGCCGCGTAGTGAGAGCCCCGTGGCTCCGGCGATCGAGCCGTCGCCATGCCGCAGCAACTGCAGCGCCGGATGGTGATCGAGGATCCGCGCGCCCGCCGCCAAGGCGTAGGCGCGCATCGCCGCCATGTACTCGGGCCCGCGGAGAGCGCGATACTGGACCTGGCCCGCCTCGTCGGTCGAGAAATCGTAGTAGGCCGAAAGCTTGGGCAGGCTGGTCCAGGTCAGATCGAGGATGCGCCGCATCCACTCGGGGTCGCCCAGCCCCAAGGCGCGCTGCACACGGTCGGCGACGGCCGCCTCGCGCCGCTCGGGCGGGACCCACCAGTGGCCGGGACCGGCGGTGGCGGTGACGCCGCTGGTCCCGCAATAGCCCTTGTCGACCAGGACGACGTCCGCGCCAGCTTGAGCCGCCGCCACGGCCGCCCAGGCGCCAGCAAGGCCGCCGCCGATCACCAGAACGTCCGTCGCGAGAGACAGGGGCTCGCTCATGACAGCGTCCCGTTGAACGAGGCGTCGAACGCGCCGGCGGGATCGCGCGCGCCGCTGATCGCCCCGCCCGCGCGGAAGCGGTCGAGCACCGCTCTGGATTCGGCGACCGAGGCCTCGCCGATCGGCGTCGGCAGCAGGCGGTAGTTGCGCACCGTGTAGAGGGCGATCTCCTCCGACAGCCCTGTCTCGCGCGACAGCACCTTGGCGAAGGCCTCCGGATTAGCGGCCGCCCAGCGACGAGCCTTGGCCAGGCGTCGCAGAAAATCCTCGACCTGCGGGCGCTTGTCGGCGATGGCCCGCTCGCTGGCGGCCTCATAGCCGAAGCCGCTGATCACGCCCGTCCCATCGGCCAGGATCCGGGCCGCGTCATGCAACCTGGCCAGGGCGATGTAAGAGCCCCAGGTGACCCAAGCGTCGATCGATCCCGCCGTGAACGCGGCCTTGGCGTCGCCGGGCGTCAGATAGACCAGCGTCACGTCGGCGGGCTTGAGCCCGGCGTTCTCCAGCACCCGCAGGAGCAGATAGTGGCCAATGGAGCCGCGCCCCGTGGCGATCTTGCGCCCTTTGAGACCGGCGGGGGTTGCGATCGGCGAGTCCTTGCGGACCAGGATCGCCGTTCCGGCGCCCCCGCTTTGTCCCGCCTGCACGGCCTTGATCTTAGCGCCGCCCGCATAGGCGAACAGGAACGGCGCGTCGCCGGCTTCGCCGAGATCGATCGCGCCGGCCGACAAGGCTTCGAGAAGCGGCGCCGCGGCGGGAAACTCGCTCCACTCAACGCGGTAGGTCGCGCCCTGCAACGCGCCCGACGCGAGCAGAATCGCCTTGGTGCCGCCGCGCTGGCTGCCGACCTTCAGGACCGGCTGGCCGCTACCCTTGGCGCACGCCGCGAGCGAGGCGGCGAGCCCCCCGAGGGCGAGACCGGCGATGAGCTGACGTCTGTCCAACGCGCCCTCCTCAGAACCGCTGAGTCAGGCGGGCGTAGTAGTAGCCGCCGGTGATGCCGAAGGGCGAGAAGGTCCCGAATTGCCCCGTCCCCTGATCGGCGTTGATGATCCCGATCTTGTCGGGATGCTTGTCGAACAGATTGTTGGCGCCGATGGCGATGCTGGTCGTCTCGCGCACCTGCCAGCCGATATCGAGATCGGTGATCCACTTGGGGCTGAAGGTGCGGTCCAGGCTCGCCGAGGTTCCGGCTTCGGTGTAGCGGCCATAGCGCGTGTTATGCAGGCCAACGTTCCAGGCCCCGCGCAGCCATTGAGCGCCGACGATAAGCTTCTCTCGCGGCGTGCCGACGGTCAGGTCGGCGATCTTCTGGCGGTCGAACAGGACGAGGTTCGGATTGACCGCCTTGAGCACCGCCGGCGTCGCCTTCAGCTTGGTGATCTTGGTCTTGTTGAAGGCGTAGGCCGCGTTGAGATTCAGGCGACCGAGCTCGCCCAGATTGACGCCATATTCGGCGACGAAATCGGTCCCGGTGGTGCGGGTCGAGACGGCGTTGGTGTAGTAGGTCGCCGTCAGGCCTTGCGGGAACCTGGCCAGCAGCGGCGCCAGATCCGCGCGCGACGCCAGCTGGGTGACCGAAAGGTCGAGATTGCTTGTGTCGACGATCCGGTCGTCGATGTCGATCTGATACGAGTCCAGCGTCAGCCGAAGGCCCGCGAACGGCTCGGCGGTCAGGCCGAAGCTATAGTTGGTCGACGTCTCCGGCTTCAGCGGCTCGGCGCCCAGGGCCTTCGCCTCGACGCTGTCGGTGCGTAGCACCTTGGTCGGGAAGGTCAGGTACTCTCCGGGCGTGCACGGCGCGCCACGGAAGATGTTGTTGGGCGCGGCGGCGCAGAGGCTGCCGTTGATCGTCGAGGTCGCGAAGATGGTCTGGCCCAGCGACGGCGCGCGAAAGCCGTTGCTGACCGTGGCGCGCACGGCGTAGCCGGGCAGGAACTCCCAACGCGTCGTCAGCTTGCCGCTGGTCGTGTCGCCCACGCCCTTGCCGTAGCGCTCGTAGCGTCCGGCGACGCCGACGTACCAGGTCCTGGTCAGGTTGGTCCCGAGATCGACATAGGCCGCGCCGCTGTTGCGGCTGGCCGAGCCGGCGTCCTCGGGCGCCGTGCCGGCGTAGGAGGCCAGGCCTGGGTTCGGCCGGAGGCCCGCGAACGGCTGGCCGGCGGGGATCACGTAATTTCCGACGATGTAAGAGGCCTCGTCCCCGGCCTCGATCAGGAACCGCTCATAGCGGTGCTCAAGGCCCCAGGAGACCTGCAGCGGATTCTTCAGCCAACCGGTGATCTCGCGCGTTACATCGAGATTGTTGGTCCACTGCCGGAACTCGTGGGTTGAGAGATGGAAGTAGGTCGGGCTGGACGGTCCCAGCGTGGCGTTCAGCGTGTTCTCGCCGTCGAGCTGCGCGTGGTCCTGGGCCAGGGTGGTCGACAGGTCCCAGTCCCAGCCCGCCGTCTCGCCCCGCGCGCCGAAGCTGCTCTGGAAATCCAGTTCGAAGATCCGGCGCAGCGCGTTGAAACCGTCGGGATAGACCTCCGGCAGCGAGTTGCGGTTCAGCGGCCGTCCCGCCGTGACGCCCGTGACCGGCGCGAGGTTCGGCAGGAAGCTGCCGGTATTTTTCTTGGACGACCGATGGCTGAGCGTCCCGGAGGCGTAGAGCTTGAGATCCCGCCACGGCAGTTCGGCGTTGTAGGACGCCGCCAGGATGTCCTCCTCGCCCGGCCCATAGCTCTTGCCCCAGAAGTAGCGGTCGGCCGTGGCGTCGCGCGGATCGGGCGTCACCGTGGTCACGCCGTTCACGGTGCTGACCGTGGGCTGGTAGATGTACTGGGCGCGCGAGGGGACGGACCGGCTGGCGGCCTCGTTGTTCTTCCAGTTCAAGGCCAGATGCAGGAAGCCGCCGTTGTCGCCCAGCGGCCGTCCCCAGTTCAGCGTCGCCGATCGAGTGTCGCCATCGCCGAGATAGTTCTGCCCGCCGGTGTAGCTGAACGAGCGCTCGTCGACGTCGTCCTTGAGGATGATGTTCACGACGCCAGCGATCGCGTCCGAGCCGTACTGCGCCGAGGCGCCGTCGCGCAGCACCTCGATCCGCGCGATGGCCGAGGCCGGAATGAAGTCGAGATCGACCGGAACACCGCCGCGCCCCACGCGCGCCAGATTGTTGATCAGCGCCGTCGTGTGGCGTCGTTTGCCGTTGACCAGGAACAGAGCCTGGTCGCCGTTCAGGCCGCGCAGGGTGATGGCGCGCACCGTCCACGAGGTGCCGCCGCCATTGACGCCCGGCAGGTTGAACGACGGGATCAGGGTGTTGAGCACCTCCTTCAGCCCGACCTTGCCGGTGGTCAGCAACTGCTCGCCCCCGATGACGTCGACCGGCGCCGGGCTGTCGGCGACCGTGCGGCGAGCGCCGCGCACGCCGGTGACGATCACGCCCTCGACGGCGTTGGCGCCCTCGGAGTCCGCGACCGCGGCCGGAGCCGCCGCCGTGGTTTCCGCGGCTTGGCCTGGTCCCGCGATGGCGGCGACCGAGGCGCAGGCCAAAAGCGCGGCGCGCCATCGAGACGTGTTGAAGCGTTCAGGCAAGATCAAAGAACTATCCCCCACCCGCTCCCGCGGGCGTCCATGGTCATCGGCGTTCGGCTCCGCCCCTTGGAGCGTCGACACGGCGACCATGGCGCGGGGCGGCCAACCTCGCGATGGAGTATTTCTCTGAGCAAAATCAGAGTTTTATATATCTTTCGTCATTATAAGACGCTTGAGACGCGCGCATATCCGCGAAGGCGACTTGTCTTGGGCGAGGCGATCGCGCACAAAATCCAAGTAAATTTATAGAGTTTCTATCATGGACCGCTCTCCAACGCCGATAATCGCCGTCGTCGGGGCGGGCTTCAGCGGGGTCATGACCACCCTCAACCTGCTGGCGCGAAGCCGCGCGGCGAAGGTTTTGCTTTTCGAAAAACGCGCGCCCGTGGGCCTTGGCGCCGCCTATTCGACCCACAATCCGAGCCACAAGCTGAATGTGCGGGCGGGCAATATGAGCGCTTGGCCCGATCGCCCGGATCACTTCGTGACCTGGCTCGCCGGTCAGGGCCTGGACGTCGGTCCCGGCGGCTTCGCCAGTCGCGCCGACTACGGCCGCTATCTCCAGGCGCAGATCGCGGAGATCGCCGAAGGCCCCGAAGGCCTGGGTCGCCTCGTCGTCAATCCGGATGCGATCGTCGGCGTCGCGCCTTCAGGGCAAGGCTGGCGGCTGACCACGGCCCTTGGCCGGCGCTACGACGCGGACGCGGTGATCCTGGCTTTGGGCAATCCGCCGCCCTCGCGGCCGCAAGGCGTCGATGAGGCCTTCGCCGCGTCAGAAGCCTATATCGCCGACCCCTGGCGATGGCGCGCCAGCGAATTGCCGGAAGGCTCGGTCATGCTGATCGGCACGGGCCTGACCATGGTCGATGTCGCCCTGTCGCTGGACGACGCCCAGCCGGGCCGTCCGATGCTGGCCTTGTCGCGGCGAGGCCTGGCGCCGCTGCGCCACGAGGGCGCGCCGAGCCCCTGCCCCGCGCCGCCGAGCGACCTGTCGCCGGTGGCGCTGATAACCTGGCTGAAGCACGCCGCGCGCGAGCGCGGTTGGCGCACGGCGGTCGACGCCGTCCGTCCCGTGACCCAGGCGCTGTGGCGAAGCTGGTCATCGCGCCGCCGGCAAGTGTTTCTGCGCCATGCCCGACCCTTCTGGGACATCCACCGACACCGCCTGGCTCCAGAAGTCGCCGACCGCATCGACGCCATGCTGGCCAGCGGCCAACTGGTGATCGCCGCCGGCAAGATCCGTGAAATGCGCGTCGACGCCGACGGCCATGCGATCTGCAAGTACCGCGCGCGGGGCGGCAAGACGGGCTACGCCTTTCGGGCCGTCCGGGTGATCAACTGCACGGGGCCCACCGGCGATATCCTCGCCGCCAGCGATGACCTGGTGCGCGATCTCGTCCGGCAAGGCCTGGCGCGCCCCGACCCGCTGGGAGTTGGGTTCGATCTGGACGACGACAATCGCCTGCGAGACGCCACGGGCCAGCCTAGCGCGCGCCTCTTCGCGGTGGGCCCCTCGACCCGCGCGGCCCACTGGGAGATCATCGCCGTGCCGGACATCCGGGGACAGGCGGCCGCGGTCGCGCAGACCGTTCTCGACGATCTCGACCGCTAAAGCGCCAGGGCGGCGGCGTGGACCAGCTGGGCCAGCTTGTCGATGGCCGAATGGGGCGAGGCGTTGACGCGCTGGACGTAGGCGACATCGGGCAAGGGCGGCAGGCGATTGCCGGCCAGAGGCGCGCGATCGGGCAGGAACAACGCCGTGCGGCAGGTCACGGCGAGACCCGCCTGCACCGCCGCCCGCAGGGCCGACAGGCTGGGCGTCTCCATCGCCACGCGATAGGGCCGGCCATCCCGCTCAAGCGCGGCCAAGGCCGCGTCGCGGAACCGGCAGGGCGTCTCCAGAATGGCGATCGGCAGCACGGCGCTTTCGGCCAGCGCCGCCTCGCCATGCCAGACCATCGGCGTCACCTGGACCGCGCGGGGGTCATCGGCCGCCCCCATGCAGAGCACGACGTCGAGACGATCGGCCTCGAGCAGCCCGAGCAACTCGGGCGAGCCGGCCACGCGGACATGCAATTGCGTGTCGGGATTGAGGCTGGCGAACCTGGCCAGCACGCCGGACAGCAGGGTTTCGGCGAAGTCCTGCACCAGGCCCACGCGCGCCGGGCCCGCCAAAGCGTCGCCGGTCAGCGCCACGACGGCCTTGTCGTTCAGGGCCAGGATTTCACGGGCGCGAGGCAATAGCGCCTGTCCGGCCGGTGTCAGGATCAGCCGCCGCCCTTCTCGGTGGAAAAGCGGCGTCAGCACCGTCTCCTCAAGCCGTTTCATCTGCAGGCTGAGCGCCGACTGGGTGACGAACACCTTTTCGGTCGCGCGCAGCATCGAGCCGGAGTCGACGATCGCGACGAAGCTTCGCAGCAATTCGGTCGGCAGGTTGGTGACCATCCGCGCCCTCTTGAGATTTGCTAATAAGACCCGTGAGGATAAGTCTATTGATCGAGTAGGAATTAGGCGTCCTTCTTTGGACCCGCGACGAACACGTCGCAACGGTTTCCAGCGAAGGACAGACCCAGTGTCTCTGGCGACGACCTACAGAATTTCTGAAGCCAGGCCATGGCGGTGGCCAAGCCTGTCGCGCGCCCGCTGGCTTTCGCCCGTGGCCCTTTTGCTCTTGTGGGAGCTCGGAGCGCGGATCGGCGTGATCCCGCCGCGCATCCTCGCCGCGCCCTCCACAGTCCTTGAGACTTTCTGGAGCCTGACCGCATCCGGTGAGCTCCCCAGGAACCTCGCCGTCTCTCTGGCGCGGGCGGGCGCGGGTCTGTCGATCGCGCTCGTCGTCGCCGTGACGCTGGGCCTGGTCTCGGGCCTTTCCCGCTGGGGCGAGACGCTGGTCGACCCGGTGATGCAGATCAACCGGACCATTCCGGTCCTGGCTCTTACGCCGCTGTTCATCGTCTGGTTCGGCATCGGCGAGACGCCCAAGATCGCTCTGATCGCGGTCTCCGCCACGTTCCCGCTGTACCTCAACCTCTTTTCCGGCATCCGCGGGGTCGACGTGCGGTTGGTGGAGGCGGCGCGCAGCTTTGGCCTTCGGGGCTGGAGCCTGGTGCGGGAAGTGATCCTGCCCGGCGCCCTGCCCTCCTTCTTCGTCGGCCTGCGCTACGCCCTGGGCGTCTCGGTGCTGGTGCTGGTGATCTCCGAGCAGATCAACGCTCAAGCGGGCCTTGGCTACCTCGTCAACAACGCCCGCGACTTCATGCGCACCGACATCATCGTCGTGTGCCTCGTCGTCTACGCCCTGCTCGGCCTCGGCGCCGACACCCTCGTTCGCACGCTGGAGCGCAAGGCGCTGGCGTGGCGTCCCAGCCTCGTGGAGCAATGACCATGGCCGCCCTTCAGCCGCGCCTTCGCCCGACCGCCGCCACGGCTAAGGCCGAGCCGGCGGTCCGCCTGCGCAACTTCGTGCGCCGCTTCGGCGACAATACCGTCATCGATGGCCTGAACCTGTCGATCGCGCCCGGCGAGTTCGTCGCCCTGCTTGGCGCCAGCGGCTCGGGTAAGACCACCTTGCTGCGCACGCTGGCGGGCCTGGACGCCGTCGGCGACCAGGACGTCCACACGCCGGATGCGCGCGCCGTGGTCTTCCAGGACGCGCGGCTGCTGCCGTGGAAGAAGGTCTGGCGCAATGTCGCGCTCGGCCTCTCGGGCGGGAATGTCCGGTCCCGGGCCGAGGCGGCGCTGAAAGAGGTCGGCCTCGGTCATCGGCTCGACGCCTGGCCCACCACCTTGTCTGGCGGCGAAGCGCAACGCACGGCTCTGGCGCGCGCCCTAGTCCGCGAACCCGGTCTCCTGCTGTTGGACGAACCCTTCGCCGCCCTTGACGCCCTGACGCGCCTGAAGATGCACGATCTGGTGCTGTCGCTGTGGCGCGAGCACAGTCCGGCCGTTCTGCTGGTCACCCACGACGTGGACGAAGCCGTCGCCTTGGCCGACCGCGTGCTGGTGCTCGACAAGGGCCGGATCGCCGCCGAGGAGCAGATCACGCTGGAGCGTCCCCGCGCGCCGGACGCCCGCTTTCAGGCGATCCGGCGGCGCCTGCTGGGGCACCTGGGCGTCGAGGCCGCGCCGCCCCAGGGCGAGGGACATCTGGTCGCCTTCCCCACCGGCGAGGTGGTGCTGTGAACGCGCCGGTCCGCCGCTTCGAACCGCAGGCCAGCCTGCCAGACCTCGACGCTATCCTGCCCGAGCTCACCCGAGCCTTCGCCGCCACGGCCGCCCTGCATGATCGCGAGGCCAGCTTTCCGGTCGAGAACTTCAGGCTGCTTCACGAGGCCGGCCTCCTGGCCCTGACGGCGCCGGCGCGGCTCGGTGGACTGGAAGCAGACCTGCCGACCGCCTTGAAGGTGATCTCGGCTGTGGCGCGCGGCGAGCCGGCCACGGCGTTGGTCTTGGTCATGCAGTACCTGTTCCACGCCTCGGTCGAAGGCCGCTCGGGCTGGCCCGAGCACCTCAAGAAACGCGTGATCGACGAGGCCATCGAGCACGGCGCGCTGATCAACGCCCTGCGCGTCGAGCCCGACCTGGGCACGCCCGCCCGCGGCGGCTTGCCGGCGACGATCGCCCGCCGCACGCCCGAGGGCTGGCGGATCAGCGGACGCAAGATCTACTCGACCGGTTCGACCAACCTGACCTGGTTCGTGGTCTGGGCGCGCAGCGACGACGTCGAGCCGCTAGTCGGCGGCTGGCTGGTCCGCGCCGATACGCCGGGGGTGGTGATCGAGGAGACCTGGGACCACCTGGGTCTTCGCGCCAGCGCCAGCCATGACGTGGTGTTCGAGGACGTCCTGGTCCCGCTGGACCACGCTCTGGACCCGCAACCGCTGGGCGCGCCGCCGCCCTACCCGGCCAGCTTCGCGGCGTGGTCGTCCGTGCTGACCTCGGCCATATACGACGCGGTGGCGCGCGCGGCGCGCGACTGGCTGGTCGCGTTCCTGATCGAGCGCAAGCCGGCCAACCTCGGCGCTTCGCTCTCGACCCTGCCGCGCTTCCAGGAAGCCGTCGGGGAGATCGACGGCCTGCTGCTGTCCAATCGCGTCCTGCTCGACACCGCCGCGCGCGGCGAGGTCGGTGGCGTGGAGGCCAGCCTGGTCAAGCACCTGGTCACCGAGAACGCGATCACGGTCGTCGAAAAAGCGCTGAAGCTGACCGGCAATCCGGGCCTGACCCGCGCCAACCCGCTGGAGCGGCACCATCGCGACGTGCTGTGCGGTCGGGTCCATACGCCCCAGGCCGACGTCGTCCTGACCAGCGCCGGTCGGGCCGCCTTCGCGAGCGTCGCGACATGAGCCGCATCGTCGTCGCCAGCCAGTTGCCGGAGGTGTTCAACAGCGTCTTCGCCCAGCACGTGGCGGACGCCGACATCGTGGCGGTGCCGCCTGGCCTGACCGCGCCCTTGCCGCCGAAGGCCAAGGTGCTGGTCGCCGCGCCGTTCCGAAAGGCGGGCGGGACCCTGCCCGAACAACCGCCGCCGGGCTGGCCGTTCGACGTGCGCTGGGTGCAACTGGTCTCGGTCGGCATCGACTTCTATCCGCCTTGGCTGTTCGAAGGGCCGGTGGTCACCTCGGCGCGGGGCTCGTCCGCAATCGCCCTGGCCGAGTTCGCCCTGGCCGCCATCCTGGCGGAGGCCAAGCGCCTGCCCGACATCTGGATCGACACCGCCGAGCGCTGGGCGCCGCAGCAGCTGAAGCTGGTCTCGGGCTCGACCCTGGGCCTGGTCGGCTTCGGCGCGATCGGCGAGGCCCTCGCGCCGCGCGCCCAGGCGCTGGGGATCAAGGTGCTGGCGGTCCGCCGCTCCGACGCGGCGATCCCCGTCCCTGGCGTGGAGCGCGTCGCGGATCTCAAGACCTTGTTCGAGCGCAGCGACCACGTCGTGCTGGCCGCGCCCGCGACGCCGCAGACCGAGCGGATCGTCAACCGCGATCTCCTGCTCCACGCCAAGCCCGGCCTGCATCTGATCAACATCGCCCGCGGCGCGCTGATCGATGACGAGGCCCTGCTGTCGGCGCTGAACGACGGTCGCGTCGCTCGCGCCAGCTTGGACGTGACCCATCCCGAGCCGCTGCCCGAAGGTCACCCCTTCTACGGCCATCCTCGGGTTCGGCTGTCGCCGCACACCTCGGTGCACACGCCCGACACCCGCATCAATCTGGCGACCCAGTTCGCCGAGAACCTGGCCCGCTTCCGGACCGGCGAGCCCCTGGCGGGCGTCGTCGACCTGTCGCGCGGCTACTGAAGGACATCACGCCATGACAGCCATCCCGTCGCCCAGGGCCTTCCAGCCCGGCGCGCCGCATCCCGCCAAGATCGACACGGTGCTGCCCGAGTTCGGCTCGCGCGAGATCCCCCGCCAGCCGACGATCGAAGCCGAGAGGCTCTATCGCAAGCAGCGCCTGGCCGCTTCTTATCGCCTGTTTGGCCGCTACGGCTTCGACATGGGCGGCGCGGGCCATATCACCGCGCGCGATCCCGAACTGACCGACCACTTCTGGGTCAATCCGTTCGGCGTCCACTTCTCGCGGATCAAGGTCTCGGACCTCATGCTGGTCAGCCATGAGGGCGAGATCGTCCAGCCGCCGGCCAAGGTCCCCGCTCGCCTGAACCGCGCCGCCTTCGCCATCCACTCCCAGCTGCACGAGGCGCGCCCGGACGTCGTGGCCGCCGCTCACTCGCACTCGCTGTACGGCAAGGCCTGGTCGGCGCTGGGCCGCCTGCTGGATCCGTTGACCCAGGACTCGGCCGCCTTCTACGAGGACCACGCCCTGTTCGAGGCGTTCTCCGGCGTCGTGCTCGACACCAGCGAGGGCAAGAAGATCGCCCAGGCCCTGGGCCCCAAGAAAGCGGTGATCCTGCAGAACCACGGCATCCTGACCGTCGGCCAATCGGTCGAGGCCGCCGTGTGGCGCTATCTGGCGCTGGAAAACGCCTGCCAAGCCCAGTTGCTGGCCGAGGCGGCCGGTCCCACCAAGCCGATGCCGCCCGAGGTCGCCAAGCACACGGCCGGTCAGGTCGGCACGGAGGTCGGCGGCTTCTGGGCCTTTCAGCCCTACTGGGAGATCGTCGCCGAAGAAGAGCCGGATCTGTTCGACTGATGACCGGCTTTTCCCTTTCCCGCCGCGACCTGATGACCGGCGGCCTGTCGATCGCCGGCTTGTCGATCGCCGGCCTAACCGCCTGCTCGCCCCGGAAGGACGCCAAGTCTGGCGACCTTTCGAACCTGACGCTGCGCGTGGCGACCTATCGCGGCAATCCCGAGAGCTTCTTCACCGAAGCCGGCGTCGCCGAGCCGCCCTACAAGTTGGCCCGCAGCCAGTTCGCGGGCGGCAACCTGATCGTCGAGGCGATCAATGCGCGGGCGCTCGATTTTGGCGGCATGAGCGAGATCCCACCGATCTTCGTGGCCGGTCATCCGGGCAATCAGGTGCGGATCGTCGGGGTGCTGCGCGGCGACGTGAACAACCAGGTCGTGCTGCTGCCCAAAGGCTCGCCGGTTAAGGACTTCAGCCAGCTCAAGGGCAAGCGCATCGGCTATGTGAAGGCCACGACCTCGCACTACATCCTGCTGCGCCTGCTGGAAAAGGCGGGCCTCGCCTGGAGCGACATCACGCCCGTGGCCCTGTCGCCGCAGGACGGCTTGGCGGCCTTCCAGAGCGGCGCGCTCGACGCCTGGGTCATCTATGGCGTGATCGTCTATCAAGCGCGGGAAGCCGGCGCCCGGGTCCTGACCACGGCCCAAGGAATCCTCTCCGGCAACTATCTGATCGCCGCATCCAAGGACGCGCTGGACGACCCCGCGCGACTGGCCGCGATCGGCGATTACGTCCGCCGCTATCGCAAGGTGTTCGACTGGATCAACGCGGACGGCGTGCGCTGGGCGCGGGTTCGGGCCCAAGCCACGGGCATCAAGCAAGCGTACTACGAGCAGGAATTCCGCGAACGCAGCACCGCTTCGATCCTGGAGCCGATCAGCGACGCGGCGATCGCCTCCCAGCAGGCCGTGGCTGACACCTTCGCCGCCGCGAAGATCATTCCGGCGCGCGTCGAGGTCAAACCGCTCTGGGACGACCGCCTTACATCTTACCTGAAATAGAATGAGAAACTTGAATATAGATCATCAGCATTGACGATTTAAGCAAATCTGTCTGCTCGAGGATTTTATATTCATTGAGGAGCGATCAAGCAGATGCACAATCCCTATTAAATAAATCGGGGATAAATATGCGCCATCGCCACCTGCGAAATCTGTTGCTTCTCACCTCCAGCCTGGCCGTGCTCGACGTGGCCGAAGCCGCGGAGCCCACGTCCGCCGTCGACGGCGCGGCGCCCGCCGTCGAGCAGGTGATCGTCACCGCCGAACGGCGCGCGACGGACCTGCAGAAGACCGCCATCGCCATCTCGGCCTTCGGCCAGCAGGTGTTGGCGGATCGCAAGATCGACAACATCCGCGACCTGTCGGGCCAGATCCCGAACCTGTCGATCAGCCGCGTCACGATCAGCCACACCACCCAGACCTACGCCCTGCGCGGCGTCGGCGAGGCCGATCCGATCCAGGAGCCGGTGCTGGCCGTCTATGTCGACGACGTCTACATCCCGCGCCAGATCGGCTCGATGGTCGAGTTCAACGACCTGGAGCGGATCGAGGTCCTGCGCGGCCCGCAAGGCACGCTCTATGGCCGCAACTCCAGCGCCGGCGCTCTTCGCGTCATCACCCGCGATCCGGGCCAGACCCCGCGCGCCAAGGCCGAGGTGGGCCTGGGCGACTACGGCGCGGTCGATGTCCGCGCGCTGATCGAGGGGCCGCTGGTCCAGGACAAGCTCGCCGGCAGCTTCTCGTACATCCACCACAAGCGCGACGGCGTCACCTTCGACCCGACGCTGAACCACGACGTCAACCGCATCGATCTCGACGCCTTCCGGGCCAAGCTGCGCTGGACGCCGACTGACCGGCTGGACGCCCTGCTGACGGTGAACGCCCTGCGCGACCGCAGCGACACCCGCGCCTATATCCCCGTCAATCAGCCGGGCGGCGTCTTCCGCAAGGACCGATCTTATTCCGAAGTCGAGCCCGTCCAGCATCTCGACCAAGCCAGCATCGCGCTGCGCGTGCAGTATGAGCTGACCAACCAACTGAAGCTCAAGTCGATCAGTTCCTACGGCGGCTTCAACCTCAATCCCGTCGCCTACGACAACGACGGCGAGGCGGCGCTGATCCAGAAGAACCTGATCCACTACAACGACCAGTACGCCACCCAGGAACTGCAGCTGAACGGCGACTTCGGCGCGCTGACCTTCACGAGCGGCCTTTTCTATCTGCACGAACGCTTCTTCGTGCAGCGTGACGGCTACAGCCGCCGCAACGCCCAGGCGACCGATCCGACGGTCACGCCCGGCAACTACAACTTCGCCCGGGCGCACAACATCACCAATACGGACGCCTACGCCGTGTTCGGCGAGGCGACCTGGAAGGCGACCGAGCGGCTATCCCTGACCGGCGGCCTGCGCTGGACCAACGAGGAGAAGGCATTCGTCTTCGACAACAAGGGGCTGAACCTGGCGGGCCAGGTCGTGTCGCAGTCGATCAAGGGCAAGGCCGACAAGATCTGGTCGGCGATCACGCCCAAGATTTCGGCGCAGTTCCAGTGGACGCCGGACATCCTGCAGTACGTCAGCTATTCGCAGGGCTTCAAGTCGGGCGGCTTCGACAATCGCGCCACGCGCCTCGACCTGGCCACCCTGCCCTTCTCGCCGGAGCACGTGACCACCTACGAGACGGGTCTGAAGAGCCAGCTCTTCGACCAGCGCCTGCGGGCGAACCTCGCGGCCTTCTACAACGACTATCAGGACCTGCAGGTCTCGTTCTACGACCCGGCCTACGTCGGCAGCCGCCGGGGCAACGCCGGCAAGGCCCACACCTATGGCGTCGAGCTCGAGACCGACGCGCGCCCGACCGAGCGGCTGGGCGCTCAGTTCAGCGTCGGATGGCTTTACGCGATCTATGACGACTACAAGGGCGCCGGCGGCGCGGGCGTCAACGCAGACGGCAATCGCCTTTTGAACTCGCCGCGCTGGAGCGTCTCGGGCGGATTGACCTACGACCCGGCGCTCGACATTCCGGGCTCTCTTCGCCTCGGCCTGAACGCCCAGTGGCAGAGCGGCATCGTCACCAGCGCCACGCCGGCCGCCGGCGGCCAGAATAACATACCCTCGCAAGGCTTCCTGAACGGCGTGGCGACCTGGACCACGCCCGACCCGCGCTGGGCCGTCAGCCTCTCGGTGCGGAACATCCTCAATTCCCAGAAGGCCGTGAGCTCCACCTACACGCCGTCCACCGGGATCTACTACCTCAACTTCCCGGACCCTCGGACCTACCTCGTCACCCTCAAATACGCGCTGTGATCCATGAGCCAGCATCGCCCCCATCGCCTGTCCGACTTCGTCGCCGACCTCTCCGCGCTGCTGGATCGCGCCGGCGACGAGGCGGTCATCCTGCGCGAGGGCGGCGCCCTGCTGGCCGAACTCGTGGCCCAGGACGACTGGCTGCCCGAAGCGCAAAGCCTGCCGGATCCTACGCGCTACCAGCAGTATCTGCTGCATCGCGAGCCGGCCGCGCGGTTCTCGGTGGTCAGCTTCGTCTGGGGACCGGGGCAAGCCACGCCGGTTCACGACCATACGGTCTGGGGCCTGATCGGCGTCCTGCGCGGGGCCGAGCTGTCTCAGGCCTATGAGCGCACGAATGGCGCGCTGAAGGCCGTGGGCCGGGTTCACCGTCTGGAGCCCGGTCAGGTCGAAGCCGTCTCGCCGACCGTCGGCGACATACACCGCGTCGCCAACGCCTTCGACGATCGGACCTCGATCAGCATCCACGTCTATGGCGCCGACATCGGGACGGTGAAGCGCTCGACCTACGACGCCGACGGCAAGCCCAAGACCTTCATCTCCGGCTACGCCGACGTCCCGCCGCCTCTCCTGTTCGATCGCGCCAGCGCCCTGGCCTATGGAGCCGCCGAATGACCCTGCCCCTGATCACGCCGCACGAGGTGCGCCGCGACCTGATCGCCCGGCGCGAGATCGCCCTCTTGGACCTGCGCGAGGAGGACCCGTTCGCCAAGGCCCATCCGCTGTTCGCCTCGCAGCTGCCTCTAAGCCGGCTGGAGATCGAGATCCTCGATCGCGTCCCCCGCAAGGCGACCAAGATCGTGCTCTATGACGACGCCGAAGGTTTGGTCGCGCCAGCGGCCGAGCGGCTGGCGGCGCTGGGCTACACGAACGTTCACGCCCTGCAAGGCGGCCTCGCCGGCTGGCGGGCGGCCGGCTACGAGCTGTTCCAGGACGTCAATTCCTACAGCAAGGCGTTCGGCGAGCTGGTCGAGGCGCGACGCCACACGCCCTCGCTTCCGGCCCAAGAGGTCAAGGCGCGGATCGACGCCAAGGCTGACCAGGTCATCCTCGACGCGCGCCGCTTCGAGGAATACGCCACCATGAGCATCCCGGGTGGCATCAGCACGCCGGGCGCGGAGCTGGTGCTGCGGGCGCGCGAACTGGCGCCGGACCCGTCCACGACCATCATCGTCAACTGCGCTGGCCGCACGCGCAGCCTGATCGGCGCCCAGTCGCTGGTGAACGCGGGGCTGCCCAACCCCGTCTTCGCCCTGCGCAACGGCACCATCGGCTGGACCCTGGCCCAGCAGACGCTCGAGCATGGCCAAAGCCGCAAGTTCCCCAGCGTGGGCGAGCAGACGCTGGAGGAAGCCCGTGCTCGCGCCCGCGACGTGGCCTATCGCGCTGGCGTGCGCAGGGTGGACGCCCAAGGGCTGGCCGATCTGGCCAAGGACATCGACCGCACCCTCTATCGCTTCGATGTCCGGACGCCCGACGAATACGTCGCCGGCCACATCCCCGGCTTCCGCTCCGCGCCCGGTGGCCAGCTCGTCCAGGAGACCGATGTCTTCGCGCCGGTCCGGGGCGGTCGCATCGTGCTGGCCGATGACCTCGGTCCCCGCGCGGACATGACAGCCTCATGGCTGGCTCAACTGGGCTGGGAGGTCTACGTCCTGGAAGGCGGCTTCGATGGCGCTCTGGAGCGCGGGACCTGGACGCCCAGCCTGCCCGTCTTCGCCGAGGTCGAGACCATCTCGCCGCGCGACCTGGCCCAAGCCATCGCCGACGAGGCGGTCGTGGTGATCGACCTGGCGCCCAGTCCGGTCCACCGCAAGGGCCACGTCCCGGGGGCCTGGTTCGCGATCCGCGCCCAGCTTGATGTCGCCGTGACCCAGGTCCCACCGAACAAGACCATCGTCCTGACGTCTCCCGACGGCGCACTGGCGACCCTGGCCGCGCCTGAGCTGGAAGCCCTCACCGATCGACCGATCCGAGTTCTGGCCGGCGGCACGGAGGCTTGGATCGCCGCGGGTCGCGCTCTGGAAACGGGTCTGACCCGCGCCGCCAACGCCCCGACGGATATCTATAAGCGCCCCTACGAGGGCACGGACAACGCCGCCGAAGCCATGCAGGCCTATCTCGACTGGGAGTTCGGCCTGGTCGACCAGCTGGCCCGCGACGGCACGCACGGCTTCTACGTGATCTGAGGCTGGCGATGACCCTGCAACTCTATTTCGCGCCCGGCTCCTCGTCCCTCGCGCCCCTCGTGGCGCTGGAGGAGCTCGACATCCCCTATGTCGGCCACCGCTTGGACCTCGCCGCCGGCGATCAGCGCAAGCCGGAATACCTGAAGGTCAATCCTCGCGGTCGCGTGCCGACCCTTGTGGTCGACGGCCAGCCGGTGACCGAGGTCCTGGCCATTCTGACCTACCTCGCCCATCGCTACCCCCACAGCGAGCTCCTGCCGCTAGCCGACCCGCTGAAACTGGCCAAGGCCTACGAGGTGATGAGCTGGTTCGCCAGCACGGTGCACGTCGCCTTCGCCCAAATCGCGCGGCCGGAGCGCTATGCCGACGACGAAGCGACCAAGGCCGCGCTGGCGACGCCTGGGGAAGCCCGGTTCGCGCGCACCCTGGCCGACATCGAGCGCCTGGCCCAAGGTCCCGGACCTTGGCTGCTGGGCGATGGTTTCAGCGCCGTCGACGCCTACGCCCTGGTCATCTGGCGCTGGGCCGAGCGCCGGTCGATCGACACCGCCCTTTATCCAGCTTGGAGCGCCAAGGCCGCCCGCGCCTTCGCGCGCCCCTCGGTCGTCCGCGCCCTGCGAAAGGAGGCCGCGCCGGTCGTCGCCTGATGAGCCTTGCTCATAACCCACCTCAGAACTCCTCGCTCATCGTCGAGCGAGCCACGCCCTAACATTCACCCCACCCCATTGGAGAACGCCATGAGCGTCGAATTCATCGGTTTCATCGGCACGCAACACGCCTCCGAGATCCATCCGCCCACCGGCCCGGCCATCGACGTGGCCTATGTCGAGAAGACCGCCCGCGTCCACGAGGACGGCGGCTTCGACCGCGCGCTGGTCGCCTTCCACTCGACGGGTCCGGAAAGCCAACTGGTCGTGGCGCACGCCGCCTCGGTGACCAAGCGGCTGAACTTCATGATCGCTCACCGGCCCGGCTTCACCCAGCCGACCCTGGCCGCGCGCCAGCTGGCGACCCTGGACCACTTCACCGGCGGTCGCGTGGCGGTGCACATCATCACCGGCGCCTCGGACGAGGAGCTCGCCAAGGACGGCGACCACCTGACCAAGGACGAGCGTTACGCCCGCACCAGCGAGTACCTGGACATCGTCCGCGCCGAGTGGACCGGCGACAAGCCGTTCGACTACGAGGGCAAGTACTACAAGGTCGACCAGGGCTTTGGCGCGGTGAAGCCGCTGCAGGCGCCGCACATTCCGATCTATTTCGGCGGCTCGTCGGAGGCGGCCATTCCGGTCGCCGGCAAGCACGCCGACATCTTCGCGCTGTGGGGCGAGACCCAGGCCCAGGTGCGCGAGACGATCGCCCGCGTGCGCGCCGCGGCCGCCAAGCACGGTCGCCAGGTCCGCTTCTCGCTGTCGCTGCGCCCGGTGATCGCCGACACGGAAGAAGCCGCCTGGAAGCGCGCCGACGAGATCGTCGAGCGCACCAAGGCCCTGCGTGAAGCGGCCGGCCTGCAGACCAGCGGCCATCGCCCGCCCAACGCCGGCTCGCAGCGCCTGCTGGACGCCGCCGCCCAGGGCTCGCGGCTCGACAAGCGCCTGTGGACCGGCGTCGCCGCCGTCACCGGCGCGCAAGGCAACTCCACCGGTCTGGTCGGCACGCCCGAGCAGGTCGCCGAGAGCCTGCTGGATTACTACGACCTGGGGGTCTCGACCTTCCTGATCCGGGGCTTCGATCCGGTCGAGGACGCCATCGGCTATGGTCGCGACCTGATCCCGCTGGTCCGCCAGCGGGTCGCCGAGCGTGACGCCAACCCGACCGCCGTGGCGAGCTGAGCCATGGCCTATGACGCCGCCTCGCCATCGCGGTCCGCCGCGCCAGCCCAGGCCGATTTCCCAAAGCTGGCTGACTTTAAAGAGGTCTTGGCCCACTTGGCGGGCGGCGTCGCCATTATTTCCTGCTGGGATGGAGACACCCCGCGCGGCTTGCTCGTCAGCTCGATCACGGGCCTTTCGG
>Ga0209426_1000499_pt1 | contig 39025 bp, 38 predicted proteins | sample Deesub1362B_J571_FD_187697 | JGI IMG/M metagenome (GOLD analysis project Ga0209426, IMG submission 187697) | Deep oceanic, basalt-hosted subsurface ecosystem from Juan de Fuca Ridge flank, Pacific Ocean, CORK Borehole 1362B_J2.571 (SPAdes)... ...
GGATAAAACCAGTCCCACGGCTTGTTACAGCGAGGATCATCTTTTCTACCATTTATCACCTTGGGCACTATCGTTTCATCGTTCCACGGTCTTCTCAGCTCATCTGGATTTTTGTAATCATAAAGCCTGTTCACAAAGTAGATGAGCATTGCTGGTTCAACCCCTACAGCCTTTATTCCATGCCAGTAATGTCCGGGAATTCTCACAACCTGCAGATTCTCGCCGGTTGAAACTATCTCATTCAGCTCTTCCGTTTCATCATCATAGGCACATATTTTAAGAGCACCTTTCACAACGACAAAATAATCCACCTGTCCTCTCTCATGTTTATGCCAGGCTCTAACAATACCGGGATAGGTTATAGAAAGATTTGCCTGCACTATTTCATCCTTAAATGTATCTTCCCAGTCTTTTCTCATTATCTCAGTGAAAAAGCCTCTTTCATCTGCAAATCTTTTCAGTGGTCTGATTTCTACACCATCAAGCAAGTTTACCACCTCCTTTTCAATCATTTCCAATTTCCAATTTCCAATTTCCAATTTCCAATTTCCAATTTCCAATTTCCAATTTCCAATTTCCAATTTCAACCTTAGTCTATTTCACATTACCAGATATCTGCCACCATAACGAAATTGTTTGTAGATAAAAGGCTTTGACGAGCCAGCGTGCATGGGAATAGAGGAAATTATAGACCTCATTCCCCTCCCTTACCTTACTTATCATGCCCGGAATATCAATATCAACCGGGCAGTTCTTTTTACACCTTCTGCACGAGAGACAGAGTCTGAGATCAGAGCTATTGCTGTAAAGAGCTGAATAGAGTGCGAATCTACCTCCTTTGAAGTCTTTACCATGGACACCGTATGCAGGGCAGTTTATAACACAGTTTCCACATCCAATGCAGTGGAAAAGTTCTTTAAAGCCATTCTCCATCAAGTACTTTCTTCCATTATCCAGTAATATTACAACTGCTTCTTTGGGCTCGTGCACTCCTGTGTAGAGTTTTTTCTCTATATCTGCTGTTTTGCTTACTCCACTGATTATTTCCATGAACGAAGGTACAGGATTGCCTGTTGCATAGAAAGTCTGAATCTTAGCCGAATTTACCGCCTCTTCCAGATTTGGATAGAACTTATCTATTCCAGCAACAATAATGATTTTTTCAGTCCTCCGGATTATTTCAAATATGTTCCCTTCGTTGTGCAGGATTAAAACTGAACCTTCTCCAGTTATTGCATTTGCACCTGTGACTCCGATTCTCGCCTTTTCTATGGACTTTTTTATATCCTCCAGCAGAAACTCAATTATATTGTAAGGATCCGGTTTCAAATCACTTTTAAATTTTTTAAGTTCATTAAATATCTGATTGACTGAAACATGAGATGCTGGCCCTGTCGGATGGGAGGGGTCTTCTTCAAGCAACTGTATCAGCCTGTCACCTATATCAGTCTCCACCACCTCTATACCCCTACGAAGAAGTTCCTGTGTGAGGTTGATCTCCTTGGTAAGGTTTGACTTCGATTTCACAATCAGTTTCTCATCCCCAATTTCCTCGAGAATTAACTCCAACGCTTTGCTTCCATCCCCTGCAAATTTTACAGTAAAGCCATTATTCATCAGATTCTCTACAGCAGCATTCATCAATTCTGAATCTCCGACATACTCTTCTCTTACCTTTTTTAATCTTTTAAGCCTCTCTTCAAAATCAGGAATTCTGGAGATATTTTTGCGCTGCCTCTCCTTTACCGTTTTAAAAACTCTGTTCATCGCCATCAGTTTTCGCACTTCTGAAGAATTCATATGTGACCCTTCTCTTTAAGATACGAACCCAAAGCATCTTTCCAGTGCCTCATCTCAACACCAGACTTTTTTATCTTTCCAATATTTAAAGAAGAATTTTTTGGTCTTTTTGCCTTGGTTGGGTATTCCGAAGAAGTTATCGGTTTAAGATTTGCATCAATTCCTGCCAAATCAAAAATTGTTCTTGCGAATTCATACCATGAACAACAACCATCATTGGTGATGTGGTAAATCCCATACTCCAGATTCTTTCTGAGTATTTCTTTGATGGCTTCAGCAACATCCTTTGTATAGGTGGGAGACATTACAATGTCATCCACAACCTTTAACTCCACTCCCTCTTTCGCCTTCTGAATCATTGTTTCAACAAAGTTACCCCCTTTCCCTCTTGCTCCAGCTTTTCCGTAGAGGCTGGAAACTCTCAAAATGTAGAATTTTCCGGAAATATTTTTTGTGAAAATCTCTCCCGCATACTTGCTAACACCATATACATTTATGGGATTTGGCATATCACTTTCTGTATATGGTTCGCCTTTTTCCCCATCAAATACATAGTCTGTGCTGATATAGATGTTAACTGCTCCTATTTTCTCGCATACGAGAGCAACATTCCTTGCCCCAATTGCATTAACGGAAAAAGTTTTTTCGGGATTGTCTTCGCATTCATCAGTTTTGTGATAAGCTGCGGTATTAACCACCACATCAGGGTTTATATCTTCCAGAATTCCACAACTCGTGTACTCTGATACCTCAATTTCACTGTGAGTAAGCGGTACAACAGAATAACTTTCTTCAAGCACCTTCAGAATGTCACTTCCCAGCTGTCCGATACCAATAACTGCAATCTTCAAGTTTCCACCTCAGAGTATTATACCATTCATCTCAACTTCCCTCACAATCTTCTGGGCTTCCAGAAGGTACTTGTACCACTCCACAGTCCTCGTTTTGATGTTATCTGTTATTTTTCCAGAAACAAGTGCGTCATAAACCTCTTTCGCTCCTTCTTTTGGAGTGTATGATGCTCTGAATCCCAGCTTATCGTGAATTTTACTGAAATCAACCCTGTAGGATCTCTTATCTGGTGAGCCATACCACTCAAAGTTGAATGGGAGGTTTATGGATTCAGCGATTAACTTTGCAAGGGGGTGTATCTGCACATTTTGCTCATTACTCCCAACATTGAAAATTTCTCTGTTCACCACTTCCTTTTCACTTTCCATAACCATGATGAAGGCTTTTGAAGTATCTCTCACATGAACGAATGGTCTCCACTGAGTTCCATCCCTCATTATGGGTATTTTCCCATTTTTGTAAAATCCCAGAACCATACCATTTATAGCCAGATCAAACCTCATCCGGGGTGAAAGTCCATAGACGGTAGCCTGTCTCAGAACTGTAACAGAGAATCTTTCATCCGCCATAGGCATCACATCCTGTTCTGCCATCAAATTGGCTTTTGCATATGTAGTCAGTGGATTTGTTGGGGAGGTTTCGCTGACAATTTCGTCTTGAAATCCATAAACACTGCAGGATGATGCCAAGATGTACCTCTCCACCCCATACTTTCTTGCCAGACTTGCGACTCTAACTCTTCCTTTGTAGTTAATTTCCATCGTCTTCTCAGGATCGAGTTCACCACTTGGATCATTTGAAAGGGCTGCTAAATCCATTACAGCATCCACACCATTCAGAATGCCGGGATCGAACCACCGAATATCATCTTTTATTATCTCGAGATTCGGATTTCCTGACAATTCTGAAAGTGTTTGTTCTCCAAAGAAAAATCTATCGAGACATTTAACCCTGTATCCTCTTTCAAGGAGTAATTCTATGAGCACCGAGCCAATATATCCACCACCACCTGTAACAAGAACCTGCATTTTATCCACCTCCTCGTATCATAGAGTCATCTCCGAGTTGTCTCCTACGATAAATCTGTGTCCTTTGGGCATCATATCCATCTCCCTTATCTTCACATTCTTGCCAATAAGACTCTCAACAATCCTACCGGCGTTATAAATCTCGCTTCCATCCATCACTACACTATCCTCAATTTCTGTTCCTACCACAGTACAACCGCTTCCGATTGAAGTGAAAGGACCTATGTATGAGTCAACCACCTCACATCCCTCTCCTATGATACAGGGACCTTTTATTGTAGAGTTTTTTATCACAGTACCTTCTGAAATTATAACTCTACCCATTATTTTGGAATCGGTGATTTCTCCCTCCATTTTAGAAGTTATTCCGTCAAGTATCAATCTGTTAGCCTCGAGAATGTCCTCAGGTTTGCCAGTATCTTTCCACCAACCCTCCACTATGGATGCCTCAACCCTGTATCCATTGTCTATCAGCCACTGGATTGCATCAGTTATCTCGAGTTCATTACGCCAAGATGGCTTTATGCTCTTGCATGCCTCAAGAATAACCGGTTTGAAGAAGTATATCCCCGCCAAAGCAAAGTTCGATGGTGGAACTTTGGGTTTCTCAATCAGCTTTTTAACCCTGCCCTTCTCATCAAGATCTGCAACTCCAAATCTCTGAGGTTCTTCAACTTCAGTCAGAAGGATCAGTGAGTCTGGGTCCAGATTTTTAAATTTTTCAGAGTGATCAACAATGCCATCTCGGAGAATGTTATCTCCAAGATACATAACAAATTCATCGTTACCCAGAAATTCCTCTGCCACGAGTATGGCATGGGCTAATCCCTTGGGCTCTCCCTGATATATGAACTCAATTTCAGCATCCCAGTCAACCGAGTTAACGGTTTCAATTACTTGCTCTTTATTGGGACCAAGTATTATACCAATCTCCCTAACTCCTGCCTCAATCACGTCCTCTATCGCATAAAATAGAACCGGTTTGTTCGCAACCGGAATAAGCTGTTTTTGCTGGGAGTATGTTAAGGGGCGTAATCTTGTGCCGTGCCCACCAGATAGAATTAATGCCTTCATAATCTGAAAGTGACGCCTCTGGTTAATAAATATATCCTAACTTCCGATTATGGCGAAATAAAGGATATGTAGACGATGTGGCGAATAATAGACATAGTACTATTGCGGACACAAGAACCGATGTGAAGTAATCCAGATTTTCTTTTTTAATTCCCATAGTGACAAAGCAAGTATGAATTTCCAAAGGATTCAGCCTTTTAAAACCTCCAGATGAAATTGTTCTGGAGGAGATTATTTCGAAAGATATTTATCTAAATTTCCGGAACTATCTACAATTAACAATCATTTTCTAAGGGGGTGGAAGATTGGAGAGGAAAATCAGGGTTCTCGTTGCAAAGCCCGGGCTGGACGGGCATGATAGGGGAGCTAAGGTTGTTGCAAGGGCGTTGAGAGATGCTGGATTTGAAGTCATCTACACTGGGATAAGAAGGACTCCGTCTGAGATTGCAGAAACCGCCCTTCAGGAAGATGTCGATGTTGTCGGTGTAAGCATTTTAAGCGGTGCACACCTTGAGCTCACTCCAGCCATTGTCGAGGAACTCAGAAAAAGGGGTCTGGAGCCCAACAGAGATGTTATCCTGATGATAGGCGGGATCATACCCAGAGATGATGTTGAGAAACTTAAAGAACTCGGTTTCTCTGGAATTTTCGGTCCGGGAACCCCTCTTGAGACCATAATCTCTTTCATAAAGGATAATGCAAGCAGACTGAAAAAAGGATCATGATGGAGGTGATTGTATGATTAAGAAGTTCGACCACATCGGTATTGCGGTCAAAAACCTTGATGAGGCGGTTGATCTCTATAAAAAACTCGGCTTCGAACTCAAAGAGATAGAAGAGGTTGCTGAACAGAAAGTCAGGGTTGCAATGCTACCGGTTGGAGAGAGTAAGATTGAGCTTCTGGAAGCTACTTCAGATGACAGCGCAGTTGCAAAGTTCATCGAGAAAAGAGGAGAAGGTATTCACCACATTGCAGTAAATGTTGAGGACATAGAAAAAGCTCTTGAAAACGCAAAAGCAAACGGACTGACTCTTATTGACGAAAAGCCCAGAATTGGAGCTGGTGGTAAAAAAGTTGCCTTTGTTCATCCGAAAAGCACGAAAGGCGTGCTTCTGGAGTTCGTTGAGGGCTAAATTGTCCAAGCTGTCAAAAAAGCTGGATTGAAACAAACAAGATAAAAAACCTGACTAAAAATCAGATGAAGAGATCAGATGGAAATCAGAATGGAGGATAATTCGGAGGGGTTGAATTGAAAAAGATGAGAGACCTCGTTAATGAAGTATATGAGAGAAAAGAGCACATAAGACAGATGGGTGGAGAAAAAAAGATTGAAAAGCAGCATTCTGCTGGTAAGCTGACTGCACGAGAAAGGATTGATATACTGCTTGATAAAGGAAGCTTCAACGAAATAAATCCCTTTGTGGAGAAAAGGAATACAGATTTTGGGCTTGACAAACTCGATCTACCCGGAGATGGAGTTGTTACAGGATATGGAACGATAGATGGAAGGCCGGTCGCAGTTTTCGCCCAAGATTTCACTGTGATGGGTGGCAGTTTAGGAGAGATGCATGGTTACAAGATAGCATACATAATGGACTTCGCGATGAAGATGGGAATACCCATTATCGGCTTGAATGATTCAGGAGGAGCAAGGATTCAGGAAGGTGTGGATGCTCTCAAAGGATATGGGGATATATTCTACAGAAACACCATCGCAAGTGGAGTAATACCACAGATAAGTGTCATAATGGGCCCATGTGCTGGTGGAGCTGTTTACAGTCCTGCAATTGGAGACTTTATTGTGATGACAAAGAACCCTGGCTGCTACATGTTCATCACAGGACCGGGTGTAATTAAAACTGTTACAGGAGAAGAGGTTACTCCTCAGGTACTTGGTGGCTGGGAAGCCCATTCAGTAAAAAGTGGAAACTGTCATCTCGTTGCAGAGGATGATGTGGGTGCTTTGAAACTCGTTAGAAAACTCATAAGTTTTCTTCCGTTAAATAACCTAGATGACCCTCCCGTTGTTCAGACCAATGACGATCCCGCAAGAACAACACCTCAGATTTACGATATACTTCCCGAAGATCCCCAGAAACCCTATGATGTCAGAGATATAATCAGACTTGTTGTAGACAATGGAGATTTTCTGGAAATCCACCCATACTATGCCCAGAACGCAACCGTAGGGTTTGCAAGAATGGACGGAAAGAGTGTTGGAATTGTGGCAAACAATCCAAAGTTCTTTGCAGGAACACTGGATGTGAACTCCAGCGACAAGATTGCAAGGTTCGTGAGATTCTGTGATGCCTTTAATATCCCCATCATTACCTTCATGGATGTTCCCGGATACCTGCCAGGTGTTGATCAGGAATACGGAGGAATTATCAGACATGGTGCCAAGATCCTCTTTGCCTACAGTGAAGCTACCGTTCCAATGATTACAATCATTCTGAGAAAAGCATACGGGGGAGCTTACATAGCCATGGGAAGCAAACATCTCGGTGCTGATATCGTTTATGCCTATCCAACCGCTGAAATAGCTGTTATGGGTCCGGAAGGGGCAGCTGAAATCGTTTTCAGGAAAGAGATAAGCTCTTCAGAGAACCCTGCTGAAACAAAACTTCAGAAAATAGCAGAGTACAGAGAGAGATTTGCGAATCCATACAGAGCAGCTGCAAGAGGGTATATCGACGATGTAATTGATCCAAAATTCACAAGAAGCAAAGTAATTTCAGCATTGAGGGTGATAGAGACAAAGAGAGAGAAACTCCCACCGAAAAAGCATGGAAACATCCCACTATGAGGTGATTTGATGAGTCCCGAAGAGTTTCTTGCTGCTGTTACAGCGATACACAAGTACATCTCGGAAAGAGAGAAGCCACCTGAGATTAGAAGAGGATTTAGCTACTGGAAATTGAGCTCCAGAACCTTTTAATTAGAATCAGGGTGAGAAAAATGGTCAAATACGAAGTTTACATTCAGGGAAAGAAGTATGAGGTTGATGTTGAGGAAGTGGAACCAGATGTTTTCAATGTTACTGTGGGTGACAAAAAAACAGTAATCAGAATAAGCGAGGTTGCACCATTTGTTCACGCTGGAGCAGTTGAGGAGTCCGTCAGTAAGATCGAGGAGAGACCGGAGGTTAAAGATGAAGTTAAGGTTGAAAAGGAGAAAATAGAAGGAGAAGGAACTCCCATCAGAGTGGCAATGGCTGGAACAATTACAAAGATTCTCAAAAAAGAGGGTGAGGAGGTAAAGGCAGGAGAGGATATATTGATACTGGAGGCAATGAAGATGGAGAATGCAATATCTTCTCCCGTCAGTGGCAGAATTACAAAGTTAGTTGTTAACCCCGGAGACAGAGTTGCAGCCGGTGATATTGTGGCATTCGTTTCCTGATTTAGTTCTGAGGGATTTTTGAGGTGATGTTTTATGAATAAAAAAGAGTGGGAGGAGAAACATCTTAAACCCATTCTGGAAAAAGCGGGTGAAAGGAAAAAGGAGTTCTTCACAACCTCTGGGTTTTTTGTTGACAGAGTTTACACCCCGGAAGATATAGACATCGATTATGAGACCAAGCTATCCTATCCTGGAGTTTATCCCTTCACAAGAGGTGTCTATCCAACGATGTACAGGGGAAGAGTATGGACGATGAGACAGTATGCCGGATTTGGAACCGCTGAGGAGACCAACAGAAGGTACAGATATTTGCTCGAACAAGGTCAGACAGGACTGAGTGTTGCCTTTGATCTACCAACCCAGATTGGATATGATTCTGATCACCCCATGGCACTCGGAGAAGTCGGAAAAGTTGGAGTTGCGATTGATACGATAGAGGACATGGAAACTCTATTCAGTGAGATACCCCTCGATAGGGTTTCCACTTCAATGACGATCAACTCAACCTGTGCACAGGTTCTCTCGATGTACATAGCCATTGCAGAATCACAGGGGATTCCAAGAACAAACCTCAGAGGGACCGTTCAGAATGATATGCTAAAGGAGTACATTGCAAGAGGGACATATATCTTCCCTCCTGAGGAATCTCTGAGACTTGCAACGGATATAATCATGTTCTGCGCAAAGGAGGTACCAAAATGGAACTCCATATCAATTTCCGGCTATCACATGGAGGAGGCTGGGGCTACTCCGGTGCAGGAGGTAGCCTTTACGCTTGCAGATGGTATAACCTATGTGGAGAAGGTTATCGAGAGAGGAATGAATGTTGATTCGTTCGCACCGAGGCTTAGCTTTTTCTTTGCTGCAGGAAACAACCTGCTTGAGGAGGTTGCAAAGTTCAGAGCAGCAAGAAGATTATGGGCTAAAATAATGAAGGAAAGGTTTGAAGCAAAAGATCCGAGGTCAATGATGCTTAGATTCCATACGCAGACGGCTGGATGTACTCTAACAGCCCAGCAACCTGAAAACAACATAATCAGGGTTACCATTCAGGCTCTTGCAGCCGTACTTGGAGGAACCCAGAGTCTCCATACCAACAGCTTCGATGAGGCTCTAAGCCTTCCTACTGAGAAAGCAGTTAGAATTGCCCTGAGAACACAGCAGATAATTGCAGAGGAAAGTGGTGTTGCAGATGTTGTCGATCCGCTGGGTGGAAGTTACTATGTCGAGTGGCTGACGGATAAAATCGAGGAAGAGGCGATGAAATATATTGAGAAAATCGATGAGATGGGTGGGATGGTTAAAGCAATCGAGGCAGGATATGTACAGAGGGAGATTCAGAGATCTGCCTATGAGAAGCAAAGGAAGATTGACGAGGGTGAGGTTACTGTTGTGGGAGTGAACAAATACCAGATTGAAGAAGATATACAGCTTGAAATCCTCAGAATAGATGAAAATATGGTTAAAAAGCAGATTGAGAGGCTAAAGAAATTCAGAGAAATTAGGGACAAATCCAAGGTTAATCTGGCTCTTGATGAGCTCAAAAAGGCTGCAGAAGGTGAAGAGAACCTGATGCCATACATTCTCGAGTGTGTAAAGGCAAGAGCAACTCTTGGTGAGATTACGGATGTTCTAAGAGAAGTTTTTGGAGAGTACCAGGCACCACAGGTTTTCTGATTTATTCAAAATATTTAAGATATGCTTTATCCTTTTTTAGTTACTTTTCATCATCATCAATTGAAAAAAACTTAAAAACATATTTCCAAAATTTGAACTGCAATGTTTGATGTTAGCTGGGAGAAAATCGCTGACGAGGCACTCGCCGGTATTTTTATTATAAAAGGAAATAAATTTGTTTATGTGAACAAAGTTGTCGAAAGAGCCACAAAATACACTAAGGATGAGCTATATTCAATGGAATCCTATTTTGAACTGGTTTATGACAAGGACAGAAAAATTATCGAAAGAGCCATTAAAGAGGTTGAAATGGGTAAAGAATCGTTTTATGAGGTCAGATATGTCAGAAAAGATAAGAAGATAAGATGGGCCTGGGGCTTCATGAAACCCATCGTATTGAATGGTGATGATTGCATACTCGGCAACTGGATCGATGTTACCCAGGCAAAAATTCTCGAAGATGAGCTCAAAGATAGTGAGGAGTTTTTCAGGACACTCATAGCAGACTCTCTTTCTCCCGTATATGTCATAAAAAATGGAAAGTTCATCTATGTGAATGATGTAACATGCAGGTTGACCGGATACAACAAAGAAGAGCTTCTCAGCATGGATCCATTCCAGTTAATCCATCCGGACTTCAGAGATGAAGTAATCAGGAAATATACTGTTAGAGAAAAGGGACTGAGAGGTACAGAAGTTTACAGCTGGAAAATAATTACGAAAAATGGAGAAGAAAGGTGGATAACCGCAAAACCACAGAGAATCATCCTGAAAGGAGAATACGCTGTCAGTGCCTCCATTATGGACACAACGGAAATACACAGGGTAAATGAAGAGCTGAAAAGAAGAAATGAATACCTGTCTTTTCTCAACAAGATTCTGAGACACGACATTCTTAACGATCTGAATGTGGTGATAGGTGTACTTGAGATGCACAAAGACGAGCTTTCAAAAAAGGTGCTCAAAAGAGTGCATAGGATGGTAGAGCTCATAAAAGAGACAAGAGGCCTTGAACAGGCAGGAAACGAGTTGAAACCAATCAACCTTTCTGAAATTGTAGCTGAAGTTGTTGAAAGTTACAGAAACTTTGCCGAGATAGAATCAGAGCTTGAAAATGTCTGGATTAAGGGGAATGAATCTCTGAAATCAGCAATCTCGAATGTGATACAGAACTCATTAAAGCATTCCAATACAGAGGAGTTAATAATCTCAGTCAAACTGAAAAAAGATGGTGAGAAAGCCATACTTGAAATAAAAGATAATGGGATAGGATTCAGAAACGAGATAAAAGAAGAGATGTTCAAGGAGGGGTTTACAACAGGACAGGGAACCGGACTGGGACTTTACATTACAAAAAAGATAATCGAGTTGCATGGTGGAAATATCAGAGCAGAAAATGATGGTACCGGAGCAAAATTCATTATGGAATTTCCGTATAACTGAAAGATTAATTAATCTAATGCAAAGTCATCCACCATGGATATAATATACCTGCTACCACCTCTGGTTGGTGCTTTTGTTGGTTTTTTAACAAATGTTGTGGCTGTTGAGCTTCTTTTTCACCCCAAAAAACCCATTAAATTCCTTGGATTTAAGATACAGGGTCTCGTTCCGGCGAGAAGCGGTGAAATAATCGAGAGGTTCATGGATTCTCTATCTGAAATCCTGGACGAAAGTGACTTTGAATTTGTGATAGACAAGGCTATTACGAGGGCATATAACGAATCAATAGCCAATAAATTTGAAAGGGGTTGGTTCAGTTTCTTTGAAAAATATTCGGGTATCTCGAAAAAAATTGAAGAGTGGTTTTCTGCAAGCATTATTCCGTATTTCAAGGAAATGCTTACAAAAAGCATATCGAAAAATGTTGATGTCAGAGAGTTCATACTGAAAAAGGCAGAAGAGATAACTGATGAGCAAATAGAAGAACTCTTTAAAAAATTTGCAAAAAAGGAATTGAGATTCATAGAGTTTTCAGGTGCATTTCTTGGCTTCATTATAGGTGCTATTCAATCAATCATCCTGTACTTCATTCTCTAAGGAATTTATCATTTTTAAGCGTTATGTATAATAAAACATATCGATATAAAATTATTTTTTCGATGGAAAAAGACATAAATATGATTACATCCTTTCTTTATTTGGTGATAAAATGAAAGGATACATGGGAAAAGTTCTCAGAGTAAATCTGAGTGACGGTACGATAAAGAAAGAATCAATAGATGAGGAAGTTGCCAAGAAATACCTCGGCGGAAAAGGTTATTCCACCTATCTCATTTACCAGAGATTGAAGGCACTTGAAAAAGAAGGCATATTTGCTGCAGACATAGACCCCTTTGGAGAATATAATGACCTCCTCTTTACAACAGGTCCAGCTACAGGAGTTGCAGGTTTTCCAGAACCGGGAAGATACCATGTGATGACCATCCGCTCACCACTTACAGGGTCTATCGGAAGTGCAAACTCCGGAGGGAGATTTGGACCCTATATGAAATTCTCTGGCTTCGATATGATTATTATTGAAGGGAAATCATGTGATCCGGTCTATCTCGAAATTGTGGACGGCGAAGCAGAGATCAAGGATGCCTCCGATCTCTGGGGTAAAAACACTTTTGATACAACAAGAATACTGACTGACAGAACCGGAAGATGCAGTGTCGCATGCATAGGTCCAGCAGGAGAGAACCTTGTTAGATTTGCCTGCATCATAAACGATGAGCACAGAGCCGCAGGAAGAACTGGAGTTGGTGCTGTCATGGGTTCAAAGAAGCTTAAGGCAATTGTATGTGCTGGTAGCGAAAAACCAGAAGTGGCTGATGAGGAGAGGTTCAAAGAGGAGTCAAAAAAGGCGAACGATAAGATAAAACAGAATCCACTCACAGGAGAAGGTCTCCCTAAATTTGGAACTGCAATCCTCGTGAATGTTATCAACAATGCAGGTTCACTGCCCTTCAAGAACTGGCAGACTGGTTTCAACCCAGAAGCAGATAAAATAAGCGGTGAGACCCTTGCGGATAAATATCTGATCAGAAATCATTCCTGTTGGGGATGTACAATAACATGCGGCAGAGTGTCAAAGGTTGAAAGTGGTCCATATCAGGTGCTTTACAGTGAAGGTCCAGAATACGAATCTATCTGGGCTCTCGGCAATGCAACAGGTGTTATAGATCTTGAGCCCATAATTAAGGCTAACCACTTCTGTGATGAACTGGGAATAGATACCATCTCAATGGGTGCGACCATCGCATGTGCCATGGAGCTGAAGGAGAGGGGAGCGATTCCTGAAGAGTTTCTGCAGGGTGTTGATCTGGAATTTGGAAACTCTGCTGCTCTCGTAGAAGCTGTGTGGAGGACAGCATACAATACGGGATTTGGGAAATACTTGGCTCTCGGCTCAAAGAGACTTGCTGAGATATTTGGACATCCAGAACTCTCAATGAGTGTCAAAGGACTTGAGATGCCAGCCTATGACCCGAGAGGAATTAAGGGTATCGGGCTGAATTACGCAACAGCCAACAGAGGAGGATGCCATGTCACAGGATATACTGTTGCTCCTGAGATTGCCGGGATACCTGAAAAAATTGATCCCCTTACAGAAGAGGGTAAGGCTGCCTGGGTAAAGGCTTTCCAGGACTTCACCTCAGTTGTTAATTCTACTGTTAACTGTCTGTTCACGACATTTGCAATCGGTGCCGAGGATTTTGCACCGATGCTCTCTGCCGTCACAGGCTGGGAGATGAGCGCAGATGATCTGATGACAATGGGTGAGAGAATCTACAACCTCGAAAGAGTTATCATAAACAAGTTTGGATTTGATGCAAAGGACGATACACTTCCACCCAGGCTGCTCAGAGAACCACTGTCCGACGGCGCTGCAAAAGGTCAGGTTGTGAACCTCGAAAAGATGAGGGCAGAATACTATCAGCTCAGAGGCTGGGAAAATGGAGTTCCCACCAAGGAGAAACTCAGGGAACTCGGCATTGAACTATAAAAAACTGAAGAATTATTGAATTTTTATTCATTTATTATTTTACCCGTTTGTTCAAAGTTTTCTCTCTGTATTCTACTTTTCCATTATCTTTTAGCTCACGTACAATATCATCCAGATATTCATCCAGATATAAAATGCACGGGGAAACAAGGTTGAAAACACTAAGTAATCTGAAACTCCAAAAATAGAATGTGTCTGAAGCAAAATTTTAATATCATTAAACGGATTTTATGGATGTGAAATGCACACTTGAGCTTTTTGCCACTCTGAGAGAGAAATATGGGGTTAGAAAACTGGATATCGAATTCAGTGGAACACTCCATGATCTGTTTGAAAAAGCTTCCGAGAAACTCGGTTCTGAATTTCTTGAGGATGTTTACAGCAATGTTGAGAGGAGGATTTTCAGAGATGATAGAATCATTACCATCAATGGCAGGAATATAAAGGACATCAAAAAAATTCCAGATCTAAAGGATGGAGATAATATCGCCCTTTTTCCTCCAATAGCAGGAGGGTGACTACTATTTCCCCACGATCACATAATGATAGGGATACAGTTCTTCTTCCACTTTGAGGATTTCAAATCTCTTTTCAACCATTTCAAGCATTCTTTTCAGCGGTATTCTTTCATCAAGCGGTGGACCTGCTGGTGTTTTAATTTTCTTCCAGTCCACGATAATAACACAGTCTGACTTTGAAGCCCACTCAATGTACTCTTCAGGATTATTCATCTCATGAAGAACATTGGAGAAAAGAACAAGATCTACTTCAAAGTCAACCTCAGGTGGATTCGCGGAAACAATAATGCCTATGTTTTCTGCTCCAGCCTCTTCAATCTTTTCCCTGAGTTTTTCAGCCATCTCAAAGCTGATATCAACAGCATAAACCTTTTTAAAAATCCTGGAAAGAGGAATCGCAAAATAACCTGTGCCTGCACCGATGTCAAAAGCAACCTCTCTTCTGATATCCAGTTCTTCAATAAGCTTAATCAATCTTCCTGGTGGAAAAAACTTTTTCCTTTCATCAGAATCAAGAACGCTTGCCTTTTCAGGATCAAAAACATGGGGCATAAGGGATGATTTCCAGACTGGTTTAAATCAATTTCTCAACCGTTAAAAAAATGTTTAAATTTTAAGAGCAAGCTCCGCTGCAACTTTAATTGCATCAAGAGCCTTTGCCGGACATTCGCAATCTCCTATTCTGTAGACCTCATTGACTTTCTCCTGTAGTGATTCATAAAGCCCGTCGTTGGATTTCGTCCCAACCGCAATTACTGCTGTATCACATAACAGTTCTTTTCTACCATCCTTACCCTCAACTACAACAGCGTTGTCCCTTATTTCTACAGCCTTTGTATCTGTGAGGAGCTTTACTCCCTTCTGATTCAGATAAAGGAGTACATTCCACTTTGTTGATATCCCAATATCTGCACCTATTCTGCCAAGCATTTCAACGATCGTAACTCTTTTACCCTTCTCTGCAAGGTATGCGGCTGTAGAGCAACCTACTCCCCCTCCACCTACCACAACCACATTCTCTCCAGTTTCCTCCCCTTCAAGAACCTCAAAGGCGGTCAAAGCCTTTTCTACACCAGGAATTGATGGAATTATAGGTGAAGCTCCTGTGGCAACTATTACGACATCAGGATTCAGAGAGAGTACTTTCTCTGAATCTGCAACCTCTTTTAGCCTGAGCTCAACACCTCTTTTTGGGAGGACTGCTTCAAAATATGCAGGAACGCTTTCAAACTCTCTCCCATAAGGTGACTTTGCCGCAAGAATAAGCTGACCTCCGAGTCTTCCTGTTTTTTCAAAAAGCACAACCTCATGTCCTTTTTCTGCCAACATCTCGGCAGCTTTGCAGCCAGCCGGACCTCCTCCAACCACCACAACTCTTTTCTTCTCATCAGCCTTTAATTCCCTGAACTCAGCCTCTCTCCCAAGAGCCGGATTTACTAAGCAGGTTATTGGTTTTCCCTGAAATGCATAATCCATACAGCCCTGATTGCATGCAACACACACCCGGATTTCATCACTTCTGCCCTCCATCGCCTTCTTTGGAAGCTCAGGATCAGCAAGCAATGCTCTCATCATCGAGACCATATCAGCCTTTCCTTCCTGCAGAATCTCCTCTGCAAGTTCAGGTGTGTTGATCCTGTTCGAAGCTATTACAGGTACATCAACTACCTGCTTGATTTCCTCAGCCAAATAAACAAATCCTCCTCTTGGAACGAACATAGTTATCAGGGGTCTTTTCGATTCGTGCCAGCCAGCAGTTACATTGAAATAACACGCCCCCGCTTTTTCAAGAAGTCTGGCAATTTCCTTCATGTCATCAAGGGTGTTTCCACCCTCTACAAATTCCTCACCAGAAATTCTGCATCCTACAGGAAACTCCTTTCCACACTTTTCTTTAATTTTCTCTATTATCTCAATAGCGAATCTTGTTCTGTTTTCAATGCTTCCACCGTATTCATCAGTTCTCCTGTTCGTAGCAGGGCTGAGAAATTGACTTATAAGATACCCTGCCGAACAAATAAGCTCAACCGCATCGAACCCTGCTTTCTTAGCCCTCAAAGCAGCTTCAGCAAAGAGATCTTGAATATGGTGAATCTCATCAACTGTAAGAGCTTTCGGTTTTCTTTTTGTAAAAATTGGTGGAGGAATGTCTGAAGCTGAAACGGGTTCGCTATCTGAAAGAGATATCTCATACCTCCCGGGATGCCAGAGCTGAACTGCACATCTGACATCATATTCATGAAAGACACCTGCAAGTTTCTTCAATCCAGGAATATAACTGTCATCGTGAACTGCTAACCCTCCAAAGAATTGGGGCTGGATTTTAGCAACACCCACAACAGCATAACCTATCCCGTTCTTCGCTCTTTCCCTATAAAACTCAAGGAGTCTGTCTGTAACTGCCCCATCAAGAGTCCAGTAATTTGTACCGACCGCAGGCATTACAATTCTATTCTTAATTTCCATACCGCCAACTTCTATCGGTTCAAAAAGCTTCATGGAAGTAAATGGAGTTGATAGATTAAAAAAATTCCCATTTTATCATTAATTAAAAGCTTAAATAACAGATCCAAAAACAATAATAATTTATCATTTACTTTATCGCAGTTTATCAAACAATCAAAAACGAGAATACTACTGAAAAGACGCCTGTCAGAAAGATTCCATCAAATGTTCCTGCTCCTCCTATACTAACAACACCACTTCCGATTCTTTCGATGTCTTTGAGATGGAGAATATCAGCTCCAAAAAGAGCTGCAAGAACCCCAGTAGAGTATGCAAATTTGGGTAAAAGAGTAACAGGATAGCCAAAAGATGATAGAACGAGAAAACTCATGATGACTGAAAAAACAGGGGGAATTAACATCGGAACTGCTATTCCAACCCCTCTAACCGGACGGGCATAAAGGTATATGACTGCAGAAGAAATAACAAATGAGATAGCCCATGGAATGAGTGGAAGTTCAAAAAGTAGTTTTATGGCAAGTATAGCGGGAAAGACACAACCACCCAGATTGACTGCAAGGGTTATTCTACTTCTCTCTTTCACATGATATATGATCCCGAAAAAATTATACTCTCTCACAATTGTTCTGCCTTCCCTTTCATAGAGAGGAATGTTTACCAGACTGCCCATGAGTATTAAAAGAAAAACCGTCAATGCCTGATCCCTATCAAGCCCGAAAACCACCTGAAAAACCTGAGAAGTTGCAAGAAAAAACATCAAAAGCAGAAAGGGAAAAAGGACTATGAGGAGAAAGAAAGGGAGAAATAACGGTGGAAATATGTAGTCTCTCATAGTTTCAGCAGTTAGTATCCTCGGAGTACTTTCCTCTTATCTAAAACAACATAATCACTTATTGACTTTACAGTTTCAAAGGGAACGATGTAAAATCCATCCTGCTTCTCAAGTTCCGGCACAGGATTTTGCCCGGGTTTTATTATCAAATCAAGTAGAGAACCTGTTTTCAGATCTACTGTTACATTGTAGAGAGTCCCAACCACCGTTCCATCTGAAAGAAGCACCATTTTTTTTGCAAGAGATTTTGCAAACACCATCAATACACCATATAACTGACTATTAATAAATCTTTCCTATTTTATCACCGGTTTTAAGAGAATAAATGTAAAAATATAAAGCCAATAACTTTGAGGCTCTAATGGTGATCAGCCGTAACCCAGGAAGGTCTTGGCTGCCACCTTCGGTCTTTCCTGTCTTGCTTTCTCCTCAAATCTCTCATAGAATCCAACCATAGACTCTGTTACACTTGGCTTGATCTTCTTCAAAGCATCATGGAAATGTCGCATCTCAACCTCTTCTGATTCCATGTTTTCTCTGAGAGCAAGCATAACAGCCTCTCTGCAAACAGCTTCAATATCCGCACCAACATATCCTTCTGTGAGGTCAGCAAGCTCTTCAAGATCAACATCAGAGGCAAGAGGCATACCCTTCGTATGGATCTTGAAAATTGCAAGTCTGCTTTTCCTGTCAGGAGGTTTAACATAGACAAGTCTGTCGAATCTTCCTGGTCGGAGAAGAGCCGGATCGAGAATATCCGGTCGATTTGTTGCTCCTATCACAATGACTCCCTCAAGCTCTTCAAGCCCATCCATTTCTGTGAGAATCTGGTTCACAACTCTTTCAACTGCTCTGCTTCCCTCATCAATCCCTCTCATCTGAGCTATTGCATCAATCTCATCAAAGAACACTATACAGGGCGCAACCTGTCTGGCTTTTCTGAATATCTTTCTAACCGCTTTCTCACTCTCTCCAAGCCACTTGCTGAGAAGTTCGCTCCCTTTAACAGTTATGAAGTTTGCCTCAGTCTCATGTGCAACCGCCTTTGCAATGAGTGTTTTTCCTGTTCCCGGAGGACCATACAGCAGAACTCCTTTGGGCGGCTTTATCGAGAATTTCTTGAACTTCTCAGGGTACTTTATCGGCCATTCGACGGCTTCAATTATCTCCATCTTAACATCATCAAGCCCACCTACATCTTCCCAGTTGACTTTCGGCACCTCAACAAGAACTTCTCTCATTGCTGATGGTTCTATACCTCTCAGAGCCTCCTTGAAATCATCCATTGTAATTCTGATGGACTCAAGGAGTTCTGCAGGTACCTCATCACTGTTGAGATCGATATGGGGGAGATACCTTCTGAGAGCTTTCATCGCTGCTTCTTTTGAAAGGGCTTCAATGTCAGCTCCAACAAAGCCATGAGTCTGGTCTGCCAGTTGCTTGAGCATGTTCTTTGTAATTTCTCTCTCAAGTTCAGAGATTACAGTTTCGTCGAAAATAGAATAAATTAGTTCCTTTATCTCCTCCTTTGTCTCCTTTCTCTTGACCTCATCCTCCACAAATTCGATTTCTTTTACAAGCTCTAAATCTCCATCTTGGCTGTAACTCTTTTTTAGAGATCGAAGAGACTCCAGAACAATATAAGGTTCATAATCCGGTTCAAGAGGCATGTTTCTGGTATGAATCTGGAGTATCTCATACCTCCCTTCTCTATCGGGAACTCCAATTTCAATCTCCCTGTCAAATCTACCGGGTCTTCTTAACGCCGGATCTACTGCCTCAACCCTGTTTGTTGCAGCAATGACAATAACCTGTCCCCTTTCTTCAAGACCATCCATCAGAGTCAGAAGCTGTGCAACAACTCTCCTCTCCACCTCTCCTGTAACTTCATCTCTTCTTGGAGCTATCGCATCAATCTCATCAATAAAGATTATTGATGGTGAGTTCTCCTTAGCCTCCTCAAAAATCTCTCTCAACCTCTGTTCTGATTCACCATAGAACTTACTCATAATCTCAGGACCGTTGATCGTGTAGAAGGATGCCCCGATTTCATTAGCCACTGCCTTTGCAATGAGCGTTTTTCCTGTTCCTGGAGGACCATGGAGCAGAACTCCTTTTGGTGGATCAATACCAAGTCTCTGAAAGATCTCCGGATACCTGAGTGGAAGCTCAATAACTTCTCTAACTTTCTGCAGCTCCTCTTTTAAACCTCCTATATCTTCATAGGTTACACCCGCTCTACCGATTCTCTCAAATCCCTTGGCAGGGCGCTCTCTATAAACGACCTTTGTCGATTCATCTATGATTACTGCTTCCTTGGGTTCTGTTTTCACGGCAACAAACAGAAGTGCTCCCTGATTCTGAGCGTACTTTCCAAAGCCTGTTAATGCTGGAGCACCAACAAGGGGAATTATATCTCCCTCAACGAGAGGCCTCTTGAGAAGCTGATGTTTGAGATAATCTCCAATATCCATTCCGTAAACACGGAATTCAATTTTTCTCAATGGAGCAAGAATTACAAGTTTGGCAGGTGAGTATTCTGCCTTGCTAACCTCAACGGTATCACCAACACTGACGCCTGAATTTTCTCTTATGAATCTATCAACTCTTATGATACCTTTTCCCCAATCTCTTTTGGGAGCTCTCCAGACCTTTGCAACTGTCTTTCTCCTGCCTTTAATTTCTATTATGTCTCCTGGGGAAATCTGGAGCTTGAGCATTGAGTCTGGATCGAGCCTGGCAATACCCCTCCCTGAATCGCTGGGGTAAGCCTGATTTACCTTCAGATTTATTTTCATTTTACCACCTCTTTCCAATCAAGTATATTCCAACCGCATCTTAAAGCTTTTTGTAACAGTCATCATTGGCTCTGAAGACACTTTCAAAATTCTGATGCAATGTCATGTCTCCGAATAGCTTTTTCCGAAGTATTTTATGTAGCTGCATATAAAAAAGAATTGTGGTGATGCTTTATATAATCAAAATCGTTAAAACCGATTGAGGGGATTGATGGATATGCGGGTTGCAATTATTGATTGCTTCAGCGGGGCATCAGGAGACATGATAGTTTCATCCTTATTTGGCATTACTCTCACAGAAGAAGATCTGAGGAAGGTAATTTCATCATTCCACCTGGATATAGATTTCGAAGTAAAAAAGGTTAAAAAATCCGGAATTGATGCCAGAAAAATTGATGTTAGAGAGACAAAAGTCGAGAGGACATTTAAAGAAGTTACAAACAAATTCAGTAAAGTTTCCGATCCAGAATTGAGAGAAGCTGTCCCTGATGCAATGAGAATATTTGAAAGGATTGCACAGGCAGAGGCAGAGGTTCACGGTCATGAAAATTATGAAGATGCTCTTTTCCACGAGGTCGGAAGCGATGATGCTATTTTTGATGTCGTTTCTGCCACACTCGGTTTGAACAGGCTCAAAAAAGATGGATACAGAATATACACCACACCTATTAATCTTGGAAGTGGGGAGGTTGTATCCCATCACGGGAGATATCCCGTCCCTCCTCCTGCCGTAACAGAGATTATCAAAAACTCTAATCTGGAGGTTTACTACAGTGATATGAACGAAGGTGAGTTGCTTACTCCAACTGGAGCTGCTATACTGGCTCATTTTTCAGAAGGGTCATTCAAATATCCTTTCTCAGTTGAAAATATAAATTACGGAGCTGGCTCAAAAGAGCTGAAAAGGCCTAATGTGCTGAGACTGATACTCGGAAAATCCAAGTTTCACGACAGGATTGTGGTTCTTGAAACAAATGTTGATGATGCGAGTGGTGAAATCATAGGAAACGCCATCAATATTCTTTCCAAACTTTGTCTGGATGTCTCAGCCATTCCCTTTTTCGGAAAGAAAAACAGACCCGGTTACATTTTGAAGGCAATATGTAAAAGTGAGGATATTGAGAAGGTATCAAAGACCATGATGATGGAGACTGGTTCAATTGGTGTAAGAGTTATCCCTGTTTATCACAGATTGCGAGCTTTTAGAGAACAGAAAAAGGTTGATGTCCTGATTGAGGGTAGAAAATTCAGTATAAGTGTGAAGGTGTCATACCCTGAAAGGAAAATAATAAAGCCAGAGTTTGATGATGTGAAAAAAATTGCCGAAGAACTGAACCTGCCGCTTCCAGAGGTGTATTCGAAGGTTATTTCTGAGCTAACAGAAATGGAGCAATAGTTATGAAAAACTCAGAAGTGGACTTGCTGACAATAGGGAGCAAATGCTTAGACTCTCTACTTGGAGGAGGAGTTGAGAGAGAGACCATAACCCAGATATACGGAGGTTCAGCAACCGGGAAAACTTCAATATGTCTTCAGCTCGCCTACAATACAGCATCCAAGATTGGAAAAGTTGCCTTTATAGATACAGAAGGGCTTTCAAGAGAGAGAGTAAAACAGATTTTCAGGAATACCAGTGCACTTAACAATGTCTTGCTTTTTGAAGTAATGGATTTTAAGCAGCAGAGTTCAACAATTCGCGAGATAGGTAGAATTTGCAGGAGTGAAAAAATAGAACTCATAATCGTTGATTCAATAACAGCCCTGTACAGAAGTGAGCTTGAGGATGTTGAGAGACTGCTACGGATGAAGAGAGAACTGACTTCTCAGCTCACATTTCTGCTCGGACTTGCAAGGAAATACAGACTCGCTGCTGTCATAACAAATCAGATGTTCACAGACATAAAGACAGGTAAGGACAGACCACTCGGAGGTCCTACCCTCGATCATCTCTCAAAAACAATTATTGGGTTAGAAAAGGTTAATGGAGAAAGAGTTGCCACGCTAATGAAACACCGTTCAAAGCCTGAAGGAGAGAAGTGTAGATTTAAAATAACTGCCAGCGGGATTGAGCCGTAGAATTAACTGTAGAATTAACCTCAGAGTTAAAGATTTATATTTAAAATAAAAATAAAAAAATATTTAGCCCTTGAGTTTGCTCAACTGCTCAATAAGCTCTGGGACTACCTCGAAGATATCCCCAACAATGCCGTACTGAGCGACACCAAATATTGGAGCCTCTGGATCCTTGTTTATTGCCACGATGAGTTCACTGTCCTTCATACCCATAACATGCTGGAAGGCTCCACTCACTGCAAGTCCAAGATAGAGCTTTGGTTTGACAGTTTTTCCTGAGATACCTATCTGCCTGTCTTTTGGAAGCCAGCCATTATCTATTACAGGTCTGCTTCCTGCAACAACTCCTCCAAGCTTTTCAGCCAGCTCCTCGGCAAGCTCAATATTCGAGGCATCCTCAATTCCTCTTCCAACAGTGACCACTATATCCGCCTGTGTAATATCAACCTCTCCGACTTCAGGCTCAATATACTGGACGAACTTTCTCTTCGGCTCCGCTGAGGGTTTTATTTCAACCTCTTCAACGGTTCCTGAGACTTCCTCTCCATCCTTGAAAACTCCCTGCCTGATCGAGAGTACATAAGATTCTGCCTCTTTAAGCTTCATGTCCACCATCAGCTTACCCTGGAAGATGTACTTGGAGACTTTGATACCATCTGAGGCATCAACATTAACAACATCTGTTGCTATAGGTGCATTGAGCATTACTGAAAGGAGTGGTGCAAGCTCCAAACCATAAGAAGTGTTTCCAACCAGAACGACATCGGGTTTGTTTGAAGCAAAGAGCTGTTTCAAAATATCAGCATAAATCTCCGGGTTGAAGAACTCAAGGCTGTCATCCTGAATGAGCCATACTTTATCGGCGTATTTTGAGAGTTCATCCGCATATGCTCTAACATCCCTGCCAAGAACCACAGCCTCACTTGTGCCATCCCCTTTGATTGCATTTGCAAGATTGAGTAGTTCAGTAGTTATAGGATTTAGCTCTCCCATCCTGTGCTCGGCTACAACAAACACCCTCATTATACCAGCCCCCTGTTCTTGAGTATTTCAATAAGCTTCTTAGCGACCTCTTCTGGAGAACCTTCAATCATCTCAGCCTTCTTGACAGGCGGGAAGTACATCTTCTCTACTTCGAGTGTCGAGACCGTTGGTGAGACCTCTATTTCTCTGAGTTCCTTCGTTTTTGCTCTCTTGATACCCATGATTGAAACATACCTTGGTTCATTGATACCGCTCTGAATTGTCACCAAGCATGGAAGTGGAAGAACCACTTCCTCATTGTATCCCCCTTCAAGCTCTCTTCTTACTCTAACACTTCCATCTTCAACCTCGAGAGCTGTCACAGCCGTTGCAAAGGGTATTCCAAGCATTCCTGCCAGAAGTGTTCCCACAAGAGCGTTGTTCAAATCCTGTGACTGATAACCAGCCATTATTATATCAAACTTCTCATCCTTGATCGCCTCTTTTATAAGCTCTGCTGTCTGAAATGCATCCATTGTGACATCGTAAGGAACCTTTATTGCCCTGTCAGCACCCATTGCTAAACATTTTCTGAGGGTATCCTCGCATGCTGTTCCAACACCAACAACCACAACCTCTCCATCTCTATTCTCCTTGATCTGAATTGCCTCTTCTACAGCATATCTGTCCCAGTCATTTATGTCATAAACAAGACCTCTCTGCTCAACACTCTTTCCATCTGCCCCCACATGAATTTCAGATTCCGGGTCAGGGGCATGCTTTGTAAGTACGATAATATTCACTTTCTCACCCCCGTGAAGCATGCTAAACCAAATGGCTTTTTATAGGTTTTGAAATAAAAAATTTGAAATTAATGTATTTAAATTAGAAAATATTATTTTATCTACCCTTAAACTCTGGTTTTCTTCTCTCGAAGAAGGCTCTTACTCCTTCCATTACATCTTCAGTCGAAGTGGCAATTCCAAAGTAGGCAGCTTCAATAGCCTGTCCAGCCTCAACCGGTAGCTCGTAACCATAGTTTATTGCATATTTCGCTACCCTGAGTGTTATGGGCGGCATCTCCGCAAGAGCCTTTGCAAGTGACATTACTTCATCCCAGAAGTTATCAGGATCTACAGCTTTGTTGACAAGTCCAATTGCCTCCGCCTCATCTGCAGTTATTCTCTTTGCAAGAAGTATTAATTCCTTCGCTTTCGCCATTCCAACAAGCTTTGCCATCCTCTGGGTTCCTCCCCAGCCCGGTATGAGACCGATTGCTGCTTCAGTCAGACCAATCTTGCCCGCTCTTGACATGATCCTGAAGTCACAGGCAAGGGTGAGTTCACATCCACCTCCAAAGGCATAGCCGTTAATTGCCGCTATAACGGGTTTGGGGAATTTTTCAATTGCTGTGAAGACTTCCTGACCTCTCGCAGACACCATTGCCGAATTAGCTGGCTTGAGAGTTGATGGATCGGCTAAGGCTTCCTGCAAATCGAAGCCTGCAGAGAAGGACTTATCTCCTGCTCCGGTGAAAATAACAACTCTAACATCGTCGTCCTTTGCAAGCTTCTTTAAAGCAAGCTCAATCTCGTCCAAGAGTTCAAAAGAGAGAGCATTGAGCCTGTGAGGTCTGTTTAAGACTATTTTTGCAATTCTATTCTCCTCATCCTTTTCAATTATCAGGTTTTTGAAAGCCGCTTCTTCACCCCTGTAATTGTAGAATCCCTCACCGCTCTTCTTTCCAAGCTTCCCTTCAGAAACCATCTTCTTCAACAGTTCAACGGGTTTGAGGACATCAAGTTTCTTTTCTTCATAAAGCTCTTCAAGCTTTTTCACAACAACATCTAGTCCAGCTTCATCTCCAAGTTCACATGGTCCCTTTGGCATATTCGTTCCAAGCTTCATTGCCAGATCTACTTCCTCCGCACTTGCTACACCCATTTCTATGAGTCCCGCTGCAATGTTAACCATTGGTGCTATGAGTCTAAGCGCATCATACTTTCCTGCAAGCTCTTTTGGAATCTCTGGTCTGCCCTTGCTCCAGTCATAGAATCCCTTCCCTGTTTTCATCCCAAGCTCTTTCTTCTCAATTCTTTCCTTCAAAATATCTGCATTCGGTACGAGGCTCCACTGTTCCCCTCCATAGTACAGTATATCCAGCCCCACAAAGTCACCAAGTTCAATAGGTCCCATCGGGAATGCATATGTAAACTTCATTGTTGCATCGATTTCCTCTTTGGTTGCAACACCCCTGCCAACATCATCAATGGCAAGAGCAAGATAGGGGACAAGGCATCTATTTACAATGAATCCTTCAACATCTTTCTTAACAACAACAGGCGTTTTTCCAATGCTCTTTACGAAGTTAACCCCATATTCAATCGTTGAATCTGCTGTTTTCTCACCCCTAATTACTTCAACCAGCTGCATCACAGGGACAGGGTTGAAGAAGTGCAGGCCCATAAACTTCTCTGGGCGATCAGTAACGCCTGCAATTTCAGTGATACTCAATCCGGATGTGTTTGTTGCAAAGATACACTCTGGGCTTGCATGCTGCTGAACCTCCTCAAAGACCTTCTTTTTCAAATCAAGTATCTCTGGAACTGCCTCTATAACAAGTTCAGCTCCTTCAACCGCTTCCTTCATATCTAAGGTGAAGTGAAGTCTGCCAAGAACCTCTTTTGCCTTCTCTTCCTTCATTTTTCCCTTTGTCACAGCCTTTTCCAGCATTTTTTGGATGTTCGCAAGCGCTTTGTCAAGAAACTTTTGGTCTATATCTCTAACCCATACCTCATATCCAGCCATGGCACTAACATAGGCAATGCCATGACCCATCGCCCCAGCTCCAAGAACTGCGATCTTTTTCATAATTCATCCCTCCATAAACCTCTCCATAAAAATTAGAAATTATTCCTCAACAGGAACAAGCTCATACATCAGATACCCTTCTTCCTCTCTTCTTGACACCTGAACTCTCACCCTCATCCCAGGTCTTGCCTTCGTCGGATCCATTTTGAGCCAAGCTGTTATTCTTGGGCCATCATCGAGTTTGGCGATTGCTACAGTATATGGGTTGTATTTACCAAATGAGGGTGGTTTAACGAAAAGAACTGTCAGAGTTTCAAGTACACCCTCCTTCGATAACTCAACCCACTCCATGTCACTGTCCCTGCATGTTGGACAGTCTTTCTGGGGTGGGAAGAAAAGTCTCCCGCATTTTCTGCATTTTGTCGTAACGAGTCTGTTTTCCTTTAGAGCTTCGAAAAAGGGTTTGATGTTCTCAATGCACATAAGATAGCTGACTTTCAGCTCTCTCATATCAACCCACTGAAGAGCTCCTGATTTCTCATCAGCAATTACAGGAAAACCAAACTCCTTAATTTGCTTTTCAATCTCTTCTTTCATACAAAACACCTCACTGTGGTTTATCAAGCCCGTATATTGTAACATATGTGTAATGTCCCGTTCCACCAACATTGTGGGCAAGCCATCTTCCTTTCTCTATATCTGCCTGCCTACCCGGATCCGCTTTTCCGAGAAGTTGCTTGTATGCCTCAACAGCCTGGCTCACGCCCGTTGCTCCAATCGGATGTCCCTTTGCCTTTAATCCACCATCTATATTAACGGGAATTCTTCCACCAATGTAAGTCTGTTCATCTCTGACGAGTTTGAATCCTTCTCCTCTCTTTGCAAATCTGAGGTCCTCATAGGCTATTATCTCGGGAGCGGTGAAACAATCATGAACATTTGCTCCATCGAGATATTTGTAAGGGGTATCAATATCGATTCCAGCCTTCTTGTATGCTATTTCAGCAGCATATCTGGCTGATTCAAGAGATGTAAAGTCTTCTCTTCTGCTCAGGTTTGCAGTACCTGTTCCAACACCCTGGCTGTGAATCCATATTTTATCCTCAATATCTTTTGCGAATTCCTCACTTGCAAGAATAACACATGCACTTCCATCTGTTATAGGTGAGCAGTCAAAGAGCTTGAAGGGCCAGGCAATGTATTTTGGTTCCATTGCCTTTTCAAGAGTTATTTCTTTCTGGAACTGTGCATAGGGGTTTTTTGCACCATAATAGTGGTTTTTAACTGCTACCCTTGCAAAATCTTCCTCCGTAGCTCCATATTTCATCATGTAAGCAGTCCCATGCAGTGCATAATATCCAGGAAAGGTCAGACCAAAGTTCTCAAATTCCCAGAAATAACTTCCAAACCTGCCGATGAGTTCTATGACGGTTGGATTCGGAGACTCCTGCATCTTTTCCACACCAAGAACGAGAACTACATCTGCTTCTCCACTCTTGATTGCTGTGTATCCTACCCTTATTGCAGCATTTCCTGTTGCACAGGCTGCCTCAACCCTCATTGAACCTTTCGGTGCAAGGTCTGCGTATTCAGCCATGAGAGCAGGAATGGCTGCCTCACTGCTCCATATTCCTGCGTTTCCCAAGACAAAAAAGTCTATGTCTTTCTGTTCGATATTAGCGGTATCAAGTGCCGGTTTAATCGACTCCCATGCAAGCTCAGGAATATTGACATCTTTTCTTGTTCCAAATTTGGAATGTCCAATTCCAATAACAGCCACATTTTCAGACATAAACTTTATACTCATTTTTCGTTATATAAGTCTTTCTCGAATTATATGCTTCTAAAATCGGTTTAGAATATAGAAAAAATTATAAACCTGAAAATTCGTCATTATTTTTAATTGATTCTGGATTGAGACTATTTAAGCTTTTCTTTTCAAAATTAGATTTCGAAAGAATATTATTTAAAACAAAAGAATTTTATACTGTCCTATGTAAATTTAAAAAGGTGGTATAAATGGTGGACTTTACATTTAATGAGGAACAGGAGGACATCAGAAGAGCTGCCAGAGAGTTTGCAGAGAAAGAGTTTACACCCGAGCTCGCAATGGAGTGTGATAGGGAGGAAAAATATCCAAGAGAGCTCGTTAGGAAATGCGCACAGCTTGGTTTCCATGCCGTAGCCATACCAGAAGAGTATGGCGGTGGTGGTTATGGACCCATAGAGCAGATGATTGTAATGGAGGAATTCTCAGCAGTAAATCCTGGACTCGCTCTTGCCTGCCTTACACCCATATTCGGTATTGAGATTCTCCTCAATCATGGTAGCGAGGAGCAGAAAGAGAAATGGATTCCCAAGATTTGCTCAGGCGATGCAATTATGGGTATGGCCAATACTGAGCCGGATTGTGGAAGTGACTCTGCCAGCATCAAAACAAGAGCTGTTCTGGAAGGAGACGAATGGGTTATCAATGGCACAAAGCAGTTCATAACAAACGGAACAGTCGCAGATTTTATTCTGGTTACAGCCAAGACAAGAGAACTTGACTGGAATGAGAGGCATAAAGCAATGTCCTATTTCATAGTAGAAACTGACAGAGAAGGCTTCAAAGCTACAAAAATAACTGGAAAACTTGGAATTAGAGCGAGCGATACTGCTGAGATTTCACTCTCAAATGTAAGGGTTCCAAAAAGCAATCTTGTGGGAGAAGAGGGAAAGGGGTTCTATTATATGATGGAGTTCTTTGATAGAACACGAGCCTGGGTTGCTGCACAGGCTGTGGGAATTGCAAAGGGTGCTTTAAAGCTTGCAGTCGAGTATGTGAAACAGAGAAAAGCTTTTGGCGTTCCTATATCGAACTTCCAGTTTATACAGTTCAAGCTGGCTGAGCTTGCAACTAAAATCGAGGCAGCAAGAACTCTCACATACAGAGCTGGAGCAGTAATGGTTGAGAAAGGAAGACCAGACCCTATGCTCTCTTCCATGGCAAAGTGGTATGCAGGAGAGGTTGCAGTCGAAACATGTGACTGGGCACTCCAGTTCCATGGTGGTTATGGCTACATCGATGAATATGCAATAAATGAATTCTACAGGGATGCAAAAATAACAGAGATCTACGAAGGTACAAAGGAGATTGAGAAGCTGATTATCGCCAGAAACTTGCTCACGATGAGATTTTGAAATATTTTTTTATAATCCTACTTTATTTTATTCTGAATGTGCTCTCGCTGAATTCGCTAACGATTTACAAAATTTTTAGCTGCAACCATTATATCAAGAGTAAAAAGAATAGTTGCCACCTCTTCGGTGGCAGGTGGAAAGGGGGGTGGGGGCATCTTTCTGTATTAATCATTATATTTTCTGGTATTTATATCTTTCTGTTTTATTCATAATGGGATCCAATTAGAAAAGCAACGCATAAGAAAACCAACAGAGAATATTAAACACCGTTAAGTCAGTATATCCACGCAAACAAGATGCCGGGTGTTCACAGCAGATATAACGGGAGAAAAGTTTATTTAATCTTTTGAATTCCTTAAAACATGGCGTTGACTAACTTCAGAGTAGTCATTGATGACAAACTTGCAGGTATGGGACTGCCAGACAGAGAAGCTTTACTTCAGTTGAAAGACATGGGTTTCAAAGGAATTCTGACGCTTACAAGGGAGCCTCTTTGTTTTGATGAACTCAAATATTTTGACTATTTTCATATTCCCCTTCACGAGTTTAAGGCTCCCTACCTCGATCAGATGGCAGAAGCTGTTGATTTTATCGATTCTGTCAATGGAGCAGTGGCTGTTCACTGTCATTTCGGGAGAAGTAAAACTGGCTGCATTCTTGGAGCCTATATGATTTACAAGCTGAGAATTTCCGCTGATGAGACTATAAGAAGGCTGAAAAGTATATTCAACGGATACATTGAGCTTTCAGAGCAGGTTGAGGCACTGAGAGACTTTGAAAGATTCATAAAAACCAGATCATTCATAGAGGATAGATGCAATGGTAAAGTAGAAATCAGGAAAGGATACAGCATATATGAGGAGAAGATTAACCATTTCAAAGTATGTGTTTACGAGGATGAGACCGAGATCGTACTGAAGACACCCAATGGTGAGATTGTTCTAAAACTGAAAGGAGATGTTGGGAGAAAGGTTACAAAAGGGGTCTGCTATATCTAACCTATATCCAAAATTTTCAAACACCACTATTTTTTATATCCAATTTTTATGTCTAATCCTTCTCTGAAAAGATTAGCTTTCCCTCTTGTTCTCCAATCTCAAGCCATGCCCATGCCCATATTATGCACTCAAAAGCCCGTACAGGGTCATTTTTTGCAAGGAAGTAATCTGAGTCTTCAATATATGCCCTGATATTTCTCAAAAAATTATCATCTCTGCAATCTACAAGTTGAGAAAGTCTGATTTCTATTCGTTCTTTCCATTTTCCTGTTTCATTTATCAGATTTTCTTCTATGCTGCTATCCCCCAGATTACCCCCCAAAGAAATTTACCCCCTATTCTTCCTTTTTTAATTTCCTGACTTTCAGTATCAACCCATTTCTTGCATAAACAATGATTTCATCTCCCTTCCATAGATCCTCCTCGCTCGTTATTTTCCAGATTTCCCCTCTAACTTTTGCGAGACCTTCCCCACTTTCAAAATCTATGACCGTTCCTTTTTCCCCTATCAGAGCTTCCCCTCCAACCTTTTTCCTCTCTCTTTTAAGCTGCACCACCTTTATCAGAAGAAAAGTCATCAACACACCAAGCCCAATACCAACTCCTGCCACGAACATTGTAAATGAGTTATAGAAACCCTTCGGCATCAAAGGCTCATTAATCAGGAAAAGTGTTCCAAGAACTATGGAGATAACCGATGCTCCACCAAGAACACCATAGGTGGGAGTAAGTAGTTCAGCGATCAGAAATATCACCCCAGCGACAATAAGAAGAATCCCGAGGGTGTTTATACCTATTGCTCCAAGACCAACAAGTGAGAGGATAAGAGAGATTGCACCAACAGTCTCTGGCAAAATTCCTGGAGAGGTCAAACCAAATATTAGACCATACAACCCGATTAAAAAAAGAATTGTTGCTACCTGTGGATTCGTTAGCAGACTAAGAATTTTTGCCTGAACCGGTTCATCAATCCGAATTACATCTCCTCCGACTCTGACTATCCTACCATCAATCTCTATTTCCTCCTTGTTTATCTTGTAAAAGAGCTCTTCCTTTGAATCGGCAAGAAAATCAATGACTTTCAACCTGTATGCTTCCTTTGCAGTAAGACTCAAACTTTCAGTTACAAATTTCTCAGCAATATCACTTGGTCTTCCTCTTTTTTCTGCGATTCCCCGCGCATAACTGGCGATGTAATTTACTGTCTTGTTCTCCACACTCTCTACACCAAGCCCAACAGCAACTGGTGTGGCTGCTCCCACTGATGTTCCGTTCGACATTGCAGCAATGTGTCCCGAGAGCAATATAAACGAACCAGCTGAAGCAGAAAAGGATCCATGTGGATAAACATATGTAATTACAGGAATTTTACTGTTAAGAATCATTGAGACAATTTTTTCAGTCGATGAAACCAGACCTCCAGGAGTATTAATAATCACAAGAATTGCATTGACATTCTTTTCTTCAGCAATCTTAAATGCTTTCTCTACAGTAATTACAGTACCTTCATTAATTTCGCCCTTAATCTCTACCTCCACGATGTCTGCCAGAGCAACTGATGAAAGATGAACGAGTATAGAGAGTATCAGGAGAGCTCTCAGGATTAATGCTGAGCTAAAAGGTACAGGGCAAAATTTCATGTTATAGTTTTAAAGATGAAGCTAATATAAACTTTATTACAAACTTTATTCTGCAAGGTTTTTCCATAAAATTGCCTGTAGTGAGAAGTATCAGATTTAAATCCGAGAAAGATAGAGTCCAGTTTCAGATTTAAATTATACGGACTTACACGAACTCACAACCATAAAATTCATAAACAAATTGAAAAATAAAGGTTAAAAAGGGCTCGTAGTCTAGTGGTTATGACGTCGCCTTGACGAGGCGAAGGTCCCCGGTTCGAATCCGGGCGAGCCCACTCGTAACTCTTGGCTACAGGATGATTTAGCGAGAACAGAAACTCCCACAACTTAGTTTCGAGGAAATGAGATAGGTTAGGAATGTATTCTCGAGAAGCTTCCAAGATGTCTCTGTTTATGGTGAGGTTTAGCTTAACTTTGTTGCGGTTAGGTCTTGGCATGATTGAATTTTATGCGTATAAAACTAAAAAACTTTCTGTGGTTGGAGGTTGTTGATAACATAAAACCACAATGAGGATTTTTTTTGTCATTTATGTCATTTATGTCTTTTATGTCATTAATGTCATTTTTGTCACATTGGTTAGTATATAAAGCCTATCTATTTTATTCGCCTTCCCCAATTTTTATTTATATATTCTACTCTGTGACAATAATGGCAAAAATGACAAAAATGTCACAAGTGACAATATGCGACAAAAAAACTTCAACTCTTGACCTCAACCTCCTGTTCCTTGTTGCTAAATATTGGCATAGAAAGATTTTCTTTATCTGTTGAATTTTGTTTTTGGTAGATTCAAATTTGAAACCACCATAACATCTTTCTTCTGAACGCCTTTTCCGACAAGTTTTGTAAGTTCTTGCCTCCTCTTTGCCTTCTCTCTCAATTTTTCTTTCATCACACTTACTAAAATTCCAAACATCATATATCCTCAATGACTCAGGTGGTTCAATCGTCATTTGCGAAATTTTTCGCATTTGACTTTTGACTATACGTTCAGCTGTTTTGTCATCAATACTTAATTTCTCTTCTATTTCCTTGTAACTCCAACAAGAAAGCCACAAATCGAAAATACTCCGCTCAAGTTCTTCCTTCTCTTTCTCTCTCAAATCTCTTGTCCAATTTTCAATAGTTCTTGTGGATACAGAGAATAAACTGGCAATCTCAGGATCTTCCTTTGCAACTTCCAGAATCTTCTTCGCCTTCTTCACAGTTTTATCACTTATAGCAAGCCACTGCTCTCTCGCTTTTTTAACTGCCAATTCTATAGCCTTGCCTTTATCTTCTAATGCCTTTGGGGGTTCTTGACCCACCAAGGCATTTTTACCCCATCTTTTACCAGCACCAAGTTTAGCACCAATCTTTCTACCTTCGTCTTGCCTCTCCTTCGCTTTCTCAGCCTCAATCTCAGCAAGCTTTAAGACGATTTCAGCCTCTAAGGTTAATTTTTAATTTATTATTATAAAATAAATAATAATATGTTCCATTGTTCCGCTGTTCCATTAGTTCCTTGTTACTTTTTGTGGTGGTTGTTCCAGTGTTCCATTGTTCCGTTAACTTTTACAATCATGGAAAAAAAAATAAAGCATGCTCTCTAGAAGCGTGGAACACTTTTTTATAAGTAGTTGTTATATTTTCTCTCCTCTCTTCAACCTTAGAAATCTCCTCTCTCGTGAATGTTCCATAACTCAAAATATGCTGTGGAACACAAGGAACATTATAAGAAGTATTTTATTTTATTAATTATATTTTTTATACTGTTGTCTTCAAAGTCCAACATCTCTTCTCAAAGCTCCTCAAATTTCTTGTAAAACTCTTCCTCCATTTTTTCAATTTCACTTTCAATCTCATCAGCTTCGAGAACTTCTAGACTCTCAATTTTGCTTGCAAGTTCTCTTTTGATCTCTTCTCTACCCTCCACATCTTGTGATCGTATAAAATTCAAAACGAGGTTATCATAAATGTAGTTTACATATCCTCTGATTTGCTCGTCGTCTATCATACCGAGCAATAGAATTTTCCCAAAGCCAAGAATTTTGGCTATTTCACTCATTTTATTTATTTTGTCTCTAAATATCGTATAAATCTCCTCGTAGAAAATATTCTTAGCAATATACTCCGCGATGAGGACTTTTTTATCAACTAAGACATAATATACATTGTAATCTCCTGAAAAAACCCTTCGTGTGATTTTTCCTTCTTGTTCAAGTTTTCGAAGGTATTTCGCGAATGTGGGTTCCGAGCATAATCCTTTTTTCTTTCCAATGTTAAGGTAATCCCTCAACTCTGAATAGGTCATCTTTTTTTCAGCAAGACTCAGTTTTATTTTCATTTCTATAAAATTCCCAACAACCATTTCGACCACCTTTAAGTTGGCTTAAATTCTTTAGTCAACTTAATTTTCTTAAGTATTTATATACTTTTCGTTATTACTTACAAACATGAAATGCGTGGTGCGAAAATTGTTCAGACAGGGAACAAATCCAGCGATACTACTGACTATTCCAAAGGAATGGGGCTTCAAAAACGGCGATTATGTAGAACTGAGACTCCACAATGACTCAATTGTAATAAAAAAATTGTCTGTGGGTGTTGATGAAAAATAGAGTATCTGTTATCCGCCGCGGAGGTGACCAAGAATGACACAAAGGACGAAACCTGAGGAATTTTTAAAAATAATAAAACTTTCGGAACTTCCACCAAGCTGTGTTACAGATTCAACAGTTTGCGGTGATTTCTTCTTAGAGGGCTGTTTTCTGAAGGAGGTCGTTGATAATGGAGGAATTATCCAAGAGAGCTAAGGAATTCCACAAATTCCTTGATAGAATTCCTGAGACCGCAAAAGTAGTCTTTTTGCCAGCTCGAAAAGGAGAGAAGGCTCCGAATGTTCGAGGCAAAATCAAGGAAAAAGTACGAGAAATAGCTCTAACCCCAACAGCAGCTGTGGAATGGTTAAAAACAGGGGGAAATGTCTGCGTATATGCTTTTCCTGACGGTCTTTGTTTTATTGATATAGACAACCCACAGTCCGTTGACATTAATAGGTTCCCTAGAACCTTTACAGTCAAAACCAGGAATGGAGGATTCCATTTATACTATTTAAATCCTGGAATTGAAAAGAACTTCATTCTAAAAAGAGATGGTAAAAAAATCGGTGAGCTGCGAGCAAACTGGCAGTATGTTCTCTGTCCTGGATCCTATGTCCCCCCAGATGAGGATGCTCATGAAGGTGCAACAGGAGTTTATGAGGTTATCAGAGACGGTCAAATTGTCACACTCGATTTTGAAGTCGTAAGAGAGTTTATAGAACATGTGGATAAAAAAGAGAAGAAAAAACCCACTCCAAAAACTGATTACTTCAACAAATACGGTATGAGCCTTTCAGAGATTCTGGAAAAGGATGAGAAGCTTAAAGGACTGCTCTCTGATTTGAATCCAGGTTATCCATCAAGGTCAGAGGCAGATTTGGCAGCAGTTGACAGGCTGATTTTTTGGGGCTTCTCTGAGGAAAGTATCAAGGACATCCTGAGGGTTTGTAGGTCTTATGAGAAGACGGAGCGAGATGACTATTTAGACCACACAGTTGAGAAGGCTTTTTCGAACTATTCAGGCAGTTTTTACTCACCTGATGTGGATGTTGAAGAAGAAGAGGAAGAAGAGGATAGCTTCTGGTTCGACTTAGACATCCCACCAATAGAGCTCAGGCTTCCTGAGGGGAATTTTATTAAAAAATACATGAAAATGGCTTCACGGCGAACTGATGCATATCCTGAATTTCATTTTGCAGCGGCTTTGTCAATCCTCAGTCGTGTTGCTGATAAAAAGTTGTTTGTTGAATTATCGCATGAGACAATATACCCCAACCTCTGGGTGTGGTGTTTGGGTGATTCAACAATAAGCAGAAAAACAACAGCTATGCGAATAGCGAAAAATTTGGTCAGAATATCTCGATTAGATATTGAAAACTTTTTCTTACCTCACAGCTTCTCACCCGAAGCTTTTGTGGAGATTATGTCTGATCAACCACACGGCGCTTATTGGCTTGATGAAGCTGGAAACTTGCTGGCTTCACTTCAAAAGCCCTACATGACAGATTTACGAGATTTGTACTGTAAATTGTATGACAACGAACAGTATCATCGGAAGTTGAGAACCTCAAAATCTTCGAAAAAAGCTGAGTTCAGAATTGAGGATCCATACTTAACGCAGTGGCTCTCAACTGTGGCTGATACATTCAAAAAATACTCGAATACCTTAGATCTGGTCTCTGGGTGGTTGTTAAGATATATTTATCTGTGTCCAGAATATGAAAAGGAGTGGAGGGGCTATGGGATCCTGACGGAGGAAGACAAAAAACTGATGAGTGATTTAGCTGATTTTTTGGAGGAAATAACAAAGAGAGTAGAACAGCCTGTTGAGATACTGTTTTCCCCTGAATCACTGGCTTATTTCCACACTTGGCAAAGGACGAGAGAAGAAGAAGCGGTAAAAAACAAACACAAAATTTTGACTCAACTGTTGGGACGATACTATACTGTCGCTATAAAGTTAGCCATGCTTTTTGAGTTTGGTGAAGAGGTGTTTAACCCCAAAATTAGATTAGAGACAATCAAAGAAGCTTGTCGAATCGTGGACGAGTATTTGCTCCCTTATGCTGTAAAAATCATTCAGGAGCTGGAATGGGATGAGGAAAAAAATCTCCAGGAAAGAATCTTAGGTGAATTAAGAAGAGCTGGAGGAGAGATGACAAGGAGAGAACTCCAGAGAAGACTCCACAGACCTATCGATGATGTGGAAAAAGCCCTTCAGGCTTTGCAATATTCGGGCGAGATTCAAGTCGTTGGTGAGCCCACAGGTGGGAAAGGAAGACCCAAAATCATTGTCAAGCTCAAAAAAAGAAAGAACGGAAACAAGCTAAGACCTGTGGAGATTTCAGAAGACAAGTTGGAGGAACTAAAGGAATTGTTTTCAGCAAATTTGGAGAGAAAAAAAGACGAGCATGAGCTTATAGAGGAGGTTCATGATCTAACTGTTTCGGATCCAGACCAAGAGACTCTTATCAAGGCGATTAAAGAGGCTGTTAAACCTGCAGTTGAGAAATACAGAAAGGAACAGGAGCCTGAGGGTAGTCCAAGATCACAAATAGAGTCAAATATCCTTTCTGAAGTCCTAAAAAGATTCCCGAATGTGAACAGTGAGAAAATTCGGTTCTATATCAAGAAATTGAAAGAGGAGGGGGAGATAAGCTTATGAAATGCCCACATTGTGGTCAATTTATTGAAAACACCTTATATAAAGCTCTTGAACCCTACCATAACACCTCAGTGAGGCAACAGGTCGTAATAACGAACATCGATTACGTTGTTGAAATTGGTAACAGAATAAGGGCAGTTATTGAGGAAAAACAATCAAATTACAGGGTTATAAGAGGCTACCAACTCATAACTCTTAGAAAGATTGCGAAAAGCTTGAAAGTGCCTTTATACATCCTATTTTCGAAGAATAATAAAATCGAGCTTTATAATTTCCCGACAGATGAAATGGTCAAAACCTCTCCATTTGTGAGTTTCCAAGATAGAGAGCCAATTCTTTCAGGCTCAATTCAGGATTTAGGTGCATTCTTTTATGAGAAATACCTCATTCATGCTCCCCCATCACAGAGGAAAATAAAAAGGAGGTGGTATGAACGATAGCGTGTTTTAGGTGTAGTAGGGTGTTGTGTAGAGAATTTTTGAACGAGAATTGTAATTTTCAACCAGCAACTTGGGCGAAATACCTTATCGGAACAGATGACCTGTCCAGGGTTGGTAAAGGAGGACTACGAAGTCCGTGGTGGAGGAGATAAAATGCCTGTATATTTATTTTGGGAGAAGAGGGGTTTTCAATGCAGACATTGCTACAAAGACGAGTCTGGACTTCTTCTTTGTCTCCAGACTGAGTCTTACTGTTTGCCTTATGCCTGTCCTCTCCCAGGAGAGGGGTGGATCCACAATGATAATTGAAAGAGTTTTCCTGATCATCCTGCTTTTCATGGTTCTGGATCCTAAAAGAGGAACTAAGGAGGAAAAAATGATTGCAAATTGCCTGATTTGTGGTATAGTTAGTAAAAAAACCTCACTAACTCTGTATGCTAACTTAGATTGCTCGATTGTGCTCTTTCTCTGCCACAGCTGTGAAACTAAGGTTTTGAAGGTTGCAGGTGGTGTAATTCCCTTAGAGAGTTTAAGCAAACTTGGAGGAGGTGGTATGATTGAAGAAAGAGAAACCGAATGTTGTGGCAACTCTACCAAAGAACAGCTTAATCTCTGTGGAGGTCTTAGCGTTTTATCTGAACTGTAACATTGATTCATTGAAACGCTGGATTCAAAAGACAGGTGTGAAGTACAGAAGTGTCAATGGTAAGTGGCTGATTGATGTTGATACTCTTTTAGACTGAGGTTGGGATATATGAAAATTATCGCTGTCAGTCGGATACAGTCGGTCTCAGTCGGACTCAATACAACATTTTTTGGAGAGGCATATCACAATACCTCTGAAAAATCCATGGTGTCAGATGAATTTTACATGAATGCATTATAAAAATATCCTTAAATTTTATGGTAAGGAGGTGATATTAGTGGCTGAGAGAATTGAAGAAAAAAATGAGGAAGCTGGAGAAGAAGTACCACCTGTTGTTGTTGTAGAGGTGCGAAGCGGAATCTCCGAGGACGGCGGTGGCGTCATGGTAATGATTAGAAGCGATGGAGAAAGCGTTGAAAAAATCGTTAACCTCGCATATTCTCTTTTTTTGCAAATCGCCCAGAATGGAGTTGAGAGAAAAGAGAGAAAGGAGAAAGCAAAGGAGGTGATTTAGTTGAAAAGGTTGGAAATTCAGAAAGAAATGAAAGAAAGTTTGGCACGTAAGCATAAAACTTTGAAATCAA
>Ga0209426_1000500_pt1 | contig 38821 bp, 28 predicted proteins | sample Deesub1362B_J571_FD_187697 | JGI IMG/M metagenome (GOLD analysis project Ga0209426, IMG submission 187697) | Deep oceanic, basalt-hosted subsurface ecosystem from Juan de Fuca Ridge flank, Pacific Ocean, CORK Borehole 1362B_J2.571 (SPAdes)... ...
AGATATGAAGCTTTTTTCTTTTTTTTATTTTTTATCCTTTATTTTTGCAGGAATGATAGGATTTGAAAGAACCGTATCCCTTGAGTTTGAATCAGGAGGAATTTATTCCCTTTTAACATTTCCTATTCCGAGGGACTTTATATTTATAGCAAAAACAATTTCAATGTTTCTTTTTCAAACAGTATCAGGATTAATTCTCATGATTATATTTTCCGTTTTTTTGAATATAGGTTTTCCTCCTTTTATTCCCTTTTTCCTGATTCTTATTCTCTTTTCCTTCGGATTTTCAATCCTCGGAACCCTGCTTTCATTTCTTACATTCTCGTCAAAGGCGAAGGAGTTTTTACTACCGATAATTTTGATTCCTCTCTTTGTTCCTCCTTTTGTGGCAGGGACCAAGGCGTTGACCGTTCTTTTTGACGAAGGAATTTTCAAAATAAATTATCTTTATTTTTTGATATTTTTTGATGTTCTTTATTTTTTTGTTTCCGACCTTTTATTTGAATATGTGATACTGGAATGAAAAACTTTAAGGGTGTAAAGAGTATGACCGGTGTTAGCACTGCAAAAGGAAGGGAGGGAAGAATTTCCTGCAGGGTTGAAATTGTGTCTCTTAATTCAAAAGGTTCGGAGTTAAAAGTTATGATTTTGCCTGAAATTCCGGGTCTTGAAACAAAAGTTAGAGAGTTTTTAAAGAAGTATCTGAAAGATGGTAAATTTATTGTAAAGATAAGTTTCCCTGATACAGGTGTGAAATTCAAACTTAATAAAAAACTGCTTGAAGATTTGAATTTGAAAACAGGAAAGGAATTGACCTTTATGATTGACCCTTTTAAAATTCCGGGTCTTGTTGAATTTATTTATCCTGAGAAAAAAATATGGAAGCTTTTAAAAAAAATTCTTAAGGATGCAGTTGAATCTCTTGAGGAAAAGAGGATTAGAGAGGGAACAGAAATTAAAAAAGCAATAGAAAGTGAAATTGATAAAATCCGAAGACTTTTGAGAAATATGAAAAGAGAAGGTATTAACGAGGAAATTGTGAGAATTTACTCACATTTGAAGGCAATTAAAAATATTTTGAGGAATAAGAAGGGACCATGGGGTAAATTAATAGATTTTTACGGTCAGGAAATTTTAAGGGAAGCAAACACAATAACTCAGAAAACAGATATTCTTGAAATAATTAATTCCGCAATAAGGGTAAAGGAAGGAGCTGACAATATAAGAGAGCTTTCAAGGAATCTTGTTTAAGAACACCTCATTTTATTCGTATCTTCTGAAATTAATCGGTTCAAAAGAGACAAAAGAATTTTTTGAAGCGGTAAAGGAGGAGTTTCCTAAGACAATCAGAATTAATATTTTGAAGACAGATAAGGAGTTTGTGAGAGAAAGATTGATTAAAAGGGGTTTTATTTTAAAAGAGAATCCTTTATGGGAAAATTCCTTTGAAGTTGTATATGAACCATACGAGATCGGTAAAACAATAGAACATTATGCAGGGCTTTTCTATGTTCAGGAAAAATCATCTCTTCTACCTGTTAAAATTCTTGATCCAAAACCGGGTGAAAAAGTCCTTGATATTGCTTCGGCACCCGGTTCAAAAGCGACACAAACAGGAGAGGTGATGGGAAATACCGGGGTTCTTGTATGCAATGATATTCATCTTCCCAGAGTGAAGGCTCTTACTCATAATCTTGACAGAATCGGTCTTATAAACACGGCTGTTACAATGATTGATGGTGCAAGATTCGGAGAGCTTTATTATGAAAAATTTGATAAAGTGCTTGTGGATGCTCCATGTTCAAGTATGGGGACGGTTCATAAATCAAAGGAGGTTCTTTCCTGGTGGAATGAAAGAGAGATAAACTGGTTTAAAATGATTCAGAAAAAACTTCTTGTCTCGGGTTTAAAAGCACTTAAACCAGGTGGAATACTTGTTTATTCAACATGCACTCTTACCGTGGAAGAGAATGAGGAACTTGTTGATGAAATAATAAAGAAAATTCCCGTTGAAATTTTGAAAATAGAGGGTCTGAATATAAATGAACAAAAGGGGTTTACAGAATATATGGATAAGAAATTTTCAAAAGAACTTGAAAAAGCAATAAGGATATGGCCCCATAGGTCAAATATGGAAGGTTTTTTTATTGTTAAAATGAAGAAAGTAGAAAGTATAAAAAGAAACAGGGAATTTTATCTTAATAAGGAATACAGGAAAATTCTTAAAAAGACTGATTCTGAAATAATAAAATTTTTAAATTATCTGAGAGATTATTTTGGTATTGATAAAAAAATTTTTGATGATAAAATTTTTAAGATTTCAAAAGGTATATGGCTTCTTTCAAAAGAAATGCAGGATTTTAATATTCCTCATTCTTTCAGGGAAGGTTTGAGGATGGCAAGATTTTATAAGAATGAATATAAGTTAACTACAAATGCCTCACAGATTCTTTTTCCTTATATAAAGAAAAATATTTATGAAATAAAAAATGAAGAGGAAGCATTGAGGGTTTTAAAAGGACTTGATATTAAAGCAGATATGAATGAGAGTGACGGGTTTAAGGTCCTTGTTCACGATGGTATATGTCTGGGAATGGGAGTTAAAAGAGGAGGGAAGTTAAAAAGTCAGATACCAAAGAGCAGGCGATTTGAAGAGATTATCCTCTAGTTTTATCTCCTTGGTATAGGAGTATTCGGGGTTGAGGCGGGAAGTACAGGAAGTTTCAAGGCTTCTTCAGGTATTTTCCCTTCAAGGGTTTTAAGGAAAGCCATTATCTTTTTGAGTTCATCTTTTGTTAATTCTTTTCCCAGCTGGACTTTTGCCATGACCTGAATTGCATCATCCAGATTCCATATTGAGCCATCATGGAAATATGGATAGGTTTTTGTGATATTTCTTAAAGATGGAACTTTAAATACATAAAGATCTTCCTCCTTGTGAGTAACAGCAAATCTTCCTACATCCATCGGCATTGTCGGAGTTTCAAGTGTTACATATCCTCTTGTAGCATTCCAGTATTCTTCTACTATTCCGAAATTCGCAAACATATTTCCTCCAACAGCTGGTCCGTTATGACAGTTTGCACAACCTATTTCTATGAATGTTTTAAGTCCTTCTTTTTCTTCCTTTGTAAGTGCTTTCATGTCACCTTTAAGGAATTTATCAAATCTTGATGGAGTCATAAGTGTTCTTTCAAATGCAGCTATTGCTTTTGCAAGGTTATCATAAGTCAGAGGATTTTTATCTTTCGGAAATGCTTTTTTGAACAGTTTTACATATTCAGGTATAGAGCTTATTCTTTTCATTACCTCCTCAGGAGAATCCATTCCCATTTCAATCGGATTAAGAATAGGACCTTTTGCCTGTTCTTCTACATCCTTTGCCCTTCCATCCCAGAACTGTAAGAAATGTATGGCAGCATTCAAAACAGTTGGTGCATTTCTGGGACCGAGTTGCCACTTATGTCCAACTGATGTTGGAAGATTATCAACACCGTAAGTTGCAAGATTATGACAGGTATTACAGCTTATAAGACCGCTTTTTGAAAGCCTTGGCTCAAAATAAAGCATTTTACCGAGTTTTACTTTTTCAGATGTTACTGGATTTTCCTTACTCTGGGCTACTTCGGGGAGTGGTTGAAAAAGCTCTTTTGCTTCTTTAAGAAGTTCTTTGTCCTGAGAGTATAGGTTTGCTATAAATGTTGATATTATAAGTATTGTAAACTTTTTAAACATAGTTTAAATTTGAAATTAAAAAGGATTTGAACCTGCAATTTTATTATAAAAATTATAAATTATTTAATAGAAAAAGTCAAATTAATTCCAGATTCCTGATATTTCAGTTTTGCATTTAGGGCATTTTCCTTCTTTTAATTTGTTATCAATTATCCAGAATATTTCTCTTTTTATTAATAATTCTCCACATTCAGGACAATAGGTGCTTTCCAAATCTGGTGCTCTTATGTTTCCTCCATAAACAAACTTGAGCCCTTCCTCAAGACCTATTTCTCTTGCCCTTAGAATTTTTCTTATAGATGTTCTATCTATATCCCTCATTTTATAATCAGGATGAAAGGCAGTAACATGCCAAGGAATATCAGGAGATAGAGAACGAATGAACCTTGCTATATCCCTTAACTCCTCTTCTGAATCATTGTAATCAGGAACTATAAGTGTAACTATCTCAATCCATAGTCCTTTACTATGGACTTTTTTTATTCCATCAAGAACCTTATTCAGCGTTGCCCCAAGAACTCTGTAATTTTTATCTTTAAAGGATTTTAAGTCAATTTTAAATAAATCTATAACTCCTTCAAGATACTCAAGAACCTCATCGGTTACATATCCGTTTGATACATAACCTGTTAAAAGCCCCTTTTCCTTTGCCAGTTTGAATATTTCTTTTGCCCATTCTGTTGTTATTAAAGGTTCATTATAGGAAGAAATAACACTCTTTGAACCTTTAGATACTGCAATTTCTACAATTTCTTCTGCTGTTATTTCCTCATAATATAGGTATGCTCTCTCATCCTTTAATGCCTGTGAGGTTATCCAGTTTTGACAATAAGGGCAGTGAAAGTTACAACCCAGCATCCCAAATGTTAAAGCATTTGAACCGGGAAAAACATGAAAAAAAGGTTTTTTTTCTATTGGATCATTCTGAAGACCTGATACATAATTAAAAGGAACAAATAATTTGCCATTCCTGTTATATCTAACCTTACATATTCCTCTTTTGCTTTCAGGAATTATACATTTGTGGGCACAGGCATTACACCTTACTTTATTATTTCCGGTTTTTTCATAAAGTTCTCCCTCCTTCACCAGTATATCTATATTCACTCCCTCTTTTTTAAAAATCATATAATTCTCCTCAGTAGCAACGGGATTTGAACCCTGTAAAAAAAATTTACAAAAAAAATTTTTTTTATTCTCAATTTGAAACTAAATTTTTTTTCTATTATAATTATACATTAAACTAAGTATTTAGTATATTTTATATACGGGATAGGTTCAACCCCTGCAATAAAAATTTCAAGGAGGTCCCATGAATAACTATGGATTAAGATTCAGGAAGGGTGATGTGGAGATAGAAATACAGGGTGACAAAAACTTTGTTGAAAAAAAATTTGAAGAGCTATACTCAAAAATCTTCGGTGCAATAGTCCCTGTAAAGGATAGATCTCTCAATGAGATGCGAATTATAGAAAAGATAGCCTCTGCTGAACACTTGGATTCAAAAGACCTCAGAGAATACATGAAAAAATTCAGAACCACAAACAACACAGAGAAAATGATGGTTGCCGCAAGATATCTTTATGAAAGATTGAATAAAAAATCCTTTACTTTGTTTGACCTTAAGTCTATATACAAGATAATGAGATGGCAGATTTCAAAGAACCCATCCTCTTTTTTACAAAAATTTAGACAAAAAAAATATATATATTTGCTTCCCCAAAAAAGAGATGGGAAGCCCCTTTATGTTTTAACTGAAAAGGGAATTAAATTCACTGAAACTTTAAGAAAGAGAAGTTAATTTAATTTTTTATGCTTGAAATTGATGGTTCCCACCTGGAGGGTGGGGGTCAGATATTAAGAGTTTCTCTTTTTCTTTCACTTTTAACTCAAAAGCCCTTCCATATTTATAATATAAGAAAAGGAAGACCAAAACCGGGTCTTAAGAATCAGCATTTACATATAATAAAATGTTTGAAAGAAATTGCGAATATTAGAGTTGAAGGAGATAAATTGCATTCCCTTGAACTTTATTTTTATCCCGGAAAGGTGAAAGGAGGTAAGGTGAAAATTGATTTTGGAACAGCAGGCTCAATTCCTCTCTTTCTACAAACAATATTTCCTGTTTCACTGATTTCAGAAAGACCGCTTTATCTTGAAATAAAAGGAGGAACAGATGTTCCGGGTGCTCCTGTTTTTGATTATTTCAGGTATCATGTTGTCCCTGTCTTTGAAGATGTTATTGAAGAATTCTCGGTTTTTGTAGAAAAAAGGGGATATTACCCCAAAGGCGGAGGAATAGTAAAATTAAGGTCCCATGGAAAATTGAAAAAATTTTCTCTTGATTTTGGTGAGGGAAAACTTGTAAAAATAAGGGGTAAACTTTCAGGTTCTGATATGCTAAAAGAAAGAAGAGTTCTTGAGAGAATGAGAGATTCATTTTTAAAAAGAATCTCGGAGCTGAATGTGAGTGTGGAGCTGGAATTAAAATATGAAGATTCACTTTCACCTGGTTGTGCATTTTTTATTCAGGGGATTTTTAATGGAAAAAGAAGTCTTGCAGTTGATATGTTATGCAAGAGGGGAGTTCCTGCTGAAAGAATAGGTGAGGAACTTGCAAAAAAAATTATAGATTATTTAGAAAGAGGTGATTCCCCTGACCCCAATCTTGCCGACCATCTTGTACCTTTTCTTGCCCTATTCGGTGGTAAGGTATTTCAGCCTGAGCCAACAAGACATTTTGAAACAGCAATATGGACATGCAAGAAATTTCTTGAGTTTGAAGTCAAAAGGGAAAAAGGAAACTATATTTTTACTCCTGTTTGATAATTTCTCCTTTTTTTAAATAAAAAATTCTTTTCTTTTTTTCAAAAATATCCGAATGGGTATGACTTGAGACAAAGATTATTTTTCTGTCAAGATTTTCAGTTATAAAATCTTCAAGAATTTTTACACCCTTTTTATCAAGGGAGTTAAAAGGTTCATCAAGAAAAAGAAATAAGGGATCATGGAGAATTGCTTTTAAAAGTGATATTCTCTGGAGCTGACCTCTTGATAGTTCTTTCACTTTCTTTTTCATATATTCTGTTGTTCCGAATTTTTCTGATAACTCTAAAATCCTTTCCTTTTTAACATTATAAAATTTTCCTGCAAATTCCAGGTTTTCATAACAGGTTAGTTCAGGATAAAGAAAGGGATTATGAGTTGAAAAGCCGAGGTTTTTTAAAAATTTATCCTCTTTTCCGTTTGTTTCTTCGTTGAAATAATAGATTTTGCCATCCGAAGGAAAAAGAATGAATGACAAAATTTTGAAAAGAGTTGTTTTACCCGAACCGTTATCCCCAAGGAAAAGATATAATCCTTTTTCCTTTATTTCAAAGTTTATATTTTTTAGGGCATAATTTTTTCTGAATATCTTTTTTAAATTTTCTACTCGGATATAACTTCCCTTCTCTTCCATTTTTTTCTTAACAAGATTATGAAAATCAGAAAACCTGCTATTAATATAAGAGGTGGTATTACTTCTTTCAGTTTAGAACCCCCTGCTTTTTTTACTTCAAATCTTAAGACCTCTCCTGGTCTGAGATTTGTTATTGTATATACATTATAAAGACCCTGAGGAGTATTCATTTTGCTTTTTATAAGTTTTCTATCAGAATTCACGGTCAGCTCTGGAGGAGTCATTATCAGAAGTTCATTTATGAGGAAGGATATCTTTCTTTCATATTTTATGTCCTGAACAGGGATATGATACAAAAGTGAAATTGTTTTTGTTCCTGGTGCAAAACCTCTGTTGTATATAAAAGCATTTGACTCCATTTTTGCTTCAAAAGGCAATATTCCCTGAGTGGAAAAAATATGAGAAGAATTCGGGGGTAGTTCTATTTTAAATTCTTTTATTATCATTTTTTTTAGAGCATTCAGGAAATTATAAACTTCAATAACCTGAGTTATTCCTTGAGAGGGAATAAAAGCAATGTGGGCCCTCTGAATGAAAAGATGATCTGATTGTGATGTGGTATCATAAACACTGAATGAGATATTCTCATTATCTTCAAACATAGGATCAGTTCTGAATCGCACCCCCTTATAATTGGCTGTTAGAATAAATATACCTCTTTTATCTGTTTTAAAGGTGAATTTTCCTTTACTATCTGTTTTTATGAGACTTGAATCAATGGGAACAAGTGTGGAATCAAGCTCAATAACCCGGATGCTATAGTTCTTCATGGGAATTGAATCCCTGTAAAACAGGGTTCCTTTTAAAGTTAATGAAAATAAAAGTATTATCAATTTCATAGGTTTATTTATAAACTTTTTATTATTAAAAAATCAATGATTTCTGTTTTTTAAATACTCAATGAAAAAATTACCTACTTTTTTAATAGATTCAATACTTACCTTGTCCCACGTATCCTCCTCTGTATGCCAGTAGGGATAATCAAAATCAATTAAAAGACAAGTTTTGATTCCTTTTTTTAATAAAGGAATATGGTCATCAATAAGATGATATTTAACTTTTTTAAACATAAAATTAAGATTCTTTCTCTCCGCAAACTCAAACAGAGAAACTGTTAAATCTTTCGCAAATTTATAAGAATAACCTTCCATATATATTTCAAGATTTTTGTCTCCTATCATATCAAAAATAATACCGTATTTAATTTTATACCTGTTTTTCTCCGCAAAATGCTTTGAACCATATAAAGGAGCACCTTCACCGAAATCCTCACCATCAAAAAAAGCAAATAGAAAATTTTCTCTAAAATTCTTGAGAATATTTGCAAGGTATAAGAGCAGAATTACACCTGAACCTGAATCATTAGCACCTTCAATTCCAGGTTTTGTGTCATAATGGGTTCCGAGAAGTATGAAATCCTTTTCCCCCTTTTTAAAGATCAAGTTGTAAAATTTGTATCCGTCTTTATTGAAAGAATCTACCTCGGTTTCATAATCCAATTTTTTAAATTCTTTTAAAAGAAATGTTCTTAAATCTTTATGAGACTGAGTACCCGGAACCCTGGGACCTATTGAGATTAAAAAATTCATGTAAAAGATTAAAAGTGAATCTTTTATCATTAAAATATTGAAAGAGGGATGTTCCTTATATCAATTCCAACACAGAATATTCCCTTTTGTGGTGGAATTATAACCCATTTGTCCTTGATTTGAACTTTATCAATTTTTCTTTTTGCCTTTAAATCATAGATAAAGCCCTCAAAAGGTCTTTCTCTGAATAATAGCCTTGTATTTTCTGTTGCTGTTGAATAAAAATAAAGGTATAAAATATTCTCTCTATGTTCCATAAAGATAAAATTTATACTGTTATTTTTAAGTTCAAAAAGTGAAGGTAATTCTTCTTTGACTCTTCCTCTGAATATAATAGGACTGTGTTTGAATTTCTGGAATTCCATAAGAGAAAAATTATCTGCTTTCTTTATTTCAATATCAACATCACCTTCAAAAATCAGTTTCATCTTTCCCTCTTCTATTTTTATTTCTGTTCCTGGTATTGTTTTTATAAAATAGGAGTTATTACCTTTGAGGATTAAATATCCTGAATAAATTTTTCTGGACATCAAATTCACAAAATCAATAAAGGATGGTTCAAGAGGGGTAAGTTCAATTCCAGGAAAAATGTTAAACTCACATGCTCTGATATTTAGAGTTTTTCCTTTAATTTTCACAACTTCGTTATGAGGAATATAAATTACCGAATAGGAAAATTCTTTATCACTGAATTTTATAACAGCTTCTGTTTTTAGAAAATTTGATTTAAATATTTCTTCCTCATAAAGACCCCCCTTTAACTCTCCTTTCTCTCCTATGAGTTTTGGTGATAATATAAGGTCATGAAACTTTATATTCCCTCTTTCATAAACTTTGAAATCACCGAAATCTTTTTTTGCGTTTTCTTCAGATAGTCTTGAAAAACTCAGAGGTATTGCTTCTGTTTTTAAAAGCTTGTTTTTAATAACAGTAAAGTAATTGAATTTGTAAGGTGTGACATTGAATATACTGAATTCATTATTTTCTTCTATGAATTCTTTTACGATCGTTTCTCCATAGTTTTTTATCTCTCTTATTTCCTCTTTTATTCTTTCTATTCCCTCTGAATTAAACATGAAATACAAATTTTTCCATTTTTCCTTTATGAAATAATCAGACATGTCGGGATTATGGGTTTTTATGATAGTGTTCAGGATGTGATGTTTGAAAAGGGTATCTTCGAGTTCTTTAAAAAATGGGAAATTATTTTTTAATTCAATTTCCTTTTTAAATTCATAAGTTTCTCCTTTTTGTGGAATCCCTGAAATTATTTCTTCAATTGAAAAGAATCTTTTATCAGAATCTGAAGAAGTAGAAAAGGAATTATAAAACACAACTTTTGAGTCTGGAGAAACATTTACAATTTTAATTTCGTTTTCTCCTTCCTTTTCTAATATTAAGTCTCTTCTTAATTCTACCTTTGAAAATACAAATTCAATTCCGAATCCTTTTAAAAGAGACGAAAAACCTCTGGGGATTTTATGTATAAAGGGAATATAAATGGTATTTTCACCCGAGAAATTTTCTTTTATTTCATCAAAAACAATTTTCAAATTTAAAATTAATGTAAAGGGTTCAATAAGAGGAAGGGGAATAAAGTGGTAAAGGGGATTTATCCCTATTTTTTTTAATCTGAGAGGCAGATTTATTTTAATTTCTTCTTCTCTGTTTTCGTTATAGAATCTTATAAAAAAGGCTGAATTTCCGCCTGTATGCACATACCGAATTCTTTCCCTTTCCATCTCCTTTAATGCCTTTTCAAATTTCACTCTCCATTCAGGATATGAGATTGAGAAATTTTTATAATAGTCAGGCTCAATTACAAGGATATAAAATTTGTCCTTCATTATATCCTCCTTAAAATTCTTTCACTTCTATCAACGTATTCGAATTTATTATAGAATTCCATAGGTAAGAACTCTGTTTTTCCCAGAACAAGAAATCCTCCTTTTTTGAGGCTTTTGTAAAGGTTTTCAAACACTCTTGTTTGTTTATCTTTTATGAAGTATATTACCACATTTCTACAAAGAACAAGGTCAAAAGAGGTAAAGGGTGGGTCTTTTATTATGTCATGGATTAAAAAGGTTACATTTCTTTTTATACTTTCAAAAATTTTGAATTTCCCGTTTATCTCATTGAAATAATTTCTTAAAATATTCTCGGGTGTTTCTATAAATTTGTCCTTTGTATAGAATCCTTCTTTTGCTTTCTTTATAATTTCGGTATCTATGTCGGTTGCAAAAATTTTATAATTTGTTATGTTTTCTTCCTTTAAAAGAATTGCAATTGAATAAGGTTCCTCTCCCATTGCACATCCTGCACTCCATATATATATTGTTCCCTTGTTTTTTAATTCAGGAAAAATTATTTTCCTTATTTTATCAAAGGTGCTTTTGTTTCTGAAAAAATAAGAAACATTTATCCCAATTTCATCTATAAAGTTTTTTCTTTCAACCTCATCAGTCTGCAATTTTTCGATGTATTCTTCAATTGTTTTTGATTCGCTTTTTCTCATCCTGACCTTTATTCTTCTTTCCAAATAACTTTCCCTGTAATATGAAAGGTCAATTCCTACTTTTTCCAGAATTATTTCCTTAATAGGTTTTAAATCATACATTAAGGGTCTTTTTAATAATTTCGACATTTCTCTTTGCCTTTTGATTTTCAGGCTCAATTTTCAAGAGTTCTTCAAAATACCTTAAGGCATCTTCATATTTTCCTTCTCTTAAATAAATGTTTCCCAGTCTGAATAACGCTTCTTTATTTTTTGAGTCAATTGATAAAACCTGTGTATAAATATTTTTACATTCATCATATCTTCCTTTTTCATACAGTAAATCACCAAGTGCGAGTTTATATTTAACATTTGATGGTGCAAGTCTTGTTGCCTGTCTTAAAAAGTCTTCTGCTTCCTTATATCTTTTGATTGCTCTGTATGATATTCCCAGCCCATAATTTACTTCAGGATTTTCTTTGTCATAGCCCTTTAAAATAGAAAGTATTTCGATAACCTGAAGGTATTTTCTCTCATTATAGAATTTCTGAGCAAGCAAAATATAGGGTGTTTTCAAAAATGATTTGTCTTTCATTAAATCCTTTATTATGTTTTCAAATTTTTCTCTGTCTCCTTTCTTTTCATAAAATATTGCTTTGTTGAGTATAAATCTTTCATCTTCAAACCCTGCCTCTTCCAGTTTCTTTATGATTTCTTCTGCCAGATCGAGTCTATCTGTTTCAATATATATATAAAGAAGATTATTTAAAATTTTCGGATTATCTGGGTCTCTTTTAAGAGCTCCTTTTAAAAATCCTGCTGCTTTTTCAAAATCTTTTTTGTATATTGATAAAAGTCCCAGATAAAAGTAACCTTCTGCACTATCAGGCACAAGTTCATGTAATCTTCTGAATTCCCTTTCCGCTTCTTCATAAAGTCCTGTTTTCAAAAAAGCGTATCCTAAATTTATATGTTCAAGAATTTTTGCCTTTGATACTTCCTCTTCCTCTTCTTTTTTCTCTTTTGTCTCTATTACACCTTTAAAAATGAGCCCTCTGAATGTCTCTGCAATGTCAAATAGATTTTCACCTGAATGTTCAAAAATATCTTTTACAGTTCTTTTACCATCAACCAGTTCCAAGATTTTTCTTTCCTTTTCATCCTGAGGAATATATGTGCTGTCTTTTAAAATACATACATCATTCAAGGAAGGAACAATTTCTTGAATTTTCTTCCATTCATCAAAAGCTCTTGCAGATTCAAGCAAAAGGAGAGACGGGTCTATTGATATTAAAGGTCTTTCTCTGGGAAATTCATCAGGTTCAAAATTAAAATATCCATCATCCCATAAAATTGCAGAGGAAACAAATTTTTTGACTTCCTCCTCGTATGCTTTTTTAATCTCTTCTTCAGGTACTCCAAGTTCAAGTAGCGCACTTCCGAGATTGGGTTTGCCTTTTTCAACAAGAATTTTTGCCTGTTTTAATTTTTCTTCGTCAATAATCCCTTTTGATAATAAGACTTCTCCTATTTTTTCTGACCTGTTCACCATTTTTCCATAGATTACCACTCCACCTTTAAAATAAAGCTCAAGAAAGTCCTCTCCATTTGTAACCGATAATCTTCCTGTTTTTTTACCCATAACCATGAGTTGCACAACGTCAGCAAAAGGGACTTCTTTTAAAGAGCCTCTCATGGATAGTCCTCAAAGATTCTTTCTTCTATTATCTCTATGTCAAAAATTTCCTTTTTCTCCCTATAATTGTTATTTTCTATTTCAATTTCAGGAACAGAAAGTTTTTCCTCCTTTATTTCTGTTTCTCCAGTTTCTTCTGTAACCCAGGGCAGATGTTCTTTTCTGATAATACCTTCTGTTTTTTCAATAATTTCATCAATTGTATCAAAAAATTCCTTTAAATCATAATATTCCCTTCTAATGATTTCTTCTCTTGCCTGCTCCTCCACCTGGATGTTTTTCTGTTTAAGTTTTTCAGACAGCATTTTATCCAGAAATTCAGAATCAGGTTTTTTGAGTATTGCTTTTTGTGAAACCTCAAGCAGTTTTTCAGCATGTGAGGTTGTATGAACTTCATCAATGTTTTTCTTTATTCCTATTATAAATCTTTTTCCTTTTTCAAATTCCCTTAATATCAATGGAAATATTTTTTCAGATAAATCCTGAACCTCAAAGAAAATTTCAGCATCATCAATTACCATAAAATCATACTCCTCAAAAATATTACTCAGTTTTGCTTCATTCTCAAACAGGATATCTGAAATGTCATTTGAATGAAAAAATATCTTTTTCTTTGAAGGATAAATATCATAGGCATAAAGGAGATGCGTTGAAAGTCCTCTGTGTCCTGGTGAAAATATTAATAGAATTCTGGGCTCTCCCTCTTCTGCCTGTTTTTTTATAAGATTTATAACTTCCCTGTTATATTCCGACTCAATGATATATATTTCAGTTTCTTTCTTTTCCTCAAACTCATATTCAGTAGGTAGAATTTCTTCTTTTTCAGTAATTTCTGCTTCTTCAATTTCTTCTTTTTCTTTAACTTCTTCTTTCTGTTCAGTTTCTTCTGTTATCTTCTCTTCCTCTTTAGCTTCTTCAACTTCTTCTTTTCTTTCTTTCTCTTCAACTTCAGCCATTTCCTCTGTTCTTTCAGATTCTTTCATCTCTTCAATTTCACTGATTTCTTTCAACTCTGTAACTTCCTCTACTTCCTCAATAACAGGTTCAGTTTCCTCTTTTTCAGCTTCTATTTTCTCCAATTTTTCCTCTATCCACTTTTTAACTTCTTCAACCCTGTCAGGGTCAAAAAGTGCCTCTTCTATTTCAGGGTCATTTTCTCCTATTTCCCCATACAATTTCTGATATTCAATTAGTCTTGTTACATCACCTATAAATTTTCTATATTCTTCCTTGAGAACATTCGCATCCTTCTCTCCTATTAATTTTTTTAATCTATCTGTCTTAAAACCCTTCATTTCCCATATATAAATTTTCTCTTTTAATGCAGTTTTTAGAGCTTCTTCTTCTTTTGCAACAATTTCAAGTTTTTCGAGACTTTTTTCAATTTCAGGGAGAATATCCGAAAAGAAAAGAATAGGTAAAGTAATTCCGGTTATTTCCTCAATGTCTTCTTCGGTAATTTCTCCTTTTGAAAGGTATCTTAAAAATAATCTATTGAGGTCTCCCTCAATTTCCCTGATATTTTTATAGTTTTTCTTTGCCATTAAATTTATGAATCTATCCTCAAGCTCTATGCCTCTTTGTTTTAATTTTTCCTTTATTATTTTTTTTCTATCTTCTTCATCAGGTTTTAAAATTTCAATAACAAGTCCGCCTTTTATCCTTGAAATAAAATCCTCTGGCAGTCCTTTTAATTTATTAAATGGGATTGAAGAAGAGAAAATTATTTCAACTTCATTTGCTATATAAAATTCAAAATTTTGGGTAAATTCTTCAACAACTTCTTTTTTTATTTTTAAAAAGTTTTCAAAATCATCAATAATGAGAAATCCTTTTTGGAATTCACTGATTTTCTGAATATTTTTTTCAATTTCTTTGGGGATTAAATAAAGATAAGGGATGTTTTTCTCCCTTAAATTCTGAGCAAAGGCAGAAACAAGGTGTGTTTTTCCCATACCTGTTTCAGCAAATATATAGATAGGGTTAAACATGAAGAGGTTTTCCATCACTGTTTCAAGAGCTCTTTTTGCCATTCTATTTCCCTTATATTCAACAAAGTTTTCAAATTTGAATCTTGGATTAAGAACACTCATTTTTTAAATAACTCATTTATCTTTTTTGAAAGTTTTTTTGCCTGAACCTCAACCATGCCAAGGATTGTTCTGTCGTCAAAAAAGGTTGCGAGCAAAAGATCTTCTCCTATAAGTGTATAGTAAATATTCCAGCTTTCACCTTCCTGAAAGAAAGTTAAAAAATTTTTTTCTCCTATTAGTCTTGCAAGTTCCCTTGTGCTCTGGAAAACACCTGCGATAAGAGCCGAAATCGCAAGTAGATTAAAGGGAGTTTTAAATCCGGATGATACAAGGAGTTGCCCGCTAAGGGAAGAAATCATTGAAGAATGCGTATTTGCCCTGTAAGTAAAATCATCAAGTAACTTTTGCAGGGCAACATATTCATCAACACCTAATATGAGTGTATCCTTATTCACTTTTTATATTATACTCCAAGAGTAGGTTTTATTTCCCCTTTTCAAAAATGAGATGATAGGATATCGAAAACAGCAATAAAGACCATGTTCCTTTTAGATAGGTATAGGGTCTGAATAAACGCGGGAATTCTGCACCTGTGAATTTAAGAATCAGGCTCATGAGGAAGCACAGGACTGCAAGATAAAAAAGGATTTTTGAGATACTCATTTTAAAATGCTCCTCATTTAAAAATAAAGGAATTGAACCTTATAATAAATATATTTTAAATCATTTGAATTATATTTTTAAATTTTAATACAATTAACCAAATAAAAAAGAGGAGGGTTAAATTCCCTTTTTATAATTTCAAAAAACATTAAGGAGGTAAAAAATGGCTAAAAAGAATCCTTTTGAAGTTGCTCAGGAGCAGCTTGATAAAGCTGCCAAACTTTTAAAACTTGAACCACATGTTCATGAGACACTTAGATGGCCAATGAGGGAAATCCATGTAACAATACCTGTAAAAATGGATGATGGAAGTGTAAAGGTGTTCAAGGGATTCAGGGTTCAGTATAATGATGCTCTCGGACCCACAAAAGGTGGTATAAGATTTCATCCTGAGGAAACAATTGATACAGTCAGAGCACTTGCAGCATGGATGACATGGAAAACAGCACTTATGGATTTGCCTTATGGTGGTGGTAAAGGCGGAGTTATATGTAATCCAAAAGAAATGTCAGAAGGTGAACTTGAGAGATTGTCCAGAGGTTATATAAGAGCACTTGCACAGTTTATAGGACCTGAAAAGGATATACCTGCTCCTGATGTTTATACAAACCCTCAGATAATGGCATGGATGATGGATGAATTCAGTAAGATAAGACAGTATAATGCTCCTGGTGTTATTACAGGAAAGCCTCTCAGAATCGGGGGTTCTCTTGGAAGGATTGATGCCACCGCAAGAGGTGGTATGTATATTTTGAGAGAAGCTGCTAAAAAACTCGGAGTTGACCTTAAAAACGCAACATGTGCAATTCAGGGATACGGTAATGCGGGATATTTTGCACATAAATTGATAACAGAGATGTTCGGAACAAAGGTTGTTGCTGTGAGTGATTCAAAGGGTGGAATATACAGTGAAAAAGGTCTTGTTTTTGAAGAGGTTTACAATCACAAAAAATCAACAGGAACAGTTGTTGGATTCAAGGACACAAAGAAGATAACAAATGAAGAACTTCTTGAACTTGATGTTGATATTCTGATTCCTGCGGCTCTGGAAGAGGTTATTACAGGTGAAAATGCAGATAAAATCAAGGCAAAGATTATTGTTGAACTTGCAAATGGTCCTGTAACTCCTGAAGCCGATGAAGTTCTCCATAAGAAAAATATACTCTTTCTTCCTGATTTTCTTGCAAATGCTGGTGGTGTTACTGTTTCCTATTTTGAATGGGTTCAGAATATAACAGGATTTTACTGGGAAGAGGAAGAGGTTTATTCAAAACTTGATAAAAAAATGACAAAATCTTTTCTTGCTGTATGGGATGCGATGAACGAATTCAACACAGATCCCAGGACCGCTGCATACATTGTTGCTGTGAGAAGGGTTGTTGAAGGAATGAAATTAAGAGGCTGGGTGTAAGACAGTATAAATTCAGCCTCTTAAATTTAAAGGGGGGGAGTAACCCCCCCTTTTTATTTTAAAACATCTTTCCTGGACTCAAAATTCCTTTCGGGTCAAAGGTGTTTTTTTATTTTGTAGTATTATATTATTGACATTTTAAATAAAGATTATATAAAATATACTTTATGGGATTTAACTTTTTTAGAATAAAGAAAAGTATATTCCTCAGAATTAGAAGATTTTTACCCAATTTATCTGAGCATTCTACAGAGATTAGGAAGGTTCAATTCCTTAAATATTTTCGTAATATATTATGTATAGTTTAATTTTGTTGTTAAATATAAGTGTTTTTGACTCTCTAAACATCTCTTTTGTTGGAAATTTTCCCTTTGGACCTTCTTTGGCAGTGTTTGTTGATTCAGTGAACAATACTCTTTTTGCTGGTGCAGGTGGTGGTGTGTTTTTAGTAGATGTTACCGACCCTAATAATTATACGGTTATTTCTGAGATAAGAACACGTGGTAAAGTCAAAAAAATCTTCTATGAATCTATACATAACTACCTATATTTAGCACTTGGTAAATCAGGGTTTGAAATTTGGGACATAAATGATTTACACAATCCTTCAATAATTGGCAGATTTTTTTCTGGGGTTGCTAACATAGAGGATATATACGTAGTTGATACTCTTTTGTATGCGACAGATTTGGATAGTGGTCTGGTTGTAATAAATGTTAAAAATCCATATTCTATTAATATTGTCAGCAAAATTTACCTATATGGTAAAAATTATGGAATTTATATCGATACTTTAAATTCTCTTGCTTATGTTGCTAGTGGAAATGGTGGACTCAATATAATAGATATATCTGAACCGTCCAATTTAAATAAAATAGGGACGTATTTTTCAGCGGGTGATGCTTATGATGTTTATGTTTTAGGTAATTATGCATATATAGCTTATGGTAATTCAGGTTTGGTAATTGTTGATATATCAAAACCTACTGATCCATATAAAGTAGGTGGATATAATTCTTATGGTAGTTCGTATGAAGTTATAATATCTAATGATATTGCCTATTTAGCAGATGGTCAATACGGTCTTGCTATAGTAAATGTAGCAAACCCTTCATCGCCTTATTTACTGGACTATGTATTAACACCGGGTAATTGCTATTCAATATCTATAGATGAACCTTTCGTATATGCATCAGCATATGAAGATGGTGTCAGATTTATATATGTTTCATCAAATTACACTGGAGAAGAAATAAATTATTTTAAAACATTCAGCGATGCAAATGATGTACAAGTTGTTGGTAATTATGCTTTTATTGCTGATGGATTTTCTGGTCTTCAGGTTATTGATGTTTCAAACCCAGGAAAGCCTATAAAAATAGGAAGTTATGAAAATTTTAGGTATGCTACCTCAGTTCATATATGGGGAGATGCTGCCTATGTCTCAGATGGAATGGAAGGTTTAAAAATAATTGATGTGAGTGACCCTTCTAATCCCTACCTGGTTGGTGGTTACAATACGCCTTCCTATTCATGGGATGTGTTTACCTATCAGAATTATTCTTATGTAGCTGATTATATTGCTGGTCTACGAATTATTGATGTTTTAGACCCCAGATCTCCTATTGAAGTAGGTTATTTATACACACCAGGAGAGACTTATGGTGTTTTTGTTCAAGACACCTTTGCTTATATTGTAGATCAAAAGGGTTTTGGAATTGTGAATGTTTCAGACCCTACAAATCCCTTTTTGGTTAGTTATGATTCAACAGCTGGTAATGCTAAAAAGGTTTTTGTTAGGTACTCGTTGGCTTTTGTTGCAGATGGTAAAAATGGCTTGTTAATTTATGATATTTCAGATAAATATAATCCTACACTTATTGGTCAATATGATACTCCTGGTACTGCTCATAATGTATTTGTGTATAGAAATTATGCTATTATTTCTGATGGTGAGTATGGTATCTCCATTATTGACATTAGTGACCCTACAGCTCCCTTTTTAGCTGGATATTATTTAACTCCTGATAGAGCTGTAGCAGCATGTGAATGGAATAATTATATATATGTGGCAGATAAAGAAACAGGTTTGCAGATATATTCAAATCTATTATCTGTTTATGAGAATAAGAAACAATATCAAAAGAACCTTATTTATTTTTATTCTAATTCAGAAGAAAAAATAATGATTTTTTCACCTAAACAGGGTTATTTTGAACTTCAATTATTTGATGTTTCGGGAAGAGAACTGTTTAACAGAAGTATTTTCTTGAAAACAGGTTTAAATAAGGTGGTTTTGAACAGAAGTCAGAGGGGTATATACTTTTACATTTTAAAGAATCTAAATAAAAAAATTTCTGGTAAATTTTTTATGATTAAGTAGTTTTAAAACATCTTTCCCGGATTCAAAATTCCTTTTGGGTCAAAAATATTTTTTATTCTTTTCTGAACTTCATATAAATAGGGAGATATTTCCTTTTTAAATCCCTCTTTTTTTAAAAATCCTACCCCATGCTCTGCTGTTATTGTTCCTTCATATTTCAGAATAATATCCCATATTTTTTTGGAAATTTCCTTTACAATTCCTTCTTCATCTTTTTTATAACTTAGATTTATATGAATATTTCCATCCCCTAAATGTCCGAAAATATAGGGAATTTTACTGTATATTTTAAAAAGTTTTTTTGTTTCTTTTATAAATTCACCTGCTTTTTTTAATTCTATCCCCGCATCCTCTGAATATACCTTAAATCCCATTTTCTCTGTTTCATAAAATAATTTTTTTCTTATGTCCCATATTCTATTAATTGTTTTTTTATCCACCCCTGCAAATACATTCTCTATTTTTTCCTTTTCTATAAGTTCATATAATTTTTCCATCTCGTATTCAACCTCTTTCTCATTACCATCAAATCCTATGAATAGAAGCGAGGACTCGGGTGAAAGAAAATTTCTTATTTTTTCTTTTACAAGATATACTGTATCCTTATCCATAAATTCGATTATTGATGGGAATAATTTATTTTTAAAAATTTTTTCAACAAAGGATAATAAATTTTGGGTATTTTCAAAACCTAAGAGAATAAGAATTTCCTTTTCAGGTAAAGGAATTGTTCTCAGAATTATCTTTGTGAATACACCAAGTAAACCTTCTGACCCACACAGCAGTTTTAAAAGATTAAAACCCGTGTTCCATTTTCTTGTTCTTTTTCCTATTAGTTCTATCCTTCCGTCAGGAAAAACACATTCAAGTTGCAGAAGATAGTTTGATGTGACTCCGTATTTGAATGCCTTTGGACCTCCCGCATTTGTGGCAACATTACCTCCTATTGTGCAGGAATCAAGACTTGCAGGGTCAGGGGGATAGAAAAGTTTTTTATCAAATAAATTTTTGTTTATATCTTCTGTTATGACACCTGGTTCAAGAACTATATATTGATTTGTTTCGTCAATATCCAGAATTCTGTTCATTTTTTCCAAGGAAATTACTCCACCTTTTAAAGGCACAGCACCACCTGAAAGCCCTGTCCCACCTCCTCTTGGTGTCAAATATATGTTTTTTTCATAACAGAATTTAAGAAATTCTGAAACCTCCCTCGTATTTTCAGGCAAAAAGGCAAATTCAGGAACTATTCCTTTTAAAGGAGATTCATCATGCGAATATTTTAAAAGAAATTCCCTATTTTCTATTAATTTACTTCTGAACTTTTCTGGAAATTTTGTTCTTATTTACAGAGTCCTTTCTGTTATTAACCCCTTGCTTGAAGTCCCAGAATTGCAAGTGCAGCCGCTCCGAAGGCAAGAATAAGGAAAAATACTATTGCAATCGGAATTAAAACAACCGCAATTGCTTTTGGCATGTCCATTTCATGAACAATCTGAGTTACTTTAACAGCAACAACAATCTGCCATATACCTGCAAGTGCGCCCAGAAACCATCCTATGAACGGAATAACTGTAACCCACTGAATTATATCAGCCATTGCAAGAGGTCTGAAATAGGCTGTGTATTCCCCTTTCCCGCCGAATATTTTTGCTATAATCCAGAGTATTCCAACTCCTATGAACATCCATATAACAGCCACGATTGGACCGATTATTATACCCGGAAAGAACTTAAAACTACCTATGGAACTTGCAAGACCCGCCAGGGCAACAATCAATATACTCCATCCAAAATATTCTGAATTTTCAGAAACTTCCTTTATTGAATCTTCCTTGAGTTGAAGAATTGAAAGAGCTCTTTCAATTATTTTTCCAAAATCCATTTTTTACCTCAAATTTTTTCTCAGGAATTGAACCTATCTAATCATATAATTTTAACATAATTTTAATTCTTAAATCAAAGTTTCTCTTTTCCCCGTTGAATTCAGGATTATTTATAAAAAGCGGTAGATAAATTTTTAAGTTGAGTCTTTGTCTTGAAAAATATTTTTTGATATATAAACCCGCATCCCATAGGTTATAATCACCCCATAAGATTTTCTCATAAAAAAGTCCAAAAACTTTTGTCCCTGTAGATAGGTAAAGAGAAAACACGTCCCTGAAACTAACAAATTTATATCCCTTTAAATAAACACCTTTATCCATTATAAAAGTATAATCACCCGATAGAAGGAAATTTCTTTCAGGAAATGAACTCAAGATTCCATAAGAAGATGTTGAGTAGTTGTTAAAATATTCCTGTTTCGGGAAGTTTCCCTGTATTCTCCCATAAAAGAGTTTTAAGTTAAATAAATCAGAAAAATTTCTACTTATTCCAAACCTGTAAAAAGGAGTGAAGGATAAGTCGTATTTAATGTAAAATTTTCTGAAATTATTGTCTCCTGAAAGTCGCTGGGGATATATTGAAATAAATGCTTTTATTGAGTTACGGAAAATATCAATGGCAGGAAAAAGAACAAAACCGAAGTTAAAACCTGCATAATTTGCATCATCAAAGAAATTTGTTTTGAGTTTTGAGTTCTTATAAATAAATTCTGCAAGAAAATAGGCGATTTTCGGGTCTCTCCAGTATTCTTGAAATTTCTTCTCATAACCTATACCGAATACATAATTTTTTTCAAAACCAGAAGCATTTACAGAAATACTGTTTTCCCATTTAATAAAAGGGAAATTATACTTAAAAAAAAGATTATAATAGATGTCTTTTCTTTTAAAGGAATAATAAATTTCTCCTGAAAAATAGGGATATCTATAAAGATAAGAAAATGTCAATTTAAAGCCGGGTGATATATGGGATTCAGGAGAGTAAAATATAAGAGGGAAATAGTTTAAACTTAAGACATCATCCGATGAGTTATGTCTGAAAGATAGTTTTTTTTCAAAATTAACAGGATAAAAATTATCCAGTCTCTTAATATCAAGAGAAAAGTTATATGGGTCAAGAATTATTTTTTTAGGCTCAAATTCGGTTTCAATTTTTATAATTGTGTCCTTTCTTATAAGACCCGTTTTTATTTTGAAGGTGTCTTCTTTATTTAAGATAAATAAATCAAGAGGATAAAAAGTGTTTCCATAATTTTTTATTTTTATCTCACTTATCCATTTGTCTTCTATTTTATACTTTTTGTATTTTTCAATTCCAAAATCAGGTACAGGAAGTCCTTTAACATAAATGTTTTTTAAAAATAAAAGGGATTTCCCATAAATTTCTTCTGCTACTTTAAATAAACTATCGGTTGTCGGATGTTTAAACTTAAATCTTCTGTAATATTCCTTTAAAAATTCTTTAAATTTTTCCTCACCCATTATATTTAAAAGCATCGCATAAATATGAGAACCCTTGGAATATACAGAATAATAGTTGTTTTTAAAAGCATAGGAAGGTGTTAAAAGCACATCATCAAATCCTTCCCTTATCATCCAGGTAACATTTTTTGCATTTTCATAAAAAAGTTTTAATTTGTTTTCTTTTTTTACCTTATTATATCTTGTCTGAAAAGTTGTTCCTCCCTCATCAAGCCATGCTTCCTCTTCCTGATTTGAGGCAAGAATACCCATAAAATACGTGTGTCCCACCTCATGTAAAATTAAACTGAAATTATCGCTTCCACATAATGCAAGACCAGGATATTCCATTCCACCACTTATAAGTCCATCCACAACCTTCAACCATGTATAAGGGTATTCACCAAATAATTCTTTTAACCATTCAAGTGCTCTTACTGTTCTTATGAGAAAGCTGTCCTTATAATTTTCATTTTTCTTTCTGTAAAAAGCCATAATATGTGTGCTATCAATTAATGTGTCCTGATACAAAAATTCAGGGTCACAGGAAAAAAAGTAATCAATTACATTTTCTGCTTTAAAAACAACTTCCTTAATTCCTTTAATTTTTGTGGTGTCATTCCCTGATATACATTCTCCAACACCTGCGACAATGAAATTACCAGGAACTTTAATTTTTACAATATAGTCTGAAAAGTTATGATAAAATTCAGCATTAAAATGCCATTGATGGTTATGCCATCCTTTCTCGTCATAAACACACATAACAGGATAAAATTGTCCAAAGTCATAATGATTGTCTTCAAAACCCATACGATGTTTTATACTTGCCGGCAGTTTTGTTTTAAAAAATATTTCAAACTCTATGCTGTCTCCCGGTAATAGAGGTGTATCAAATGGAATTTCAAGAATTGTTTCGTCCACATTAAATTTTGCTTTTTTACCCTTAATTTTTACAGAATCAATATCAATGAACCCTCCTTTATAAAATAACTTTCCTACCGGCTTTAAGAATGACACAAGATAATCTTTCAGAAATTCATTAAAAGCATATGTATTCATGTTTCTGTAAGCATTCATATAAAGATGTAGATATAGAGTTTTCAGTGTATCAGGAGAGTTGTTTTTATATATTATTTTCTCATATCCCTTCAGTATTTTTTGTGTTGTGTCAAGTTCAACATTGATATTGTATGTGACTTTTTGTTCCCATAAGAAAAGGAATAAAATAATTAACTTCATTTTCTATAAATTACACATAGATTATCATCCTGCCACAATTCAACTTCAATTACATCAAAAACTTCCCTTATACTTTCGTAGAAATACTCTGCTATGTTTTCTGTAGAGGTAGGAAAGGGAAATCTTTCATTGAGATTTTCTCCTTCGTCAGGAATAATTTTGTCAATAAATTTTTTAATTTCCATAAAATCTATTGTGTAGCCTTCTTCATTTCTTTCGCCTGCTGCAATTGAAACGATAAGTGTATATTTGTGTTCATGTAATTCTTCAGGTTTACCTTTATAAGAAGGCAAAGCATGTTTTGCTCTGAATTCCTTTTTATATTTAATTATAAATGCCATTATATAAGTCCCCTCCTTTTTCTTAAATATATTTCTGTCAGATAAAAAAGTGTGAATAAAATCAAAAATAAGAAATTCTCGGTTGATATTACAGTTTTTTTAATTTCTCTTTCTTTTAAACTAACTCTGAATTCTTTTTCTATATCTATTTTTTTACCTCCTGTTATTTCTCTTGCTGTTTCAAGAGATGATAAATCATAGAAAATCTCTTTTTCTTTTTTTTCAGGAATTATCTCAAGACCATATTCTTTGTCAAAAATTTTAATTACATATTTACCCTTTTCCAAATTTAAAAGGGGTGTTTCAAATATATTTTCCGTAACTCTTTTTAAGTTCAATTTTTTTTCATTTATTAAAAAAGTTATCATATCTGGAATCCTGGCAAAGCTTTTAATGTAAAATGATAAGATAAGTTTACCTTCCTTTTCCCTTTCAGAAAAAAGTGGAATAACCTTTGGAGAAATATTTTTTAAAAATTCCTTTTTTATTATCTCCAGAAATTCTTTTTCAAATTCCCTTTCAGATACAAGATTTATCTTCCATAAGTCAGGAGATGTTATTATTAAATTTTTATCTTTTTTTAAAATAAGTGGAAAATCTTCCCCGTTTACCTTTAAGCTATATAAAGTATTTTCTTGTCCTGTTTTTTTTATTTCAACTCTATCAATTTCAGAAACATATTCAAAAGGGAATTTAAATTCTCCTTCTAAAAATGTATCGGGTAAGGGAATAAAAATGGAAGGACTGCTGGGTGCATTTTTAAAAACATTAACATAAAAATCATAACTTTTTAAATTAAGCTTGTTAATGATTTTCCCTGAAACCTCAATTTCTATGTCAGAATTAAAATAATTTTCAAAAAATCTTTTTAAAAATCCGATAACAGGATGAAAATAAGGGGAAGAAATCTTTATTTTCAGCTTTTCATCAATATCTGTTACATAAAGGGATTTCTCAAAACCATTGGAGGTAAAGATTATTTTTCTTGTTTTATTTGGTATGAATTCAGGAATATAGAAATAATTTTTTTTCAAAAATATCTCTTTAACCAGATTATCATTTTCAAATATCTTTATTTTTAAATTTTTACCCTCAATTTTGAAACCCTCTTTTTTGTTTTTTCTTAAAAGGTAAAAAGGTGAAACCTTAAAGGGCAGATTTTTAAAATTTTTTGAATAAAAATAATTGAAAATAATTTTATTTCTCATAAGAATCTCAAATATTTTTCTTTTATTTTCATAATCAAAGGGTCCTGCATAATAAATCTCAATGTTATGTGTTCTTTTCAAAAAATCTATCAACTCTTTTTCTTTTTTTATTAACTGTGTTTTGAAATTTCTCTTATTAATTCTTTGAATCAATTTTTTATCAAAGTTTTTGTCAATTATAAGATAGGGTTTTTCTTTGATTTTTACGTATTTTTTAATTACAAAACCTGAAAGAAACATCATAAGAAAAAAGAAAGATAAGGTTCTTAATATAAAGAGAATTTTCTTATTTTCCTCTTTTCTGTAAAGAAAAAAGGCTATGATTACTGAAAAAAGAAGACTAAAAATTAATTGATATATCAACTTTATGTAAATCCTGAAAAATACCCGAAGGAACAAAGGAATAGGAAAGGGATAATCTTTTTACATTCAGAATAAAACCTGCTCCGAATCCTGTTAAAACTCTGTGGAGCCCTTCCATTTCTACTGTTTCCTTTCTTCTTGAGTCAAAATTTACAAGGAGACTTAAAAATCTATTTACCTGAAATAATGAGGATATTCTATAAGATACAAGAGCTTCTTCAAATGAAAGCCCGAGGGCAGGTTTTATCTGATTTAGGTCAGGGGAAATTGAAAGAGAGAATTCATAGGGAGGTAAACTTGCATTTTTATTTGTTTGAAATCCTATATTTCTTATATCAAGAGAAGTTCTTATCGGGATTTCTTTGTATATGAATTCTTTTAAAAAAGACATATCAAAGGCAAAAGCAAGGGATGAGAAATCCTTTAATTTTACATATAAGATTTTAATACTCAGACCCTTTTTAATATCAAAGGAGCTTTTGAAGGGTAAAAAGGGAATGTTGAAAACAAATCCGATATGGGAAGGTGTGACCACTTCACCTGTTTTAAATCCAAAAGAGTCCACAACTTCAACTTTACCTGTATTAAATGAAAAAATGCCAACAGAGTAGTTTTTATAAGAAAATGTAAAATAAGTTGTATTAATATCAATAAAATAATCTGTGAATCCTCCTGAAATGTTAATTTTTCTTAAACTATCTTCTTCAATTAATGGTCTGTAAAGTATTCTTGAAGAATAAAAATGATTTAAAAAAAGTATATCTTTTCCAAGTGTTTGAATACCTGAATAGGGTATGAGTGCAAAATCAAAAGTTGAAAAAGAAATGCTTAATAGCAAAATTACATTCATTCAAAAATATTAAAGCAAATTGAAAATTGATTTCAAAGTTTTTTAATTTAAATATATATTTAATTGAAAATTTACAGTATTAGAGCTTATAATTTTTAAGAATAGGTTCAATTCCTTTTTATTTAATTTTATAAAAATCAAAATGAAGAGGTTGTTGATACTTTTACTAGGACTGACGGTGGGGGTTTCAGCGAAATCTATTTCGCTGACAACAGCCAAGTTTGACCCCCTCAAAGATGGAGAACCGCAAATACCACTTCATCTCAAAGCTACAGAGAAAGGGCTCTCTTTGTATATAGTACAATTTAAAGGTCCTATAACCAAAGAATGGAAACACATGGTTAAAAATGAAGGAGCTGAAATCTGTGGATATGTGCCATATTTTGCACTTCTTGTGAGAATGGATGCAACTGTGAAAAAGAAGATTGAGAAGTTCTGGTTTGTAAGATGGATTGGGCTTTATCATCCTTATTATAAAATTTCACCTGAATTTCAAAATTTAAAACAGGCTAATGGAAAAGGCTCTTATTCAAAGGATTTTGGATGGCATTCATATTCTGATCCACTTTATGTAAATTTTGGTAATTTGCAGAGTATGGTTTTGTATGCACTGCCTTATGTAGATTGGTCTGAAGTTTCAAATATTGTGAATAGTCTTGGTGGAGAAGTAAAAAGTATAACAGGTGCTCCTCCCGGTAGAATGATTATATGGGCCCCACCAGCTGTTATAGAAGAACTTGCCAAAATTGATGGGATCTATTATATTTCTCCGTATAAGCCGAAGAATTTTCTAAATAATACCACATTATATGTAGTCCAAAGTGATGTTCTAACTGTTCAACCAAACAATACGCCTCTTACAGGAGGAGATACAGTTATTGCAGGTAAGTTACCTCTATGGGACCGGAATATAAAAGGACAGGGTCAACTTATCACAGTTATGGATACAGGAGTGGATTATTATTCTTGCTGGTTTAGGGACCCTGAGGGTGACCCTCCTGGACCTAACCATATTGTGATTGAGGATTATACTAATGAAGGAGGAGACCTTCAGGATACAGATATCTGTGCACATGGAACACATGTTACAGGAACTGTAGCTGGTGATCCTACTAGAGGTGGAGCAAATACTATAGCAGAATATCGTGGAAATGCTTATCTGGGTCGAATTTATATGCAGGATATAGGGGTTGAAAGAGGGGTGAATTGTAATTTAAGTATTACTAACTTTTATAATTCCGCAGGGATAGCTTATTCTAAGGGTTCAAGAATCCATACAAATTCTTGGGGATATACAGGGGATGGAAGTTATCAGTATGAAGCAATAGATATTGATGTATTTACTTTTGTGAATCAGGATATGATTTTTACAGTTGCTGCTGGAAATGATGGACCTGCCTCGAATACTGTTGGTCCTCCTTCTACTGCAAAAAATTGTATCTCAGTAGGTTCTACTTATAGAGAGAGTTATGATTCATCTGCCGATACTCTCTCAGACTTTTCTTCACGCGGACCTACTGATGATGGGCGATATAAACCTGACCTTACTGCTCCTGGAGGAAGGTATCCTCCAGCTGGACCAAGGGGGGATTGGCGTGAATATATAGTATCTGCTTATCCTAATTCGAGTTGGGGAACTCCTAGTTGTCAGATTGGGGGGATGATGGGTACATCAATGGCTACTCCAGCTGTGGCTGCTGCTGCTGCTCTTGTTAGACAATACTACATGGAAGGCTGGTATCCTACTGGTACACAAAATGCTGCGGACGCCTTTAATCCTTCCGGTGCCCTTGTAAAGGCAACTCTAATTGTTTCCTGTGAAGATATGAGTGGTGATGACAATGGTGTTGATAATCCAATTCCCAATTTTGAAGAAGGTTTTGGAAGAATTAAGCTTGATAGTGCTCTTTATTTCCAAGGTGATGAGCCACAAAGACTTGCAATTCTTGATGTTGCATCCCTTGTTACAGGACAAGCTGATACGTATGTAATTACTGTTAATAGTGCTTTGAGACCTTTTAGAATGGCTCTTGTGTGGTATGATACTGCAGCTGCAGCACTTGCTAATCCTACTCTTATTAACGATCTTGATCTTATACTGATTGACCCAAATGGCACAGAATATCATGGAAATCAGATGACAAATGCGCAATCTGATCCTAACCCTGCAGGATTTGATAGAATAAATACAGTTGAATTCTTTCAGCTTTCGTCTCCTGTCACTGGGGACTGGATTGTTATAATTCAGGCTTTTCAGGTTGTTACTGGTAAACCGCAATCTTATGCGGTAGCTGCAACAGGGGATATAAGTACATTCAATCTTTTGGGATATGCTGAATATGTAGGTTATGTGACTTCAAAAAATTCGAGAAACGGGGTGATTTTAAAATGGAGTGGAGGAGTTTCCCCTTATACAATTGAAAGGAAAAAAGAAGGGAGCGAATATATTAAGATTGCTTCAGGAATTAGACAAACTGAGTTCATTGATGATAAAGTCAAAAATGGTACAACTTATGAATATAAGATTCTTGATGGTAGAGGAATGGTGGTTGGGAAGACTAAAATAACATTTAAACTTGGTATTGATTTCTTACTTTCTCCTAGACCCACGGTATTTAAATCTGGTGAGAAGATAAAACTTGCTTATTCTATTGCTGCTGAAAGTGAAGTTATTTTCAAAGTCTATAATACCAATGGCAGACTTGTAGCAAGGATTGTAGCTGGTAAAAAGCAACCTGGAGTTCATTTTCTCATATGGGATGGAAGAGATGAGAATGGGAAATTGATTCCAGCAGGTAAATATTTTATAAGGATGTTTGCAAATGGAATTGTGGGACAGAGAGCTTTTATAGTGGTTGAATAAAAAATAATATTTTGGGGTTCAACTCCCTTAAATTTTTATTTATCTTTGGCCAAAAAATTAAAAATGTTTCTTATTTATTTTATTTTTCAAGTTCCTAAAATTGATGTTATTCCAAGGGTTATTGAAAGAGGAAGAGTTTATCAAGAGGTTATGGTGGAAGGAAAATTTTTAGTAATAAATAAAGGAGATGATACTCTTAAAATCAAGGATATAAAAACAAGTTGTATATGTATGGCTTATATGTTGAAAGATTACCGGATAGCGCCTGGAGATACAGCAACACTTCTTGCTTCTATAAATACCGAAAGTTTGGAAGGGGAGATAGAAGAAGAATTATTCATCATTTCAAATGATCCCTATGAGCCAGTTTTGAAATTAAAAATTAAAACTGAAATTATACCTAAACCTAAACCTCAGATTGAAGCTCCTAAAGTTATAAATGTTGGAACACTTTTTAAGTATGAGAAGAAAGAAATCCCTTTAGTTGTTAAAAATACAGGTTCAAGTGATTTAGTAATTCTCGGTTACGTTCCTTCTGCAAGTTGTGATATAAAGGCAGACTTCCCTGTTATTATTCGTTCTGGTGAAACTGAGGTTTTAACACTCCAGATAAACCCAATAAAAGAAGGTGTTCTGAATGAAAAAATTCGAATAAGTACCAACATAAGAGAATATCCTTTTCACCTAATTACAGTTACTGGAGTAATAAGTAGATTTCCTTTTGTTATTGAGCAGAAAGGAGATACTTTTTATATAAAAAATAATTCAAAATCCAGATTGTTTTTTAGAAATAAGCTGGATAATGTCATTGAACCTGGAGATGTGATAAAAATTATAAAAGATTAAAAAAGTGAGTGACTGAACTAGATTATAATTTAATTTTGATAATATGAGTTAAAATAATGGAATTTTTGAAAAAAATTGTAGAGAGATTGGAGAAAAAGACAGAAGAGTTATCATGGAAAAATGTTTTAATATATTCCTTTGCTTTTTTATATTTAAGGCAGATTTTAGAAACAGCCCTTCAATGGAATTTGAGAATAGGAACATATCTTTTATTCTGGGAATCGATAAGACTACTTTTAATTGATTATCCCATTTTTTATATAAATGTATTTTTAATATTGGCTTTGATTATGTATATTTTTACAGGAGAGAATCAGGAAAAATTATTAAAACTTGTATTTTTATTTACTCCGCTTATATTGATTCCACCAATTTATGATTTTATTTTTCAGGGCGGAGGTATGAAATATTATTATCTCGTAGAAACACCTGAGATATTGAGGAGTCTTTTCTCAGATGTGTGGACTCAGTATAAATTAGGTTTTTCAAGAGGTCAATTCATAGAGATAATTTCTGCCTGTATTCTGGCTTCATTATATGTTCTTTCAAAAGAAAAAAAATGGAAATCAATCCTTATTTTCCCATTACCTTTTATTTTTATTGTTCTTCTTGGTTCACCTTTTTACATTTCTCATTATATTTTGAAAGACAGAACAATTTTTGAGCAAGGTGGATTTCTTTATTACAGGGTGGATAAAGTTCTTTTATATAATGTTCTGATTTTGCTTTTTGTGACAAGATTTTATAGAATGAACTTTTTTAAACTTAGATTAAAGTTGAACTACTATATTATTTTTGCCCTTTTTGGATTTCTTACAGCCTGGCATAAGCTTGATTTCAGGAGCCTTTATTTCTTTGATTATTTATTCCCCTTTCTTTTGATTTTCCTAATTGCACTTAAAAGAGAAAATATTTTTTCTTATGTTATTTCTATTTTAATGCCCATTACTTTTACAAATGTTCCTTTCATTTTTCTTATGGCTTTCTATTTATTTGAAAATAAAATTTTTCCTGAATTTTTTAGGGATTTATTTTTATCACTTTTTGCCTTTTATGCAGGGGCAGGATTTTTATTAAAAACAAGAGTACACCTTGCCTATCCCTTTTATTATCCTTTGTTTGTTTCTGTTTTAATCAGTATTATTAATTTTAGGAAGGAGTTAAAAAAAATCAAAGTTTATCTGAGTTTTCTTTTAATTTTTGGATTTTTTATTAAAAAACAGAGTTTTTTTGATATTGATATTAACTACAATTTGATAAACGAATTGGAATTAAAATATAAAAATTCAAATGACCCTTCTTATCTTTATGACCTCTGGTCTCTTTATATAAAGGTTGGAGATGTGGAAAAAGCTATTTCTGTTACTAAGAAAATCCCTTTAGAACTCTCTCCTGCTGATTTTTATGGAAAATGGGCTGATATTTATATTTTATTTGAGAATATTGAAGAAGCAAAAAATTTTATACATCCTTCTTCTTATATAGGAAATCCTTTCTTTCTTTTAGAGATGGGGGAGGTATTAATAAAGAAAAATAAATTTGAGGAAGCAGAAAGATTTTTACACAAGTCCCTTCAATTAAAAATTTCTCCTGTGCGTTCTCTTTATCTGCTGAATCTTTTGTATTCCATGAAAAAAGATACAATTAAATTGAAATGGGTTAAATGGATCAAAAATAGACTTAAAGTTGAATTTTGAACTTCTTCACTTTATAATGATAAAATAGGGTTCAATTCCCTAAAGATAAAATTTAAATAAAATGGTGTACTTATTTTTGTTCTTATCATTCAAGATTCATTTTGTTCAGGGGGCTTTTGACCCTTTGAATGGGTTCCCTACCTTTGTGACTCAGAAGCCTACATACTCTACAATTGAAGAAGCAGGATTTTACGGTCTCATACAATTCAGTGGTCCGATTTATCTTTCTCAGAGAAAATACTTGGAAAATCTCGGAATCAGAATAGAGGAGTATTATAAGGATTATACATATCTTGTGAAATTTCCAGGGAAAAATACTTATGAACTTCTAAAACAGACAAAGCCACAGAACATAAGATGGGTCGGAATTTACCAGCCTGCATTTAAAATTCATCCTACTGTTTATACGGTTCAGTATAAGACACCACAATTGGAAAATGACCCCTGGAGATATTTGGAGGTTAACCTTTTCCTTGATGCTGATATTGATTATGTGGCAAGTTTGATAGAAGAAAAATTTGGAGCTGAAATTGTTAAAAAAGCAGATTTAAGAAATATAACAAGGATATGCAGGTTATATATTCATGTTGACCCGGCTTATATTGAAGAGATTGCAAAAATTCCTGAAGTTAAGTCAATTCTTCCTTATACTGAAAAGTTTACAATGAATGAAGCTAACAGATGGGTTCATCAAACGAATACTCAGGTTGATACTTTGATATGGCAAAAGGGAATTCGTGGTGAGAATCAAATTCTTGGAATAATGGATTCTGGTGTGGATCAGGGTCATTGTTTCTTTGACGGAACAGTTGGAGGACAGGCGAAAATTGTTGGATATAATGCTTATGGTGATAATCTTGACGGATGTACTGATGGACATGGAACACATGTTGCTGGAACTGCTGCAGGCGGTGATAATGATATAGGTACTCAGGTTGATTACAAAGGTATGGCTTATAAATCTAGGATCTATGTACAGGATGTACAAAGTACGAGTAGTCAAAACTGTAGTTTTGGCTCTTTGGATGCAGTTCCGAGTCCTTTATATAATGGATTTCAAGATGCATATAATAATGGTGCACGTGTTCATACAAACTCATGGGGTGGAAGTGGTAATTCATATGATAACGATGCTGCAGATGAGGATCAGTTTATTTGGGATAACCCTGATTTTCTTATTTTATTTGCCGCTGGAAATGCCTCAAGTGCAGGACAATCAAACGGTGCAAATCTTGGAAATCAGGCAACTGCCAAAAATATAATTACAGTGGGTGCACTTGCTCATGCTCCGAATCAGGAAGTCAAAGCATGGTATTCCTCTGAAGGACCTCCTCCTGATAACAGATGGAAACCTGACTTAATGGCGTCTGGAGGAGATGATAGATTTGCTGCTCCAAATGATTACACACATTCTGCAGATAATGATCCCAATTCTAATCCTTCCTGTAATATTCAGGGTAGTCCATTTATGGGAACAAGTATGGCAACCCCAGTGGTAGCAGGTTCTGCTCTTCTTACAAGACAATGGCTACAACAAAATTTTGGTTACACATCTCCAGCTGCTGCACTAATTAAGGCAGTTCTAATAGCAGGTGCTGAACCCCTCACCGGCACAGGAGATCCAGATGCAGGTGTGGATTATGGCTGGCCTTCTTATGATGTTGGCTGGGGAAGAGTTAATTTAAAAAATTCTTTTGGTTTAAAGAATGCATCAGATACGTTACTTGTACAGTATGTGAACGGATTATATACAGGTGATGCAGATACGTATGAGGTAAGAGTTACCAACAATACTGACCCTGTAAGATTTGTTCTCGTATGGACAGATTATCCTGCTGCAGCAAATTCAAATGGTGACCTTATAAATGATTTAAATCTCCAAATTATTGATCCCAATTATAATATTTACTGGGGAAATAATATAGATAGGAATGCTAAGGAGTCAACTACCGGAGGCACACCAGATAGTGTGAATAATGTTGAGGTGGTACATATATCAACTGCAAATCTTGTAGTAAATGGTGTTTATCAGGTAATAATAAGTGGTGCAAATGTTCCACAGCCAGGTGCAAATGGGCAGCCCTATGCCCTTGCAATCACGGGAGATGTTGAATGGCTCCAAGCGGCAGGTACTTATTCCTCTTTGTTCAGTCTTACAGAAATTTCTGATGGAATTAAGATAAGGGTTGTTTTTGATGGAGAGAAATTTATAAACGGTATTCTTAAGAAAAAATATAATGACAAAGAAGAAACTGTATACAGTGGATCTCTCAAGGGTAAAAAATTCTTTGAATATATTGATAAAGAGGTTGAGAAAGGGAAGAAATATACTTATACTTTCTATGCAGAAAAACCAAATGGAAGCATCAAAAAGTATGGTCCTCTCACAATTGAATTCGGTAAAAATCTGAAAGGATTTGATATCCTTAAAATATCCTCTTCCATCTTGAAGAAAAACCAGGAATTCATGATTGTAATTTCAAATCCTGAGGAAGGTGATGTATCTGTTGAACTTGTTGATAATACAGGAAGAGTTACACGTTTATTAAAGAGAAAGATGAATTCAGGTATTATAAATATCAGGACAAAGTTACCAGTAGGTCTGAAATCTGGTGTCTATTTCCTGAGGATTAAAAAAGGTAAGGAGGTCGTGACTAAGAAGCTGACATTATTTTAAATTTAAAAAGGTTCTAATCCCTATTATAATATAAAACAGTTAAATAAAAGGATGAATTTTTTGGTATCTTTAGTAATAGTATTTCAGACAGGGGAAAGTTTAAGAATAAACTTCCACACTGTCAGGTTTGACCCTGTAAATGAAGGTTTACCTGTTCTGAGTACTGAGCTTGAAGGTTCATATGTTTCAGGAACAAATTTTATTCTTATGCAATTTGAAGATGTTCCTACTCCTGAAGAAAGAAAGTTACTTGAATCTGAGTATCATATAAGATTTACTCCTTGGTATATTCATGATAATACTTTTATTGTTGAATTTAGTTCACAGAGTCCGCTTCAAAAAATAGAAGAACTGAAAAGTATAAGAAGTGTAAGATGGGTTGGACTTTATAAACCACTTTATAAATTTACAAAAGAGGCATGGGAACTTTATCAAGGAGAACCTGATGTAATAAACAAATTTTATGTTCATGTTTTTGATAATTCTTATCTTGATGAGGTTGTTACTCTTGCTGAGAATCTGGGTGGCGAAATAGAATTTATTGGTTATCGGACAAACCCTAAAGCAAAACATCTTGCAAGGTTTGGTTTAAAAATAGAGTCTGGTAAACTTGCTGAGATTGCTAATCATCCCGGTGTTTATGTTATAGGAAGACTTTATGAGAAAGCTGTTTTTAATGATGCTTCAAGATGGGTAATTCAAACCAATGTAGATATTGATACATCTATATGGGCACATGGAATTCATGGAGAGGGAGTTATTATAGGTCATAATGATAATGGTCTTAACCCGAATCATTGCTTTTTTAATGGGACCGTGAATGGACAAAATAAGATTGTTCAGCTTTTTGATTATGATGGAGGAGGATTTGCGAATGGTGACCATGGAACCCATACAGCAGGTTCTGCTCTTGGAGGGACAGATGAACAGACGCAGAGTTTGATATACAGAGGAGTGGCTTATAAAGCACGTCTTGTTTCCTCAGAACCTATTGGAGCTGACCCTCCGGGCTTCTATCAAATTTTGCAAGATGCTTATAATCTTGGAGCCAGAATTCATACTAATTCATGGGGTTATCAGTGTAATGCTGTTTTTTATTATTGTGGTTCAGGAGGATATGAAGGAGAAGCAATATCTCTTGACCAGTTTGTATGGGATAATCCTGATATGACAGTATTTTTTGCTGCTGCAAATGGAGGTGATTGTGGAGGAGCATGGAGTTGTGGAAATGAAAGGAGGCAGGCAATGCCTTCTACGGCAAAGAATGATATAACTGTTGTGGCAACAAGAAGACCTACTAATCAGGAATATAAAACAACGTGGAGTTCATTTGGGGCCCCTGTTAATCTTGGAGATGACAGATTAGGAACTGATATAACAGCTCCCGGAGAAAATGTTAATTCAGCTGACAATACCACTTCATGTGGTGTAGTCCAAATGTCAGGAACTTCAATGGCAACTCCTACCGCAGCTGGTGCAGGTGCTCTTGTAATTCAATACTATCAGGAAGGGTGGTTTGGAGACGGAACAAAGAACTCGGCTCCCTCACATAATCCGTCAGCTGCTCTTGTGAGGGCAACTTTGATAGCATCTGCAAGGGATATGCAATTTGATGTCGATGACGATGAAGGTGGTCCTGCAAATTCAGGAGTTCCGAATATTTACGAAGGAGCAGGTAGAATAACTCTTGAGGATGCTCTATGGTTTGGTGAGTTAAGGAAACTTGCTTTTGTGGATGGCGATTTACCTGTAAATGACAATCAGTTTAACACAGGGGATTCCATTGTGTATCTTCTTGATGTTACTGGTGCTGCTGATCCTTTGATAATAGTTCTTTCATGGATTGATTATCCAGGCTCTGCTAATACATATCCTGTTATAGTTAATAATCTTGACTTAAAGATAATTGACCCAAATAATAATGTGTACTGGGGTAATAATACAAGTAATGGGTGGTCTGTACCTGGTGGAACACCTGATGATTTGAACACATGGGAATTGTTCAAAATTCAGAATCCAACAACAGGTGAATGGAAGATAATAATAAAGGGAACTAATGTTCCCACCCCCCCTGCTGCAGGACAGAATTATCCTTTTGCTCTTGTAGTTACAGGAAACCTGGGTCAATTACAGAAAGCGGCAGGTATTCTTGAAAGTTATTTTGCCCTTTCTGCCTTAGAAGAAGGTATTGCCCTTAATTTCACCTTTCCCTCCTATGTAAAAGAGCTTTATATTTTTAGAAAAGCAGAAAATAATAGTGATTTCAAATTATTAAAATCTTTTTCTGATATTAAAACACCTTTTAAATATGTTGATAAAGATGTGGAGATAGGAAAATCCTACGAATATAAACTAATAGCAAGTACATCTTTAGGAACAAAACAGTTTGGTCCTATAAAAATCAGATATATGCTTGAACCTTCAAATGTTAAGTTTTTAACAAATCTGGCAAACTCAAGATTAAAACTTATATTTACTTTGCCTTCAGAAGATATAATTGAAGTTAAACTCCACGATGCTTCAGGTAGAATTGTTAAAAAATTGCTTGATAAAACCCGATTCAATAGAGGAACACATTCTCTTGAATTTGACCTAAAATCGTATAGTCTGCCTTCAGGAGTATATTTTGTGAATGTTAAAGGAGGAAAAGTAAAAAGAACCGAAAAAATTTCTATAATCTGGTGATTTTGTTTTAATATATTTTAAGAAAAATTTAAGAAAATTTGTGGTGTGGAATTTATATAAAAATTTAATATTAGACTGATTATAAATTTAGATTTGTTATTTTCATATTCAAATACCGTTAAATTTTCTTATTTTGTATATTTGTTCTCTTAAAATTTCCTCTACAGGAGGGAAAGATTATGGAAAAATCAAAGACGAATTCGGAGCCTTTCTGGAGAACACCCCTTGATTATAAGGATATAAAAAAAAGGAAAGGGAATGTGATAATACTTGAAGATTTATGCAAGGGGTGTGGATTCTGTATAGAGTTCTGTCCGACAAATTCTCTTGAAAAGTCGGAAAAACTGAACTCCAAGGGTTATCACCCACCTGTTTTTAATCCTGAAAATTGTACTGGATGTGGATTTTGTGAAAGAGTGTGCCCTGAGTTTGCCATAATAACTGAAAAAATAGAGATGGAGGTGAAGTAATGAGTGCAAAAATTTTAACAGGAACCCATTATATGTTAGGTGACCACGCCTGTGCAGAGGGTGCTATTGCTGCTGGATGTAAATTCTTTGCAGGTTATCCTATAACACCGGCGACAGAGATTGCTGAATGGATGTCAAGGCGTCTTCCCAGATTTGGTGGAGTTTATATTCAGATGGAAGATGAACTTGCCTCAATGGCTGCTATAATAGGAGCTTCGTGTGGAGGATTGAAGTCAATGACAGCAACGAGTGGACCTGGTCTTTCTCTTATGCTTGAAAATATAGGGCTTGCTGTCATGATGGAAGTTCCCTGTGTTATTGTTAATGTTCAGAGAGGAGCCCCCTCTACAGGACTTCCAACCTTGGTTGGACAGGGGGATGTTATGCAGGCAAAATGGGGTTCCCACGGAGATTATGAGATAGTGGCCTACGCTCCTGCTTCATGTCAGGAGATGTTTGATTTGACAGTTGAAGCATTTAATACAGCTGAAAAATATAGAATACCTGTTATTATTCTTTCAGATGAAGCAATTGGTCATTTAAGAGAAAAAGTGGTTGTTCCTGAAGAGACAGCTCTTAAACTTGTGGAAAGAAAAAAACCGAATGTCCCTCCTGAGAAATATCTTGCCTATAAGACAAATGGAGACTTGGTTCCTCCAATGGCAATAGCAGGTGAAGGTTATTTTGTTCACATGACAGGATTGACTCATGATGAAAGGGGTTATCCTGATATTTCAGGTGAAGCACATGAAAAACTTGTAAGAAGAT
>Ga0209426_1000502_pt1 | contig 38661 bp, 39 predicted proteins | sample Deesub1362B_J571_FD_187697 | JGI IMG/M metagenome (GOLD analysis project Ga0209426, IMG submission 187697) | Deep oceanic, basalt-hosted subsurface ecosystem from Juan de Fuca Ridge flank, Pacific Ocean, CORK Borehole 1362B_J2.571 (SPAdes)... ...
ATGTCAAAGACCCGAACCGCCGAAGCGGCCCAACCGTTTAGCGCCCGGTCAGCGGCGGAGGCGGCTATCTATCCAACCCCGAAACCCGTGTCAAATCGTTTTTTTCAAAACTCTTCGAACCGGAGCGCCAACAAGCTCGAAAGCCTCTCAGCGGAGCCGGCAGCTTCTAGAGAAGCCACCAAATCCAGTCAAGCTCTTTTTCAAAAGAAACAGAAGCTTTTCTGGAGCCGAAATACTTGGAACACCTTGCGGAGCTCTTTGCATTTCGAGGAGCGCGGCTTCTAGCGAAGCCGAATTCCAAGGTCAACCGACTTTCTTCTTTTTGTTTTCTTGGCGGCTAGGCCGCTTCAGAACGCAAAAGATGACCGGGACGCGCCAGACTGGAGCGCCGTAAGTCAGAAGAGATTCGATTGAGGCTGCGGAACCTATCGAACCACCATCAGAAACGCAAGCCCCCGAAGGCCAAGGTTTCGTCCGGCGGGCCGTGGCCCCGAAGCGAGGGGCGGCTTCTAGAGCCCCCTTCACGGCCCGGCAAGCGCTGAATCTCCGATTCATCCCCAGGCGCCGCATTCCTCTGTGCATGAACTATGTCACGCCGGACTTGCACGCCGCCCTCGCCTCGCTCAGAAGGCTGGACGCGCTTCAGGCGCGAGGCCGTCCAAACTGGCCCGCCTCCATAAGGTGACCAGCGTCCATGCTATCCCAGAAGGCGCGCTATGCCCTGCGCGCGATGATCGAACTGGCCCGAGCCAACACCCAGGTCACCGCTGGGGAGTTGGCGGAACGCGCCGATGCGCCGCGCAAGTTCCTGGAGGCCATTCTTCTTTCGTTGGCGCGAGAGGGCCTGGTGATCAGCCGGCGGGGCAAGTTCGGCGGCTATGTGCTGGCCCGCCAGCCCGAGACGATCAGCTTCGCCGAGATTATCCGCCTGGTGGACGGCCCCCTGGCCCTGGCGCCCTGCGTCAGCCGCACCGCATTCCGCCGATGCGAGGATTGTCGCGATCTGGCGACCTGCGCCCTGCGCGAGGCGTTGCTGCGCGCCCGCGACGCCACGGCCGCGGTCTTGGAAGGTTACAGCCTGGCCGACGCCGCCCAAGGCGCGGGCGCGGAGCTGATCGAGGGTTGAGCCTCTCTATATAGAGCGGAGCCTCTATATAGAGGCGCGCATATCCAAGAGACCAACCGTCTCCATAAGCGCCCGCGTCGCTTGCTCGCCCGCGACAAGCGCAAGGCTTCTAATCAAATGTTTAGAGCGTGAGATAAGCTGAAACCGGTTCCCACTTTCAGCCTCACGCTCCAGGCGGATCAGCCCGCCGTGATGTAGGCCTTGAGTCCGTCCGCCTCGGCCTGAGCCTCGTGGATCTTGTACTTCACCAGGTCGCCGATCGAGATGATCCCCGCCAGGCGTCCGCCCTTCACGACCGGAAGGTGACGAATGCGGCGGTCGGTCATGCGCTCGAGCAGGGCCTCCACCGTCTCGTCCGGCTGGGCGAAGATCACGTTCGCGCTCATGCAGGCGCTGATCGGCTTGGTCAGCGCGCTGGCGCCTTCCTTGGCGATCACCCGCACGATGTCGCGCTCGGAGACAATGCCCACGACCGCTTCCTTGTCGTCGACCACCACCATGGCGCCGACCTTACGCGTATGAAGCAGCGCCGCGGCGGCGCCGACGGTCTCCTGGGGGGAGGCCGTGAACACGAGATCACCCTTGTCTTTCAGGATCTGAGAAACCAGCACTGCGCGTCTCCCTATGTTCTTATGGAACGAGGGTCTCGCAAAGCGTGCGACTGATCAATGGGGATTGACCCCGCGCGGGATATTTCCCGCCCAGGCCGCGAACGGGCCGATCAAGATCGCGCCCGCGACGAAGCCCACGAGGTGCGCCTCCCAGGCGATCTCGCCCGCGCCCATCGACAATAGGGTCCCCGTCACCGCCATCACCAGATTGACGATCAGCCAGCCCAGCCCCAACGAGATGACGCGCGGCCCCAGGATGGGCCCGACGCGCCCAGGCGTGTCCATCACCCGCGCCGCCGCGCCCATCAGGCCCGAGACCGCGCCCGACGCCCCGATCACCGCGGCGTCCGAGTCCGGATGAATCGCCGCGAAGCCGATCCCCGACAGGACTCCGCACGCCAGGTAGAACAGGCAGAAGATTCCCCCTCCCCGGCCGTTAAGTCCCAGCAGCCGGGCGACCGGCGCGCCGAAGGCCAGGGCGAAGGCGGCGTTCATCAGCGCGTGGACCCAACCGCCATGCACGAACATCATCGTGACGACGCCCGTCCAGCGCCCCGCCCAGAAGTCCTTGGGAACGAGGGCCAGCGACACCACGGTGGCGTCGTCCATGCGCAATAGAAGAATGAACGGCGCGAGGATCGAGGCCGCCGCGAGCACGGCCGGCCAGGGCGCGTTGAACACCGGCTCCTTCGGCGGGACCTGTTCGGGGCGTTCGGACGGGGCGTCGCTCATGGTTCCAACTTAGGGCCTCGCGCGACGATTCGAAGCCGATGGCTGGCGATTAACCAATTTTTCGAGACCTTGGGTCTACAGGTCAGTCTGTATCTTTTTGGCACGAGTGTTGCTTGACGCCCCGTGTCGACAGTTCGCGGAGCCTTTCATGGCCTGGCATCGGAATAAGCATAAGCGCGTCACGACCGTCGTCGCCATCGTCGCGCTCGGCGTCGGCGGCGCGGCCGCGGCGCAGACGATGACCACCAATTCGGCGTCGATGAACGCAGGCTATGGCCGCACCGCGGGCCAGGAAAATCGCATGGTCGAGTATTCGACCCGCGACGCCAACGGCAACCGGGTGATCGTCGACGGCATGATGCTGACCGGTTCCGACCAGAGCGTCTATGCGACCAGTCGTGCGACCGGGGCGCTGGACGCCTATGCCGGCGCGGGCGGCGTCGGCGGCTATGCCGGCTCGACCGCGATCGGCAACAACCTGACGGTCGTCACCCAGGGCAACTACAACACGGTGATCGTCAACTCCAACCAGGTGAACAACGGCGCCGTCACCGCCGGCTCCAAGGTGGTGAAGGGCGGCGTCGGTCAATGATCATCCAGCGCACAGGCCTGGCCTTGGCTCTGCTGGCCGCCACGGCGCTCAGCGGCTGCGGCGGCGTGCCGACGACGGCCTCGACAGCTGGCAACTACGCCACCCCGATCGGCAACGCCCCGGTCACGGCCAACCCGACCGACTATTCCCCGGCACTGGTCTGCCTGAACCAATACGCCCGCGCCAACCACGTGGCCGCGCCGCGCATCGCCATCGGCCGCATCGCCGACTACACCGGCAAGGAAGAGTCCGACGGCTCGGGCCGCAAGATCACCCAAGGCGCCTCGCTGATGGCGTTCTCGGCCTTCGCCAAGGCCGGCATGCCGATGGTCGAGCGCTTCGACACCTCGGTTTCCGAATTCGAGCTGAAATACGCCAACAACAAGCTGATCTCGGACAATCCCAATCCGCGCGCGGACATGCCCGCGGACTACCGCAAGATCCTGGCCGGCCAGGTGCCCGGCTCGGACTTCTATGTCGTGGGCGGGATCACCGAGCTGAACTTCAATATCCGCTCGGCCGGCGCGGACGCCTATGCCGGCGACAAGGACCCCGAGGGCGTGAAGGGCAATTTCCGCCGCCGCTCCTACATCATGAACGTCGCGCTGGACCTGCGGATGGTGAACACCCGCACGCTGGAAGTGGTGGACGTCATCTCCTATCAGAAGCAGGTCGTCGGACGCGAAGTCAGCGCCGGCGTCTTCGACTTCCTGGGCACCACCCTGGTCGACCTGTCGGCCGGCCGTGGAGCCCTGGAGCCCATGCAGCTGGCGGTTCGCGCCCTGATCGAACGCGCCGTCGTCGAGATGGCCGCCAACCTCTACGGCATGCCCGGTCCGCAAAGCTGCCTGCGCTACGATCCGCTGGGCGACGGCGCCGTGGGCCAGACCGGCGCCTTCACGCCGGCCTACAACAATACGGGAACGAACAATGCGCAGACCCGCGAAGACCCGTCTCGCTGGAACGCTAGCCGCGATCCCGATATCCGTGATGCTAAGCGGGGTCGCTACTAGCCAGACGACCGCGCCCAGTCCGATCCTGAACAACCAGATCAATCTGGGCGAGATCTTCTCCGAACAGGCTCTCAACGTGCAAACGGTCACCGACGGCGTGACCGCCTCCACGACGGCCCAGGCCAACGGCGTCTCGATCGGCGTCGCCAATGCCGACGCCTCGGCGACCTCGAACCAAACCAACCAGGGCGCCGTCTATGCTCACGGCGTCGTCGGCATAGCCGCCGACGGCGGCGCGGCCACGACCGTCAACACGACGGCGGCGGGCAATTCCGGTACGATCGGCGCCGCGAGCGGCACGATCTCGGCCTTCGGAGTCCAGGTGAACAACGCCGGCGTCACCGCGCGGGGCCAGATCGAGGCCGGCGACGCCCAGGCCAAGGACGTCTCGGTCTCGACCCTGGCCATGGGCAACACCCAGGGCGTGAGCCTGGACAACGGCGCGGCGGGGCTGCGGCTCAGCCAATCGAACACGGCCAACACGCTCGCGGACGGCGGCGCCCATGTGGGCGCGGTCACCGGTTCGATCTCGGTCAGCGCGACCACGGCCGGCAACAACATCAATATCAGCGGCGCCAACCAATCGGCCTCGCGCCTGATCACCGACCAGGCCAACACCGCCGACGTCACTCAGGCCAGCAAGTTCACGGCCTACGGCTCCAGCTATCTGTCGGCGACGACGGCCACGGCCACCGGCAACACGCTGTCGGTCGCCAACGAAGGCCCGCTGACGGACCTGACCTCCAACCAGTGGAACACGTCGTATGTGCGTGGCCAGGCCGAGGCGACCTCGTACCAGTTCGGCGGCGCCCAGACGAACGCCTACGCGGTCGGCAACGCCTCGCAGGTGGTCAATCTCGGCTCCGAACTGGCGCTGAACAACACCCAGACCAATGACGGCGGCGGCGTGGAGGCGATCGCGACCTTCGGCGGCCAGGATGGCTATGACGCGACGACCACGGCCACGGCGATGGGCAACGCGGTCAGCGGCACGGTCTGTTCGCGCTGCAATGGCCGCATGACGGTGAACAACAACCAGGTCAATAACGCCGACGTCGGCGCCAGCACGACGACCAACAGCTACTCGACCGGTCGGCAGGTGACCGGCGTCTCGACGGCGGTCGGCAACAACGCCGGCTTCTACGTCCGCTCGCCCAGCGGCAACTGACCGCGTCCCGCCCAGGTGACACGAGCGCCTAGTCGCGCTCTATCATGGACGCGCGATCGCTTCGTGGCGGACGGATGGGACCCATGTACGAGAAGATCATTCTGGCGTTCGACGGCAGCCACGAGGCCAGGACCGCGCTGCGGGAAGGCGCTTTGTTGGCCCGGCGGTACGGCTCCCGCGTCTGGCTGTTGTGCGTGCTTTCCGACAGCTCGGCGATCACCATGGCCGAGGGCGTTCATCCCGGGGCGGCCGACCAGTTGACCGCCGCGAGCGCCGCCCTGGTCGAGGAAGGCCTGGCCAAGCTGAAGGCGTTCGGGCTCGAGGCGACCGGCCATGTCGTGCGCGGCGACCCGGCGCCGATCATCAGCGCCTTCGCGCGCAAGGTCTCGGCGGATCTGGTCGTGGTGGGCCACCGCAAGCGCAGTTTCCTGGAACGCTGGTGGAGCGGCTCCTCGGGCGCCTATATCGTCGATGACGTCGACTGTAGCCTGCTGGTCGCCCGCCGTCCAATCAGCGACGCGGAGTTCGCCGCCGAGATGACGCGCCTGTCGGCCGAGTTCGCCGCCGGCTGACCCTTTCGCCCGCGACGGCGTCGCGGACGCGGCGGGCTTAGGGCCTGGGGCCGAGATTTTGGCGTTTCCTCGAAGCCCGCCCTGCTATACGCCGCACGTCTCCAAGACATTCCGCCGCCACGAGCGGCGTCGAGAAGTATTTAGACGATCATGGCTCCTCCCGCCCGCGCGCCCGTACTCGCTCTCAAGGACGTCCGTCTCGCCGACGGCGCCAAGCCCCTGTTCGACGGTGTCGACCTGGCCCTGGAGCCGCGCGTGCGCGCCTGCCTGGTCGGCCGCAACGGCGCGGGCAAGTCGACCCTGCTGAAGATCCTGGCCGCCCAGGGCGTCGAGGCGGACAGCGGCGAGCGCGCCGTGCAGCCCGGCGCCAAGGTCGTCTATGTCAGCCAGGAACCGGACATCACCGGCGAGACTCTGCTGGACTACGCCACCGCGGGCGGCGCCCAGGACTACGAGGCGCAGGCGGCCCTGGCCGACTTTGGCCTGGATCCCAACAAGAGCGCCAAGGGCCTGTCGGGGGGCGAGACCCGCCGCGCCGCCCTGGCCCGCGCCTTCGCGGAGCAGCCCGACGTGCTGCTGCTGGACGAGCCGACCAACCACCTGGACATCTTCGCCATCCAGACCCTGGAAGACGAACTGGCCGCCTCCAAGTGCGCGGCGCTGATCGTCAGCCACGACCGCGCATTCCTGAACCGCGTCACCGAACGCTGCTTCTGGCTGGAGCACCGCAAGATCCGCCGCCTGGACAAGGGCTTTTCCGAGTTCGAGGCCTGGGCCGATTCGATCATCGCCGCCGACGCCGAGGAGGCTCGCCGCCTGGACAAGGTGCTGGAGCGCGAGAACGCCTGGCTGGCGCGCGGCGTTCAGGGCCGCCGGGCGCGCAACGAAGGCCGGCGCCGCGCCCTGCTGGCCCTACGCGCCGAGAAGAAGGACCGTCAGAGCGAGATCCGTGGAGCGATGACCATGGCGGTCGAGTCCTCGGGAACCTCGGGCAAGCGCGTCGTCGAGGCCAAGGGCCTGACCAAGCGCTTTGGCGAGCGGACGATCGTCGAGAACTTCTCCACGCGCATCATCCGCGGCGACCGCGTCGCCCTGGTCGGTCCGAACGGCGCCGGCAAGACCACGCTGGTCAAGCTGCTGCTGGGCGAGCTGGCCCCGGACGCCGGCGCGGTGCAGCTGGGGACGAACCTGGAGGTGTCCTACATCGATCAGGCCCGCATGGCGTTGTCGGACAAGATCACCGTCTGGGACTTCCTGACGCCGGGCGGCGGGGACTCGATCATCGTGCGCGGCCACCCCAAGCATGTGGCCGGTTACGCCAAGGAGTTCCTGTTCACCGACGCCCAGTTGCGCCAGCCGGTCACCAGCCTGTCGGGCGGCGAGCGCAATCGCCTGCTGCTGGCCCGCGCCCTGGCCAATCCGACCAACCTGATGGTGCTGGACGAACCGACCAACGATCTGGACATGGACACGCTGGACCTGCTGGAGGACCTGCTGGCCGACTTCGACGGCACGCTGATCCTGGTCAGCCACGACCGCGACTTCATCGACCGCCTGGCCAGCTCGACCATCGCTCTGGACGGCAAGGGCCGGATCGTCGAGACGCCCGGCGGCTGGACCGACCTGATGGACCAGAACCCGGACTTCTTCAAAGCCACCAAGAGCGGCGCGACGTTCGCGCCGGTGTCGAAGTCCGCCCCGGCCGCCCCGCCCGCGCCCCCGAAGAAAAGCGTCAAGCTGTCCTACAAGGACCAGCGCCGCCTGGAGGAATGCGAGGCCCTGATCGCCAAGAGCCCGGCCATCATCGCCAAGCTCGAGGAAACCCTGGCCGATCCAAACCTGTACAGCCGCGACCCGACCGCCTTCGACAAGACCATGAAGGCGCTGGACAAGGCTCGCGCCGATCTAGAGCAGGCCGAGATGGAATGGCTGGAGCTGGAAGAGAAGAAGGAAAGCCTGGCGGGCTGACCCCGCGATCTGGGCGCGGACCTGCGGCGAAACGCCACAGCCGGCGATAGACCGGCAACGAAAGGCCCGAGGAGCGTATTGGTAAGCGCGCCAGCTTCATCGTCTGATTGAAAACTGGCGATGGTGTCGCGACGTCTCCCGGTCCCCCGGCGTTCGACCGCGACCCCATAGGTCACCGCCGAGCACGGGCGGAAGGGTTTGGGGGACGAAAGACGATGCCAAACGCGCTGGCGCGCCAGGAACTGAGACGGCAGAGCGTTCTGCTGCTGAGCCTCTCGGCCGCCATCGTCGCCAGCCTCGTCTTCAGCGATTACCTGACCCGCACGCCCCAGGGCGTCGCCGCCTTCTGGCCCGCCAACGCCCTTCTCGCGGCCGGCCTGCTGGCCTTGAGCGGTTCGCGACGGCTGTCCCTGACCCTCGTGTTCGTGGTGTTCCATCTGGCGGTCGGCCTGCTGGTCGGCGACACGCCCGGGCGCGCCCTGCTGTACACGGGGATCGACACCTTGGAGGCCCTGGCCGTCTGGCTGCTGAGCCTGCGCATCGGCGGCGGCCGCCATCGCATTCGCTCGATGCGCGCCCTGGCCTTGCTGCCGGCCGTGACCACCCCCGTCGCGGCGGCCTCGGCCCTGCTGTGCGCGGCCATTCTGACCGGCGTCTCCGGCGAGCCATTCAGAAAGGACCTGATGGACTGGTTCCTCCGGGACGCCTTGGGCCTCGCCGTGGTTCTGCCCGCGACCCTGGTGCTGATCGACGCCGAGCACCGACGGGCCTTCCGCAGCAACTGGCGCGAACAGTTCCTGCTCATTTTCGCGGTGGCCGCCGTCACCCTGCTGTGCGCGCATCCCGTGTCGGGAGCGCCGCCGTTCCTGATCTTCCCCGTCGCGCTCGTGGCGGCTTATCGGCTGGGCGCGCGGGGCGCGGCCATGGCCTCGCTGGTGATCGCGGTCATCGTCATGCCGTTCGTGATCAGCGGCTCGTCCCCGCGCTTCAACGCGGTTCTGGGCCCGGTCGCCCAGGTGCGCACGGTGCAGGTTTTCCTGGCCGTCCTTTTCTACACTTGCCTGGCCGCCGGCCTGGCCCTGGCCCAGCAGGACCGCCTCAAGCGCCTGCTGGTGCGTCGTGAGCTGTTGACCCGCGCCGCCCGCGCCCGAGCCCAGGCGGCGACCGAGGCCAAGACCGAGTTCCTGGCCACGATGAGCCACGAGATCCGCACGCCGCTGAACAGCGTGCTGGGTTTCGCCCAGCTGCTGGCGACCCGCGACGACCTGCCGCCGGACGCCCGCCGTCAGGTCAACCTGATCGACAGCGCCGGCGCTGCCTTGTTGACGGTGGTCGACGACATTCTGGACTTCTCGCGGGTCGAGGCCGGCCTGATCGAACTGCTGCCCCGCCCCACCTCGGCCGCCGGGCTGCTGAGCGACGCGGCCGCGATCATCGCGCCGGAAGCCCGCGCCAAGGGGCTGTCGATGAATGTCGAGGTCCACGACCCGGTCGGCGGCCTGCACGAACTGGACGCGGACCGTCTGCGCCAGGTGCTGATCAACCTCCTCAACAACGCCGTGAAGTTCACCGCGGAGGGGCGGATCGACGCGCGCCTCTCGGTCGAGCCCGGCGAGGCTGAGGATCGGCTGCGCTTCGAGATCATCGACACCGGCGTCGGCATCGAGCTCGACAAGCAGGCCCTGCTGTTCCAGCGCTTCTCACAGGCCGACAGCTCGATGCGGCGGCTGCACGGCGGGGCGGGCCTGGGCCTGGCCATCTGCCGGACGTTGGTCGAAGTCATGGGCGGCCGGATCGGCGTCGACAGCGTGCCGGGGCGGGGCTCGTGCTTCTGGGTCGAACTTTCGGCCCCGACCGCCGAGGAGCTTCCCCTCCCCGAGCGCCCCAAGGCCTCGGCCCCGGGCGGCGCCAAGATCCTGATCGTCGACGACCATCCCATCAATCTCGAGATCGGCCAGACCCTGCTGGCTCAGGTCGGCTGCGAGGTGGACGTCGCCGAGAACGGACGGGAAGCGGTCGAGCGCGCCCGGCGGGGCGACTACGACATCATCCTGATGGACATCCACATGCCTCAGATGGACGGCTTCGAGGCGACGCGCGCGATCAAGGCGCTGGGGGCGCCGGCCAGCGACGTCCCGATCATCGCGATGAGCGCCGACGCCCTGCCTCGCCAGGTCGAGCGCTGCTACGCCGCCGGCATGGTCGATCACATCGCCAAGCCCATCCAGCGTGACGCGCTCTACGCCAAGGTCGAGCGCTGGCTCAGAAAGCCGGGCGCGGGGTCCCGGGCCTGAACCGACGTCTTCTCGCGAACGCCGTGATGTCGGACTTGCGGTTCTGGGTTGGAAGAGCCCCCAACGCTGCTTACCTTGGCCGCGAACAAGGGGAACGCTCCATGCGCCGCCGCGCCTTCGCCGCCCTGGGCCTGATGGCCTTCATCGCCGCCTGCTCGCCCGCCCCCAAGAAGGACGCCGAGCCGACCGGCCTGACCAAGCTGAAGCTGGCCACCGACTGGCGGGCCGAGGCCGAGCTCGGCGGCTACTACCAGGCGCTGGCCACCGGCGAGTACAAGAAGCGCGGCCTCGACGTCACACTGGTGCAGGGCGGCCCGGCCGTGAACGTGCCCCAGCTTCTGGCCACCGGCGCGGTCGATGTCGGCGTCGGCTCCAACAGCTTCATCGTCATGAACCTGGCCAAGGAGAACGCTCCGGTCAAAGCCGTCGCCGCCTTCATGCAGAAGGACCCGCAGGTCCTGATCGCCCACCCCGGCCAGGGCGTGAACGGCCTGGCCGACATGAAGGGCCGGCCGATCCTGCTGGCCGACGCCTCGATCACCGCCTTCTGGGTATGGCTGAAGGCCAAGTACCATTTCACCGACGATCAGGTGCGCAAGTACAACTATTCGTCCGCGCCCTTTCTGGCCGACAAGCGCGTGATCCAGCAGGGCTACGTCACCAGCGAGCCCTATCTGATCGAGAAGGAAGGCAAGGAGAAGCCGGCGGTCTTCCTGCTGGCCGACAACGGCTATCCGGCCTACGCCTCGATGGCCCTGGTTCCCGACAACCTGATCGCCAAGAACCCAGCGGCGGTGCGGGCCTTCGTGGAGGCCACGGCGGCGGGCTGGAAGTCCTATCTCTACGGCGACGCCAAGCCGGGCGACGCGGCGATCCTGAAGGACAATCCGGAAATGACCCAGGACGTCCTCGACCAGGCCCGCGAAAAGATGCGGTCCTACGGTATCGTCGGCAAGGACGGCGAGATCGGCCAGATGAGCGACGCGCGCTGGGCCGAGTTCTTCAAGGTCGCCGCCGACCAGGGCGTCTATCCAAAGGACATGGATTACAAGAAGGCCTACACGCTGCAGTTCCTGCCCAAGGGACAGTGAGCCTCCAATGCATCTCTCCTCCAAGCTCCAGAGCGGCCTGTTCGATTTGGCGCTCATCGTCGTTTTCGGCGGTTGGCTGACGGCGTCACTGAAGATGCGGAAGGTCTATCTTGGACGCTTAGGATGGCTGGCCTGGGTGGATAGCCCTCAAATCTTCTGGGGACTGTGCGCAGGGCTTATGGCCTTAACGGCCATGTTCACGTGGTTTCTCATTGTACTGATCGCCCGGGGATGACGCCTCCCATCGCCAGCCTCGCCAGCGTCGAGGTCGACTACGCTCGAGGCCGCGCCCTTGGCCCCGTCGACCTCGCCCTCCCGCCGGGCGAGATCGTCGCCTTGGTCGGTCCGTCCGGTTGCGGCAAGTCCACGGCCCTGCGCCTGCTGGCTGGGCTGGAGGCCCCGACGCGCGGGACCGTGACCCGCGCCGCCGGCCGGGGCGAGACCTCGGTGGTCTTTCAATCGCCTACCCTGGCCCCGTGGCTGTCGGCGCGGGACAATGTCGCCTTGCCGCTGGCGTTGGCCGGCGTGGCCAAGAAGGATGCGATGCCGGCCGCCGACCAAGCCCTGCGCAAGGTCGGCCTGGGCGCCGCGCTGGGCGCGCGCCCCGCTCAACTGTCTGGCGGGATGGCCATGCGGGCCTCGCTGGCCCGCGCCCTGGTCACCCGCCCGCGCCTGCTGCTGCTGGACGAGCCCTTCGCGGCGCTGGACGAGATCACCCGCCGCGCCCTGGCCGACGACGTACTGGCCCTGGCCGCCGAGCTTTCGCCCGCCGTGGTCTTCGTGACCCACAATGTCGAGGAGGCGGTCTATATGGCCGGCCGCGTGGTGGTCATGTCGCCTGGCCCCGGCCGCATCGTCGGCGAGGTCACCATCGACGGCCCCGTCGCGCGGCCGCCCGGCTTCCGCGCCACGGAAGCCTTCCGCGCCGCCGCCGAGGCGGTCTCGGCCCTGCTGGCCCAAGCGACGGAGCGGGCGGCGTGAAGCGCGTTCTGCCTCCGCTGATCCTGATCGCCGTCCTGCTGGGCGGCTGGGAAATCGCCTGCCGCGCCCTGGCGGTCCCGCCCTATCTTCTGCCCGCGCCCAGCGCGATCGCGACGGCCTTCGTCGGCGCCTGGCCGCTGCTGCTGGCCTCGGCCTGGACGACGCTCTCGACGGCGCTGGTCGCCCTGGTCATCTCCAGCCTGATCGCGTGCGCCCTGGCCCTGGCCGTCAGCCTCAACAGCCAGCTTGAGGACGCCGTCCGCCCGATCGCCGTGACCTTGCAGGTCACTCCGCTGGTCGCCATCGCGCCCTTGGTGACGATCTGGGCCGGCATCGACCATCCAAGCCGAGCCGTGACGGGTCTGGCCGCCGTCGTCGCCTTCTTCCCGATCTTCTCGGGCGCGCTCACGGGCCTGAAGGCGGCGGACCCGGATCTCGCCCGCCTGTTCGATCTCTATGGCGCGACGCCGTGGCAGCGGCTCGTCCGCCTGCGCCTGCCCTCGGCCGTTCCCGCGCTGCTGGAAGGCCATAAGGTCGCGACGGGTCTGGCCGTGATCGGCGCGGTCGTCGCCGAGTTCGTGGCGGGGTCCGGCGGAACCCAAGGCCTGGCTTGGCGGATCCTGGAGGCCTACAATCGCCTGCAGACCGCGAAGGTGTTCGCCGCCGTGCTGACCCTGGCCATTCTCGGCGTCGCCCTACACGCCCTGATGGAGCTGGCGGAGCGTCGTTTACTGCGCGCCTGGCGGGGTCGTTAGGCCAAGATTAAGCGGCCACGGGTATCACGGATATCCGTAGGAGCTCTAACTTGAACCGCCCCATGCGCCTCGTCGCCCTCATCGCCGCTCTCGCCTGCGCCGCCACCGCCGCGCACGCGCGGGACGGCGCGCGCGAGAGCCGCTACGGCCCCGCCCCCGATCGCGCGCCGACGCCCGTCGGCGCCCAGGGCCCGGGCTTCACCGGGACGCCCTATGGCGGCGCCCTGCTGGGGTGGTCGGGCAAGCGGGAAGCCATCGCGCCGGTCGCCGTTCAGCAGGCCGTCCAACAGCCTTGGTGGGCGCGCCAGGGACAGGCGCCAACCGCCGCCCAGCCCGTCGCGTCGCCGCCCCCGCCGGCCGTTCAGGCCAACGCCGCGCCGCCGCGCGCTCTGCCGCGAAGCCTCTACGACATCACCCCGACACCGCCGACCTATACGTCCGCGCCCGCGCGGCAGGCCTACGCCGCGCCCGAGACGCAGCCCCCGCGGCAGGTCGCCTCGCAGTCCGGCCAGCTGACGGCCCGCACCTATTCCGTCGGCCGGCAGTTCGGGATGCAGCCGGACCCCATACCCGCCGCGGGCCCTTCGCGATTGGTCCTGATCGCCGATCCAGGCGGCGCCACGAGGGGCGCGTCGGAGGACGGCCCGCGCGACGACCGCGACTGGCCAGCCAAGAGCGAAAAGGATGGCCCGCAATGAGCGCTCTGCCGATGACCACGCCACAAGAGACCATTCCGTCGCGCCTGTACGACCTGATCGCCCTGGCCAACGAACCGTCCAGCATCAAGCGTCGCGAACTCCTGCGCGGCGTCACCGATCTTTTCTTCCAGGGCGACAATCACAACCCGGTCGAGATGGGCCTGTTCGACGATGTCATGAGCCAATTGGCCGGCGACATGGAAGAAGCGGTCAAGGCCGAGCTGGCCCAACGCCTGAGCGAGGCGCCCTCCGCTCCTCGCGGCCTCTCCCGCGCCTTGGCCTCGGACTCGATCGCCGTGGCCGAGCCGATCCTGCGCGGTTCCAACACCCTGACCGACGATGACCTGCTGCACGTGGCCCGCACCCAGGGCCAGGACCACCTGCGCGCCATCTCCCAGCGGACCAGCGTCTCCAGCGTCGTGTCCGACGTGATCGTGGAGCGCGGCGACGACCACACCCTCGGCGTCCTGCTCCGTAACGAGGGCGCGGTGCTCTCCCGCGCCGCCCACGAAACCGTGGTGGACCGCGCCGCCGGCAATCCGGCTCTGCACGAGGCGGTTATCGACCGACACAGCCTGCCGGTCGACCTGCTCAACGAAATGTATTTCATGGTCGAGGCGCGTCTTCGCGACCGGATCATGGAAAAGAACGCCGAAATGGACCCGGCGGTGCTCGAGGCGGCGCTCTCCGCCGGCCGCAAGCGGGTCGCCGCCCAGGACGGCGCCTTGCCGCCCGACTTCGCCGACGCCGAGAATGAATTCCGCGCCCTGCGCGCCAAGACGCAGATCTCGCCGCAGCTGCTGGCCAACATGCTGCGCGGCAAGAAGACGACGCTGTTCCTGGTCGCCCTGTCCGACCTGGCCGATGTCGACTTCCACACCGCCCGCAAGATTCTGGAGCGGCGCGAAATGGACGCCCTGGCGGTGATCTGCAAGGCGGCCGACTTCGACCGCTCGCTGTTCCTGACCTTCGCTCTCCTGATCCTCGAACCCTCGGACCAGGTGATGGTCAAGGCCAAGACCTATGGCGAGCTGTACGCCGCCTTGCCGCGCGACGCGGCCCTGCGCACCATCCGCTTCTGGCGCCTGCGCCGCAACACGGGCGATGTCGCCGCCGCCTGACACCGCGACGGATAGGGCTTAAAGCCGCCCTCCTCACGCCTTGCGTGCGCCACGCCGGACGGTCAAGGTGCGCGCCTTGTCTACTCCTGCCCTGGATTCTCGATGATCAGCGCTTCGCGCTTGGCGCTCGTCGCCGCCGCCGGCTTTTCGCTCGCCGCCTGCTCCCATCTTCCCAAGCCCGCCATGCCCTTCGTCAGGAAGGGTGAGACCTCGGCGCCGGCGCCCAGAATTCCCGAAGCCCCGCCCGTCGCGGGTCCCAAGCTGGCCGCGTTGAAGCCGGGTCATTGGGCCCAGGAACTGTCGGATCTGGCGCCCGATCCGGCCTGGCGCTTCGGCGTGCTGCCCAATGGCATGCGCTACGCCATTCGCAAGAACGCCACCCCGCCGGGCCAGGCGTCCCTGCGCCTGTGGTTCGGCGCCGGTTCGATGATGGAGGCCGACGACCAGCAGGGCCTGGCCCACTTCCTGGAGCACATGGCCTTCAACGGCTCCAAGAACGTGCCCGAAGGCGAGATGGTCAAGATCCTGGAGCGCCACGGCCTGGCCTTCGGCGCCGACACCAACGCCCAGACCAGCTTCGACGAGACCACCTATCAGCTGGACCTGCCCAAGACCGACAACGATACGGTCGACGCCACCCTGATGCTGCTGCGCGAGGCGGCCGGCGAGCTGACCATCGCGCCGGACGCCGTCGACCGCGAGCGCGGCGTGGTGCTGTCGGAGGAGCGCACCCGCGACACCCCCGGCTATCGCGTCGCCATCCAGACTCTGTCGGCGCAGATGGAAGGCCAGCTGCCGCCCAAGCGGATCCCGATCGGCAAGACCGACATCCTCAAGACCGCTCCCGCCCAGAAGATCCGCGACTTCTACGAGGCCTACTACCGCCCCGAACGCGCGGTGCTGGTGGCCGTCGGCGACTTTGACGTCGACGCCATGGAGGCCAAGATCAAGGCCAAGTTCGGCGACTGGGCCGGCAAGGGCCAGCCAGGCAAGGACCCCGATGTCGGCCCGGTGATGAAGCGCGGCGAGACCGCCAAGCTGATCGTTCAGGCCGGCGCGCCTTGGTCGGTGCAGATGACCTGGCTGCGCAAACCCGACGGCTTGATCGAGACCAAGGCCCTGGACGAGCGAGACACGCTGGAGAACCTGGCCTTCGCGGTGCTGAACCGTCGCCTGCAGGCCATCGGCCGCTCGGCCGAGCCGCCCTTCATCGCCGGCGGAGCCTTCAAGGGCGACCAATATGGCGCGGTGCGCGTCACCACCTTCGGCGCCACGGCGCAGCCCGGCCAATGGAAGCAGGCGATCTCCGCCCTCGACGCCGAGCAGCGCCGCGCGGTGCAGTACGGCGTGCGCCAGGACGAGCTGGATCGCGAGATCGCCAACATGCGCGCCGGCCTCGTCGCCGCCGTCGCGGGCGAGGCGACCCAACGCACGCCGGCCCTGGCCAACCAACTGGTCGGCACGCTGAACGACGGTGAGGTCGTCACCTCGCCCAGCCAGAACCTCGCCGCCTTCGACCAGATCGTGAAGGGCCTGACGCCCGAGCGCGTCTCGGGGGTGCTCAAGAGCGCCTTCGCCGGCTCCGGCCCCCTGATCGTCGTGGCCGCGCCCGAGAACATCGAGGGCGGCGAACCGGCGATCCTAAAGGCCTATGACGAGGTCAAGGCCCAGCCCGTGACCCCGCCCGCCGCGCCGGGCGTGACTGTCTGGCCCTATTCCAGCTTCGGTCCGACCGGCGAGGTGATAGAGCGCAAGGAGGTCACCGACCTCGACACCGTCTTCGTGCGCTTCGCCAACGGCGTGAAGCTGACGGTCAAGCCGACCAAGTTCCGCGACGACCAGATCCTGGTGAAGGTCCGCACCGGACACGGTCTGCTGGACCTGCCGTCAGATCAGCAAAGCCCGCTCTGGTCGGGCGCGGCCCTGGTCGAGGGCGGCCTCAAGCAGATCAGCGCCCAGGACATGGAGCGCGTCTTGACCGGCAAGATCATCGGGGCCTCGTTGGGGGTCGAGGATGACGCCTTCGTCCTGAACGGCCGCACGCGTCCGCAGGATCTGGAGACGGAGATGCAGGTGCTGGCCGCCTACGCCACCGAACCTGGTTGGCGCCCCGAGGCCTTCAATCGCGTCAAGACCAGCTATGGGACCCTGCACGACCAATTGCAAACCACGACCGGGGGCGTACTGGGCCGCGACCTGGGCGGACTGATGCACGTCGGCGACAAGCGCTGGACCTTCCCCTCGCGCGAGCAGATCGCCGATACGTCGCTGGACCAGCTGAAAGCCGCCGTCGCCGAGCCGCTGGGCAAGGGAAACCTGGAGATCGTCATCGTCGGCGACACCACGGTCGAGAAGGCCATCGCCGCGGTGGCCGACACCTTCGGCGCCCTGCCGGCCCGTCCCGGCGAGCCCGAACGGCCCGACGCCCGAAAGGCGCCGTTCCCCGAGCCGTCGAAGACGCCGGTCGTCCTGACCCACAAGGGACGAGCCGATCAAGGCGCGCTGTTCATGACCTGGCGGACGGACGACCTCTTCGCCAATCTGCAGCGCTCGCGCGATGTCTCGATCCTGGGCCAGGTGCTGCAGCTGCGCCTGATCGACGAACTGCGCGAAAAGCAGGGCGCGACCTACTCGCCCAACGCCTCGTCGACGGCCAGCGTCGTGTTCAAGAACTGGGGCTATCTGGCCGTCAGCCTCGAGGTTCCCCCCGAGAAGCTGGACGGAGCGGTCGAGTCGATCCGCAAGATCGCGGCCGACCTGCGCGAACACCCCATCAGCGCCGACGAGCTGGAGCGGGCCAAGAAGCCGCGCATCGACTCGATCGAGAAGGCGCGCGTGACCAACGAATACTGGGCCGGCGTGCTGTCGGGCGCTCAGGACGACCCGCGCCTGCTGGACGCCACCCGCTCGGTGCTGGCCGGCCTGTCGCGCGTGACGCCCGAGGACGTCCAGAAGGCGGCCAGGACTTATCTGGGCGACGACAAGTCATGGCTACTGCTGGTGAAGCCGGAAGCGGCGGCGACGGCGGCGAAGTAAAAAGGAGGCCCCGCCAACCGGCGGGGCCTTTGCTTTCTATCTACCGACTTACCCGGCGAAGGCCGGGGTCCAGATGGACGAGCGCGAGGTGGGTTCTAGAAGCTCCGAGCCTCTCCAATGATCCCCAGCGCCTTGAGATCTGGATTCCGGCTTTCGCCGGGAAGGTCGGGGTTTGTGCGTCCTAGTAAACCACCCCGCCCACGCCGCCATCCAGGCTGAAGCTGGTGGAGAGGCTCTGGCGTTCCTGCACCGTCTCCTCGCGATAGGCGGTGTAGGTCTCGGTGGTGATGATCGTCAGAATCTTCACGCCGGCCCCGAAGCGACGCAGCAGCGAGCGTTCGTTGCAGTCACGGGCCGGACGCTGCGGACGGCAGGCGATGCTGGCTTGTCCCTGGCCGGCGCCGGGCGTGTGGTACAGCGCTTCGTTCTTCTGACAGATGAAGGTCTGGCCGGCACCGCCGGTCGAGATGTCGACCTGTCCAGCGTAGTCGGCGATCACATACTGCATCCGCGCTCCGGCGATGCAGCGATAGAGCTCGCCGTCATAGGCGTCGTCGATGTCGCGATCGGGCGTCACCTGCGAGGCCGGGTGCGGCACGTCGCGGTCGTCCAGGCAGACGGCGCGGATGATCACCCGGCGCGTGCGGCTGCGGGTGGCCTGATAGGCGTCGCGACGCAGTTGCCCGCCGCCCTCGACGTTCAGGCCTTGAATATAGCCGGTCGCCATCGGGCCGGAATAATAGCCCCCGTGGGTCCCGCCGCCGTAATAGATGCTCGTGCCGCCGCCCGCGCCGGCGCCCGCCGATGACCCCGCGTTCGCGCTGGCTGAGCCGCTGGCCGAAGCGTTGGCATTGGCGTTCACATTGACGTTGGTGTTGGCGTTGACGACCACCGTCGCGCCGATGTTCACGTTGACGCCGGGAATATTGACGTTGTGACCGCCTCCCCCGCAGCAGTTGCCGGGCGGCCTGGGCGGGGGCGGAGGCGGGGCGCAGCAATTGCTCGGCGGCTTGACGCAGTTGCAGTCGCCCGCCAGGGCCACGCCGCCGAAAAGGGCGCCCGCCAGCAGCGCCCCAACGGCGATCAGCCAGGTCCGCAAGGTCAATTTCGGCGCCCTCATCGCGGCGTTTCCCTTCACATCGGGTCGTTCCGCTTTTCGTTAAGCAAGAATCGGGCCGAGGCGCCGTCCCGGCCGGCCTGCGCCAGAATGGGACGGTCGAGCCTCTGGCCCGGTTCTCCCAGCAAGCTCCGTGCGGTCGAAAACAGCCGCGAAGAGCCCGCCAGGGGACGACGATGTTCCATCCAAGCACGGAACGGTTGATAGACTATTGGCGCGACAAGAAGGGCGGATCCGCCCTGCCCAGCCGCGCGGACATCAATCCGGCGGAGTTCCTGGAGCTGCTGCCGCAGGTGTTCATCCTGGGCCGGGACGGCGGCAGGCTGCCCTTCCGCTTGGCGGGGGGCTTCGTTTCCGAGCTGCACGCCCGCGACCTGCGCGGCCAGGACGCCCTGTCGCTGTGGGCCCTGGCCCATCGCCTGGAGCTGAAGAGCGCCCTGGACGTGGCCCGCAAGCGCCGCACGCCGGTGGTGGTCACCGCCGACATCCGGTCGCATGGCGTTCCCAGCGTCGGCATGGAGGTGCTGTTCGCGCCGCTGCGGGGGGCCTCGGGCGAGACCGATCGCTTTCTGGGCCTCTACCAGCCGATCGCCATGATGGCCCGCCTAATGGGCCGCCCCGCCTATGAGCTGGGCGTTCGCGAGATCCAGCCTCTGGGCGAGAGCAACGAGGACATGCCGCGCCTGCGCCTCGCCACGCTGGACGGGCGGCGGATCGCTTAGAGCATCAAGCGGAAACCGGCTTTCCGTAAAAACGATGCGAAACAAAAACCTAGAGGGAAAGGCGTGACTCCCGAAACGCGCATTTCGCTCTAGAACCCCGCACTCCGACTTCCCCGGCGAATGCCGGGGCCCAGATTCATCCGAAAAGATCGGGGCTGATCCAGGATACGCGGCTCGCCTAACTATCAGGCGCTCGCGGGTTCGATCTGGATCCCGGCTTTCGCCGGGAAGGTCGGGAGAGAGAGAGAGAGAGAGGCCTTACCGCCCCGCCGCATCCAGCTTGGCCCACACCTCACCCGGCAATTCCAGCCGGGCCGCGCCCATCAGTTCGTCCAGCTGCTCGACCGAGGTGGCGCTGGCCAGCGGCGCGGTGATCGCGGGATGGGCCATGATCCAGGCCAGGGCGACCTGGGCCTGGGACGCTCCGACAGCCTCCGCCGCCTCGTCCAGCGCCGCCAGCACCGCCCGCCCCTTGTCGTTCCAGTAGTCGCGCCGGATGGTCGCCGCGCGCGCCTTGCCCTCGAAGTCGTCCTCGGTCCGGTATTTGCCGCTCAGAAACCCCGCGGCCAGACCATAGAAGGGGATGATCCCCAGCCCCTCGGCCTGGGTCAGTTCGGTCATCGCGCCCTCGACCTGATCACGGTCGACGAGATTGAACTTCGGCTGGGTCGTCTCGTAACGCGCCAGCCCCTTGGCCTTCGACGTCTCCAAGCTCGACGCCAAGCGCTCTGGCGAGAAGTTCGAAGCGCCGATCGCCCGCACCTTGCCGGCCCTCACCAGACGATCGAAGGCCTCCAGGGTCTCGTCCTGCGGGGTGTCGGCATCGTCGCGGTGCGACTGGTAGAGGTCGATATAGTCGGTCTGGAGGCGCTTTAGCGAACCCTCGACCGCCGCCTCGATATTGGCGGCCGACAGGCCCGGCTGCTTGGGCCACATCGCCACCTTGGTCAGGATCAGCACCTTGTCGCGCTTGCCCGACGCCTTGAGCCAACGGCCGATGACGCCCTCCGACTCGCCGCCTTCGTGCCCGGGGACCCAGGCCGAATAGACGTCGGCGGTGTCGATGGCGTTGAAGCCGCCATCGACGAAGGCGTCCAGCAGGCGGTGCGAGGTCGCCTCGTCCGCCGTCCAGCCGAACACATTGCCGCCGAACACCAGCGGCGCGGTCGAGAGGCCGGAGCGGCCGAGGGGACGATGCCGCATTCTTTGATCTCCTACTCCGCCGCCACCGCGCGGCCGTCCTCGAACACCGGAACATCCTGCGGCGCCAGAGTCGCCTTGCCCCGGATCAGGTCCGAGGCGCGCTCGGCGATCATGATGGTCGGGGCGTTGGTGTTGCCGCCGACCAGGGTCGGCATGACCGAGGCGTCGACGACGCGCAGACCGGCGATGCCCTGCACCCGCAGCTGGTCGTCGACCACCGCCAGCGGATCGCCGGCCACGCCCATGCGGCAGGTGCCCACCGGGTGATAGATCGTCTCGGCCTTGGCGCGGATCCAGGCGTCGAGGTCGCCATCGGTCTTCACGTCCGCGCCTGGGGCGTATTCGGCGTCGCGATAGGGGTCGAAGGCGGCCTGCGCCACGGTCTCGCGGGCGATGCGGACGCCCTCGCGGATGGCGCGCCGGTCCTCGTCGGTGGACAGGTAGTTGGCTAGGATGGTCGGATCGGCGAACGGATCGGCCGAGCGCAGCCCCACGTGACCCCGGCTCTCGGGCCGCAGCTGGCAGACGTGCAGGGTGAAGCCGTCCTTCTCGACCACGACCTTGCCGTGGTCCTGCATGATGGCCAGCACGCCGTGGATCTGCAGATCGGGCCGATCGAGGTCGGGTCGGGACTTCAGGAAAGCCCCGCTTTCCAGGAACTGCTGCCGGCCCAGGCCCTTGCCGAAGATCATGTAGTTCAGGCCAACGCCCAGCTTGTTCAGGCCCTTGTTGGCCGAATAGGCGGTCTTGAGGTTCTTGGCGGTCCACGAGACGCAGACGTCCAGGTGGTCCTGCAGGTTGGCCCCGACGCCCTTGGCTTCGTGGATCACCTCGACGCCGTGCGGCTTCAGGTCATCCGGCGCGCCGATCCCCGACAGCTGGAGGATCTGCGGCGACTGCACGGCGCCGGCGCTCAGCAGCACCTCGGCGTCGGCGTGGGCGATCCGCTTCTCGCCGCCCTTGCCGACCACGTATTCGACGCCGATGGCGCGCCGCTTCTCGATGACGATCCGGGTCGTGCGCGCCTCGGTCACGCAGGTCAGGTTCGGACGCGACAGGGCCTGGGACAGATACGCCATGGCCGCGCTCCAGCGCTGGCCGTCGCGGATCGTCAGGTCGTAGGGGCCGAAGCCCTCCTGCTGGAAGCCGTTGAAGTCGCGGGTCGTCTTGTGGCCCGCCTGGCGCCCCGCCTCGATCAGAGCGCCATAGAAGGGGCTATCGCTCTCGCCCTTCGACACGTGCAGCGGCCCCTGGTCGCCATGATAGGCGTCGCCGCCGCCGTGGTGATGCTCCGAGCGCTTGAAGTAGGGCAGCACGTCGGCATAGGACCAGCCGGTCAGACCCATCTGCCGCCACTGGTCGTAGTCGCGCGCGTGGCCGCGGATATAGATCATCCCATTGATGGCCGAGCTGCCGCCCAGCCCCTTGCCGCGCGGCCACCAGAGCTTGCGGTTGTTCAGGTGCGGCTCGGCCTCGGTCCAGAAACCCCAGTTCTGGTCGCCCTTGTCCTTGATCAGCTGGCCGACGCCCGCCGGCATCTTCACCAGGATCGAGGTATTCTTGCCGCCGGCCTCCAGCAGCAGGACCTTGATATTGGGGTCCTCGGTAAGCCGAGCCGCGAGCGTACAGCCGGCGGAACCGGCGCCGATGATGACGTAATCATAGCGTTCGCTGGCCATGGCCGGGACGCCCTCCCTCGAAGGTTATCATTGTTCAGGCAGAGAGTGATCCGGCTTTGGCCTCAACGCAAGGCGTCGACATACCGGATGATCGCGGCTGGACCGGTAAAAAGCCCGCGGTCCGGCGAGTTGCGCGTTCACACTCAACTCAAATCGCGGTAATGCTACCTATGGACGAACCTAGACCCGGTTCGCCCTCGCCGTCCCGTCGAGAGGCCGACGCCTCGCGCGACGGGTCCTTCTCGCGTCGACGTGCCCTTCGCGCGAGAAGCGGGAGCGTCGCCCGCCCACCCCCCATGCGGCGGGCGGCGCTCCCAACGGGTCCCTAAGCCCGTGCCTACCTCTCGACCGCCGTCAGCTCGCGAGCATAGCGCTTCCAGTTCTCGACATAGTGCAAGGCCGAGCCTTGCAGGACCTGGGCGTGATGTTCGGAAACCTCGCGCACCACCTTGCCCGGCGCGCCCATGACCATGGAATTGTCCGGAATCTCCTTGCCCTCGGTGATCAGGGCGCCCGCGCCGATCAGGCAGTTCCTTCCGATCTTGGCGCCGTTCAGCACCACCGCGCCGATTCCGATCAGCGAGCCGTCGCCGATCGCGCAGCCGTGCAGCATAACCATGTGACCAATGGTCACGTTCGCGCCGATGGTCAGCGGAAAGCCAAGATCAGTGTGGAGCACAGAACCGTCCTGAACGTTGCTGTTTTCGCCGATCGTGATCGGATCGTTGTCGCCACGCACCACCGCGCCCCACCAGATACTGGCATTCTTCTTCAGAATTACATTCCCCATCACGCTGGCTGTTGGCGCGATCCAGTATTCGTCTTGCGACGGCAGCGTCGGCGCCACGGCGCCCAGGGAATAGACAGTCATCCGTATGCCTCGTTTTCTTGGGCGCCATTTTCAAATTAACGACCCCGAAACCATGTTCGGCCATTGTAGTCGTGCGATTCGAGAGGGAAACATTCCCTGGCGGGAACCATTATCCTCTTGGAACGGGTCGCGAGCGCTTTTGCTCGGGATCCCCCGCGATCGAAGACGAGGTGTCGCATTTGGCGTTTCGGCGTACAGCACCGCCTATCGCAAGCTCCACCGAGCCGCCGGGCCGCGCACCCGACTTCGTTTCTATTCAGCTCACCGACAAGGACGACGCCTCACGGGCTCGTCCTTTTTTCATGCCTGCATGGAGGCTTTGATGACCAAGCGAGCCCTGAAGCGGATGGCGCGCGAAGGCGCGTACGAGATGACCGGCCCGAGCGACGACGCCAAGGTGCGTCGCCTGCCGGTCGATCACCGCGGCGGGTGGTCCCCTCTTCCCCAGGATGGGGGCGCGAGGGGCGATAGTCGGGATCAGAGCTACCTCAAAACGATAAAACCGAAATCGCCCGGCCAGGCCCAGTTGATGGAAGCCATCGACGAGAAGAACCTGGTCATGGCCCTGGGGCCGGCCGGCACCGGCAAGACCTACATCGCCATCTCCAAGGCCGTCGAAGCCCTGGAAGCGGGCCGCGTCAGCCGCATCGTCCTGTCGCGTCCCGCCGTGGAGGCCGGCGAGTCGATCGGCTATCTGCCCGGCGACATGGAAGACAAGCTGGCGCCCTATCTGCGCCCGCTCTACGACGCCCTGACCGATCGCCTGTCGGTCAAGCGGATGCGCGCCCTGATGGCCGAGGGCGCGATCGAGATCGCTCCGGTTGGCTTCATGCGCGGCCGCACGCTGAACAACGCCTTCGTGGTGATCGACGAGGCCCAGAACTGCACCTACATGCAGCTGAAGATGCTGCTGACGCGCCTGGGCTGGCACTCGACCATGGTCGTCACCGGCGACCCCAACCAGTCGGACCTCTTGCCCGGCATCTCGGGCCTCGCCGACGTGGCCAACAAGTTCGAAGCCGTGTCCAACATCGCCGTGGTCCGCCTGGCCGACCGCGACATCGTCCGCCATCCTCTGGTGGCCGAGATGCTGGGGGTTCTGTGATTTAGCGACAACGGTTTGAACTGAACACTTGAGTTAGGGGCGGTCGGGCGTGCAAGGTCCGGCCGCCTTAATACTTTTTTGGACATGTTCATGGCCGACTCGACCGCGCCGCGCACGGAATTGACCCTTCGCGGGATCATCCTCGGCGTTCTGATCACCCTCGTCTTCACGGCGGCCCAGGTCTATCTGGGCCTGAAGGTCGGTCTGACCTTCGCCACCTCGATCCCCGCCGCCGTCATCTCCATGGCCCTGCTGCGGGCGTTCAAGTCGGCGACCATCCAGGAAAACAATATCGTCCAGACGATCGCCTCGGCGGCGGGCACGCTGTCGTCGGTGATCTTCGTGCTGCCCGGCTTGCTGATGATCGGCTGGTGGGCGCATATTCCGTTCCTGCCCACCTTCGGCGCCTGCGCCGTCGGCGGCATTCTGGGCGTGATGTACACTATCCCGCTGCGCCGGGCTCTGGTGACCAATTCCGACCTTCCCTACCCCGAGGGCGTCGCCGCCGCCGAGGTGCTGAAGGTCGGCACCGGCTCGCGCGAAGGCGCCGCCGAGGGCAAGGCGGGCCTGATCGCCGTCAGCCTGGGCACCATCGCCTCGGCCCTGTTCGCCGCCGTCGCCGCCGCCAAGGTCTTCGCGGCCGAGGTCGCCGGCTACTTCAAGGTCGGCAAGGGCGCGACCGGCCTGGGCGCCTCCAGCTCGCTGGCGCTGATGGGCGCGGGTCACCTGATGGGCATCACCGTCGGCATCGCCATGTTCGCGGGTCTGACCATCGCCTGGGGCGTGCTGGTGCCCATCATGACCACGATTCACCAGATCCCCGGCGCCGACGCGGGCAAGCACGCCCTGACCGTCTGGAAGACCGAGGTGCGCTTCATGGGCGCCGGCGTCATCGGCGCGGCCGCCATCTGGACCCTCGGCAAGCTGGTCGGCCCGATCTGGAGCGGTCTGGTCTCTTCGCTGGAAGCCGGCAAGGTCCGCAAGGCCGGCGGCGACGTCCCCCGCATCGAGCAGGACATGCCGATCACCATCGTCGGCCTGATCTCGCTGCTTCTGCTGGCCCCGGCCGGCTGGTTCCTGGCCCAGTTCCTGGTCGGCGGTCCCATCGCATCGGAAACCGCGCCACTGGTCGCCATCGGCATTGGCTACGTGTTGATCGCCGGCCTGCTGGCCGCCGCCGTCTGCGGCTACATGGCCGGCCTGATCGGTTCGTCGAACAGCCCCGTCTCGGGCATCGCCATCCTGACCGTGCTGGGCGCCTCGCTGATGGTCGGCGCGGTTGGTCGCGGCGTCATCGGCCCCGACGTCACCAAGGCCCTGGTCGCCTTCGCCCTTTATGTCACCACCGTCGTGCTGGCCGTGGCCGTGGTCGCCAACGACAACCTGCAGGACCTGAAGACGGGCCAGTTGGTCGACGCCACCCCGTGGAAGCAACAGGTCGGCCTGGTGATCGGCGTCGTCGCCGGCGCCGTGGTCATCCCCTTCGTGCTGGAGCTGCTGAACCTGTCGAACGGCTTCGCGGGCGCTCCGAACCTGAACGCCGTCGCCAAGGACCCGCTCGCGGCGCCCCAGGCGACCCTGATCTCGACCCTGGCCAAGGGCGTGCTGGGCGGCGACCTGAACTGGAGCCTGTTGGGGATCGGCGCCCTGATCGGCCTGGGCCTCGTCGCCATCGACGAAATTCTTCGCAAGACCAGCGCCGGCCGCTACAGCCTGCCCGCCTTGGGCGTGGGTCTGGCGATCTACCTGCCGAGCACCGTCACCGCCCCCGTTGTGGTCGGCGCGGTGATCGGCTGGGTCTACGAGAAGCTCGTTGACCGCGACAGCACCAGCGAGGCCGCCAAGCGGATCGGCGTGCTGATCGCCTCGGGCTTCATCGTCGGCGAGAGCCTGTTCAACGTCGCGCTGGCCGGCCTGATCGTCCTCACGCAGAAGGGCGAGCCCCTGGCCGTGCCTTTCGCCCCGTCGGAGCATGTCGGCATGGTCCTGGCCCTGATCGCCGCGGCGATCATCGTGGCCTGGCTCTACAGCTGGGCGCGGTCGGCGGCGAAGAAGACGGCGGAGGCTTGATGACGGATGTTGAAGGTCTGGGGTCGCCGCTCCGCCTTTAACGTCCAGAAGGTGCTCTGGCTGGTGGGGGAGCTTGGTCTTCCCCACCAGCACATACCCGCCGGCGGCGAGTTCGGCGGGCTGGATGATCCCCACTTCCGATCCCTGAATCCACATGGCCGGGTCCCGGTCATTGACGACGACGGCGTGGTCGTCTGGGAGTCCCACGCCATTCTCCGCTATCTCGCCGCGCGATATGGCCCCGCCTGGTGGCCCTATGATCCAGCCGCTCGCGCCGAAGCGGACGGCTGGATGGACTGGGCCCAGACCGCCTTGCAGCCTGACTTTCTGACCGGCGTCTTCTGGGGCTGGTATCGAACGCCCGAAGAACAACGCGACGTCCACGCCATCGAGATCGCCCTCGCCGCCTGCGCGCGTCATTTTCGATTGCTCGATCGGGTGCTGGCCGACCGGCCGTTCCTGGGCGGGGCGGCGCCGAACCTCGCGGACATCCCCGTCGGAACGCACCTCTATCGCTACCACGAACTCGAGATCGACCGGCCGAACACGCCCAACGTCGAGGCTTGGTACGGCCGTTTGCGCGAACGCTCCGCCTATCGTCAGGCGGTCATGGTTCCGTTCGGCGAGATGGAGGGGCGGCCGACCTACTGAGCCCCCGCCAGGATCGTGAACACGACCTCCCGGCGCCCGCGATAGCCCAGCGACTCGTAAAGTCCGATCGCCGTCTTGTTGTCGGCGTAGCTGTGCAGGAACGCCTTTTCGCCGCGCGCCAGGATCTTGGCGGTCACCTCGCGCAGCAGCCGGGCCGCGTAGCCCTTGCCGCGATGGTCGGGATGCACGCAGACGCCGCTGGCCTCGGTGTAGCCGTCGGGCCGCATTCGCTCGCCGGCCATGGCCGCCAATTGGCCGTCGACCCGGACGCCGATGAAGTCGCCCAGCTGGTGGGTGCGCGCGAAGAACGGGCCAGGTTTGGTCAGGGTCGCCAGGGCTAGCATCTCGGCGGCGTCGGCGTCGCCCAGCGACAGCATGTCGAAGGCGACGTCCCAGCCCGGGGCCACGCGCTCGGCGGCCATCTGCAGGCAGACGGCGCTGGACACGACCTCGGTTCCGGGAACCGGCGGCGGCGCGCTGGGCTCGATCAGGCCCACGGTTCCGCGCGCCCGCGTCAACGCCCCCAGGTCGGCCAGGCTCCCGAGGCTCTCGTCCACGGTCCCGGCGAACAGGCCAAAGTCCGGATCCATCCTCAGGGCGCCGCCGTGGTGAACCGCCAAATGGCTTTGCCGGCCGGTCAGGGCGGAATAGGCGGGGCGGTCGAGGACGTGGGCGCTCATGCCGCCATTCAAGCGGGGCAATAGGCCGCGATCAACGCCTTGATCGCCCCCACCACCGCCAAGGCCGGTTTGTCGTCGCCGTCGAACATCTGGCTGGAGGTGAAGACGCCTTCGATCAGCAGCATCATGGCGTCGCCGAGGGCCTTGGGGTCCGAAGCGCCCATCTCGGTCGCCTTGGCGCGCAGGCGCTCGCGGAGCTCATGCTTATGCGCCTGGGCGACCTGGCGGCCAGCGTGCTGGCGATCGGGATATTCCACGACGGCGTTGGAGAGGTTGCAGCCGCGATAATCGTCGCCGCGCGAACGTCGGGCCAGGACCTCGAAATAGGCGATCATCTGCGCCTTGGGATCGTTCGGATGCAGGGCCTCGGCCGCCTCGAACCGCGCCCAGAAGCCGGTCTCCACCTCTCGCAGCACGGCGGCGACCAGATCGTCCTTGGACTTGTAGCTGCGATACAGGCTGGGCTTGGTGACGCCGGCGCGGGTGACGATCTCGTCCACGCCCACGGCCCGAATGCCCTCTCGGTAGAACAGCTCGCGCGCCGTGTCGAAGATGCGTTCGGCGGCGCGTGGAGCGGGTCCGTAAGGGCCTTTGAGAATTTCTTCTGGCGTTCTGTCGGTCATGTCGCTTGACGATGTTACTTACCGGTACGTATGTAGCGGAACAACCCCGTACCGATCGGTTACATTCCGAAGAGATCGAGAGACGACATGCCCGCCGCGAGCCGCCGCCCCTTCGGACAGAATTACGCCTTCGTCGTCGCCGGCGCCATTTTCCTCGCGCTGCTGGCGGCCGCCGGCCTGCGCGCCGCGCCCGGCGTGCTGATCCTGCCGCTGGAGAAGGCCTTCCACTGGGATCGCGCCTCGATCTCGACGGCGGCGGGCGTCGGCATCTTTCTCTATGGACTGACCGGTCCATTCGCGGCGGCGCTGATGCAATCGTTCGGCGTGCGGCGGACCGTGACCCTGGCCCTGCTGCTGATGTCCGTGTCGACGGGGCTGTCGGCCTTCATGACGGCCTCCTGGCAGTATGTCGCCACCTGGGGCGTCCTGGCCGGGCTGGGCAGCGGCGCGGTGGCCATGGTGCTGGGCGCGACCGTGGTGAACCGCTGGTTCGTCGCCCAGCGCGGCCTGATGCTGGGTCTGCTGACCGCCTCGACGGCCACCGGCTCGCTGATCTTCCTCCCTGGCATGGCCTTCATCGCCGAGCACGGCGGCTGGAAGCCGGTCGTGATCACTGTCGCGCTCGCCTGCCTGATCCTGGCGCCGGTCATGTGGCTGCTGATCCCCGAGCGTCCGGCCGATGTCGGCCTCAAGCCCTATGGCGCGCCCGAAGACTATGTCCCGCCAGCGCCGATCCACGCGGGAAGCGCCCTGACCTATGCGTTCGGCGCCCTGGGACGCGCCGCCAGGACCCGAACCTTCTGGCTGCTGTTCCTGGGCTTCTTCATCTGCGGCCTGACCACCAACGGCCTGGTCGGCGTGCACATGATCGCCTTCTGCGGCGACCGAGGCCTGCCCGAGACCCGCGCCGCCGGCCTGCTGGCGCTGATGGGCCTGTTCGACCTGTTCGGCACCACCGCGTCTGGCTGGCTGACCGACCGCTACGACAGCCGAAAGCTGCTCTTCATGTATTACGTTCTGCGCGGCCTCTCGCTGATCTACCTGCCCTTTTCGGACTTCTCGATCGTCAGCCTGTCGGCCTTCGCGGTGTTCTACGGCCTGGACTGGATCGCCACCGTGCCGCCCACCGTGCGCCTGGCGACCGAGGCCTTCGGCGAGCGCGACGGTCCGATCGTGTTCGGATGGATCGGCGCGGGCCACCAGCTGGGCGCGGCGACGGCGGCCATCGGCGCGGGGATCCTCCGCGCCAGCCAAGGCCAGTATGTCGAGGCCTTCATCATCGCGGGCTCGGCGGGCCTGGTCGCCGGCGTCGCTTCGCTGATGATCCGCCGCAGGGCCGCCGCGGCGGTGGCCGTCCCAGCCTAGAGCCTGTCCGTTTCAAATGGAATCATTTGAAGCGGATAAACAGGCTATAAATTCAAATATTTAGAGCGCGTTCGAGCGGTTTAACCGCTCACACTTAAACCTAACGCGCTCTAGTTGACGGCGAAACGGCGGCGGCGCGGACCTAAGCCCGCCTCCGCCGCCGTCTCTGTTTCAAGCCAGAAAGGCTGAAGGCCTACTCCAGGTCTTCGCCCAGGATGGCCATCTCGAACATGAACGAGCCGTCCTCGTCTTCGTCCTGGAAGACGACGCCGATGAATTCGCCGGCGACTTCGACCTCGGCCGAGTCCTTCTGCTTGGGGCGCGGCTTCACCTGGATATGCGGGTTGCCGAAGGTGCGCTTCAGGTGCTTTTCGATCTTGGCGATGGTCGTGGCGTCCACGGGAAGTCCTCGTGCTTGGCTGAAGCGCCCGGGGCGCTGATCGACGCGAAACTAGCGCCCGCCGCGAGAGTCGCAAGCCGCTTGCGGTGGAAGAGGTGTGGACGCGCCCTCGGCCAGCAGCCAATCGCGGAACGCCAGGGCCCGCTGGCTGGCCCCCTCGATCGGCGTCAGGGCCACGATGCGGGACCTGCCGGGAATGAATCCCAGCGGCGCGACCAGGCGGCCGCTGGCCAGATCGCGCTGGACGAAGGCCCATGGCCCGATGGCCACGCCCAGACCGGCCGCGGCGGCCTCCAGCATGTAGAAATAGTGGTCGAACTCCTGCTCGCTGGCGGGCGCGGGCAGGTCCTCGACCGCCAGGCCGAGCGCCCAGTCCGACCAACTCTCCACGAAAGTCCGGGTCAGCAGGCGCGGCAGGGCGAGGACCTCGGCCAGGTCCATGCCGGTTCGCGCCCGCTCCGGCGCCATGACCGGCCCGTGGAAATGGTCCATGAACGGCGTGACCTCGGAATCGTCGGAACGATCATCACCGATCGGGCGCATCCGGATGGCCAGGTCCACGCCGTCGGCCTTGAAGTCGAAGGGTCCGTTCGACTCGGCCACCCGCACCGGGATCTCGGGATGGGCCGCCTGAAATCCCGGCAGGCGCGGGATCAGCCACTTCATCGCGAAGGTCGGCAGACACGACACGACCAGCGGACGCGGACCGTCCGGGGCGCGGCGCGGCGAGGCGGCGGCGATCTGGTCGAAGGCGGGGGTGAGCGCCTGGGCCAGCTTCAGTCCCGCCTCGGTCATCCGCAAGCGCGAGCGCGGTCCTTCGGTCAGAGCCACCCCCAGATGCTCCTCCAACTGGCGGATCTGGCGGCTGACCGCGCCGTGGGTCACGCACAGCTCTTCGGCGGCCAGGGTCATGCGACCGTGCCGACCGAACGCCTCGAAGGCGCGCAGGGCGTTGAGCGGCGGCAGCTGTCGGCGGGCCATGTGAAGAAACCTCACAGAGACCTGTCCGATAAGTCGTTATTCGAAGCGGCGCAACAAAGGGATAGTCGCGTCCATGCCCGCGCCAGCCCCCAGACGCATCACCCTTCCCCAGGTCCTGACCCTGATGGCGATCTGGACCGCCGTGATCTACGGCCTGACCAGCGCCAAGCCACGCGCCGAACGGGAACGCATTTCGTTGAAAAGCAGGCCCGCCGCCGTCGCCTGCGCCAAGCAAGGCTGATCGAGCGGAACAAGATTGTGGAGAACCGACCCCAGATAAGGGTCGGGCCCCAGCGGCGTCTCGCGACTGGGGCCCGTGTCCGCCCACTAGGTCGGGGGGGCGTAGGGGGGCGGACCCTGCATTAACGTCACGGCCCGAAGGCGGTTCCGCGCTACTGGGAAGGCGTGAGCTTTATCTCGAAGATTTTCGGCCACAGCTTGCCGGTGACGAAAAGGCGGTCGCCCTTCGCGTCGTAGGCGATGCCGTTCAGCACGTCGTCGCCGTTGCCGCTGGCCCCCGCCGCCTTGGCCAAGCCCGCCAGCTCGATCCAGCCGGTGACCTGCCCCGTCGTCGGATTGATCCGGGCGATGCGCGTGGTCTGCCAGACATTGGCCAGCAGTTCGCCCTTCACATATTCCAGCTCGTTGAGATTGCGCACCGGCACGCCGTGGTCGGTCACCTCGACCCGGCCGGTCTCCTTCAGGGTGTCGGGATCCAGGAAACGGATGAACGAGGTGCCGTCGCTCATATAGAGCCGCTTGTCGTCGCGGGTCAGGGCCCAGCCCTCGCCCGAATAGCTGAACTCGCCGATCTTCTCGAAGGTGTCGATGTCGTAGATGAAGCCGACCTCGTCGGTCCAGGTCAGCTCGTAGAGCCGCTTGCCCCAGTCCACGATGCCCTCGCCGAAATAGCGGCTGTCGACGATGCGTTCGGCCTCTGAGAAGCCCGTCTCCAGATTGACCTTGCGGATCAGCGACCGGCCCTTGAGGCCCGTGCTCTCGTACAGAAAGCCGTCGCGATAGAAGAGGCCCTCGGTGAAGGCCGTCGTGTCGTGGGGATAGGCCTTGACCAGCGTGTAGCCGCCGACCGGCGCGGACGCGGCCTGGGCGCAGCCGGTCAGGCCCGCCGGCGCGACCAAGCCCAGGCCAAGAACGACGGCCGCCAGCAGGCCGCCCAAGCTGCGCCGAAGAAGGGTCACTCAGATCTCGTAATTGTCATGCGCATAGACGGTCTCGGCCAGGGTGTGATCCATGGTCTTGGCCGGCTCCTCGCAGGTTGGGCAGTTCACCAGGCGAGCCGGCACGCCGGCCGCCGTGCAGTGCGCCGGCACGGGCCGCAGAACCACCGAGCCGGACGCCACCTTGGCGTAGTCGCCGATGGTGATGTTGCCCAGCACCTTGGCCCCCGCGCCCAGGAGCACGCCATTGCCGATCTTGGGATGACGGTCGCCGCGCTCGGCGCCGGTGCCGCCCAAGGTCACGCCGTGAAGCATCGAGACGTCATCCCCGACCACCGCCGTCTCGCCGATGACGATGCCGGTGCCGTGGTCGATAAAGACGCCCTTGCCGATCCGCGCCGCCGGATTGACGTCGACCTGGAAGATCTCGCTGGCGCGGCTCTGCAGGTAGAAGGCCAGGGTCTCACGGCCCTGGTTCCACAGCCAGTGCGAGACGCGATGGGTCTGCAGGGCCAGGAAGCCCTTGAAGAACAGGAACGGCTGGACATAGCCCTTGCAGGCCGGATCGCGCTCGAACACCGCGCGCAGGTCGGCCTCGGCGGCTTTCACCAGGGACGGATCGCTGTCGAAGGCGTCGGCGGCGAACTCGCGCGCCGTCATCGCCCGCATCTCCTGATCGCCCAGCTTGCGCGCCAGCTGAAACGTCAGGGCGTCGGCTAGGTTGTCGTGGCTGAGGATCACCGCGTTGAGCAGCGAGGCCAGGGCCGGTTCGGCCTTGGCCGCATGCTCGGCCTGATTGCGCAGGGCGACCCATACGGGGGTGTCGGTATCCGACGTCACCACTTCGAGGTGCTTGGCCATCGGGCTCTCCCTTCCCAGCTGGCTTACTCATAGAGCATCTTCAATGAAGATGCTCCTACTCAGAGAATGAGAGCGGCCAGATCGGCCGGCAGTTCACCTCGGACCGCCATATGGTGTGTCCGGAGCAAGAGCGCCACCGTAATCGCGTCGGGCATATGGCCGGCCACCGCCGCGTCCAGCGCTTCGCCGAACGGAACGCGGGCCACGGCCAGGTCCTCGGTCTCGTCGGGCGCGGTCTGGGTCGGCGAAAGATCCATGGCCAGGAAGCCGTAGGCGACCTCGTCGGTGACCGAGTTGGAAAGCTCCATCCGCAGGATCTGACGCCAGTCGGCCGCCTGGAGCCCCACCTCCTCGGCCAGTTCGCGCTTGGCGCCGTCCAACGGGTCCTCGCCGCGCGGCGCGCCGCCCTCGGGGACTTCCCAGCTATAGTTGGCCAGCGAGAAGCGGTTCTGGCCGACCAAGGTCACAGTGCCGTCCTCGTGCAGCGGCAGGACGCCGGTCGCCTGGTTCTTGAACCCGATCTTGCCGTACAGCGCGGGTCGACCGGTCGGCGCGATGGCCTGATATTCCGTGAGCGTGATCCACGGATTGTCGTAGACGACCTTGCTGGACGAGACGCCCCACGGCTTGCCGTGCGGCTTCAGCCAGGCGGGTTTGCGGTCGGGGTCGTCGGACATCGGCGCCATCCCTTGTCGCGGCCGGGCCTCGGCCATAGGTGTGCGCCTTACAGTGTTTCGGAGAGATCGTCTTGGCCGGTTCCGTCCCCCCCGCCCCCGAGTTCGGCGAGACCCTGCCGCTCGAGGCTTCGCCCGAGGTCGTGGCCTTCCTGGCCCGGCGCCGTTCGGCCAGCGCCATGAGCTTGGCCGCGCCCGGCCCCGATCCCGAACAGCTTTCCGAAATTCTGCGTCTGGCGGCTCGCGTGCCCGACCATGGCAAGCTGGCGCCCTGGCGGTTCGTGATCCTGCGCGGCGCGGCCAAGGACGCCTTCGCCGAGCGGATCACCGCCCTGGCCGACAGCCAGGCCAACCCGGCCAAGGCCAACGCCGCGCTGCGCAAGCTGACCCGTCCGCCGGTGTGCGTGGCGGTGATCTCGCGCTTCATCCCCGGCGACATTCCCGAATGGGAGCAGCGCCAGAGCGCCGCGGCCGTCTGCCACCAGATGCTGTTGGCCGCCTCCGCCTTGGGCTGGGGCGCCAACTGGATCACCGACTGGTACAGCTACGATCCCCGCGCCACGGCCATTCTGGGCCTGGCGCCGAACGAGAAGGTGGCGGGATTTCTCTATCTCGGCACGTCGACCGAACAACCGCAGGAGCGCGTGCGTCCCGACGTGGCGGCGATCACCACCGAATGGAGCCCCGCCTAGGCGTTCCGCGTTCAGACCCTTCGGAGACGGAGGACGCGATGGCGCGCAAGGACCCTTGGACCAGTCTGGCCTTCGACGCCTGGGCCCTAAGCATGGAGGCTTCGTCGGTGATTGGGCTGCGGATGCTCAGGCTCGCCGCCGGCGGCCCCGAGGCCCAGTCCGAGGCTCAACGGATGATCGGCGAGAAGGTGGCGGCGGGCATGGCCCTGCCCATGCTGGCGATGACCGGGCAGCTAGGCGCCTCGCCCCCGGCGATCGCCAAGGGCGCTCTGAAGCATCTGCGGGGAAAGGTGCGGGCCAATCGCCGAAGGTTGGCCCGACGCTAGGCGCTCCGCCCCCGAGTCAGCCCCGGCCGCGATAAGGCTGGACGCCCTGGTCGGGGACCCACAGGCCCTCCGGCGCCGGGCCGGTCTGCCAGAAGACGTCGATCGGGATGCCGCCGCGCGGATACCAGTAGCCGCCGATGCGCAACCAGCGGGGCTGGGCGACCTCGACGATCTTGCGTCCGACCTTGACCGTGCAATCCTCGTGGAACGAGCCGTGGTTGCGGAAGCTGGTCAGATAGAGCTTCAGCGACTTGCTCTCGATCAGCCAGTCGCCGGGGGCGTAGTCGATCACCAGGTGGGCGAAATCCGGCTGGCCGGTGACGGGGCACAGCGAGGTGAACTCCGGCGCGACGAAGCGGGCCAGATACAACACGTCATGCTGCGGATTGGGCACGCGCTCGAGAACGGCGGCTTCGGGGCTGGCGGGCGCGTCGACGACGCGGCCCAGCTGGGTGACGTTGAGATCGGTCATCGCCGCGATTTAGGCCCGACGAGCCCGAGAGACAAGCCGCGCGAGGCCCGCTACAACACGCCAAACAAATGTTTGGGAGAGCGACATGTCGGGACGGGACTTCGAAGGCTTCACGGTGGTGATCACCGGCGCGTCCACGGGCCTTGGCCGCGCAATCGCGGTCGAGGTGGCCCGACGCGGCGCGGGTCTGGTGGTGGTCAACTACGCCCGTAGCGCCGAGGAGGCCCAGGAGACCGCGCGCCTGGTCGAAGCCGAGGGCTCCAAGGCGGTTCTCGTGCAAGGCGACGTCGCCAAGGACGAGGACTGCCAAAAGATCGTCGCGGCCGCCGCGCCCACCGGCCGCATCGACGCCCTGTTCAACAACGCCGGCATGACCAAGTTCGCGCCGAACCACGCCGACCTGGACGCGGTGAACGCCGAGGACTTCCTGAAGCTCTATTCGGTCAATGTGGTCGGCGCCTTCCAGATGGTCCGCGCGGCGCGCGCGCTGCTCGAGGCCGCGCCGTCCCCCGGCGCGGTGGTCAACACCGCCTCGATCGCCGGCGTGATGGGCAACGGCTCCTCGGTGCCCTACGCCGCCTCGAAGGGCGCGATGACCACCATGACCTTGTCGCTGGCTCGGGCCTTGGGACCGCGCATCCGGGTCAACGCCGTCAACCCCGGCTTCATCGACACGCCCTGGTTCAAGAACATGCCCGAGGACTCGATGGAGCGCCTGCGCGCCGGCGCTGCAGCCGCCACGCCGCTGAAGGTGGCCTCGACCGCCGAGGACATCGCCGGGGCCGCGGTGTTTCTGGCCTCGCCGGCCTCGCGCCACATCACGGGCGAGACCCTGCTGGTCGACGCCGGGCTGCACCTCGGCGGCGCAAGCTTGAGTATGCGCTAAACGCCACAGGACAAGCGGGTTTCGCGAAACCGCCACCTGTGGCCGCGTTGCGTACATATTGAAGCAAAATCGTCACACTTCGCCCAAACTTTGTGCGCCCGCTGCCCTAACCGCTGGCGCTTTTCCCCTCCGGATTGCAACTAACGACGGGTCGACAGCTAATTGGCTGGGGACGCGACGCGTTAGCAGACGCGGTCTCGGGCGCTGGGCCAACCAGAGCCTCGACACAGAAAAGGGGATAGGACTATGAAACTGCTGAAGATCATGCTGGCCTCCGCGGCCGCCACGGTCGCCCTGAGCGGCGCGGCCATGGCCGACGAACTGAAGCTGGCCTACAACATCGGCGTCACCAGCGATTACGTGTTCCGTGGTGTCAGCCAGACCCAGGAAGACCCGGCGGTCCAAGGTGGCGTCGACGCCACCTACGGCATGGGCTACGCGGGCGTCTGGGCCTCGAACGTCGACTTCGGCTCGAAGAATCCGTCGACGGAAGTCGACTTCTACGCCGGCGTGAAGCCGACCGTGGGCGACACCAGCCTGGACCTGGGCGTCATCTACTACAGCTACACCAAGGACAAGGGCCTGACGCCCGGCGCCTACAGCTACCTGGAACTGAAGGCCGCCGCTTCGCGCACCTTCGGTCCGGCCACCCTGGGCGCGGCCGTCTACTACTCGCCGGAATTCCCGGGCAAGACCGGCCACGCCACCTATGGCGAGCTTAATGCCTCGGTGCCGGTCGCCAAGAAGCTGACCCTGAGCGGCGCGATCGGCCGTCAGAACATCCAGAAGGCTTCGGACTACACGACCTGGAACCTCGGCGGCACCTACGCCCTGAACGACAAGTTCTCGCTGGATATCCGCTATTGGGATACCGACGAGCACTCGTTCGGCCAAGTCTATCACAGCCGCGTGGCGGCCACGATCAAGGCCGCTTTCTAAGCATCAAGGCTTAGCGCGAAAGACGAAGCCGCCCTGGCTCCCCCGGGGCGGCTTTTTCTATGTCCCGAAGAGCTCGGCCGGCGCCTTGGGCGGCCGCATGACGAGCACCGCCAGGAAGATCACGGCCGTGACGCCGGCGAACAGCTGGAAGGTCGGCGCGAAGCTGCCCAGGCGGTCGCGCATGGCGCCGCCGATGAACGGTCCGGCCGCCGACACGGCCCCGACCAGGCAGGTCAGGGAGAACAGCTCCAGGTTCGACTGGCGCCCATAATAGTTCAGCAGCAGCACGGTCACGGCCAGCACGGTCAAGCCGAAGCCGACGCCGGTGCCGATCGCGTACAGCAGCATCACCGGCGGCGTCGCGGCCTTGGACAGCGCCAAGAGGCCCGCGACCAGCATCCCTTGCGCGAAGACCAGCAGCCAGCGCGGATCGACGCGGTCGCCCAAGGCGCCGCCGGCCAGACGCGCCAGGGTCTGCATCAACGATTCCAGGCTCAGCATCTTGGCGGCCAGGGCCCCGGCGGCCACCGCGCCGACGCCGGCGGCGACGCCCAGCTCGGTCAGGTGCGTCACCGACAGGCTGGCCACCGTCACGCCGACCAGCAGGTGGCTGAAATAGGCGGCGACCAGGATGTAGAACTGCGGCGTGCGCAGGGCTTCGGCCACGGTCCATTCATAGGGCGTGCGATAGACCCTGGCGTTGGCCGGCGCCGCGCGCGCTTCCTGCTCGACCTCCAGATCGACCTCGTGCGCGGCCTTGGCCAGCCAGGCCGAGCCGCCGACCATCAGGGCGCAAACCAGGCCGAAGACGACCGCCAGCACCGCCTGGGTCAGCCAATAGGCGCGCCAGTCGTTGTGGCTCATGCCCATCAGGGTCAGCACCATCCACGGCCCGGCCGCGCCGCCCAGGGAGCCGAAGGTGAAGTAGATCCCGAACGGCAAAGCCCGCTTGCGAAACAGCGACGACAGCACGTGCGTGCCCGGGATCAGCGCCGCCATCTGGAAGCCAACCCCGCACGCGGCGGCGCCGACATAGTAGCTGAACAGGCTTTGGGCGTTGGCCAGACCCACGAAACCGCCCGCCAGCACAGCCGCGCCGGCCAGCAGGGTCGCGCGAACGCCGATGCGGCGGATCAGGATGGCCGGCAGCCACGACGACGCGCCAGTGAAGACGCCCAGCACCGAAAAGCCCGCGAACGCCTTCTCGAAGCTCCAGTTCAGCGCGCCGATCATCGCCGGCAGCACCACGCCCAGCGAGCCATAGGTCGAGGCGGTGATCAGAAAGAGCAGCAGGCTGAAGCCCGCCAGCAGCAACCAGGGGCGAAAGCGGTCTTGGGTGTCGATCATCGAAATCCTTCTCCTCCCCCGCGCGGCGGGGGAGGTGGCGCGATGCGAATACGCATCGTGA
>Ga0209426_1000503_pt1 | contig 38610 bp, 39 predicted proteins | sample Deesub1362B_J571_FD_187697 | JGI IMG/M metagenome (GOLD analysis project Ga0209426, IMG submission 187697) | Deep oceanic, basalt-hosted subsurface ecosystem from Juan de Fuca Ridge flank, Pacific Ocean, CORK Borehole 1362B_J2.571 (SPAdes)... ...
GATAGAAGATATCACGCCAGTGCTCATAATGCCAGCCGGAGGTGCCAATGTGATAGGTAGCCGCCATTTCCCGTCCCACTTCATTCTAGCATCTTCCCCGCTGGACTTCCAAGAAAATGGTCTTGACATAAACTAGACACCCGCGGGCAAAAGTGGTAAAATTAAAGCCGTTGGCCAAGCATTATGTTATGTAATGTGTAATCAGGAGGCACGGTGAGAGAAGAAATAGAGAGCTTTCTGAATTATCTGGCCGTGGAGAAGGGGTTCTCCGGCAACACGGTTGAGGCCTACCGCAATGACCTCGAGCAGCTGGCCCAATTTGCTCAAGGAGAGTTAAATAGGCAAGGGCGCATGCCTAGCTGGGCAAACTTCAGCCGAGAGGAAATGCTGAGCTACATGCTCAATCTCAAGGAGAGAAATTATGCCCCCACCACCATCGCCCGCAAGGTGGCTGCCGCCAGGTCCTTCTTCGGTTTCCTCAAAGCGGAGGGCTTGATCAGGGCTGACCCGACGGAGAACATGAGCTCGCCCAGCGTGGGGAAGCAACTGCCCAAGCCGATCTCAATCGGCGAGGTCAGGCGGTTACTGGAGCAGCCCACCAAGCTGAACACGCTGGAGGCCAAAAGAGACAAGGCGATGCTGGAACTGCTCTACGCCAGCGGCATGAGGATAAGCGAGCTGGTCTCGCTCAACCTAGAGGATGTCAATACCGAAGAAGGCTTTGTGCGCTGCTTCGGCAAGGGGCACAAGGAGCGCCTCGTCCCCATTCATGACCAGGCGGCGAGAGCGGTGAAAGAATATATTGAGGAGACCCGCCCTAAACTGGCACATCACAAGGATGAGGTGGCGCTCTTCCTCAACCCCCGCGGGGAGAGGCTGACCCGGCAGGGCTTCTGGCAGAAGCTCAAGGAGTACGCCCGGTCAGCTGGTCTAGCGGGCAAAATCAGCCCCCACACCTTAAGGCATAGCTTTGCCACCCATATGCTCAGTGGTGGCGCCGACTTAAGAGCCGTTCAGGAGCTTCTGGGGCATGCCAATATCTCAACCACCCAAGTTTACACGCATCTCACCTCAGAACACGTGCGGCGCACCTATGAAAAATCCCATCCCAGGGCCAAGTAGAAAGGGAGACGCTAGATGACCAAGAAATCACGGCGGGCCAAGCTCTCACCCGCCAGGCGAAAGAAATTAAGGGAACATCTCCCGGCCACCCCCACCTCGCCGCCAGTGGTCCCTCAAGCCGCTAGCCCCACCGCTCGCCAGATAAGCAGCCCAGCCACAAGGGCCACCTCGGCACCATCCCGCTACCCCTACGTGACTGCCGAGCTAAAGAGGATCGCCATTCTGGCCGGGATAATGCTGGTCGCTCTCATCATACTGGCCTTGGTTTTGGCCTAGCCTCTCCCAGCGTTCAATATGGACTTTGCAGCGGAAAGAGCCAGATTAATCGAGCACCTTAGCAGCGAGATCAAGGATAAGCGAGTGCTGGCCGCGATGTCCCGTGTCCCTCGGGAGCAGTTTGTCCCACCAGAAAGCCGGCACCTGGCCTATGAAGATATGCCACTGCCCATCGGGCTGGAGCAGACCATCTCCCAGCCCTTTATCATCGCGCTGATGACCGAGGCGCTGGAGCTTAAAGGCGGCGAAAAGGTGCTGGAGATAGGCACCGGCAGCGGCTACCAGACAGCCATCCTGGCTGAACTGGCTCGGTTCGTCGTCAGCGTGGAGCGTCTCGCTCCCCTAGCTGAATCCGCCAAGAAGGTGCTGGACAGCCTGGGCTACCGCAATATAGAAATACACCTAGCCGGGGAAACTCTGGGCTGGCCACAGCAAGCCCCCTATGATGCCATCATAGTCACCGCCGGGGCACCAAGGGTGCCCCCCGAGCTCCTGGCCCAGTTAGCCATCGGAGGGAGGATGGTGATTCCGGTGGGCTCCCGGCATCTGCAGGAATTATACAAGCTCACGCGCCGGAGAAGGAAAGTAGTCACGAAGAATCTGGGCGGCTGCCGCTTTGTCTCCCTCATCGGCAAGGGCGCCTGGGAGGAATAGGGAAATTCAGAGGGACGGGGTCCCTCCTGAGATAGAGATTTTTAGAGGTAACGGAGGTTCACCGTGGAAGTTCTGGAGGCGATCAAAACCAGAAGAAGCATCCGCAGGTACAAGGCTGACCCAGTGGATGAGAAGACGTTGACCACAGTTCTGGAAGCTGCCCGCTGGGCGCCATCCTGGGCCAATACCCAGTGCTGGCGGTTTATCGTGGTGCGGGATGCCAAGACCAGAAGCGAGCTCGCCGATACCTTAACTGAGACCAATCCGGCGAGGGATGCGGTGAGAAACGCTCCGGTGGTGATCGTCGCCTGCGCCGAGCTGGGCAAATCCGGCAGCAAGGGAGGCCAAGTGCTCACCGATAAGGGGGACTGGTTTATGTTTGACGTCGCCCTGGCCATGCACAATCTAGTCCTGGCCGCCCACTCGCTGGGGCTGGGCACGGTTTACGTTGGCCTCTTTGATGCCAAGAAAGCTGCTCAGATTTTGGCGGTGCCGCAAGGCTACTGCGTGGTGGCGCTGACCCCCCTTGGCTACCCTGACGAGGTAAAAGACCCTAGACCAAGAAAGGAGCTCTCCGAAATCGTCTTCCAGGAGAGATGGGGCCATAGCTAAGACGTTACCATGAGCTACAAAAGATGGGTTTGGGTGGCTGCCGGTCTATTCGGCCTCGGCATGGCGCTGGGGCTGGCGATACCGGGCGGCATCGCTGACCTCATGGCCCAAGACCTGGCCGCCCTGGAGGAACTGGCCAGCATCCTGGGCCCCTTCCAAATATCCACCGCCATATTTATCTTTCTGAAGAACGCCTCCGCCCTGCTCTTCAGCTTCATCCTGAGCCCCCTCCTCTGCCTGATACCCATTCTAGCCCTTACCGCCAACGGCCTGCTTATCTCCTTCGTCTCCGCCAGTATAATTCAGCAGAAATCACTTGGTTTTCTCCTCACCGGGCTGCTGCCACACGGCATCTTTGAGCTCCCGGCGTTCATCATGGGCCAGGCCGCTGCGCTCAGCTTCGGCACCATGGCTATAATTGCCCTGCTCTCAAGGAGAAGGAGAAACAAGCTAGCCGCCAACCTGAGACAGAATTTGAGGTACCTTGTGCTAGCGCTGATGCTGCTTGTGCCCGCCGCGGTCATTGAAACCTACCTAACGCCGCTACTGCTAAGGTGATACCAAGGAGGTATTTCATGAACGAGCTAGGGTTATCCGTTCCCTTCTGGATACTGGTGCTAATCTGGATGGCGAGAACGGTATGGCTGGTATTCATCTGCACCATCCTTGCCTGGCTGGGCATTAGGGCGCTGGATGCGCTCACCCCCCACATCCCCCACCGCCAGCGCATCGGGGAGAGCCCGGTGGCCACCGGGCTGTTCATTGCTGGTTTTTTCATCCTGGCCGGTCTGGTCATCCATGGCGCCATCACCGCTCCAACGGTGGTGGGTGGCCCCATAGTCAGCTACTTTTTTGATTTCAGAAGATTGGGGTTACTCGCCCTGAGTTTCCTGGTAAGCCTGCTTATCGGCATAGCCCTGTTCTACCTGGTTGATAAGCTCACTCCCAAGATTCCCTTTGGCAGCATTGAGCGGGAGCCGGTGGCGGTGGGGATTCACGTCTTTGGCTATCTTATTTTCTTCGGCCTGATACTTCATGCCGCCCTGACCACGCCCTTATGACTGAGGTAGCCTCATGAAAAAGCTCAAGGTTTTTCTGGGCTTTATTTTGCTTTTGGTCGCCGGGCTAGTGGCCAGTGGCTATGCCTGGGCAACGCCCTCAGCCGGCTTCCGGGAGGTAAACGGGGACCTATTTGATGACTGGGGAATAAGCCGCACCAGAGCCTTCGGCACCGATGGTTTCTATCAGGTATCCGAGACCGGGTTCCGTCCGGTTATCGCCTTTGAGAGTCTGGGAGAGGAGGCTGACCTAGCCTACCACCTGGGCGAGCAGATGGCGGAGAAATACCCGGATCGGCGGCAAAGAGCTGAGGCGATATTTCGCTTTGTGCGGGATAGAGTGAACTATATCTCAGATGCTGACCAGTTCAAGTATGATGAGTTTGCCCAAAATGCGGATGAGGTGGCGATAGCCATCGCCAAGAACGGAATCGCTTATGGTGATTGTGAGGATAGCACCCTGCTGCTGGCCGTTATGTATCAAGGCGCTGGCTACCGCTCCGCGATAGTGGTTGCCCCCGGCCACACCGCCGCCTTGGTTTACCTGCCTGAGTATAAAAGGGGGCCGGTTTTTGAGCTGAATGGGGAGTCAGGCTGGGTCTGGGCTGAGGCCACCGGCAGAAATAATCCCTTGGGCTGGGTGCCCAAAGAATTCCTCAATATGGAGCTGGCCGCCTACGAGATATCCGCCGAGGCGGTAGCGCCCAGAAAACCAGCTGCCGCCCCAGCGACCGCGATTGCTGGTGGTGGCGGCAGCGCATCTCTACCCTTTCCCTTCTTCAGCATCATTGGTTTATTGTGGTTTTTATCTCTGTTCAGGAGAAGGCGCCACCGCTAGTGATTATTTGCCGTGCCTCCCTGATTATGGGTATAATAGTGTCGAATAATCTCTAGAAGCAGGTGATCGGATGGAGCAATTTGGACTGGAAAACATCAGAAATGTGGTTTTACTCTCCCACGCCGGCGCGGGCAAAACCTCAACCTCGGAGGCGATCCTGTTTACCGCCGGGGCAATCAAGCGCCTGGGCAAGGTTGACGATGGGTCCAGCACCTCAGACTATGACCCTGATGAAATAAAAAGAAAGATCAGCATCAACCTCACCTTGCTTCCCTGCCAGTGGCGGGACATCAAAATCAATCTGCTGGATACCCCGGGCTACCCTGACTTTGTCGCTGAGGTCAGGGCGGCGATGCGGGTCAGCGAAGGGGCCATAATCGTCGTCTGCGCCGCTTCCGGCGTTGAAGTCGGCACCGAGCAGGTGTGGGAATACTGCCAGGAGGCCAAACTGCCCCGCCTCATCTTCGTTAACAAGATGGACCGTGAGAACGCCGATTTCTTCCGCACCGTGGCCGCCATCCAGGCCAAGTTTGGCCCCCGATGCCTGCCCACCCAGCTGCCCATAGGCGCCCAGAATAACTTCCAGGGCGTGGTTGACCTGCTGACTTTGAAAAGCTACACCGGCTCGCCGCCCCAAGAGGGGGAGGCCCCGTCTTCCCTGGAGGCTCAAATCAATTCCTTCCGGGAGAAGCTGGTCGAGGCGGTGGCGGAGACCGATGACGCCCTCATTGAGAAGTACCTCGGCGGCGAGGAGCTCAGCCTGGAGGAGCTCAAAACGGGACTGCGGCAGGCCACGCTAAGCGGCCGCGTGGTCCCCATCCTCACCGGGTCAGCGCTGCAAAATACCGGGGTTAATTGGCTCCTGGATGCAGTTTATCAGTATCTCCCCTCGCCCAAGGAGCAACCGGTAACCGTTATCACTGATTCTGCCGAGGAGCAGATTGAGCCGACGGAGGACGCCCCCCTGGCGGCGCTAGTGTTCAAGACCACCGCTGACCCTTACGTCGGCAAGCTCACCTACTTCCGGGTTTACACCGGCGCCATTGAGAGCAATTCCCAGGTGTGGAACACGACGCGAGGCAGCGCCGAGCGCATCGGCCAGCTCTTCATGCCGCGGGGCAAAAATCAGGAGCCGGTGGCCAAAGTGAGCGCCGGAGACATCGGGGCGGTGGCCAAGCTGAGCGTTACCGTCACCGGGGACACCCTCTCCAGCCAGAATAAGCCGGTGAAACTCGCCCCCATTACCTTCCCCGAGCCCGCTTTTGAGGAGGCGGTCTATCCCAAGACCAAGGCTGACCTGGATAAGCTGGGCTCGGCACTTTCCCGGATAACCGAGGAAGACCCCACCCTGCGAGTGCGCCGGGAGCCCGATACCGGGGAGACCATCCTCGCCGGCATTGGCGAAACCCAGCTTGAGGTGGCTGCGGAAAAGATGCAGCGCAAATTCGGCGTCAGCGTCAATCTGGAGACGCCCAAGGTCCCTTATAAAGAGACCATCACCATCCCCGTCCCCCACGCTGAATACAAGCACAAGAAGCAAACCGGAGGACATGGTCAGTACGGGCATGTCATCATGGAGCTGGAGCCCCTGCCCCGCGGCAGCGGCAACCAGTTTGCCGAGAGAATCGTCGGCGGCACCGTGCCCAAGAATTACATCCCGGCCGTGGAGAAGGGGTTTCAGGAGGCGGTGCAGGACGGGGTGCTGGCTCACTACCCGGTGGTGGACGTCAAGGCAACCCTGTATGACGGGAGCTTTCACCCGGTTGATTCCTCGGAAATATGCTTCAAGATCGCTGGGGCCCAGGCGATGAAGAAGGGCCTAGCCCAAGGGCAGCCCATCCTGCTTGAGCCGATAATGAATATCCGGATAACCGTGCCCAATGAGCTCACCGGCGATATCATCGGCGACCTCAACACCAAGCGCGCCCGGGTGCAGGGGATGAACCCAGAGGGCGACCTCAATGTTATTGAGGCTCAGGTGCCACTGGCTGAGGTGCTGCGCTACGCCACTGACTTAAAGTCAATGACCCAGGGGAGAGGCAGCTTCAAGATGGAATTCAGCCACTATGAAGAGGTGCCACCGCAGATCAGCCAGAAGATCATCGCCCAGCGACAAGCCGAGAAAGCCGCCGAGAAAACCTAGACTTCACTAGCGCTGTGGGCCACCATTAGAGCTGGCAAAACCGAGTTATATGCAGCCCCCCCATCTTTTTAGGTGGCCCTTATTTCCTGCCGCATGAACAGCACGTAGCTGATGGCGAAGCAGACCGCGCTCAAGCTCACCAGACTGGTGAGGTGGGGCCAAACGATAAGGATGCTCTGCCCCAGGCTGAGAGGATTGGGTATCATGTAGGCCACCTGGCTCATGCTGACCATCCCCAGGCTGCGCACCGAGGGAACCAGCAATACTCGGGTGGCTTCCTGAAAGAGGATGTTGGGGGAGAGCCGGGCTATCATCTGCTGGAGTTCAGCATTGCGCATAAGCTCCTCGGCGGAGCCTTCGGCGGTGGGCGCTATGGCATTAGCCACTGATGCCGCCACCGGAAGGATGAAGATGCTGAGAATCAGCCAGAGAGCGAGCAGGAAGAGGAGAGAGGCTGCCGCCCTGCGGAACACTATCGAGAAGAGAATGGCTAGCCCCAGCCAGAACGCCCCGTAAACGATGGTGAAAAAGAGATAGATGAATATCCGGATCACCTCTTCCGCGCTTGGCGGCACCCCGATCATGATGAGACCGTAGCCTGAGACCAGCGTCAACATGGCGCCCACCATGACCGAGAGGGTAAATACTCCGGCCAGGAATTTCCCATTGATGACGCTATCCCGGAAGACGGGCTGGGCCAGGATGCGGCTGAGCGTGCCGCCGGTGCGCTCGCTATTGATGGCATCAAAGCCCAGGGCGATGCCAATGATGGGAACCATGAGCATGACCAAGTAGGTCAGCGGGGGGAGCACCTTTCCCGGCGTGGTAAAGAGCCCCAAAAAGACAATCCCTTCCGGCAGGTTGGCCCCACGGATCCCCTGCGAGGCAGCCACCAGCCCGAACGCGGTGACAAAGATCACTAATATGAGCAGGATGACAAATCTGACGCTGGTGAAATAATCGGCAAGTTCCTTCCGCAGAATAGCAATCATGAACCGACCTGTTCCTCGCGAAAATACTTCATATAGATATCATCCAGGGAGAACTCCTGAATCTTCATTTGAATCAGCGGGAAATCGTTCTGCACCACCACCTTGGATATCTCAGCCCGCAGGTCAGTATCAGTGCTGACCAGAAGCACATTCTCCTGCACCTCAACGCCAAGCACCCCTTTTACTTCCCTGATGACATTAACCAGCTGGGGAGTTGGCGCCGTGGTCTCAACCTGTATCTGATAGCGCCCGCCGGCCAGAGCCTCCCGGCCCAGCTTGTCAATGGAGCCCTCGATCACCATCTTGCCCCTGGAGAGTATACCGATGCTGTGGCACACTCTCTGCACCTGGTACAGCTGATGCGAACACAGCACCACCGTGGTCCCCATCTTGGGCAGGTCAGCGATGAGGTCAAGAAGCTGATTGATCCCCTTGGGGTCCAGGCCCGCCGTCGGCTCATCAAGGAAGACCAGCTTCGGCCGCTTCAGCAGGACATCGGCGATTCCCAGGCGCTGCTTCATTCCCCGGGAGAATTTGCCCACCGTCTTCTCCCTCTTGCTCGGGCCAACCTTCTCCATGATCTCAGCCTCAGTCAAGCCCACCATCTCCAGCACCTCATCAATCCGCCGGTTGGCCTCCTCATAGCTGAGCCCATTTAAATCAGCGATAAACCTCAGATTCTCCCGGGCGGTGAGGTTCTCATAGAAGCCCACCCTCTCCGGAAGGTAGCCCACCAGACGCTTCACCTTGAGCGGCTCCCGGGTGGGGTTAAAGCCATAGACCCGCGCCGTACCGGCGGCGGGCTCGGTCAGCCCCAGCAGCATGAGGATGGTGGTCGTCTTGCCCGCGCCATTGGGGCCGAGCAAGCCGAAGACCTCGTTCTCTCTTACCCGCAGGTTGAGACGGTCAACCACCGTGGTCCCGTCATACCGCTTGGTCAGGTCATGCGTCTCAATGGCAAATTTTTCACTCATTGCTTACCGCCGACTGAACCGCATGAAGATGAAGAGTAGCCCAGCGATGACCACCACGATGATGGCCACGCCAACCCACCCCCAGATGGTGGGGGTCTTCACGGTTACCCTGAGCTGAAGCTCCTTGGAGGTAGCCTGCACGCCGGAGGCCCGGATCTTGATCATATAATCGCCAGCGATGGTCTCCGGCGGTGGCTTGATGTTGATGTCTACCGCCTGCGTAGCCAGCGCCTCCAGTGACTCCACCTTATCAGGTTTAAACTCAATCGCCCATCCCTCGGGTTTGTCTGCCGAGAACTTGATGTTCTCAATGGGCGCCGTGCCTAAGTTACCTATTTTCAGCGAGAAGAAATTGTCTCTGCCGGCGGTGGCGGTGGTGTTGTAGCGCTCCCCAGCCGGGCCCAGAAGCAGCTCATACTTCGCCGTGATCACCGCGATGAGCTCCAGGGTATCCTTCAGGTCCCCAGAGACCACGTCCAGGGTTATCTTGTATTCCCCTGGCTCCGGCAGGGGCCAGAAGGGCGCCTTGGCCACCAGCCTTATCTTGTCACCAAAGGCAACCGACCCGGGTTTCAGGTCTATGGCTGATATCCTCTTCTCTTTTTGAAACTGCGGGGTCATATAGACTTCCCAGCCCTGCGGGGCCTTGGGGATCAGCTCAAAATCGCGGGGCGGACCCAGAATCTGCCCGGTATACTTGAACTCCACCTCAAAGACGAAATCCTGCCCAGCGATCGCCTCCACCCGGGGATGAACTGCCCTGGCCTCAATCGCCTCCTCCGTGGGCGGTTCCTTCACGGTAACCCTGACCTCAATCGCCTTGGCGCTAGCCTGCTCCCCGGCGGCGCTGATGGAGATCATGTAATCCCCAGCCTCAGTACCTTCCGGTATCTTTATCGTGGCGTAGATCCTCTCACTCTCAAAAGGCGCCAATGAAGCCAGCCTTGGCGGGTCAAATTTGATGCTCCACCCCTCAGGCACCTCGCCGGAGAAGCTGATTCTGTCAACGGCGGCATCCCCCAGGTTCTCCAGGTCAACCCGGAAGTCCTTCTCCCGCCCGGCCATGGCGATGGTATTATAGCGCCCGTCAGCCGGGGTGAGAGACAGCTCATATTCGGGCTCCCCCTGGGCGGAGACCGCCCCCACGGGACTGAGCGCCAGCAAGCTCACCAGCAGAAGACAAATAACTCTCGCTACTTTCATAGCTTCACCACCTCATGAGATTTTTGCGGAAATCCAGCACAGGGTATTAATGATAGCACAACCCACTAGCAAAAATCAATAACCACTGCTACCCTCACGATAATACTATATACCACTATCCAGTATTACTGGCTATCCCTCAACTCTGCCCGGTTCTCTCCCTATTCGGCGAGAAGCTCCTTCACCTTGCTGGTGAAGGCGGGCAGCACCTTCCGCCAGTCCCCAATCACGCCAAAGCGGGCCTCGCGGAAGATATTGGCCTCCGGGTCCTTATTGATGGCGACGATGTTCTTGCACCCGGAACAGCCGGCCATGTGCTGGCTGGAGCCAGAAAGGGCCACAGCGATGTAGAGCTCGGGGGTCACCACCTTGCCGGTGAGCCCCACCTGGAGCACATCGGGCACCCAGCCATTGTCGCAGGGGGGCCGGCTTGCCCCCACCGCCCCTTTGAGCAGCCTGGCCAGCTCCTCAAGCTGCTTAAAACCTTCAGGGCCACCGATGCCTCGGCCGCCGCTGACCACCACCTCAGCTGCCTCCAGCCTTACCCCCTCCACCTCCTCCGAGACCTTCTCTAGCACCCTGGTTCTTATGGCTTGGGGATCCAAATCCGCCTCAAGCCTGATGACCTCGCCCTGCCTTGAGCTGTCCCTCTCCAGGGGTGACATGGCTTTGGCCCTGACCGTGGCTATCTGCGGGTCAAACTGGCTTGTGAAGATAGCTTGGGCGTTGCCGCCATAGACCGGCTTGGTCTGCAATAGCCGCCTGGATTCAGGGTCAATGGCAAGTTCAATGCAGTCTAGCGTGGCCACCGTCTCCAGCCTGAAGGCCAGCCGGGGCGCCAGGTCACGGCCGATGGAGGTCTGCCCCATAAGGAGAATCTGGGGGATGAGCTCTCTTGCTACCTTCTCCATAACCATTAGGTAGGAATCGGTCTGATAGTCCCCAAGTAAGGGGTCCTCAATGACATACGCCCTATCGGCACCAAAGGCGATGGCTTCCTGGGCTAAAGCGCCCACCTGGCTGCCAACCAGCACCGCGCTTAATTCCTCCCCTAGGTCATCGGCCAGCCTCCGGCCACACCCCAGAAGCTCCGTGGCGATGGCGGCCAGCTTTCCTTCGGCAACTTCAGCAAAGACCATAACCCCTTTAGCCTGAGACATACTCTATGCCCTCCTGATGTAAGCATAAAGGATTCCCCTTCACAGCAGCTTGGCCTCCCTGAGTTTCAGGGCGAGGTTAACCCCAGCCTCCTCCGGGCTCTCCCCCTCGATGAACTCACACTTGCCCTCATGAACCGGCTGGAATAGCTTGAGCAATCTGGCGCGCCGGCCGGCGGCACCCACCTGAGATGGCTCAACACCGATATCCGCCGGCTTCCAGACGATGGGCTCCATCTTTTTGGCCGCCATGATGCCCTTTATCGTCGGGTAGCGGGGCTCGCCAAGCTCGTTGCTCACCGTAATCAGGGCGGGTAGAGACACCTCCACCACCTCGTAGCCATCAGCCACTACCCGCTCTACTCTGGCTTTCCCGTCCGAGACGTCCACCTTCCTGGCGACGGTAACGCTGGGTAGCCCCAGCATCTCGGCGATGCCCGAGCCGACCTGTCCCGCATCCCAGTCCGCCGCCTGGCGGCCGCAAAAGATAAGGTCATAGTCGCCAATCTTCTTGATGGCCATGGCTAAGGCATAGGCGGTTGACCAGCTATCCCCGTCGGCGAAGGCCTCATCCTCAAGCAGGATGAGCTCGTCGGCACCCATGGAGAGCGGCTTCTTCACCACCTCCCGAAGTAGCCCAGTGCCCAGACTTAACACCGTGATCTTGCCCCCATAGGCGTCCTTGAGCCTGAGTGCTGCCTCCACCGCGTTCTCGTCAAAGGGGCTGATGACCGGCGATACTCCGGGCGGCGGCACCACCCGGTTACTCGCCTCATCAACCTTGAAGCTGGCCGGGGGTGCTTCAGGGTCAATCACCTGCTTGATACAGACGATCATGTTCATACCTGACTTCCTCCGCTGCCAAAATAAATGGACATCATCCCACTGGATGGGAAGGGCTGACGGCTGGGCCGTCAAGCGCCCTCGGCTAATCTAGCACCAAGGCGGTTGGGTGTCAAGCACAGGCTGACCACCCGCTCGATGCCGCTTAAGTCTGGGGTTACTTCCACCAGGCCGGAGGGGAATAAGTGCCGCAGCAGTGCGGTCACCGCCTCCCCCTGCCCCTGCCCTATCTCCAGTAGCAGGCAGCCCCTTGAGGTGAGCTTGGCGCCCGCCTTGCGGCAGAGCTTGAGTATCTTCTCCAGGCCAGCCGGGCCGCCATCCAGCGCTATCTTTGGCTCAAAGCTAACCGGCCCGCTCTGGGGGAGTTCTGACTGCCTAATATAGGGCAGATTGGCGATGATGAGGTCAACCGGCTCAGGCAAGGGCTCAAGCATATCGCCCGCCAGGAGACAGATTCTATCGGCCACGCCGTGGTTAACGCAGTTGATTCGGGCAACCTCAAGGGCGGAAGCGGAGATGTCGGTGGCATAGATTTTGGCTCGGGGTAAGTTCCGCGCCAGGCTGATGGCGATGGCACCACAGCCCGTGCCAATATCAGCGATGGTGGCGATGCGGTGAGTCCCAGCCAGCTCCAGAGCCTTCTCCACCAGCAGCTCGCTTTCCGGCCGGGGGATGAGCACGCGGGGGTCAACATAGAAATCAAGCCCGTAGAACTCACGATGCCCGATGATATAGGCGGTTGGCTCCCCCTGGCAGCGGCGCTCAACCAGATGCCAGAAGGCTTCTTCCTCCTCTGGAGTTAGCTCACGACCGAGGTCCAGATAGAGCTGCACGCGGTCTATCTTCAACGCGTGCCGCAGGAGCAGCTCACCCTCCAGAGAGGCTTCCTCAACACTGTTTGCCGCCAGAATCTCCCGAGCCCGACCTAGCGCCTGCTGCAGGGTCACGCCAGCTGTTCCTCTAGCTGCTTCGCCTGGTAACTGGTGGCCAGGGCATCAATAAGCTCGTCAAGCTCCCCCTCCAGGATGCGGGGCAGGTTATGCAGGTTCAGGTTGATGCGGTGGTCGGAAACACGGTCCTGGGGGAAGTTGTAGGTTCGTATCTTCTCGGCGCGGTCGCCAGTGCCCACTTGGGAGCGCCGCTCCTTGGTTATCTTCTCCTCCTGCTGGCGCCGCTCAATATCAAGAAGGCGGCTGCGTAGTACCGAAAGCGCCCTCAGCTTATTCTGAAGTTGCGAGCGCTCATCCTGGCAGGTAACCACCATACCGGTCGGCAGGTGGGTGATGCGGACGGCGGTGGCCACTTTATTGACATTCTGCCCTCCAGCCCCGCCGCTGTGGAAGATGTCAATCTTCAGGTCATCCGGGTTGATTGATACGTCCACCTCCTCAGCCTTGGGCAGCACGGCCACCGTGGCCGTTGAGGTATGGATTCTCCCGGAAGATTCTGTGGTGGGTACCCGCTGCACCCGATGCACGCCACTCTCGTACTTGAGCCGGCTGTAAGCGCCCTTGCCTTTGACCTCAAAGATGACCTCCTTGATGCCGCCAATGCCACTTTCACTCAGGCTGATTACGTCTATCCCCCAGCCTTTAGCTTGGGCGTAACGGGTGTACATGCGGAAGAGGTCAGCGGCAAACAGGGCGGCCTCCTCACCACCGGCCCCAGCCCGAATCTCCATGATGATGTCCTTCTCATCATTGGGGTCCTTGGGCAGGAGCGCGATTTTGAGCTCCTGAAGAAGGCGGTCCTGCTGGGACTCAAGGTTTTCTATCTCCTGCTTGACCAGCGCCGTCATCTCCTCATCCAGCCCATCACCCAGCATGGCCCGGGTCTCCTCCAGCGACTTGGTGGTGGCCTTATACTCCCGATACTTGGTGACCACGTCCTCAAGGCTGGCCCTCTCCTGAGCTAAAGCCTGAAGTTGCTTCAGGTCAGAGGCCACCTCTGGCCGCGCCATCTGCTCATCCAGTTCCTGATAGCGCTTCTCGATTCTTTCCAGTTGTTCCAGCATGCTCACCATACCTCAAAATAATTATATCACAGCCTCAAATAGCGCTCAAAAGGAACTAGCCTCACCCCCTTAACTTGGTGAAGGAGAGTTCCTGTAACCTAAATTTAATCTGATGGAAATATTCTGGAAACAATCGCCGTCTAGACTGTAAGTAAGAGGAAGGGAGGTTGGATGTCTATTAGCTCCGGTGATACCGCCTGGATTTTGATCGCCTCAGCCCTGGTGATGCTGATGACGCCAGGGGTAGCCCTTTTCTACGGGGGCATGGTGCGCCGGAAGAACGTTCTCTCCACGCTCATGATGAGCTTCGCCGCTCTCGGGCTGGTGGGCCTGCTCTGGGTGCTCTATGGCTACAGCCTGGGCTTCGGCCCTGACCTGGGTGGCGTCATCGGCGGGCCTAGCTTCATCGGGCTGCGAGGGGTAGGCCAGGAGCCCTCCCCGGTCTACGCCAGCACCGTTCCTCACCTCGCTTTCATGGTGTTTCAGGCCATGTTCGCCATCATCACCGTGGCCCTGATCACCGGGGCGGTGGTGGAGCGGATAAAGTTCAGCGCCCTCCTCGTCTTCTCCGCCCTGTGGCTGACCTTTGTCTACGCTCCGGTGGCCCACTGGGTGTGGGGCGATGGTGGCTGGCTGGCGAAACTGGGCGCACTTGACTTCGCCGGGGGCACCGTAGTTCACATCAACGCCGGCATCTCCGCTCTGGCTTTGGCCATGCTCCTCGGCCCACGCAAGGGCTTCCGGGATGGGGAGCCCATGGAGCCCAACAACATCCCCATGGTGATGCTCGGGGCCGGGCTGCTCTGGTTTGGCTGGTTTGGTTTCAACGCCGGCAGCGCCCTCACCTCCGGCGGGCTGGCGGCGAGCGCCTTTGCCGCCACCAATATTTCAGCGGCGGCCGCCGCCTTCACCTGGATGATGCTGAGCTGGGCTTACCGGCGCCCCACCCTTCTTGGCACCGCCACTGGGGCAGTTGCCGGGCTGGTGGCGATTACCCCCGCCGCCGGCTTCGTCTCACCGCTGATGGGGATACCGATAGGCATCGGGGCCGCGGTGGTGTGCTATTACGGCATACTCCTGCGCATGAGATGGCACATCGACGAATCGCTGGACGTGTGGGCGGTTCACGGCCTAGGAGGCACCTGGGGAGCGGTGGCCACGGGCATTTTCGCCAGCACCGCGGTCAATCCGGCGGGGGCTGATGGCGTGCTCTTGGGTAATGTGCTACAATTGGGTAAACAGTTGGCTGGTGTGGCTGCGGTCTGGCTCTTCGCCTTCGCTGCTACCTGGGTCCTGGCCAAGCTGGTGGACGCCACCATCGGCCTGAGAGTGGGAGGAGTGGAGGAAACGGTGGGGCTGGATATCTCCCAGCATGGCGAAAGGGCTTATGGAGGAGTGCTGCGATGAAGAAGATAGAAGCCATTATCCGGGAGGAAAAACTAGAGTCAGTGCGCCGGGCCCTCGAGGACAGCGGCTACTTTGGCATGACGGTAAGCCAAGTCAGCGGCCGCGGGCGGCAGAAAGGCGTCCCCCTGCAATGGCGGGTGGGAGAATACCGGGTGGATTTCCTGCCCAAGCTAAAGATTGAGCTGGTTGTCCTCGATGAAGATGTGCCCAAAACGCTGAACGTCATCACCACCAATGCCCGCACCGGCGAGATGGGAGACGGCAAGATATTCGTCCTCCCAGTGGAGAACGCGGTGCGCGTCAGGACCGGCGAGAGCGGCGAAAACGCAATCTAGAAAGTTAGAGAGAAGGAGGCTAAAATGACCGCTAGAAGCAAAGAAGAAAGCAAAGAATACGTCCTTAAGATGGCCAAGGAACACGATGTTAAATTCATCAGGATGTGGTTTACCGATATCCTCGGTTTTCTCAAATCCTTCTCCATCACCGTGGAGGAGTTAGAGGGGGCGCTGGAGCAGGGCATGGGCTTTGATGGCTCCTCAATTGAGGGCTTTGCTCGCATCGATGAGAGCGATATGGTGGCCATGCCTGACCCTGACACCTTCCAGCTACTGCCCTGGAGACCGCGGGAGCATCGGGCGGTGGCGCGGATGTTCTGCGATATCCTGCGGCCGGGTGGCCAACCTTTTGAGGGCGACCCCAGATATGTGCTCAAGCGAAATCTCAAGCGCGCGGCTGACATGGGCTTTACCTATTACGTGGGGCCGGAGCTTGAGTTCTTTGTCTTCCGGGATTCCAATGCCACCGAGTTCCTGGACCAAGGCGGGTACTTTGATCTGACCCCTCTGGATGCCGCCACCGACCTGAGGAAGGAGACGGTGCTCACCCTGGAGGAGATGGGCATTGGCGTGGAGTATTCCCACCATGAGGTCGCCCCCAGCCAGCACGAGATAGACATGAGGTATACTGATGCCCTGACCATGGCGGACAACGTGATGACCTACCGCTTGGTGGTCAAGGAGGTCGCCCTGAAGTTCGGGGTTTATGCCACCTTCATGCCCAAACCGGTCTTCGGCATCAATGGCAGCGGCATGCACGTGCATCAGTCACTCTTCCGAGGGGATAAAAACGCCTTCTTTGACCCCAATGACAAATACCACCTCTCCAAGGAGGCCAAGTGCTTCATCGCCGGGCTGCTCAAGCACGCCCCCGAAATCACCTCAATAACCAGCCAGTGGGTTAACTCCTACAAACGGCTGGTCCCCGGCTATGAGGCCCCGGTGTATCTCTCCTGGGCACGGCGCAACCGGGCTGACCTCATCCGGGTGCCGGAGTATCAGCCGGGCAAGGAGAAATCAACCCGGATCGAGTTCCGCTCCCCTGACCCGGCCTGCAACCCCTACCTTGCCTTCAGCGTCATGCTGGCCGCTGGGCTGGAGGGAATCGAGAAGGAGTATGAGGTGCCCGAGCCGGTAGAGGAAAATGTCTACGAGATGACGGAAGAGGAGAGGCAAAAGAGGGGGATAGGCACGCTGCCCGCCAGCCTGAATGAGGCCATTGAGCTAACCGAGAAGAGCGAGCTAGTGCGCAAAGCGCTGGGGGACCACGTCTTTAATGCCTTCATCGCCAACAAGAAGATAGAGTGGGACCACTACCGCGCCCAGGTAACCGAGTATGAGCTGAAGAGATACCTGCCTATTCTCTAGCCCCCTCTGGAGGGAAGAAAAAATGCGTCGGCTGCGAATTGGCCTGGCCCAGCTCAACACCACCGTCGGCGATTTTAAGGGCAACACCAGGAAAATTGTGGAGGCCATCGGCGAAGCCAAGGCTCTGGGAGTTGACGTGCTCACCTTCCCAGAGCTCGCCATATGCGGCTACCCGCCTGAGGACCTGCTGTTCAAGCCCCAGTTCATCAATGAGAACTTGAAGGCGCTTGAGGAGGTCATCAAGCACTCCTCGGGACTGACCACGGTGGTCGGCTTCGTTGATGCCAAAAGCGATATCTACAACGCCGCCGCCATCATCCACGATGGCAGGCTCGCCGGCGTCTACCACAAGATATACCTGCCCAACTACGGGGTCTTTGACGAGAACCGCTACTTTCAGGCCGGCAGCGAGATCCCGGTCTATGTTATCGCCGGCGTTGGCGTGGGCGTCAACATCTGCGAGGACATCTGGTACGAGGCCGGGCCAACCACGGCGCAGGCTTACTCCGGGGCAGAGGTCATCATCAACATAAGCTCCTCACCATATCACGCTGGCAAGGGGAACTCCCGGGAGAAGATGCTGAGCGCCCGTGCCGCGGACAACGTGGCCATCGTCGCCTACAACAACCTGGTGGGCGGCCAGGATGAACTGGTCTTTGATGGCAACAGCATGGTGCTCAATGAGAAGGGAGAGCTCATCGCCAGGGGCAAGCAGTTTGAAGAGGACCTGGTGGTGGTTGACCTTGACGTTGAAGCCGTCTTCCGCACCCGCCTTCATGACCCCAGGTGGCGGAAAGAGACCCTGCTGCTGGAGGAGCAACGGTGCCGGGCTAATAAAATAGTTATCTCCGATGCCCCCTTAACGGCGTCAAAGCCACCGCTGCCACCAAGGCAGGTTCAGGTGCGCGAGCTCCCCGGGGAAATTTACGATGCCCTGGTGCTGGGCACGGGCGACTACGTGCGCAAGAACGGCTTCGAGAAAGTGCTCATCGGCCTTTCCGGCGGCATTGATTCCAGTCTCGTGGCCACCATCGCTGTTGACGCCCTGGGGAAATCCAACGTGGTCGGGGTAGCCATGCCCTCCCAATACTCCTCCCCGGGCAGCATAGCCGATGCCAAACTGCTGGCCAAGAACCTGGATATCAAACTGTTCACCGTGCCCATTGAGCCTGTCTTTAAGGCTTATCTCGAGGTGCTGGCCGAGCCATTCAAGGGAACCGAGCCCAACATCACCGAGGAGAACCTGCAGGCGCGCATCAGGGGCAATATCCTGATGGCGCTATCCAACAAGTTCGGGTGGCTGGTGCTCACCACCGGCAACAAGAGCGAGATGGCCACCGGCTACACCACACTGTATGGGGACATGGCCGGCGGCTTCGCCGTGATCAAAGACGTCCCCAAGACCATGGTTTATAAACTGGCCAACTACCGCAACTCCTTGGCCGGTTATGACCTGATACCCGCCACCGTCCTGGAGAAAGCCCCCTCCGCAGAGCTGAGGCCGGGCCAAAAGGATACCGATTCCCTGCCCCCCTATGAGCAGCTTGACCCTATCCTCAGCGCCTACGTGGAGGAGGACAAGAGCATCGAGGAGATCATCGCCATGGGGTTTGAGCCAGAAATGGTGAAAAAAGCGGCAAAGCTGGTTGACCGCAGCGAATACAAGCGCCGCCAGGCGCCCCCCGGGGTCAAGATAACCCCCAGAGCCTTCGGGCGGGACCGGAGATTGCCCATCACCAACCAGTTCAAAGAGTGGTAAAGAACTGGCCCTTTGGCTTAACCTCTCCTCTATTCCCTCCAGCAAGACATATCACTATCCATTGTAGTATAATGCGGGTAGAGGAACTTTGGGTAGATGTCAATGAGAAAACAACAACTGGCCAGCTTGATGTCCAACATCTTAAATCCTTATCTCGTGAGTTTGGTGGTCATCGTGCTTCTAGCTCTCAAGTCAACGCCCAGCACGGGCGATGCCATCAAGTGGTCACTTATCCTGGTGGCCATCACCATTCTGCCCGTCTTTTCCGTCATCGCTTATCTGGCCCACAAGGAAAAACTGGACGGCATCTTCATCAGCGTCCGCGAGCAGAGGAATAAGCTTTATCTACTGGCCAGCGTCTGCACCGTCGCCAGCTGTCTGGTTCTTCTTTACTTCGGGGCACCGCTGGTGCTGGTGGCGACCATCGTGGCCGCACTTTCGGCGGCGATCATATTCATGGGCATAAATTTCCTCTGGAAGATAAGCCTGCACACCGCTTTTGCCGCCGGCTCAGTGACCGCGCTGACCATCGTCTACGGGGCAATCGGGGCATTATCCGTGATGCTAGTCCCACCCGTGGCCTGGTCACGAATCGAGCTGGAGCAACACTCGCCAGCTCAGGCGGTGGCCGGGGCGTTTCTGGCCGCGCTCATCGTGGTCGTGGTCTTCCATTTCTTTGGCCTGGTCGGCTCCAGCGCCCCCCTCTAGCCTAGCAGCTTTGACACCGCTCAGCCTGCCACATTAATATTTAAGCTAGAGCCATGCTAGCTAAGGTAAAAACTGCCGCCGTGGTCGGGCTGGAGGGGCATCTGGTTGACGTTGAGGTTGACATCTCAAGCGGGCTGCCGGCGATGAACATTGTCGGCCTACCCGATGCCGCTGTCCAGGAGGCCAGAGAGCGCGTCCGCGCCGCGATACGGAACTCGGGCTATACCTTCCCCCTGAAGCGCATCGTGGTCAACCTGGCCCCAGCCGACCTGAAAAAGGCAGGGCCGTCCTATGACCTGCCCATCGCGGTCGGCATCCTGCTCAGCTCAGAGCAAATACCTGCCCCTGACCCCGGAGCCATCTTCCTCGGCGAATTATCCCTGGACGGCAGCCTGCGCCATACCCACGGCATCCTGCCCATGGTCGCCCTAGCCAAAGAGGAAGGGATCACCACCATCATCGTCCCTGAGGTTGACGCCAGAGAAGCGTCCTTAATTGAGGGGGCCAGAATCATCCCCTTTGGTTCCTTGGCCCAGCTGGCCAGCTATCTTCGCGGGGAGATACCAGCCCCAGAGTATCAGCCAGCCCAAGCCGAGGACCGCTCCCCACTCGCCACCTCGGTCACTGACCTAGCTGACATCAAGGGACAGGAGCATGTCAAGCGAGCCCTGGAGGTGGCCGCCGCCGGCGGCCACAATATCATCATGAGCGGCCCGCCGGGGAGCGGCAAAACGCTGCTGGCGCGCGCCCTCCCCTCCATCCTGCCCCCGATGACCAGCGAGGAGGCGCTAGAGGTGACCAAAATCTACAGCGTGAGCGGGCTACTGCCCCCGGACACCCCACTCATCAGGCAGCGGCCCTTCCGCGCCCCCCACTACACCATATCCCACGCCGGCCTAGTTGGCGGCGGACACTGGCCGAAGCCGGGCGAAATCAGCCTCAGCCACCGCGGAGTCCTCTTCCTTGACGAGCTCCCGGAGTTTGGGCACTCGCTGCTTGAGATACTGCGCCAGCCCCTGGAAGACAAGGTGGTAACCATCAGCCGGGCCCAGGGGAGGGTAACCTTCCCGGCCAACTTCATGCTGGTTGGGGCCATGAATCCCTGCCCCTGCGGCTACTATGGAGACCCGTTCCGGCGCTGCACCTGCGCCCCAGGGCTGGTCTCCCGCTACCAGCGGCGCATCAGCGGGCCATTCATTGACCGAGTGGATATCTTCGTCGAGGTGCCCCACATTGACTATGAGAAGCTGACTGAAGGTAGCGCCGGGGAGCCCTCGGCCAAGGTTCAGGCCCGGGTCAGCGCCGCCCGCGCCCGGCAGCTGGAGCGCTTTTCGGGAACACGTCTCACCTGCAATGCCGAAATGACGCCGGCCGAGGTGAGAGAGTTCTGCCAGCTGGAGGAGCAGGCCCAGAGCCTGCTCCAAGCTGCCATGAAGCAACTTTACCTTTCGGCGCGGGCCTTCCACCGCGTTCTCAAGCTAGCGCGCACTATCGCTGACCTGGAGAATAGTGTTATAATTAAAGCGCACCACGTGGCGGAGGCCATCCAGTACCGGCCAAGACGAACGGAGTAAACGCCGTTGGAGGCTTTGGGGAGGAAGAGATGAGGTACCTTAAATCAGCCCTATTTATCAGTCTAATTGCCCTGCTGCTCATACCCATTTCCGGCTGCGAGGACTTCGGCCAGTTCCCCACCCCTCAGGAGGAGAAACCAAAGCAGGAAGAAATGCCCTCCACCTTTATCACCTCTGAAGACCGGGCCATCCTGGCCGTTTATGAGCACCTGCTGAGCCTAGCGGAAAGCTATGAGGCGAAAAAATACCTCGCCGAATTCTCGGCAGCCAGCGATAACTGGAGCGCCCGCTCAGAGCTTTTCAAAGATGGTTCCAGTGTATGGTATGTGGTGGTTGATATGAGTGGTGTTGAGGAGTGGCAAGAGAGGCCCTACTGGCAGCAAGCCGGCTGGTTTGTCTACCGTGACGGCCGGGTGATACCCTCCAACCGTCTTCAGGCCAATGCCCTCAGAATTGAAGCTGACCTACAGGAGCTGAGCCTGCAAAAAGCGCCCCAGGACTAGCTCAAAAGATAAAGAACCCCGCCGGTAAAAAGCATAACCACGCTGATGGCGAGGGCGATCCATCCCCCTGCTTTCAGGGCATCGTGCTGCTGGCGTGGTGGCCAGTGCTCCATAAACTCCCTAGCGTCACCGGGGCGCCTGGCCAGAGCTTCATAGTAGCTCTTCTCCTCCCGCTTCCCCCAGATCATCAGGGCCAGACCGAGCACCAGAAACAGCCCGCCCACGCCCATCAGCATAAAAGAGTCCCCGCTAAGCATACCCCAGCACTCCCAAAAGAGGAGCCTCTCTGGTGGTAACTATAGGCTATTTGGGCCGCTTTTTCAATGGTCAGGGAAGGCTGGCTATTTTATCTCGACCTTGGCTCCAGCCGCTTCCAGTTTCTCCTTTATGGCCGCGGCCTCTTCCTTGCTCACTCCCTCTCTCACCGGCTTGGGGGCGCTTTCCACCAAGTCCTTGGACTCCTTCAGGCCCAAGGTGGTCACCTCACGCACCGCTTTGATTACGTTGATCTTGTTCGCCCCAATATCGGTGAGGATGACACTGAACTCGGTCTGCTCCTCACCACCCGCCGCTGGAGCCGCCTCCGCCGGCGCCTGTGCCGGAGCCGCTGCCACCGCCACCGGAGCTGCGGCGCTGACTCCAAACTCCGTCTCCAGCGCCTTGACCAGCTCGGCCAGCTCGAGCACCGTCATCTTCTTGATGGCGGCCATTATCTCGGCAATGGCTGGGGAAACCTTGGCCTTCTCCTTGGCTTCCGCAGCCGGTGCCTCAGCCGCCGCTTCCTTGGCTGCCTCAGTCTTCCCCTCTTTCTTGGCTGCCTTGGCCTCTTCCGCCGGTGCTTCGGCAGTCTCGGCCTCTTTTTCCGCTGTTGGCTGCTCTTGAACCTCAGCCGCTGCTACTTCCTTCTCCTCTGGCATTTTATCCTCCCTCCAGTTGTTTAGCTCTAGCCTGCAGCACCCCGACCAGTCCCCTCAGTGGGCTGGCCAGATAGCTAATAAGAGAAACGATGGGACTCTGCACCCCGGCCAGAACCTTGCCCAAGAGCACCTCCCTTGAGGGCAAGGTGGCCAGAGCCTCCACATCGCCCGGGGTGAACACCCTATCACCGGCAAAGCCTCCCTTGATGCCCAAGGAAATTTTCTGGTTGCGAATGTAGTCAGCCAGAACCTTGGCCGGCTCAACGATGTCTCCATAGCCAAAAGCGATCGCCACCGGGCCCTCAAAAAGGGAAACCAGCTCCCTCTTTCCCGCCTTCTCCGCGGCGAGCCGGGCCAGCGTGTTCTTCACCACCCGGTAGCTCGCGCCCGAGTTCCTCAGGGCACGGCGCAGATCACTGAGCTCGGCTGTGGATAGCCCCCGATAGTCGGTCAAAATACCAATGCTGCACTTGGAGAAAATCTCCCCAAGCTCATCAACAATCCGCACCTTCTCTTCTCGGGGCATGGTTAAAACCTCCCAGCTCTCAAATAAAAAGCCCTTGTGCCAACGCGCAAGGACTTAACAGAGGTCCGCTAACTCGGACTGCTTTCTCCTCGGCAGGCACAGTGTTTTAAGCCTTCTCGGCACCCGCTGTCTCAGGATGAGATATTCAATTTTTCAGTTAATTTTACCAGCTTCGGCTGAAAAAGTAAAATCCTCTGTTAGCCGGCGCTCAAGGCCAGGGTGGGCTTGAGGTCAAGCTTTATCCCTGGGCCCATGGTCGTGGTCAGCACCGCCGTTTTTACATATTGCCCCTTGGCGCCAGCGGGCTTGGCCTTCACCACCGCCTCCACCATCGCCGCCAGATTCTCCATCAGCTTCTCCTTCTCAAAGCTGACCTTGCCCAAGGGCACATGGATGATGGCCGTGCGGTCCAGCCGGAATTCCACCCGCCCCTTGCGGGCATCCTCTATCACCCGGGGCAGGTCCTCCGCCGGGACCACGGTCCCTGACTTGGGGTTGGGCATCAGCCCCTTTCTCCCCAGGATTTTGCCCAGCCTGCCCACCTTGCCCATCATATCCGGGGTGGCGATGGCGACATCAAATTCCAGCCAGCCATCCTCAATTTTCTTGATGAGCTCATCCCCGCCGACAAAATCGGCTCCCGCCGATTCGGCGATCTTGGCCGCCTCCCCCTGGGCGAAGACCAGAACCCTCACCTTCTTCCCCAGACCATGGGGCAGCAGCGCCACGCCGCGCACCTGCTGCTGCGCGTTGCGCGGATCAAGGCCCATGCGCAGATGAAGCTCCACCGTCTCATCAAAATTGGCGTGCGCCGCCTGCTTGGCCAATTCAATCGCCTCCTCAGGGGAGTAAGTCTTCGTCCTATCTACCACCTGAGCCGCGGCCTGATATTTCTTACCACGTTTTGCCATTGCTACTCCACCTTGATTCCCATGCTGCGGGCGGTGCCCTCAATTATCTTCTCTGCCTGCTCAATGCTGCTCGCGCTCAAATCCTTGGCCTTGATCTGGGCTATCTCGCGCAGCTTCTCGCGGGAGAGGGTGCCGACCATCTCATGGCCAGCGCTGCCGCTCCCCTTCTCCACACCCACCGCCTTCTTCAAGAGGTCACTCGCCGGTGGGGTTTTGGTGATAAAGGTAAAGGAGCGGTCCTCATAAACGGTTATCTCCACCGGGATGATGGAACCGGCCTGGGAGGCGGTGCGGTCATTATACTCCTTGCAAAAGGCCATGATATTGATCCCGTGCTGCCCCAGAGCCGGACCGACCGGTGGCGCTGGGTTTGCCTGCCCCGCCGGAATCTGCAGTTTGATTATGGCTCTAACTTTCTTTGCCATCCTATCCTCTTTAAAGTTTAAAGTTTCTCCACCTGTAAGAAGTCAAGCTCCACCGGTGTCTCCTGACCGAAAAGGGAGAGGAGCACCTTGACCTTGCCCTTACTCGGGTTTATCTCGTCCACCACGCCCACAAAGTCAATAAAGGGGCCATCGGTTACCCGGACGCTCTGCCCCTTGCGAAAGCCGACCTTGACCTTGGGCGCCTCAGCCTCCATCTGGCGCAGGATCTGGTTAACCTCCTCCTCGCTGAGTGGGGTTGGCTTGCCCCCGCTGCCGACAAAGCCGGTAACGCCGGGGGTATTGCGCACCACGCTCCAGCTCTGGTCGGTCAGCTTCATCTGGATCAAGACATAACCAGGCAGGATTTTCTTGGTTACGGTGCGCCGCTGCCCGTTCTTAACCTCAATCTCATCCTCGGTGGGTATCACCACCTTGAGTATCTCGTCCCCAGAGTCCATGAACTTGATGCGCTGCTCCAGGTTTTTCTTCACCCGCTCCTCATACCCCGAGTAGGTATGAATGACAAACCAGTGCACTCCGTTCTCCACCACGAATACCCTCGCTAACCTAGAGTTCTGACGGAAGCAAACGACGCCGCTTCACTGCGATATGGAAAGGAGATAATAGCTATCCACCCACAAAAATCTTCTCGACGAGAGCGGTAAAACCATAGTCAACCGCCCCCAGAAATATCCCAGCAGCGATGGAAACGACCAGCACCAGCACCGAGAGATAGACCACCTCCCGCCGGGAGAGCCAGACCACCTTCCTCAGCTCGGCAATGGTCTCGCCGACAAATCTAAACCTGGCACGCTTGCTACCCGTATGCTGCGTCACGACCGCAGTCTCCGCCCCCGAGATGACACTACTTCACTTCCCGATGGAGCCGGGTGGTGCGACACCGGGGGCAATATTTATTCAGCTCCAGCCGCTGCGGGTCATTTTTACGGTTCTTGGTGGTGGTATACGTTCTCTCCCGGCACTCGGTGCAGGCAAGATAAATGATACCCCTTACTTCACCCTTTTTCGCCATAAATCTACTCTAGGATGCGGGTAAATCTACCGGCACCTACCGTCCTACCTCCCTCACGAATGGCGAAACGCAGCCCCTCCTCCAGCGCCACCGGGTAGATAAGCTTTATCCTCATGGTGATATTGTCACCGGGCATGACCATCTCCACCCCTTCCGGCAGCTCGATGGTGCCGGTGACATCGGTGGTCCTGATGTAGAACTGGGGCTTATAGCCATTGAAGAAAGGTGTATGCCGGCCCCCTTCCTCCTTGGTCAGAACGTATACCCTGGCTTCAGCATAGGTGTGTGGCTTGATTGACCCAGGCACCGCCAGCACCTGACCCCGCTCAATATCCTCCCGCTCCACACCACGGAGGAGGATGCCCACGGCATCGCCGGGCTCAGCGAAATCCAGCATCTTGTGGAACATCTCCAGACTGGTCGCCACCACCTTGCGGGGTTCGTGGTGCAGGCCCACTATCTCAACCTCATCCCCGGGCTTGATCACCCCTCGCTCCACTCTGCCGGTGGCCACCGTGCCCCGCCCTTTGATGCTGAAGACGTCCTCCACCGGCATCAAGAAGGGCATATCCTTGGGCCGTACCGGCACCGGGATATACTCATCAACCGCATCCATCAGCTTGAGGACGGCGCCACACCACTGGCACTCCCGCTTGCCGCAGCCACACTCCAGAGCTTTGAGGGCGCTCACCCGCACTATGGGAATCTCGTCCCCGGGGAATTCGTACTTGCTGAGCAGCTCCCTTACCTCCACCTCCACTAGCTCCAGAAGCTCCTCGTCCTCCATGGCATCCACCTTGTTCAGGGCCACCACTATCCGGGGAACCTCCACCTGGCGTGCCAGCAGGACGTGCTCCCGGGTCTGGGGCATGGGGCCATCAGGGGCGCTCACCACCAGTATGGCACCATCCATCTGGGCGGCGCCGGTGATCATGTTCTTGATGTAGTCAGCATGCCCGGGGCAGTCAATATGAGCATAATGGCGCTTTTCCGTCTCATACTCGATATGCGCGATGGCAATGGTCAGCCCGCGGGCCTTCTCCTCCGGCGCATTGTCAATGCTCTCAAAGGGGCGGAAGTTGGTGCTACCCACCGCCTTGGACAGTACCAGCGTTATCGCTGAAGTCAGTGTTGTCTTGCCATGGTCAACATGACCGATGGTACCTACATTGACGTGGGGTTTGGTCCGTTCAAATTTCTGTTTTGCCATTTCAACCTCCGTTTATTCCGAGCCCACAACCAGATTCGAACTGGTGACCCCGTTCTTACCAAGAACGTGCTCTACCAACTGAGCTATGTGGGCACAGTTCCAAAGCTAATTTTAGGGAACAGAAAAATAAAAGTCAAGCTGAACACTAATCATTATAAAGAACGGGCTCTTGGAAAGTCAAATGGAAAGGGAGGTTATGGGCTATGGGTAAATTAGCTGAGATGGTCTACTTTGATCTGGTGGCTAGAGGAAGGAAAGTTTCCACTGCTCAGATGTGGAAGCGTTGTATAGAACGGTTTGAAAGGGTAGCCGGTATTAAGGACAAGTATGATAGAGCTGATGTGTTGGCCTATGTGGCTGATCTAAGGGAGTCTGGGCTATGCCAGAACTCAATAAATATTATGCTGAGGCCGGTGAAGTTGTTGGCACAGATACAGGAATGGGATTTCCCTCGGATAGCTATGCCGAAGGTAAGAGTTAGTGATGTGAAAAAACCAACCTTAAGTTATGATGAGGTTGTTGAGATGATTAAGAAGGGTAAGAAGGTGCTAAGTAGGAAACAGCTGGCGTATTTAGCTTTGTCAACGGTATATGGGTTAAGGCGTGAAGAGATGGTGAATTTAGATGGCCGGGAAGTTCGTCGCGGTGAAAGGCTAACAGTAAAGACGTTGAAGGGTGGTCCCGAGACGACTCATAGGATACCTGGGGAGATCAAAAGGTATCTGAAAGGGTTTGAGCCAGCTGTTGATATTAGGGAAATGTCTAACGAATTTAGACGGATATGTAAAGCCGTAGGTGTGAAGAGAAAGGATGGCTATGGGTGGCACTCGGTAAGGCGTTGTCTAGCCACTGAGCTGGAAGTAAGAGCTGGGTCGAATGTAAGCGTATCCAGGTTTATGAGATGGTCGGATTCCTCAATGAAGGGTGAGTTAGCTATGCTGGCTACATATGCTAAGAAAGACCAGGGAAAAATTGACGAGGAAATGTTTAAGGTTCATCCTTTCCTAGAGTTTTGGAGCGATGGAAGAAAGAGAAGCGATGAGTTAACCAGGTTTGAGCGACTTTCAGAGTTGTTTAGCCAGGATGAGCTAGATGAGTTGATTAGGAAGAGAGAAGAGGTGGTTAGCCTGCTCTTAAGGAGTAACTTAAAGAGCCTAAAGTAATTCTATGAACGGTAGCAAGAGGACACGTAGTGAAGTCAAGGGCGACCCTGACCGTGTCAGGGGTTCTTATCACCAAGCCCTTGACGAGCATGGATAGGTAGGAGAATGAAAACAGGGGGAGCTGTATAGCTCCCCCTTATTAGAATATTAGGTTGATGATATGGCAGCAAGTAGGAGCGCAACGTGAAAGGTCGCCAGGGGGCGGGCGGCGACCTTTAAAGCGCCGCCCCGCACCCGGTTAATGTCTGAGATAGGTTAATGCTGTAAGGGCGGTAGATTATAATTGTGGTGCGTTAGATGGTTGTTCGGTAAAAAGGCTATGGTGCTGTTTCAGCGGCAGAATATGGAGTAGTACTTCACTTGATTATGCCACTTAATGATTTCCTAGAAGATATATCCTATAACATCTTCTATAACATGTAAGAGATAACATATATCTTATAGTGTAATTGTCGAAATGAGGATGAGCCGAAGGAAAAGCAGTGTTGTGCTGAAGCTTGACAAAGGTTTTGTTATGGATTAGGCTATAGGCATTTAACTAGAGTCTATAGAACGGCAGGCAAATGGATAGAAGTAAAAAGACAGTAGCGGTAAGCGTGAAGAGGCGTATTCGTGAGGACAGGTGTTGTGGTGAAGCAAGAGTATGTTACTGCCAGTACCGGAGTGAAAAGCCTCAGTGGAGAGCGGTCGGTATATATTGTCCGGTACATGGTTTTTCAGGACGAAGACAATGATCGATGGGGAAGACTATGAAAGGAGGTGCGCAAATGGTTGCAGAGATTTTGAAGGAGAAAACAGAAAATCAGTATAGAGAGAAGGTTAAGAAGGTATTTGAGAAATATCAAAAAGTGGGTGACGAGATAGTTTGGTATGGGCCTGAGGAAGTCCCGCAGCCTACAAATGGTGACTGGTGGGGTTCTTGGCGTTATGACGCCAAAAGCCTTGTTATTGCATATTATGACGAAAAAGGGAAATTGATGTATGAAGTTGATTTGAAGAGATGTAATAGCAGCGCACAGGTATTGGATTGGATATGTCAATTGGACAAGAAAAATTGGTGCGGAGCTGAATGCGTAGGACAATTAGTCCAAGCTATAGATGATTTGATAGATCCGCAGGCGAACATTTGTGGACTTGGTAAAGACACAGCTTTTGATGCTACTAAGTACCTGCGCGAAAAACAAAAAGAAAGCGAGCGGAAAAAGAGATAGGACAGTTAAAGATTCATTATGGTGCCTTGGGGACTACTGTAAGAACCGTATTGTTACCAAGAACGTGCTCTACCAACTGAGCTATGTGGGCACAGCTTCAGAGCTAATTTTAAGGTAAATCCACGGAAAAGTCAAACGCCTGCGCCCGCCCTTTTTCGCCCAGAAAAGAGCCCCATGGTGGAGGGGGCAGGATTCGAACCTGCGTAGCCCTTAGGGCGGCAGTTTTACAGACTGCTCCGATTAACCACTCCGGCACCCCTCCCAACGAGCCAGCAACCCAGCCCGAGAGGGGACTCGAACCCACTAACCTACCGATTACAAGTCGGTTGCGCTACCATTGCGCTACTCGGGCACCACCTCAGCCAGCCTAGCTATTATAAAAAACGGGCGAGACAAAAGTCAAGCAGATTATCTAAAGCCTAAAAACGAAATACCGCTCCCGCCGGCGGAAGATATAGCCGGCGATGAGCCCGAAAACCAGGCCCCCGAGGTGCGCCTGCCAGGCGACGAGGGGCAAAAAAGAGAGAAGCAGGAAACCACCAATCACCGCCACCCAGAGGGGGATGGGGATAGGTATAGGGAAGACGACCACCGGCAGCCTGGGCCGCATCACCACCAGCGCCCCCGCCAGGGCGAAGACGGCCCCGGAGGCGCCCACCGCCACCGAAAAAGGAAAAGCTAAAAGCACAAACAGTATGCCGCCCAAGATACCACCACCAAAATAAACGAGCAAAAACTTGCCATTTCCCACCAGTCTAGCTAGGTAGCTGCCGAAGAAATAAAGGGTGAGCATGTTGGCAAAGATGTGCCAGAGGCCAGCGTGGACGAACATGCTGGTCAAAATTGTCCAGGGCCGAGATAGAAAACCCACTGGCTGCAACCCGAGGAGGTAGACAAGCTCCCCAAAGACCATGGTGGCGATGAACACGAGAAAGTTGATTATGACCAGAACCAGTATCGGGCTTAAGCCAAAGCCCGGGTAGCGCCGGTATCTTACCACGTAATATCCCGCTCTCATTTTTTAAGTTCAGGCCCTCTTAAACAAAGTCGCTCCATTCATATTACATGATTCGGGATGACTAAACAATGAAACGCCCAAAATGCTAGAATAGCTGGAGAGCATTTGGCCCGGAGATAGCCCCTCAAGCTTCTAGAGATATGAACGACCATATCATCAAAGTGGAGAACCTGGTCAAGAGGTTCGGCAAGCTGGTGGCGGTGGATAACATCAGCTTCAGCGTGGCTGCCGGGGAGATCTTTGGCCTCCTCGGGCCGAACGGGGCGGGAAAGACGACCACCATCAACATCCTGTGTACCCTGACCAGACCCACCTCAGGGCAAGCTACCATCGCTGGCCTGGACGTGGTGCGCCAGCAGAGCCAGGTGCGCCGGCTGATTGGCCTGGTCTTTCAGGACCCAAGTTTAGATGAGCGGCTGAGCGGGCTGCAGAACCTGCGCTTTCACGGTCTCGTCTACGGCGTGCCCGCCGCAGTTCGCGAGCCAAGGATGGAGCAATTGCTCCGCATGGTGGAACTCTGGGACAAGCGCCACCATAAGGTGCAGACCTACTCCGGAGGCATGAAACGCCGTCTGGAGCTAGCCAGGGGCCTATTGCACCACCCCAAGGTGCTGTTCCTGGATGAGCCCACGCTGGGGCTTGACCCGCAGACCCGCAACCGCATATGGGAGTACATCCTTGAGCTGCGGGAGCGTGAAGGCACCACCATCTTCCTGACCACCCACTACATGGATGAGGCGGAGAAAGCTGACCGCATCGCCATCATTGATTACGGCAAGCTCATCGCCATGGATACTCCGGAGAAGCTCAAGAAAATGGTGGGTAGGGACATCATCTCGGTGAAGACGGATGATAATGATAAGGCCAGCACCGAGATCAAGCTCCGCTACCAGATTGAGGCTAGATATGATGGTGACGGGCTCTCTTTTGAGGTGGCCAACGGGGAGGAATTTCTCCCCACCTTCCTCAAGGAATTCGGCACCAGGATACTGAGGGTCAGCCTGCGCCGCCCAAGCCTGGATGACGTTTTCCTCAAGCTCACCGGGCGGGAAATACGGGAGGAAGAGGTCAGCGACACCTTCCGAGCCATGATCCGCCAGCACGGCCGCCGTATGCGGCGTTAGGAGGGAGAAATGAATCATCTGCGTGGCGTGTACACCATCTGGTACCGTGATATCCTGCGCTTCTGGCATGATAGGATGCGTCTCGTCGGCTCGATAACTTTCCCTCTCCTGTTTTTGTTCGTGTTCGGGAGCGGCCTCAGCGCCAGAATGGGCGTCCTTGGCCCAGGCGTTGATTTCACCCAGTTCATCTTCCCAGGCATCATCGGCATGACCGTGCTGATGAGCTCATTTATGGCTGGGGTGTCCGTGGTCTGGGATAGGGAGTTTGGCTTCCTTAAAGAGGTGCTAGTGGCCCCGATCAGCCGCGCCGCCGTCGCCGCGGGGAAGACGCTGGGCTCGGCGACGATAGCCCTGCTCCAGGGCATGGTTATCCTGTTATTTGCCCCCCTGATTGGCGTCTCCCTCTCGGTGGGGACGGTGCTGACGCTATTGCCGCTGATGTTCCTGCTCGCCGTCTCCCTGGGCTCCCTGGGCGTCCTCATGGCCACGCGCATCAGGTCCATGGAGGCCTTTCAGGCGGCCATGCAGATGCTGATGTTCCCCATGGTGTTCTTATCCGGCGCCTTCTTCCCGGTGCAAGGGTTACCCACCTGGATGAACGTCTTGGTCAAGGTCAACCCGGCCACCTATGGTATTACCCCCATCCGCCAGGTGGTGCTGGGAGCCGACCCGAGCTCCCCCTACGCCATCAGCCTGTTTGGCCAAACCCTCACCATCTGGAATGAGGTGGCCATGCTGGCCATATTCGGCATAACCATGATTCTGCTGGCCATCTGGTCCTTCGGCAATCAGGAATAGCCAGCCTTGACTTCCCCGCGGGCAAAGGTGGATAATTATTTAGGTAATCGCTCCCCGATAGCTCAATGGTAGAGCGGGCGGCTGTTAACCGCTAGGTTGTAGGTTCGAGTCCTACTCGGGGAGCCATATATTTCGGACATACTAGCGTCTAAACAGCGCATTTTGTAGCCAACATCTTCTTTCGTAACCAAGCTATTGACACGGCCATCCCCAGCGCTCATCAGCTCACGATTACCTGGCATCCCGCCCTTTGTTTCCTATATTCTCTTTAATGCTGCGGAGCAATTTCTCGGTGCTGTAAGGCTTTTGCAGGAAAGGGTATCCTTTCTCTTCCACCGCTGACATCCGCAGTTTCTCATCGGTATAGCCACTGCTCAGAATGACGCGAAGCTCAGGTTGGAGAGCCAGGAGCTGGTCGGCTAACTCAACACCGGACTTATCGGGCAGAACCACATCACAGATGACCAGCTGGAAATCACCATCCTCCCTCTGAAAAATGGCCAATGCCTCCTCTGCTGACCCAGCGGATAATACCGTATATCCAGTTTCACTGAGCAAGCGCTGGGTAGCGGTGCGGATTAACTCATCATCTTCCACCAGCAGAAGCCGCTCGCCGTTACCGCGCAGCTCCGGTGAGGAAGCGGTCTCTTTGCTCAGCTCGCTTTTGCCTTCAGCACTATCGGAAAGGGTGGGGAGGTAAATCCTGAATGTTGCCCCCTGCCCCGGCTCACTGTAGACGTTAATCCACCCGCCAATCTGCTTGACAATCCCGTAGACGGTAGATAGTCCGAGACCTGTCCCCTCACCCTTAGCCTTGGTGGTAAAAAATGGCTCGAAGATATGCTCCCTGGTTTCCTTGTCCATACCAATCCCGGTGTCGGTAATGGAAACACAGACAAATTCACCGGGCTTCGCTTCAGCAATGCCGGCACTGCCTTTCTCATCTAGGATGGTGTTTTCAGTTCTGATCGTGATTTTACCTCCGTTGGGCATGGCATCACGGGCATTCACCACCAGGTTCATGATAACCTGCTCAATGCTCCCCCTATCGGCCTTGATCGACTTAAGCTTCGGCTCAAGAATAGTTTCCAGCTGGACGTCCTCGCCAATAAGGCGAAGCAACATCTTATCCATATCGCTGATGACGGAATTGACATTCAGCACCTTGGGTTCCAACACCTGCCGGCGGCTAAAAGTGAGCAGTTGCCGTGTCAGTGAGGCGGCTCGCTCGGTAGCTTTTATTATTTCTTCAATGTCCTGACGTTTGGAGTCATCCCTATTAAGGGCCTCAAGCAACATATCGCTGCCAACCCTAATTACCGTGAGCAAATTGTTGAAGTCATGTGCCACTCCGCCTGCCAACCGGCCTAGCGCCTCCATCTTCTGTGACTCGCGGAGTTGCAATTCCATCTTCTCTTTTTCCGCCTCGGCCTGTTGGCGCTCCTTTCGCTGTCTTACAATGGTCCGCCACCCCCTCCAGACAATAGCCACCAAGGCGCCATATAGCAAGGAGAACCCCACCACCGTGGATAGCAAAACCTGACGCTGTAAGTTGGCTATCAGCCGTGCCGTGGGCTGGTAATACTGGTAAATCTCAAAGGCACCCTGCGGCTCCGTGGTGCCGGGAAAAATGATAGGGGTGTATACCTCTATCAAGGTGCCCAAAAATCTTTCTTGTTCGTTTTCCGCGCCCTCAGGTACCTTGACTTCGGCGGCGACTTCACCGCGCAGCGCCACTAGTAGGTTTTCATTGTCTGGGAATCTTTTCCCCACTAACTCCGGGTCATCGGAATAGATGACCGTGCCATCTTTCGCCCAGAGTTTCACCCGGGCGGTTCGCCCGGAGACTATGGACTCTTGCACGAACTCGTGGAACCTGTTATACCGCTCTCCTGTCATCGGAATTTCAAGGTCAGCGGGCTTGATCGCCTTGAGAAGACGTCCTGAAGAAGTGGCAATGGCTTCCTCAACAGCATCTTCAAGAGCATGCGCCTTGATTATATTGGAGAGCAAAACAACGAAAACCGCGGCGATGATCACCATGGCTACCAAGCTGACCACTGAGAACTGAAGGAGCAGGTTTTCTTTCAGTAGCCTCATTTCTTGGTTATTCCTTTTTCTTCTTTCCCTCAATTATAAGGCAGAATATAGGCTAGTGACAATTGTCACTAGTTAAGCAGACCACATACTCTTTTGGCTCTATTCAGCTCAAATCGCGGGTGCCAAAGCGCTGCCATGGCCGATGGAATGGCCCTGGCAGGAAACCCCCTCGCCCACCGGCAGTAGCATTGGCTTGACAACGGTGCTATAATAGTCAATAATCTCTTTGACTTTCGTGCCATCTTCCTAGGGGAGATTCCCGTATTCAGTACAGGCGTGTTCAAGCAGGAGGGGAAAGGAAGAAGCAAGATAACGAACGGGGCAGGGCATCTCCCGCAGCACTGTGGAAAAAGGCGGGCCCCAATTAAAAAGAGACCCGGCGCCAATATCCGGTAAAGGGCAATAAGGGGGTGATGGCTTTCAACAGAAAAGGGTTTTAACCCGGCCCGGTTCTACTATACCGAAGGAGGTAAATCGGTGAGAAATAAAATATTGTTGGTTTCGCTGGCATTGCTGCTGATCTTGAGCCTGGTGGCAGCTAGCTGCGCCAAACCCGCCCCGGCACCGGCTCCAGGTGCAGCGCCAACAGCGGCACCCGCCGGAACCAAATACCAGTACAAATGGCGAATAAGCACCAACTATCCAGGGGACACTGAAGGTGCCCAAGCCATGATTCGCTTCACTGACCTAGTCAGGGAGAGGACTGAAGGCCGCGTTGACATCACCCCTTACACTGATGCGGTGCTGGGAGGCTGGGACCTGATCAATGAGATGATCATCCGGGGTGATATCGAGATGATGTTTGAAGCTCTGGATGACAGCTTTGACCCCAGAATCGCCGTAGGCTACTATATCCCGTTCGTCTATCATGACTACGATGCCGCGGCTGAGTTCTGGAAACCAGGCGGCCTGGTCTATAACATCCTGAACGACGTGGTCAATGGTCTGAACTACCGGGTGCTCGGTGCCTGGACCGCCGGAATCTCGGGGTTGAGCCTGAGGGAAGTTCCCCCCAGCCCCTTTGATCCAGACGTGCCCAAGAATATCAAGATCAGAACCATGGCCCTCACCGCCTGCCGGCTCACCTTTGAGCGCCTAGGGTATCTGGTCACTGCCATGCCCTTCGGCGAGGTTTACACCGCCATGCAGACCGGCATCATCGATGGGCAGCAGGGCGGCGGCACCATGCAGGCCTACATCTTCAGGGACTTAAACAGCGTCTGGATTCACTACAAAGACTACATTGAGCCCATCTGGTTCTCAGTGAACAATGACGCCTGGGCCTCGCTCACTGAGGAAGACCAGCAGATTATCACCGACGTCGCCCAGCAGATACAGAACGAGCAGTTCGAGTACGCCAGGAGCATGGACGAGAAGTACATGAAGATGCTGGAAGACTATGGCTGGACGATAATAGTGCCCACCGACGAGGAGTGGCAGCACATGGCTGACGTCATCCGCAAGGATGTCTGGCCAGAGCTCGCCCCTCAGATCGGTAAAGCCATTATCTACCAGCTCTACGACGCTCTTGGCCTGGAGCGCCCTGCCTGAAGATAGTTGGGGCCTAAAAAGACGTTCATTGAAGACCATCCTATGAGGGGGCCCAACCAAGCCCCCTCATAGGATGAATGAGAGGATTGCTAGACATAGAGAAGGTATGCATGTGAGGGATCGCCTTTCTCGCGTTTTATCGGCTTTGACCTTCCGCTGGACGCCTAAGCTGATGTGGTTTGTCCTGCTGGGAGCTTGTGTTCCCCTGGTTCTGCTCATTTTCGCCCAAGTCTGGCTGCGTTACATCCTTCACCTTCCCCTGCTCTGGGTGGAGGAGGTGGCCATTGTCCCTGCCTTCTGGATGTACATGATGGGAGCGGCTTACGCCGCCTATGAGCGGTCCCACATCAAAGTGGACATCATGGACATCCTCCTTAAATCCCCGCAGAGACGGCTGCTCATTAGATTTATCGCCTCCCTCATTACCCTCGGGCTGGCCATGCTCTTCCTCTGGTGGGGTTATCAGTTCTTTACCTGGGACCTTAAAATGAACCCGCAGACGATGACCTTAAGATTCCCCATGATCTACGGGCGCAGCTCCTTCTTCTTCGGCGCCGGGATACTGGGGGGTTTTTACTTTTGGGTTGAGACCATTGACCTCGCGCGGCAGCTATTCTGGGGTAAGGCTCCGCTCTTTGAGAGAAAGGAGGCATAGCGCCAATTGGAAACCGCTCTGTTCGGCATACCAAACCTAGGCATATTCATCGACTTGGCCATACTGGTTGGCCTGCTTCTCTTAGGTGTGCCCGCTCCCTTTGCCTTCATGGCGGCGCTAGTGTTCCTGGTTTATACCTATGGTTTTGAGGTCGGGGCCCAGCTGCCCACTGCCTTCCACAAGATGAAGTCTCTCACCCTGCTGGCAGTGCCCTTCTTCATCATGCTGGGCGGCTTTATGAGCCTGGGGGGCATCTCCGACCGCTTTGTTGACATCGCTGACGCCATCGTGGGCAGGATCAAGGGGGGCCTAGGTGCGGTTACCATAGTGGCCTGTGCCATGGTTGGGGCCATCGCTGGGACCTGCTCGGCGGCGGTGGCAGCCGTCGGCGGCATCGTGGTGCCGCAGATGGAAAAACAGGGCTACTCCAGAGGCTATGCCACCGGAATGCTGGCGGTCTCCTCCGTGCTCGGGCAGCTCATCCCACCCAGCGTGCCCATGATACTCTACGGCTTCGTCACCATGACGCCGATTACCGCCTGCTTCTTGGCCGGGGTGGGGCCGGGCATCCTCACCATAGTCATCTACGGCGTGGTCAATTACTTCATGGTGCGCAATAATCCCAACATCAAGGTGCTGCCTCCAGTCCCGGTTAAGCAGCAGGTTCGGCAGCTCGGCACCGCGCTACGCCGCGGTTTCTTTGCCCTGCTCATGCCTGTTCTCCTCCTGGGAGGCATTTACGGCGGTATTTTCACCCCCACCGAGGCGGCCGCTGTGGCTCTGGTGTACGCCATATTCGTCGGGCTGTTTATCTACCGCAACCTGACGCTTAAAGACATCGGCAATGTTTTCGTAAGCCAGGCGGTTACCACCGGCGTGGTGGTGCTTATGGTCATCTTTGTTCTTGTCTTGAGCCGGGTGATGACCATGCAGAATATCCCCCAGAGCCTGATCGCCATGATAAGCGGGGTTACCGAGAACTATTACCTGACGCTGCTTCTGGTAAACCTGTTTCTCATCCTCCTCGGCATGATCGTTGACGATTTCACCGGCACCCTGCTGGCCGCACCTCTGCTCTTTCCTCTAATGCAGCATATCGGAGTACACCCGGTTCACTTCGCCGCCATCATGGGCACCAATCTAGGGCTGGGGAATGTCACCCCGCCCACGGCGCCCATCCTTTACCTCTCTGCGCGCATCGGCAACGTCAGCGTGGATAAAATGATAAAGCCGGCGCTGGTTTTCATGATCTTCGGCGCTTTGCCCGTGGTGTTTATCACCACTTACTGGCCTGACCTCTCGCTGTTCCTGCCCCGCCTGCTCATGCCCAAAATTATGGCTGGAATCGGAGGCTAGCCCCGGTTTGGTGAGAGTTGGGGAAACTTACCCATACCTGATATAATAGAAAGACGCTGCCAGCGGCTTGAGCTTGCATCCCAGAGATGGGAATCTGGCAGCCAAGGGAGGTAATTCACAATGGCAACGACGACAAGCAGCCTAGATAGATTTATCGCCACCCATCAAAAGTCCAAGGAGCTATGGGAAAGGTCGCTCAAGGTCAGCCGGGGCATCCACCATGATTCTCGTTTTTCCCTCCCCTTCGCCATTTACACCGCCCGGGCCCAGGGGTCACGTAAATGGGACGTAGATGGCAACGAGTACATTGACTACACCATGGGGCATGGCAGCCTGATACTGGGGCACGCCCACCCCATTCTGGTGGAGGCGGTCTCGCAGCAGGTGGCCAAGGGCACCCACTACGGAACGGAAAACGAGCTGGCCATTGAGTGGGCGGAGCTTATCTGCCAGCTCATCCCAGCGGCGCAGAGGGTGGAATTCGTGCTCACCGGCACCGAGGCCAACATCATGATCGCTCAACTGGCACGGGCCTACACCGGGAGAAACAAAATCCTCAAGTTCGCCCGCCAGTTCTTTGGCTGGTCTGACCATCTCTACGTGGGGTATGCTGCCCCTTATGACAAGCCACTAGCCGGCCACCTCTCCCCTATGACCGAGGATGCTGTCTCCGGCGCCACGGTGGTTATTCCCTGCAATGATGAGGCAGCCATGGAGAAGGCGCTGGCCAAGAGAGACATCGCCGCCTTCTTCCTTGAGGGGGGTGGGGCCAGCGGCGGCACCATCGGCATGCCGCCTGAGCTAGTGAAGAAAGCGCGGGAGCTCACCCAGGAGTATGGCACCCTGCTCGTTATCGATGAGGTTATCAGCGGCTTTCGCTGGTCGCCCGGTGGCTATCAGGCCACGGTGGGAGTTACCCCAGACCTCACCCCCCTGGGCAAGATCGTCAGCGGGGGGCTGGGTGGTGGCGCCGCGGTGTGCGGCCGCGCCGAGGTCATGGAGCTACTCAAGATAAAGCCGGGAGATGCCGAGTGGAACCGCTACCGCCGCGTCTACCACAATGGCACCTGGA
>Ga0209426_1000504_pt1 | contig 38422 bp, 43 predicted proteins | sample Deesub1362B_J571_FD_187697 | JGI IMG/M metagenome (GOLD analysis project Ga0209426, IMG submission 187697) | Deep oceanic, basalt-hosted subsurface ecosystem from Juan de Fuca Ridge flank, Pacific Ocean, CORK Borehole 1362B_J2.571 (SPAdes)... ...
CTATCTCTCTGTTGCTCTTTCCTCTCTGCTTGTGCCTTACAATGTACCTTATCTTCCTCTCTGTTAATCTGCCGTAACCCATCAGTTGTTTGAGGGTATTTAAAGTCAAATTTTTTGGGACTATACAAAATTTTCTTATTCTTTTTTCAAACTTAAATGCTGTGTCGAGTTGAGGAGGGCGAGTGGTGTGAACAGTATGGAAATCACTGCAAGGTATATCATCATCTTTTCAAATTCTAAAAACGTTGCCATGTAACCTGCAATCGCCGATCCAGCAAATATTCCTGCATTTAAAGCAGTGTTGGCCAGCCCAATCGCAAATCCTCTATTCTCGCAGTCAGATGCTGCAGCAAAAACTGCTGTATTCACAATCCCCATCCCAGCCCCACAGATTGAAGATGCGATGAATAGCTGGATGGGATTGGTTGTAGCCGCCATGACCAATCCTAACGAACCGAAGACCATTCCTACAATTACTCCAGCTTTTCTTCCAAATCTGTCCGACAAAACTCCAGCAGGAACGCGTGAGAGGGCTGAGAAGAGGAATAGGGAAGACACTATAACTCCAGTCTGAGATTCGGTTATTTTAATCTCGGAGGCGTAAAAGGGCAGGGCGAAGAGTGCTAAGGCTGCTGTAACTGCCGTTCCAACGAACATCAGGCTGTAGAATGGCAACATGCTTGTCGGAAATTTGAAATTGTATTCTAAATGTCCTCTGGTATTCTTTTCAACATGAGAGAGAGCAAAGAGGAGGGAGGTAATAGAGAAGGCAAGAGATAGAAGAAAAACACCTTTTGCACCGTAAATTTCGGCAGTATATCCTCCAGCTACTGGTCCGGCAAAGAATCCGAGCATTAAAGTCGTTTGCAGCCATCCGATGGTTTCCCCCCTTCTGTCTTCAGATGATCTATCAGCTACGAGAGCATTTACCGCGGGTATATACATGGCAGCGCCGAAACCATGGATCAATCTTGCAAGAATCAACAGCAAGGCATTGAAAGACAGCAGATAGAGCAGAGATGCAAAAGCACCCGTTAGAATTCCGGCGAGGATGAACGATCTCCTACCATAAACTTCGCTGAGGATGCCAAAGGGAGTCATTGCAACAGCCGGAGAAAGGGCAAAGATACCTGCAGCGACAGCAGACATAAGCTGGGTTGCACCAAGTGATAATGCGTAGGATGGAATTATTGGGATAACACAGCTTAAGGCAGCGTATGCAAAAAATCCTGAGACGAATATGCCCCGCATTGTCTTGAATTTTCACGCAAATATTTAATCCCTTCCGGTGATGATAGAAAATTATAAATATTTCACTTAGTAGATAATTATGATGACCGATTCTAACCCCGTTCTGGCTGTTGACGTTGGCACCACCTCAATAAAGGCTGCTATCATGGATATATCTACCTTTGAGGCTGTAAAAACGGAATCGACGAAGGCAGTTGTAGAATATCCGAAGAAGCACTGGGCTGAGAAAGACCCCGAAAAACTCTGGAACAGCATAGTTGAAGTCTGCAGAAAGATCACAGAAGGTGTAAGTTTGGACGCCATTATCTTTGAGGGGCACATGGCAGGTGTTGTGCCAGTAGATGAAGAGGGAAATGCTCTCAGAAATATGATTATATGGCTTGATGAGAGGGCTGCCGGACTTCCTGAAGACGTCTGGAAGGGATTGGTAAAAATTCAGGGCTATTCTCTAACGAAACTAATCAAGTTTCTGAGGTTGACTGGGGGGGCGCCTTCGAGGACGGGTAAAGACCCGATCTCTAAAATAGTATGGATAAGGGAAAACGAGCCCGATGTTTTCAACAAGACCTTTAAAATTCTGGATGTGAGAGGGTATCTCGTTGCAAGGGCTACGGGAAACTTTGTTACAAGTCCGGACGAGGCTCATCTGACATGGCTCGCGGACACGAGGGATGGGAAGGCAAGATGGTCTGAAAGTCTACTGAAAGATTACAACCTCGAACTATCACTTTTCCCAGAAATAAGGAACTCAACAGATATTGCAGGGTATTTGCTGCCCGAAGTCAGGAAGGAGCTTGGAATTGAAGGAGAAGTGCCAGTTGTGGTTGGCACAGGAGATGTTTGCGCTGCAGCAGTTGGTTCAGGAGCTGTAAAAGACAATGAGTGTCATGTTTACGTTGGCACGAGTGATTGGGTTGCTGCCCACATTCCCAAGAGAAAGACGGACATTTTCCACTTCATAGGTAGTCTCCTGAGCGCAATTCCCGAAAAGTACCTGCTGATAGCGGAGCAGGAAGTTGCGGCGGGTGCCTTAGAATGGGCTATGAAGCTCGTTGGCATTGAAGGGGAGTATGAACTTGTGAAGGAGATGGTTGAGAGGGCAAAACCCGGAAAGCTGATTTTCATGCCGTGGTTTTACGGTGAAAGAGCACCGATTGACGATCCCTACGTTAGAGGTGGGCTTGTGAATGTCAGTCTTGACACTGGCAGAGAAGAGGTGCTGAGAGCAATGATGGAGGGTGTTGCGATGAACATCAAGTGGGTCTACGGCTACGTTGAAAAGATGACCGCTCCGCAAAAGGAAGTGAATATTGTCGGTGGAGGAGCATTGTTTGACATCTGGTGTCAGATAATAGCAAATGCGATAAAGAGACCCGTTAAAAGACTTAAAAATCCTGAACAAACAGGATTGAGAGGTTTGGCGACGATGGCTGCAGTGGGATTGGGAAAGGAAACCTTTGAGAGTGCTGCGGCAAAGTTCAGGGTTGACAGAGTTTTCAAGCCCAATGAGGAGGAGGCAAGAGTTTACGACACACAGTTCGAATACTACAAGGAGCTTTACGGGAAGCTGAAAAAAATATACAGGAAACTGAACTCAGAAGATTAACTCGTTAATCACCGATCTGAAAACACTCTCCACAACATCTGGTGGCATTGAGTGAATAAGTTCTGCAATCATTTCCATATCCTCAGGAAGCCCGTTTTTGCCGATTTTGAACTTCGAGAAATCAAAGGATGAGATATCAGGATAGTCACTACCGGCTCTGCTCACCGCATCCCTCATATCCTCTATGAATTCGTCCACAACATCCGCATGCCCCGGATTGACTGAGAAGTGTATGCTTCGAGGAAAAGCGAGATGCTTTGATCCGGGTTGGGATTGCACGTACCACCCTTTCTCAGCCATTATCGAGCTTACTCTGAACAGGTTAATCTCGTCAGAGGTGAAAGCAAGCACGGGCCCTTCTGGCTTACCGATCAACTCAAGTCCAAGCTCAGTAAGTCCATCAATCAACCTTCGCTTGGCGTATAGCATCTTCTCAGCCATCTTTAAGTATCCTTCAAAACCAAGGTAGTTTATCACAGCCCATGCTGCTGCGAGAGTTCCGGCAGAGCGGGTTGACAGCACCGCCGTGTTTACAAGCGGGTAACCAGGCCATGCGGCCATTACAAATATCTGCCCCTCCCTCAGTTTTGCGTTTCTGTAAAGAATCACTGATGCTCCCCTCGGCGAAAAACCATACTTGTGGTAATCTGCCGAGATGGAACTCACACCCTCAACGCTGAAATCGAAGTCTGGAATTCTCTCTCCGAGTCTTCTGAAAAAGGGTAGGGAGAAACCACCAAGACATGCATCTACATGCAGCCATACTTTACTGTCGAGAGCGAGATCGGATAAAGCCCTGATGTCGTCAACTACTCCAAAGGGGTAATTTGGGGCTGAACCAGCAACAACAGCTGTGCTGTTACTCATCAACTCGCTCACGTGATCAACATTAACCCTCAGCTCATCGTTGAGCTTAGCCCTTAAAACCTTGAAGCCGAGGTATTCGGCGGACTTCCAGAAGGCTGGATGAGCTGTTGCCGGTAAGATGAGTTCAGGAATGACGTTTTTTCCTTTCTCCCTACGGAATTTCTCCCTCGCAGCCTTCAGGGCGAGCATGATACTCTCTGTTCCGCCATATGTGAAGTTACCAACAACCCCTTCATCTCCGTTGAGCAAACTTGCAGCCATCTCAACAACTTCCTTCTCCATCCTTAAAAGGCTCGGAAAAGTCGTGAAGTCCAGCATAGTCTTGTCCATGTACATCAGGTAAGCTTTTCTTGCAAGCTTGACAATCTCTTTCTGCCCTGCATAGTAGATATGTCCCCACATTTTCTTGCTGTGAGGGTCGTAATCCTCTATGGAAAGCTCTTCAAGCTCTTTGATAACGGAGTCGGTATCTTTGCCTTTTTCCGGAAAAGTTCTCATGACAAAATATGCGAAAAATGGTTAAAAAATTTTACTTGAATATCTCTCTTAGTGTTTGGGTGCCTCTATCCCTCGATGTATCTTGAAAATGAGCAAAATGATGCAGCATACCTAACATTTTTATTATGCTGTGGCTTTGTTTGAGATAATGTTGACTTCAATGGGTTTCGCGATAATCGCATTCATCCTTTATTGGGGAATTGTAGAGACTTTAAGACGAAAGGGAGTGCTGGAGAAGTACGAAATAACTGCTTATGGACCAATCTTACTCATCAGGACGAAAAAAGGATTGAATTTACTGGAGAGGATATCTAAGGCAAGAACTTTCTGGAAGATTTACGCGAATATCGGTTTACCTGCTGTTTTTGCTGGAATGGTCTTCATGTTCGCACTCATTCTCGTCGCTGATTACATCATGCTCACAAGTCCTCCCCAACCTTCTGAGCTCACAAGTCCAAGAGCAGCATTGCTGCTTCCGGGCGTGAATCCCTTCATTCCGGTTATATGGGGAACGATCGGATTGATTGTAACTCTTGTAGTCCACGAATTCAGCCATGCAATTCTTTGCAGGGTTGAAGGGGTTAGGGTGAAGGCACTTGGTGTTATTCTCGCCTTAGTCCCCATCGGGGGCTTTGCAGAGCCAGATGAAAAGGAACTCCTCGACAAGGAAAGAACATCGGCATCTTCAAGGGTCAGGATATTTTCTGCTGGAGTCATAAGCAATTTCATTGTGGCATTCATCGTATTTGTTCTCTTTTTCCAGCTCATCGGAGCTGTAAACCCATCCGTTGTTGCCTTCAACGACACAGGCAATTTTGAGGGAAAGGTAGTGGAGTTAAATGGGTATAAAGTTACAACGCCCGAAGAGGTTAGAAAAGCCTTAGGAAATGGGAGCAAGGTGACTTTCAAACTCGAAAAGGATGGAGAGTTTAAATTAGTTGAAGTGCCCAACGTAATGGGTGTAAAGATTACTGGCCTGTATAGGGAGAATAACAAGACATTTCCCGCAGAGCGTGCAGGTATTAAAGCAGGAATGCTCATTGTTAGGATAGACAACACTACGATAAGGGATTACAAGGATTTTCAGAGGAAAATGGGAGAAACAAAACCGGGAGAGAGAATTACGGTTTATGTGTATGATAGCGGCTCGATTAAGTCCTTTAATGTTACACTTGCCGGAAAGGACGGGAAAGGATTTCTGGGTGTTTATGTTCAGACCTTCGACAGTATTGACGGGATAAACCTTCTTTACTCCTCGGTGCTCCTTGAGGAAATACGATCAATTCCGAAGCACATAAAAAGCGTTCAGGGCTGGTTATACTTAATAGCTATGCCCTTTAGGTTTCAAGGATTCACAGGAGATTACAATATGTTATTTGATGCTCCTCCATGGTTCTTCTGGGTTCTCAACACCCTCTACTGGGTAGGATGGATCAACTTCTACGTGGGTCTCTTTAATTGCCTTCCTGCAATACCGCTTGACGGGGGAAGAGTTTTCCACGAAGTTTTCAGCAGGATATTGGTCAGAAGATACGGAGAGAGGGGGGAGGAGATTTCAATGCAGATTGTTAAGGTGTTTGCGTTCATCGTGTTCTTCTCCATACTGCTCTCAATCGCCATCCCCAATCTTGAGGGGCTGATATGAAATGCAAAAGGTGCGGTAAAAAGGCAATTGCCCATCTGAGAGCCTATGGAATCGCGCTCTGCGAGGAATGCTATCCTGAGTTTTACATCAGGCTTGTAAAGAGAAGCATAAAGAGATACGGTATTTTGAAAGAAAATGAAAGGGTTCTTGCTGCTGTGTCGGGGGGCAAAGACAGTTCGGCAATGGCTGCTGTGCTCAAAGAGCTTGGTTATGATTTTGAACTACTATACATTGATCTGGGGATTGAGGAATATTCTGAAGAGTCGGAAAAGGCTGTTAGAGACCTTTCAGGACTTCTCGATGTCAGCCTCAACGTTCTTAGGCTTAGGGATTACGGGTTCACGATTTCGGATTTGAGAAGAAAATGGAGAAGAAAAACCTGCTCCGGATGTGGAGTGGCAAAGAGATATATCATGAACAGATTTGCAAGAGAGAATAACTTCAATGTCGTTGCTACCGGTCATACGGTTGAGGATGTGGTCTCATTCTACCTCAAGAACATTGCAGGTGGAATTAAAATCTGGGCTGAGAAGCTCCTGCCGAGAAATGAGCCATTTGATGAGAAGATCGTGACGAGGGCAAAACCGATGTTCGAAATCAGTGAGAGGGAGAACATGCTCTTCGTTCTGGTTCGCAACATTCCCTTTACGCCAGTAGAATGCCCCTACGCCCCAAGTCCGGAATGGAAGGAGATTGTTTATGATATAGAGAGAAAAAAGCCGGGGTTCACCAAGAACTTCATCAGAGGGTTGTTGATTGAGAAGGGAGAGTTTGGGGAGGTTAATTACTGCAGGATATGCGGCGAGGTTGCGAGTGGAGACGTTTGTGCCTTCTGCAAGCTGAGAATGAGGTTCGAGGGATAATCACTTCCTGCATATTTCGATAAAGTTCCTGTAAAGCTCGACACCATACTGAGAGTGGTAAACCTCAGGGTGCCATTGCACACCATAAAGCGGCCTTCTCTCGTGTCTCATCGCCTCAATTTTGCAGATGTCTGACTCTGCAAGAACCTTGAATCCTTCAGGAAGCTTCTTGACTTCATCCATGTGGCTCGCCCAGACCTTTATCTCCTTGGGTATGCCCTCAAAAAGTTCATTTTCCTCCAGTATTCTAATATCTACTTCAGAATAGCCTCCCATACTGCCCTTTCCTACTTCTCCACCAAAAACTTTAGCCATCAGCTGGTGTCCGAGGCAAATTCCAATTATAGGTACATCAAGTTCTTTAAGATAGTCTTCACAGTTACCAGTCCTTTCGAGAGAAGGACCGCCTCCAATAACAAGTCCATCAACATCTCTGAGTTCTTCAACTGATGTGGTGTTTTCTACAAGCTTTGACTCTACCCCCAGATCTCGCAGGGTTCTGTGAATTAGGTGGTTGTACTGCCCGTAGTTGTAGACAACATAAATTTTCATACTTCAAAGTTGATGTTGGAAAGATTAACTTTGTGCCCATTGGCATTTACCATTGAAGCAACCGCAAACCACACCGAATTTTTTAGCATCATAGCAATTCTTCCATTCACAGGTTGTAACTATCTGCTCCCCTTTCCCTGCACAAACCTGCCCTGAACATCCTGTTACAACACATTCGTCGTCGCTGGAACATTCTGCATGCGTTGACCAGCCACAAAAGCCTCCTTTAAGGTTTGTCAGTTCCCTCTCTTCTCCGTTAAAATCTACAAAGGTTAACCTCACGTTTCCATCCTTAACATTTCGTATTTCAACCGTGCTCATGCAATTGCACTTGCATATCTCTCCATCCTCGTCCTTCTCTATTATCTTGTATCCTCCATCAGATTTCTCAACCACTATCTCGTCGCTACAGCAGTTTCTCATAACATATGCTCTTATCATGCCATCTAAGACCTCATATCCCTCTGTTCCATATGACTTGGCTTTTTCGCACCCCTCTACAGAGAAATTGACCTGTGAATTGATCTGCCCTCCATCAATGCAAAAAGCTAATGGGATAGCGGTGATGAGGCAGAATACCAAAAGCTTGAGCTTCATGTTATTTACTTCTTCAAAATTTTAATAAAGGTATTTTTTTGAGATTAAAATATTATAATAATGTGACAACGATTAAGAGAGACAAATCTGGGAACAGTTAAGTCTTTAACTCCTGATTTTCTCAATCACAGATTTAACACTTGCATCAACCTCTGTAGGCTCTCCACAAACCCTAACAACCGTTTCAGGGTCTTTCAGCAAGTTTCCTGTTACCACACAGACAATTGTCTCATCGGGGTCAATCATCCCGTTAGCTGCGAGTTTCCTCAAACCTGCAACGCTTGATGCTGAGGCGGGTTCTACACCAATTCCTTCCTTTGCGGCAAGAAACTTTTGCGCTTCAATTATCTCAGAGTCGCTCACGATCTCGGCCAGACCATCGGTGTTGTAGATTGCCCTCAAGGCTTTCCTCGCATTTACTGGGTTGCCAATCCTTATAGCTGTTGCTATGGTTTCTGGATTCTCAAAAGGCTCAATGTAATCCTTACCCTCTTTGAAAGCTCTGTAAATCGGTGCTGCTCCTTCTGCCTGAATACCAGTCATTTTCGGCATCTTATCTATCATCCCTATCTCGTACAGTTCTCTGAATCCCTTGTATATCGCTGATATGTTCCCGGCATTGCCTACGGGAAGCACAACCCTGTCTGGAACACCAATCTCATCAGCCACCTCGTAGGCTATGGTTTTCTGCCCTTCAGGTCTGAAGGGGTTGACGGAGTTCAGCAGATACAGCCCCTCTTTCTCGCAAACTTCTCTGACAATTCTTAGCGCATCATCAAAATTGCCTTTGATCCCAATAACCTTGGCTCCATGCATAAGAGCCTGAGCTACTTTTCCCAGCGCAACCTTCCCTGCTGGAAGTAGAACGTAGGCATTAAGCCCTGCCTTCGCAGCATACATCGCCATCGAGGCAGAGGTGTTGCCAGTAGAGGCACATGCAACCGCCCTTTTACCAAGCTCAATGGCTTTGGTCACACCAACAGTCATACCTCTGTCCTTGAATGAGCCTGAAGGATTCAGGCCTTCGTGCTTTACGTAAACCCTTCTAACTCCAACCTCTTTCTCAAGTCTCTCAGCCCTATACAGTGGAGTTCCTCCCTCCCTGAGCGTAACGGGGTCAATCTTAACGGGAAGAAGTGATCTATACTTCCAAACAGTGATGTTCTTACCATCAAGTCTGAAATCAACGTCAATCTCGTCAAGGTTGAGCCTGACCTCAAGCAGCCCCCCACACTCGCATGTGTAGTGCTCGTCACTCCACTCTCTGCCACACTCAATGCATCTCAACTGATACATGCTGCAACTCTATCACGCAATTTATAAATCTTCAAAAGCAAGGCTCATCATGCTTGAAGATGTTAAAGTTCTGGAGGTTGCTGCCTTTTATCCCGGCCCCTTCTGCTGCCGAATTCTCCAGCTTCTTGGGGCCGAAGTCGTGAAAATAGAACCACCCGGTGGAGAGCCGGGAAGAATGCTCGATGCCGTGTTTGCTGCAATGAACATCGGCAAAAAATCCGTATTTCTTGATTTGAAGTCTGAAGAAGGACTGAAGGAATTCATGAGGCTTGCAGAAAGAGCAGATGTAATCGTTGAAGGATTTAGACCGGGAGTAGCCAAAAAGCTTGGTATCGGCTACGACAGCGTGAGGGAAGTGAATGAGGCGATAATTTACTGCTCGATTTCCGCATTCGGGCAACAGAACAACCTTGCCCACTTACCCGCCCATGACCTGAACTGCCTTGGTCTCGGCGGGATACTGGAAATTTCGGCAATGGGTAAGGAAATGAGAGACCCAAATCTGCAGCTTGCCGACTTCTCATCTGCTGTTTACGCGGCAATTGCAATCCTCGCAGCACTTCATGAAAGAAGCAAAACCGGTAAGGGCAGGTATTTGGACATAAGCATGTTCCATTCAGCCCTATTTTCAGTTCCCATTCATTCCTCCTCCATACTTAACGGATTGGGGATTCTTCCCGCATTTTCCAGCAATCCGGCCTACGGAATATACAGGACAAAGGATGGATACATCACCCTCGGAATTATTGCAGAGGAGCACTTCTGGAGAAGGCTGTGCTCAGCCCTAAACCTGAACCTAAAGTATACCCTTTTAGAGAGCTTCTCAAGATTTGAGGAGATAAGAGCAGCAATTCAGGAAAAGCTTGAGAATATGACGACCGACGAAGCTGTTGAACTGCTCCAAAAGGCAGATGTCCCTGCCTTTGAGGTTAGGAGTCTGAAGGATGTGGAGAGGATAGAGGAAGTTGTTGGAGAAAAGCTAACTGAGGATATAGAATGGAACGGAAAAAGGATAAGGCTGATTAAGCCACCGTTCAGGTGGTAAGATGGATATAATTGTTGGAGGCGGAAAATACGGGGTTGAGGCTGCAAAATATCTGGAAAGGAATTTGAAAAGTTACGTTGTTGTTGACCCAGACACGAATTGTGCTGCTGTGCATGAGTTAAATCTTGAGATTGCTGAGGGAGTTGAAGATATCAAGAAGGGAGGCAGGTATTTTTTGGGAAAGGGGATAGAAGTCTTGCCAAATCTCGTTTTAAAGCTTAGCCCGCAGTATGTGTTTCCCACAGCCCCAGTTCACGTGGTTGCTGAAGCTTTGAGGATTGGATACGATATGAAACCGTGGAATGAAATCGTGGATTGCATCGCTTCGGGTTTGCCTTTCAGGGTCATCGTTTCGGCAGGCAGAGGAAGCATTGTTGTGAGCTACAACAGAGACCAAGAGTGCCTTGAGAAGTGCCCAGCCCCCGATATCTGCCCGGTAACAAAAATCAGAAAGCCATGTCCGATGCACGAGCTTGTCAAATTTGCCTGGCCTAAATCCTTCATTCTTGTCAGCCAGCAGCTTGAACCGGGATTGGGGGCTATTTCAGGCCGAGACTTTAGCGAGCTAATCAGAAAGGCAGAAAAAAGTGAAAAAATTGTCGTTGCCACCGCCTGCAGATGTCACGGAGTTATCACAGCTCTCAAACGGGTTTAAACTTCTCCGCAATCTCTCTGTAATGCTTGGGAAACCTCGGTGTGAACATCAGGAAGGGTGTGGGTGGATAACTGATGTTCGCCCCTCTTCCCGCATTCTCAAGCCCCTCTATGATTCTGTCAGTCCAGTCGTAGGGCATGGCGAAGATCATCTCCGTCTCCTGAATAGCGGCAAAAACCCTATCCCCAGCTCCCGGAACCGCTATCGCAAGCTCTCCGTTTAATGCCGGGAAGAGAGCTTCAGCACATGAAGCGGTTTTGGCGGTCAGATTTGCCTTAACCGATCCCCCAAAATAGGTTGCAGCCTGAATTAGCCTCCCAATCTGAGCGGGAGTGCCGAAAACAAGCACTGCTTGTGGTTCTTCCCTCATTTTAGTCAGATCACCAAAAACAAAGCTCCTGTATTTGCTTATTGGTAAACTTCTCTCTGCAACCTCACATTTTTCGTCCTTTATCCACTCTGCAGCCAGTAAAATATCCTTCAGACTCCCCTCGTATTTTGCCACTCCATAAAGCAGCATAGCAGGAGGACAGGCAAAATCCTCAGCTTCGAGTAAAACTGTTCTACCGATGTAGCGGGCAAAGGCTATTGCCTGACAGACAGCCATCTGTATTCCATATTTAGAGGGTTTGAAAGCTCTTTCAGGCTCATATTTTTCTTCGTAGAATCTCACCCCAACAGGGGGAGTTCTCAGTTTCAAAAAATCCACAATTTTTCTGCCTTTTTCATTCCACTCCATGAAAATGGTGTGTTTGTAATTTTTAAATGTTATTTGAGAGTCGAAGTCTCATGCTAAAGTCCCCTCAACCATTCCGGCTTCAGAACCTCTGGGTGGGCAATGGCGAAGTCTATTGCCTTTAACAGCTTTTTTCTATCTTCTGGTAGGGTTCCTTTAAGCGGGAGATAGTTTGATGCATGATTGCAGCGGAAGATAGTCTTTGCTTCAATTCTCTCAATCATCCACCTCAGCTCAAGGAGGTTTTCAAGAGCATTTGGTAGGAGAAACTCCCCTCTCTTTATTTTGACATGTAGTGGTGTATTTGGAACAGGGATATATGTGAGAACTCCAGTATACTTCGGAGAAATGCGGTTAAGCAGTCTTGCTGTGTTTCTCGCATTCTCATAGCTCCTCTCCTTTCCACCAATACCCGTTAATACAGTTACAGACAAATCAAACCCACCTTCGTGGGCCTTCTGACACGCTTCAGCGATTTCGTCTGATGTCACGCCTTTCCTTATATTTTCGAGAATGATGTCATCACCGCTCTCTATCCCCACGTATAGCAGCGAAATCCCTGCCTTTCTCAGCTCTCTCAACTCCCCTATGCTCTTCTCAAGTAAATCCTGAGGGGTTGCATAGCAACTTATCCTCTCCAGATTGAACAGGGAGTTGGCATAATTGGCAATTTCAAGCAGAAAGTCTGTATCAGCAGCAAGAGCGTTACCATCGGCAAGAAAAACTCTCCCAACATCTCCGTATATTTCCTTAGCAATCCTGAAATCTTCCTTGACCTCTTCGATATCTCTTACCCTGAACTTTTTCATCTTATACATTCCGCAGAACGTGCATTTGTTCCAAGAACAGCCAATTGTAGCTTGGATGATTAGACTGAAAGCTTCACTTGGAGGTCTGAAAACCGGCTCCTCGTATCTCATTAGGTCTAAAGCTTGCATTTCGGATATTAAGTTTGTTGGAACAATCTGATGATGGTAATCACAAGTTTTAAATGGTTTAACACTCATATTTTTATGGATGGATAGGAAAGGCAGGTTGAGTCTTGACATGCTCATAGGGCTTTCCATATTCTTAGTTACTTTTATCTTCATAGCCCAGTTTCTGCCGACAGTTTTTGCGGATGTGAGGAGTGAAATCGGGCTGGCACATGAAGCCTACAAGGTAACGGTGATGCTGGCTGAAACGGAGGGAGCGTGGAGCAATGGGACTCACAATGGCACGAACTGGGAGGATTATGAGTCTCAGTGGGGTGACACCGATTTTGTATTTTTACCTGGTTTAACAGAAGGGGAGCCAGATTACCTTGAATTTGACAAATTAAAGGCGTTACAAAATGCTACAGAAAATTATTATAATAAAGTGAGGGAGATGCTTGGTTTGCTAACTCCAGATAGAAATTACAACTTTCACGTCAGCCTTGAATCGCTTGACTCCAAGCCATATAACCGTACACTGGTCACTGACAGGGATGGTAATGTTGTGCTGGATGCTGGAGCCGACATCCCGTCTTCGGGTTATATAAGTAGGTATGAGAGGAATGTGTGGGTTAATTCAGTGTATGACTTGGTTGGAGCGTATTACATTGGGACTGCTGGGCCACGAAATGTCCCCAATTTGTGTAGAGTGAATGTAGATGATATTGACTGTAATTTTACGTATCCTCTTAGGTTTTTTGCAATTGAAGTGTTTGGAAAAGAAAATGATCCCACTAATGTTTGGTGGCTTGGAGTGTGTCTTCAAAAAACTGGCACTCCCTCTTCCTGTAACGCAAAGCCAGATACAATTCAGGTGGGGTATGGTTCTCCTTTAACAAGTAGTAATGTAAAATGGGAAGATACCCTTGCAGTAAAGACTTATGAACTAACCACAATATTAAACAACATAATGAGAGACGAGGGGTTTTCAGACGGGGATACAGTATATATAAAAATTGGAATCCATAATACCAATGCTACACTTTACTATTCTGGTACCATAGACTACCTCGCCGGAAAAGCAGTCGCAAAGCTTGTCGTTTATGTATGGTGATAGAATGAAGGCTCAGGCATTCACACTCGAAGGGGTCATGGCATCGCTGCTCCTGCTTGTGGTACTCTACTCTTTCTTCCAGTCCACAATCGTCATCTCCCCCATGTGGAGCGAGATAACGGATGCTCAGCTAAAGCTGATAGGCTATGACACGCTAAAGGTTCTTGATTATTACAGAACTTCTTCCGACGAAATATATCCAAATCAGAGCCTTCAAGGGATGATAGTCCACCTCAACAGCACCTTTAAACCCAATCAGGATTTTATCTATGCCCTTGAAAGGATGATCTATCTAGCAGACTACAGACTCGAACTGTGCTGGGCAAATTTATCCACAAATGCTGTTGAGTGCAGAGCTTTAGTTGATAAAAAACCAACACCTGAAGCGGTAGCGGCGAGCCGTATAGTTGTCATAGACTCTGGTGAATTTCCAGCATCGTCTCCATTTTACGGAAGAGGATATCCAATCGTATTTGAGGTGAGGCTGATATTATGGCGTCCCTGATAAAGGATGAGAGAGCTCAGATGCTTGTGTTTTTTTCGCTCGTAGTGGCGACCATTTTAGCCTATCTTTCTGTTCTTCACGCTCAGAACATGCTCGCTGGAATAGAGAGCTCCAGAACGCTTATGGTTTTTCCAAAAGAAGAGATAAGAAATTTGAAGGTTGTTGGAGAGAAAAGTATTATGATGTTCATTGATGATTCCTATGCAGATTTTATGAATAAGACGAGTAAAATATCAGAACAGATAAAGCTTCTTTATGCTCGAAAGGGGGTTTACGGTGATGTAATAGCATTCACAAAGTCAGAAAGATGTTACTCTGTTCGAATAACCTACGTCTCGGGAGAGGTCGAATACAGTGATCTTCTTTACTGCTGCAAGGGGAGGGGATGTGTATGATCCGTAAATTTGATAATAGAGGAGTTTCGATGCTCCTCGAATATCTCATTCTGATCTCCATATTGTCGGTTTTCGTTTTTCTACTCAGCATGAACATCAACAAGGTTCTTGAGGAGTCCCAGATAGAGAGTGTTGTGGAGAACCAGTTTTCGGACGTTGCATCTGAAGTTTCGTCGCAGATAGTTGACTCCCTCGCAGTTTATCCGAGAAATGGATATTTAAAGACAAAAGTGTTCATGCCCGAAAGTATAGGAGATATTGAATACACTGTAGGACTTGAAAACGGATCGGTCGTGATAACATCTGAACTCGGAAGATTTCAGAAAACTCTCAGTCTCGGAGCAGCAGGTATTTTGAAATTAAATCTGAGTGGTCAAACCCACAGCCTTGCTGAAAGGCACGAGCTGAACTACACTAAAATATCTCCGACATATCCAAGTGCCGTGCTGAAATTAAAACCTGCAGCGGTGCTTGCAAATTACACAACGCCCGGCTGCTTTGAGGTAGATGTGTCGAAGTCCTCGGCAATGGGGGTTTACAACTGGAGGGTCGAGTTGTGGAATGGAACAGTCATCACTGGTGATTCGGGTAACACTGTAACAGAAGTTTGTGTTTACTGGAATCCTATAGAGTTCAATAATTACTGCTATAACGAAAGTGGGGGAGCAATAGGAAATACAGCATGGTGCAATCTAACCCTCACAGTCACCGACATCAGAGGGTTGAACGATACTGATAATGCTACCATCCTAATATCAAAAATCTCTGAGGTTGAGCCAGGTCTTTACATAAAGAAGTTCGTCAATCCGCCCCAGACAGAACCCGGTAGACCCGTTGAGCTACATATCTATCTGAATGGCAGAGGATTTAGGACTCAGGCCACTAATCTTTCTGTTGTTACGGTCATAGACACGAGTGGAAGTATGGATGATGAAACATATTACGGCAACTTCGCCGGTAACGTATCACCTCGGGTATGGGAGGTGACGTATCGCATCAACAGTTCGTGGAAGAACTCAAGAATTCTTGTAACTCTCTCGTCTCCTGACTCCATGAGCCCTTGGTGGGACGGATATGACAAAGATGATGCCTTTGTTATGGATGTTTATCAGGCAGATGGGGACTACTATAGAGTTATACCCTCAGGTTGGTCGAATGAGCTTGGCAGTGCGAACGGAATCTATTTCTATGACTCCAGAGTCACGAACAGTGAAATCGGAAACTGGACTTTTAGGGCCGTGGTTGCCATACCAAAATCCATTCCATTGGAGCTTAAACTCTACAAGAGAGTGAGCGGTTCTTGGGTTTTGCAAAAAGAATTCTCAACAACATATCACCCCAACTACTACACCCAGCAAATAGAGCTGCCTTCAGGATATACAGATAGTGATCAATTTGAGTATCTTGCTGCAGAAATATACGATGTTTACAAAGACGACTTCTTTGCGTGGCTCGATAGCGACCTCTGCTACTACGGCGGTGAATACGGGGTTTGCCGCACTGGTACTGTTTTGGCAGGAACGCACAATCTCTATATAGCACCAAGATTTCCGGGAGCACAGCAGTTTGAGGGGGAGTTCTACATTCAGAAGCTTGATTCCGCAAAAATAGCCTCAATAGACTTCATAGATGAGACCATAGGTGAAGGGGACTATGTAGGCCTTGTGAGTTTCAGCACATATGCCACGAAACATGTTGTGAATTCATCTCCCTACTTACCTCACTTAACCACTGACAAAAATAATGTGGTTGACGAAATCAAAGACCTGGACGAAGGGGGTTGGACAAATATTTATCAAGCTCTTGCCTACGCCAGAGATATACTGCTTGAAAATACAACCTACACCAACGGAACCCTACCGCTGATAGTTTTCATGACAGATGGAAGACCAACCTGTAAGTATTTAGGAGGTGACTACAACAGCAGCAGCAGTTACAGTTGCAGCAGCTCTGTGTGCGGCAGCAACGATCAGATTTGCTACAACCAGATCATACCTCTGGCTGAAGATGTCAAAAACACAACGATCGGAGGCAACAACATTACTATCTGCACAATCGGATTTGGCAAGCCTGACGATTACAATGCAGATTTGTTGAGAGATATGGCGAGTTACAAGCCTGGAAGCAGTGAAAAATGCTTCTATGAGGCAGAAGACTATCAAGAACTTTCTGATGCCTTTGAGGACATTTCGAGGATATTCAGAATCGCAGCAAAGAATGTAACAGTTAGGGATGTCATTCCCGACGATGTCCAGATACTCGGGACGGAACTCGAAATATCCGGAAGTGCAAACTGCACCGATGTATCGTTGAGCAGTTTTGGAACTGATACTATGGTCAGCTTCAACTGTAGTGAAATTTACATTGACGATGAGATTGAGCTTATTGTCAGAATTGTTGCCAATGAGCCTGGCACGTACTTCCTCGATCTTCCATTTGTGAGCAATGTTACATTTGAGAATTATCCCTTCGGCGCGGCCTACAACCAGACAGTATATCTGGATGTAGTTAATGTGAGATACGGTGGAAGTGAGAGGGCAAGTGTCAGGATAGAGTGAGGTGTCTGAGGTGAACAGTAAAGCAGCCTCAGAGGTTGTTGGAGCTTTAATGGTAATAACTTTAATTACAACGACTGCTGGACTGCTGTATGTGATCGCTTCTCCTGTTATAGCGCAAAGTCAGGAGAGCATAAAGCTCAGAAAGGCAGAATTTGATATGCTTGAGTTGAAGGAAAAGCTCGAAAGGGTTCGATTTATGGTTGAAACAAACGCCACCTATAACCTTAGGCTGGTCGGAGTCTCGGCGGAGTTCAAAAACGAGCCCATATTGGTAATTGATGGGAACACATATAGCATATCCTCAATCCGGATAAGTGGTAGCGGATGGAGTGTATACTACGAGAGCGGAGCTGTGATAGAGCGACTTCCAAGTTATGGTAAAATGGTCAGCGATCCAATGATATACTACGATGCCTCAACTGATACTCTCACTATGCCAGTTATAATGTTCACAGGCAATAAGTCTATCGGCGGCACCGGAACTCTGACACTCCATTTTTCAATTTCCAATGTGGAAAGGATAAGTGGAAACACAATAAATCTCAGATCAGATAATGCGGATGTGTGGTGTGATTACTTCATCAAAATCGGACTTTCTCCAACCTGCACACCAAATACAGTAACACTCTCGACTTCAAACACGAGCATAGTGCTTTACGAGGTGAATGTTAGATGAACAGCAAGGCAGTTTCAGAGGTTGTCGGATACATCTTTGTCTTTGGCATAATCCTCAGTGCAGTAACCTACGCATATCTAAACGTAAATTATCTTGTTAAAGAAACAACTGATAAATACAGGGTTGAAGGTATAAGAGAGAGCTTCAAGAGAATACAGAATGTATTCTTTCTCTCAGTGTATGGTGGTGCTCCTGTCCAGAGCATACAGGTTGAATTTCAGGGTGGCAAACTTTACATAGAAAATCAAACGAAGGTCAGGATTAGGGTTAGTGGCTCTCCGGTTTGGGTGGGAAACATCAGCTCGCTTAGCTACGAACTCCGGGACTACAAAGTCGTTATCGAGAACGGAGCAATCTGGGAGGATTTTTATGGATACAAAAGAGCAGTAATGGATCCGAGGATATTTGTCAAAAGGGTTGAAATACCGGGAGCTTCCGGAGCCAAACAAACGATCGTTATGATAGTTATTGATAGATTGGATGGTAACTTCTCCATTGCTGGATATGGCTCGGTGAACCTTGTTTTTAATTCTTCGGTTGAAAGGATAATTTACAACACAACACCCGGTAACCTAACCTTCGGTGTTACCTCCCCCTACTACGAGAACTGGTATAACTTTTTCCAGGAACTCACTGGAGACGTCTTTAAAGATCCTTCAACAAACACAGCGTGGATGGTTATACCGTATCAGAAACTGATAATTGCAGTATACAAGACAAGAGTTCAGGCTATACAGGTTTAGCCAAGCGTCTTTAAAATTTCCTCAATCTTTTGTGCCTCTTCTTCAATTTTCTCAACAGCCTTGCTACAGTCCAAATATTCAAGCATCTCTCCACATCGTGGGCAGGTGAAGTTGAGTTCCATTGCATCATCATAAGAGACCTTAATACACATGTTCGGGCAGATGTAGTATATCGTGCTCGTTTCGGCTTCAATTTTCTCTCTTAGCTTTTTAACAGTTTTCTCAAGCTCTCTCTTAAGCACATCCAGCGCCCTTTCGTAGTTTATTCTCCAATAATATTCCATCCATCCAGTCTCATCATCCCTTCTCCTGACATAATCTGCAAGTCCGATCTCATACATGGCAAAAAGTGCCCTTCTAATCTCATTTATTTCAATTCCAAGCTCAAGAGCAAGCTGGTCATCGGTAAATTCCCCCTCAATGCCCAGCGAAAAGAGAATCAAACCAACCTCCCCAGCAACCCTTTCAACAAGCTCATTTAAAAGCTCCTCGACTTTCATTGTGGTCTCTGCTCTCACAAATATATTTAATGGAATTTTACCTTTTTTAATTTTTTGGTTATGATAAAATGTTGCAAGCCTTATTTAAATCAAAAAAATTAAAGTTCAGAAAATGCCTTTTCAAGTGGAGGAACAACCTGCTTCTTCCTACTCATTACTCCATCAAGCCACACACTTTTGCCTTCAAGCTTCTTACCAAAAGCCTTCTCCACAACTTCCGGATAGTCTGTTACGACAAGCAAATCAGTTCCCTCTTTCATGATGTCCGTCAGCATCAGAAAGATTCCTGCATATCCTCCCTCTTCTTTCATCTTCTTCATCTCTTCGTATATCTCATCAACCCTGCCCTCAATCAGCGAGAGGTCAACGAGTTCAATCTGTCCAACTCCAACTTTCTTACCCGACATGTCGAAGTCCTTGTAGTCTCTCATGATGATATCTCTGGCAGTCAAATCGTCAACGGCAGAAAGCTTTGCCTTAATCTCAACACCAAACTTTGTGAGGTCAGCAATTTCGGCAATCTTGGCAAGTTCTTCTGCGACCTCCTTGTCCAGATCGGTTGTAGTGGCAGATTTGAATATAACAGTGTCACTGAGAATGGATGATAGAAGGATTCCTGCAATGTTCTTTGGAATCTCTACCTTAGTCTTGTCAAACAGTAGTTTTATCACAGTGGCAGTGCACCCCACTGGCAAATTAACGAAGAGGATTGGCTGGGGTGTTGCAACATCCCCAATCTTGTGATGGTCAACTATTGCAACAACTTCTGCCTTGTCAATACCATCAATGGTCTGTGCTTTTTCACTGTGGTCTACGAGTGCCACTTTCTTTCCATCCCCACTCTCAATCATCTCAGGAACATCGAATCCGAACTTTTCTAAGACGTATTTTGTTTCTGGATTGACGTCGCCCTGAATTACCGGAACAGCCTCCTCTTCAATCTTCATCATCTTGCTTACGTTTCCCCCCTCCCTCCACTTGTTCCATAGATAGGCAAAGGCTATCGCAGAACAGACACTGTCCGTGTCGGGGTTTTTGTGCCCAACAACATAAACCACGTGCTCCATGGGTGATGGTGTTTGGGTAGGTAATAATGTTTTCGAAATTTTTCAACCATAAAGGATAACTCATATATTCCACAAAAATCTTTGAAAAGCATGCGAAAGTGGATCGCAGCCACTCTAATCATTGCAGCACTCTTTCGTCTTCTTCATCTCTCAAATCCTCCACTTTTTTTCGATGAAAGCATCCACGCAGCTATACTTAAAACACTCCTTTCGGGGAGTTATAAATACAATCCCGCGTATCACGGTCCATTTTTGTATTATCTTCTTTCTCTTCCTGTCTACATGTTGGGAGAGAACGAGTTCTCCCTGAGGATCTTGCCTGCCATCGCGGGAGTTCTAACTTCTGCCATCCCCATTCTTTACAGACGGTACATAGGCGATGAAGCCGCAATTTTTTCTTCCTTGCTTGTGGCAGTGTCTCCCATAATCGTAAACTACTCCAGATTTTGCAGAGCCGACATATTTCAGCTATTGCTGACAGCTTTATTCGCTTACTTTATCTTCAGATATCTTGAAAACGTTAAAGAGAGAAGATTGAGAGAAGTAAGATTTGAAAGGAGCACTGTTTACCTCGTCGCGTCATTTGTCTGCTTGGCTCTCTTTGCAACACTGAAGGAAACTTTCTATCCCTTTGCAGTCATATTCATACTTTTCTTCTTGTTTGACATTAAAAAATTTAGGCTCGGGGATTTGCTTGCATCGTCTGTGGTTTTCCTTGTCATCTATGCTGCATTTTACACCAACTTTTTCACCTACACCGCACCTTTAACGAACTTCTCTGAGTTTCCTGCGGTAAAAGCTGTCAGTTACTGGAAATACCAGCACGATATCGCAAGAATTGCCGGGCCTTGGTACTACTACATCGAACTGATTTCACTCTACGACTTTCCCGCTCTGATAATGGCAGCCTTTGCAATTTTTTTGAAAGTAAAGGGGAGAGAAAGTGAAGAGTTTGTATCTTTCATCGCCTTCTGGTTCCTTGCCTCCCTCATCTTTTTCTCGTATATGCAGGAGAAGGTTCCTTGGCTCGCCGTTCACGTTCTGTTCCCCATGTATATTCTCGCGGGTATTGGAATCAGCAAAATAGAAAGAAAAAGGCTGAAGATCGTTGCTGCACTGTTTTGCCTACTCTTCGCTACATACGGTTCTGTAGCTGTGAATTTAGTGAATCCCGTTAACCCAGCCGAACCTGCCTTGTACCTCCCAACACAGTATGATGTGAGGGAGTTTGCTGAAAAAACAAAGAATGATACGATATATATCTTCACGAACATCGGCGAGTACTGGCCTCTCGCGTGGTATCTCGAAGACCACAAAGCCTATTTCATAACAAGCAGTGTTGAGGGCAGAACTTTTCATAAAGGTAGCTATGTCGTTGTCAATCAAACAAATGATATGCATCTGGACAAAGAACTTCTTGAGCATGAGGGCACAATGGTTGTGAGATGCTGGACTTTCTGGACAAAGCCAGACTTATGGAGAATTCCGGAATTCTTTATCTGGAGAAGGCCTTTGACCGATGTGGCCTGCATGAACTTTAGTGTGTATATTGCCAGATAGCGTTTGTATTTAATTTCCATTGAGCCCCAATTTCCTCCAGAATGCATCATCAGTTTCAGTGGAGCTTAACGTTGTGCAATGCGTCTTAGTTGCACTGTTATTTGGGAAGCTGTTAAAAGCATTTGTGTAATCTGAAGATTATGATTCAAGTTCTCTTCAGGGTGGTGAAAAGGCTACTTCTTTCTCTCAGGAGAAGAACGATTCTCATCTACGCTGGAGTTTACGTCATCCTGCTCTGGACAGTTTCATCTCTTCTGTTTCACCACTTTGAAGGGATCTCACTCTTCGATGCCCTCTACTGGGCAGTCACAACTACTACAACTGTAGGATATGGAGACATAACCCCACAAACGCCTGAGGGGAGGGCAATAGCAATGTTCGTGATGCTCAGCGGGATAGGTATTCTGGGTGTCTTTCTTGGCACTACTGCAGAAATCCTTATAGAGCACGGAATGAAGAGGAAAAAGAGGGTTGATATGGAAGAACATATTGTGGCAGTAGGTTGGGATAGAAAGGTCGAGATTGCTGTTAAAGAGCTACTAAAGGAGAATGTTGAGGTTGCTGTAGTTGCGAATGTTGAAGAACTGCCGTTTGATCACAAAAATCTGGAATTTGTGAAGGGTGATCCTACTGACGAGGAAAATCTGATAAGAGCGGGAATTGAGAAGGCAAAATACATATTGGTTTCTGGCAAAGATGACATGGAGACACTTCTTGTGGCAATAGCTGCTAAAAGATTGAACGATAAAGCGCAGATCACATGTGTGGTTTCCGATTCGAGGGTTATGAAAGCTCTTGAGAATATAGGGGTTGATCAGGTCCTTTCGATTGACGAATTCTCTGGTTTGGTTCTCTGCAGGTCTGTATTCTCACCTCGACTTTCTGTGTTTCTAAATGAACTCATGTCCACGAGGGGTATGGATATCTACGAGGAGAAGATTGAGGAGTTTGTGGGAAAAAATGCAGGAGAAGTGCTTCTGGAAATGAGAAGAAAGCACAACGCCATATTTGTGGGTGTGGTGAGAAATGGTGATGTTATAATCAATCCTCCCAATGATTTTGTTATCGAAGAAGGAGATGAAATTGTTTACATCGCTGAGAGAAAGATTTAGCTTTGCAACGTTCCAAAGCCACTGGAACGGTTATGGCTGATTCGACCAGTTTTTGACCCCTCATTTCAGCGAAAAATCCATCCAGACATCATGGTTTCATGATATCAAGTATGTATGACATATTAAAGCTCTACTCAATTCTATCAATACAAAAATTTTAAAAGTTATGAGCTATCAGAATACAATGATATTGGTTATCGAGGTGGTAGGGTGTATACTGTGAGAAACTGGAATGAGGAAGTAATGAAGTGGCTGGCTGTGGCGATGTGTCTGGCGATGATGGGGATGGCTGTGATGCCTGCTGTGGGTGTTGGAGATGCCTCGTATGTGTTGTACAAAGCAGGATATGTAAGTACTGCTGGATGGGAAGCTGCACAGACAACTGCTGCTTCATGGGGGCTGATAGGCTCTGGTGTTGCAGTATTTAATCCTGCAGTAGGTGGCTCAATACTGATAGGCGCAGGAGTTGGTTTATTCTAATTAACTTTTTAATTTTTTGAGGTGAAATAAATGGACGTCATCCTTAAAGGGGACAAAGCTCTACTGGGTGGAATTTTATATCTAATTTGTGGTACAATGTTGGTTAAGTATGGAGAGAAATCTGAAAGAGTTAGATATATCTCTGCTGCCATAGCCGTAGTTTCAACTCTGCTAATCTTAGATCTCAACCTAAGATTGTAGTTTTGTAGAGTATGAATTCCAGAAAATGTTTAAAATTAATTTTCTTATCTTTCATAATATTTTTGCTTGGTTTTATAGCAGGGATATTTCTACCTGTCGGATCGGGATTTAATGATACGGCTTCATGCAGAGATGAATCTTCATTAAATGAGGATATGTACTTTTTCATATCTAATAATGTCAGAGTAATATTTATAGCGTTACTTGGATCAGTAACATTTGGTACAACTAGTTTGACAAATTTAATTTTAAATGGTACTTTCATGGGGGTTGTACTCAGAAATGCTATTGAAAACGGGGCCTCAATAACCGATATTCTACCCCTAATCCTTCCCCACGCCATACTCGAAATCCCCGCCATAATCATCGCTGGAGCTGCCGGTTTTAAAATCCCCTACGAGATACTCCGCTACTTAGCCGGCAAAAAAGTGCAAATCTTAACTCAAGAAGACATCAGGGAGTATCTAACCCTCGCTCTAATCTCAATCATCTTAATCGTAATAGCGGCATGGATAGAATCTAACGTAACTTTAAAGATTGCCAAATCCATGCTGAATTCGACGAAAGATATTTGAAGATTTGATGGAAAGAGGTTGTATGGAAAAAGTTGTAGAAGTCATATATGAGAACGGGGTATTTAAACCCATAAAAAAGGTAGCTTTACCGGAAAAGACACGGGGGAAGGTAATCGTAGAGGAAAAGTTGGTGGGGGATATTGAAGAAGTTTCGAGAAAGATTGATGAAGTTTTAAAAGAAACCAGGATTGATGAAGATCCTTTAGAAGTTCTGCTCGAAATGAGAAAGAGACCATGGGATTGACGATCGATACATCCATTTTAGTTGACCTCTTCACGAAAAGGCATCCTGAAAGATACGAGAAATCCAGAGGGGTTGTTGAAGGCAGCTAGAGGTAAATCAGTGTACTGTCCAAAGTTAATTTTAGCAGAAACACTCTGCGTTCTCGTTAGGTATAGTGTCAAATTGGCAGATCTCGGTTATAATTTCGTTCTCAAAAATTTTAATTTACTCAAAGAAGATGAAATATTCGATGTGGTTCTCGAAATTTGTAAAAATACAGGATCGAGAGCAGCCGATGCTTATTTCATAGCAACGGCAAAGCTCACGAACTTCCATTCTGATAACAAACGATAGGGTAATGGCTTATAACGCCAAAAAGTATGGAATCGAGGCTTATTACTTGATTGAAGAGTTTGATAAAGCAGTAGAACGGTTAAACGAAATAAGATAGTTAGTAGAAGAGCTCTCGGTTCAGGAAAGTGGATAGAAGGAGTTGTAAGCTCCGCAACCAAAAGATAGTTAAAAATTTACAACAGCTTTAAAATTGACCAAAGCTGGTAAACCCCAAACAGCGCAGTCGGAATTAAAGCGCAGATGAATGCTTGCCTCAACTCCAGCCCCCTTGCATGCTTCACAGCAAAAGTCCAGATTGTAAGAGACCATGCTGTTATGGCGAGGTTGATTACAATATTTGAGTAAATGATCTCTGCTGGTACCAGCATGAGAACAACTTCTCTAACCAAATTTGGATCCTGTTGCAATGATAAAATATCAATTTTCGGTATTTTTGCTTTTAAAATGTGATTGATCAACATTGGAACGGTTATGGCCGATCCAACGAGGGATGGGATAAATCCATAACCAACGAATTCAAAGGTTCTTCTGAAATTCCCTTCCCCGTCAAAGAATGCAGATAATCCGTGCATGACAACTGCAGTTATCAGCCAAATAGCAAACATTCCGAGAAAGCTCCCAGCAATGCCGATGTAGCCACCAATTTTGAAAAACACCTCCAATTTCTCTGGTATAGCCTCTGAAAGCTTTGTTATGAACATATACTGGTTCAAAGCTACCAATATTGCCAAGAGCAACACGATTAAAGCCGGTTTGCTTAGCTTAACCTCGTGATTTTTCATTTCAGCGAAAAATCCATCCGGGTCATTAATAAGTTTCATGATGTCAAGTGTGTATGACATATTAAAGCTTTACTCAATTCTATCAATACAAAAATTTTAAAAGTTATGAGCTATCAGAATACAATGATATTGGTTGTCGAGGTGATAGTGTGTACGAGATTAAGGGCTGGAGTGAAGAAGCTGTGAAATGGCTGGCTGTTGGTATGTGTGTGGCGATGTTAGCAATGGCTCTGACGCCTTTGAGTGTTGGAAATGCTGTGTGGTATTATACTCAAAGTGACACAATGGGCGCTGCAGCTATGGGCGGCTCTGCGGCTATCATTGCTGCAGGCATCAGCTCTGCAGAACTTGCTGGGCTTGCATTGGCTGGAGCGGTGGCAGGCGGCATCGGCGCTGCCATAGTTATTGGGCTCTGAAACACTATGATGGCGAGTAAAAAATCTTATATTATACTTTATTTTTTCTCTGTATTAATCTCGATTGTAGTGTTTTTATCTATGACTCGCCTGATGGGACTCTCTTTAAAGGACTTTGCACTTGTTGCCGAAATAACACTACTTTCTGGTTACATCTCCTTTGGGGTAGGTATTGTGATGTATCTTATAAAGGCGAGATATTTTAAAAAAACATCCTATTAATACTCTTGGCATCTTTTTCTGCATACGCCTGCGGTGTGGTGTTTGGAAAGTTATATCCTGATCCACAGTTTAATTTGATTATGGGGGAAAGTTTAGTCACAATAAAAGCACCAAGTATATACAATCTGCTTACAAACAATCTTGGATTAATCTTTATTATGGTTGCTGGAAGTTTCTGTTTTAGTGCTATAACAATCAAAAACCTCTTTCTAAATGGATATATAACAGGAAGTGTACTTTCCACCAATCTTAAGTTAATGTTGGCTTTGTTTGTTCCTCACGCCATACTCGAAATCCCCGCAATAATCATCGCTGGAGCTGCAGGCTTCAAAATCCCCTACGAGATACTCCGCTACTTAGCCGGCAAAAAAGAGCAAATCTTAACTCAAGAAGACATCAGGGAGTATCTAACCCTCGCTCTAATCTCAATCATCTTAATCGTAATAGCGGCATGGATTGAAGCCAATATTACGCTGGAAATAGCCAAGGCTATGCTAAGTTCAACAAAAAGTATTTGAAAATTTGAGGTGATTTATGAACATGGATAAGGTGGTCGAGGCAATATATGAAAAAGGAGTTCTTAAACCTCTCAAAAAAATAGATTTAGTGGATGGTGAAATTGTGGAGATTGAAATAAAAAAGAAAAAGAAAACTTCAAAAGGTTTAGCGAACTTACTTGAAGGATATGTGGTTAAGTCGGACTTAGACCTCACTAGAATGCTTATAGAGGAAAGACGATGATCGTTTTGGACACCTCTATTTTTACAGATTATTTGATTCTCTTTGAAGAAGATAGACACCGTAAAGCGAGAGAAGTTTTCAATGAAATGTCTAAAAGCGATTTTATACTCTACGAACCCTTTTTATTTGAAATTGAACTCACAGGAATTCTCAGCAGAAAATACAGTAAAGAGAGAATAACTGAAATTTTGGAAAGGATAAAGAACAAGATCGAGGTCGTGGATGAAGTAGACCTCCATGAGATTTCCCTAAGCGTTGCTATGGAGACACACTGTAGAGCTATTGATTCATACTTTGTGGCAACGGCAAAGCTCACCAACTCCATTCTGATAACAAACGATAGGGTAATGGCTTATAACGCCAAAAAGTATGGAATCGAAGCTTATTACTTGCTTGAAGAGTTTGATAAAGCGGTGGAACGGTTAAAAGAAATAAGATAGTTGCTGACAGCAGCAAACGCCCCAACAAAGCTCCCAACAATGCCGATGTAGCCACCAATTTTGAAAAACCGATCCATCCAGACCAACCGATCCATCCGGACATCATGGTTTCATGATGTCAAGTGTGTATGACATATTAAAGCTTTACTCAATTCTATCAATACAAAAATTTTAAAAGTTATGAGCTATCAGAATACAATGATATTGGTTATCGAGGTGGTAGGGTGTATACTGTGAGAAACTGGAATGAGGAAGTAATGAAGTGGCTGGCTGTGGCGATGTGTCTGGCGATGATGGGGATGGCTGTGATGCCTGCTGTGGGTGTTGGAGATGCATGGGCTGTAGGCGGTTATTTGCTTGAGAAAAATAGTGCCAATTGGAATGCCGAGGCTGGACTTGGGTGGAGTGTTTCAGGTTTGATAGTTTCATCATTGTACGGTGCCGCAGTTGGGGCAGCATTTGGAGCTGCACCTGGAGCGATAGTTGGCTTTGGTATAGGGCTCTAATTTTCTGTTTTTTAATTTTTGGAAGGTGGCGTGTATGAGAGCGAGGTTAATAACTGCATTAACACTTATCTTTTTTGGACTCTTACTCTTGACCATCACTCCTAAACAATTCAGCACATTGGTGCACAATGTCATCTATTTCTGTTGTGGTGGAGCATTTGGCGTTGGCACATATCTGCTAAGTTTTAAAGCTGAAAAATTAAGAAAATTTAGCCCTGAAAGACTGCCAGTAGAGTTTTTAAAACTCGTGCTCACGTTTGTAATCCTACTCAGTCCCGTGTATGTTATACCTCTCTATTATACTTACATGTACGATAACTTTACTTTGCTCCTAATGTATATCTCTGGAACGCTGACAAGCAGTGGGTTTTCTATCCTGATATCGGTGCGGCAAGAAAAAGAGATTTTAGAACCAACAAACGAATTTAAGTTAGTTATAAAATATTTAATTATTCTCATAACTTCTGTTACACTATTTATAATTGGGGGCATGATTGCGTATACATTCTATTCCACTAACTTGGTAATTTTAGGGTTAGTACTGATTTTCTGTGGTTTAGTATTCCTGTTCTATGCTATAAAAACAAAGAATACTGTAGAGATATGAAAATGAAGAAATTAATACTTATTTCTATTATAATTTATTTGGCAGGTTTCATAGCGGGTTACTCCCTTGAACCCATTGGAAGACAGAACTATAAGCAGTACATAGTGAAAAATGATCCGACTTACAGCAAGATTGTAAAAAATAACCTATATGTGATTACATGCGAGATGTTTGGAGGTACCACTCTTTTACCCTTAGTATATTCACTGTTTTTTAGTGGATTTGCTTTAGGGCTAATCCTAAAAAACTTATCAGTAGTAGGATTAAACTTAAAGAACTGTCTTCTTCTGACTCTTTCTCATGGAATCTTCGAAATCCCCGCAATAATCATCGCTGGAGCTGCAGGCTTCAAAATCCCCTACGAGATACTCCGCTACTTAGCCGGCAAAAAAGAGCAAATCTTAACTCAAGAAGACATCAGGGAGTATCTAACCCTCGCTCTAATCTCAATCATCTTAATCGTAATAGCGGCATGGATTGAAGCCAATATTACGCTGGAAATAGCCAAGGCTATGCTAAATTCCAGTTAATGATTTACTCTTCTTGGTGATATTATGAATCATCAAAAACCCAAGATTTAAATTCTCCCTATCAAAGCTCTCTTCGTGAAATTCAGGATCGAAGATTTTGAAGAATGGCTCAGGGAGAGAGGATACGACCTGATGATGGGTGAGGAAAACTTCAGGCTCTATCTGAATCTCGGTTTTTCTTCTCTGCTCTTCTACAACAGCAACCTGCTCTTCAGCTTCATTCTCGACAAAGTTGGTGTTAGGTCTTCTGATGGCGAAAGGGTTTCGGATAGACTCAGGTTCGAGATAGCAAAGAGGATAAGAAGACTCTCGGCTTCAAAGGATGAAATCGAGATCAAGCTTTAGTCTTCTTTACTTTCCACGATCTTGCCCCTCTCGCTCGGAATGATCCTCAGCTTGGCATCGTCAAACTGCAAGTCGAAAACCCTTTCCAGCACTCTGTCGAGGAAAACTGCTAATGCTGCAACCTCGCTGTGGGGCTGCGTGCCAATAGAAATGTTCAGATCGCAGAGCTCATAAACCTCTGGTGGAACCTTTTCCGCTCCAACAACCACAAGCACCCTGTTAGCTTTCTTTATCTCATCAATTTTCTGAGGCAATGGCAATCCGTACATCGTTAGGTGGATTTTTAGCCCTTCAAACTCCTTCAGAAGTCTTCTCCAGTTTGCCACCTCGACAAAAAAATCACCGCCCCATCTTTCAACAACATCTTTCACACTTTCAAAAACCGATTTATCCTCCTTGTCGAAGTATATACCCTTAGCCCCGAAAGCTCTCGCTGTGAGGGCAACATGGGTCGAAATCCTTTTGTCTCTCTCAGGTCTGTGACCGAGTCTGAGAACGTAAACCTCCATCTTTTCTCCCCACTTAGACTCTTTGTTGACTGTAAATTCTGTCAATGGTATTCTCAAACGTCTCTTCTTCTTTCCGGTAGAATATTCCACATGCTCTCGGATCGCTGCAAAGCTTCAGGGCTTCATCCACACTCTCAGCTATCTCAACCTCATGAATTTCATCCTTCAGATACCAGAAATCGTTAAAACTCACACAAGGCTGTAATATTTCAACGAAAGAGAATCCTCTGTGCTTTATTGCCGAGTACATTATCTCTACAAGCTGGGAGTGTTTTCCGGCGAAAACCCTTGCAACAAACGTGGCACCGCTCACCAGCATGAGCGAACATGGGTTGAGAGGTTTTTCGGGGTTGCCGTAGGGTGTGGACTTTCCTTTCGCTCCTTTTGGACTTGTTGCTGTAACCTGACCTGTTGTAAGCCCGAAAACACCATTGTTGTGCAGAAAAATCGCTATATCAGTGTTCCTTCTTGCAGCATGCACCAGATGCTCAACACCCTCGCTCAAACCGTCTCCATCTCCAACGAACCCCACGGAAATCAGTTTCGGGTTTGCAAGCTTGAGACCGGTTAAAAAAGGAGGGACTCTACCGTGAATCACGTGAAAGCTTGGCAGAGTGAGGTAATCAACGATCTTTCCGTGACAGCCTATTCCCGATGATACAACGATATTCCCCTTCCCTATCCCCTCCTCAATCAGCCTTTTAACGACCTTTTCAAAGGCTCTCAGTATCGCGAAGTTTCCACAGCCAGGGCACCAAGAAACTCTCACACCGGTTCTGACGGAGATCAATCTCTCACCTCCTTCGTCAGGGCATGTTTTACCTCCTCTGGCGTGAAGGGTCTTCCATCCCATCTTAGAATCCTTCTGACCCTCACCCCAGTCCCTTTCTCAATCATCTCTGCAAGCAAACCAGTGTAGTTGCACTCAACGCACATAACTTCTCCCTTAAACTTCGGTAGAATCAGTGGGCGGAGAAACCTTATTCCTACAACCGAGTAGCCAAGCTCTTCTGCTGCTTCAATCACAGCTCCAAAATTCGATCCCCAGGTGACGACAATGTCCTTTCCCTTTCCGGCGAAAATGTAGGGATTCAGCCTCTCAACCTTCTTCTTTATCGCCTTTTCCTTCCTCATTCTCTTCGCGTACATTCTCCTCGCCACATCTGCATCATCAATCGTTATTCCGAACTCGTCGTGCTCATTGCTGTTCGCCTTTACCACTGCTGGGGGAATCGCATACCTCGATATGCCGCTATTGGTAATCTCATATCTCGGAAAAATCTCATCCGTCTCGGAATTGAAGATTTCAATCTCTTCCATACCTTCATCTTCATCAAATTCGACTGACTCGTAACTTTCGGTCAGGTGCTTCTCGGTAAGCAAAATTGCAGGCGTCTGGAAACACCAAGCCAGGTTGAGAAGCGTAGCTGAGAGTGAGAAGGCATCACCTATTGTCAGCGGTGAGGCGACGATAAGTGGAAACTCTCCGTGAGCCGGATTCAGCGCAAAATACAAGTCCTCCTGAGCCGTAAAGGTCGCCATACCTGTTGAAGGTCCACTTCTCTGAGCCAGCACAATCAGCAGCGGAATCTCAGCCATCCCGGCAAGGCTTATACTTTCGCTCATCAGTGCAAAACCTCCTCCACTCGTGCCTACAGCACTCCTTTTTCCAGCAAAAGCACTCCCAATTGCCATCATAATCGCAGCAATTTCGTTTTCAGGTTGCACCGCTATAATCAGCTTACTCTTTGCGAGAAAGTGAAGAATGGGTGAGGCAGGAGTCATGGGATAGGCATAGTAGTGGCTCAGTCCAGCACTCACCATCCCCATCGCAATTGCCTCACTTCCCGAAACGACTCTTCTCCTACCATCTCCTGATACATTTGGGAGGTTTAAAACCCTCTTGTAGTTTTCCATTGAGTGCTCATACGCCTTCTTCGCAATTTCCACATCTTTTTCGGCTTTGTCACCGTATTTGGCTACAAAGGTTCTTGCAAGTTCCTCAAAATCTATTCCGAGTATGTAGCATAATGCTCCAAGAGCTGCAGCATTTCGAAAAAGCTTTGGCATCCCTGCTTCTCTGACAATTTCCAGCATAGGCACTGAAAAGGAAGGTTGAAAGTCACACTCAAATTTTGAGTCATGAATAAGAAAACCTCTCAACCTCTGTTTGTGAATATCTATTACGTAATCCTCCAGACATATCATTGCGTCATAATAGTAGCGATGAGAGTGAATTCTTTTATCAGAGCATCTCACAACACTCGCGTTATGGCCTCCCCTGATGAGAGACTCGTATTCCTGATAAACAAAAACACTGTATCCTATATTCGAAAGGAGCTCTGCCAGAATCTCCCCTGCCTCCTTTACCCCATCTCCTGCCGCCCCCGCTATGCAGAAGTTGAAATCGAGCATATTGAGAGAAAAGAGCGGTGCTTTATAACGCTTACTTTCACTTTAGCACTTTCACAGCACTCTCAACGACCCTCACTTCAGCATATCCCTCTCCGATCGGATTTCCGTCGCATGAGATAACCTCATTCGCCCAAATTCTTACAATTTCGTCGTCGAAGCTTATCGTGTTCGTGACAATGGGCTCCAGTTGCATTACATCCTCTTTCGTGTATGTTGAAACTACTATCCCCTCACTGATGCATGCAACAACGGCTTTGAATCCGAGAAAAGCTGAAAGTGATGCACCACCAGCAATACCCTTCCCAAGAAATCTTGTATCACTCAGAGCAACAAATATGTTACCGAAAAAACCCTCAATAATCCTTCCTCCGACCTCAACCCTCGCTTTGAATTTCCTTGGTGGTGTCACAACCTTCTTTCCTTTCATGAATTCTCTGGCATCAACCTGCACACTCCTCCCACCAACCGTTGACAGTATTGTGGAACCAACAACGACATCGTTGAAGGCTATTCTCTTTTCGTCTCCTATCACAACCTCCAAACCCCTCATTTTGACCTCTCTTAGATTTTTTGGGTCGAAATCCTTAGGAGCCAAGACGGGACTGACATTCGTCGTCCCGATTCCGATACAGAGTAATGGTTTTTTCGGCCTTGCAGAAGCAGCATCGCTCATCGTTCCATCACCGCCAAAAATTACAATTAGATCAACGATCGGATCAAGCTTTCTGACAAGATTTAACGTATCCTCTCTCGTTCCTTTGGTGGGTAAGTCAACGACCCTCGCCTCAACCCCTACGGTCTTGGCTATCGTCTTTGAGGTGTAAACCTCTCCAGAAAGCTTTTTCAGAGTATTACGAATAAGCTCAATTTTTTCTCCATTCAGCCCTCCACCGGCCAAAGGGTTTACAACCAAACCGAGCCTCAACGTTTAATCTATTTGACACCTTCTTATGGCTTTTGCGGTGAAAAATAAAAATATCAGTCTAATGGCCTGAAATACTCTATGTCCGTAATCTTCCCCTCCCTCTCCTCCTTCCACACCGCTTTAACTCTCGTTCCCGGCTTAAAGGTCTCATGAACCTTTCGCCAGTCTGAAAGGTCTATTCCGCCGAGGAAGCAGAGCATGCCTGTATCAGCCCCATCAAGCTTCACAACCCCCACGGCGTAAGGGGGGTCTGGAAGACCAGTGAACTTCATGTAGGTCACTGTTAAAGTTTTAACCACCCCTTCGTCACTCACCTCAACCCACTCCGAAGTCTCAGTATGACACCTCTCGCAGAAGGCTCTTGGGGGGACAAGGACCCTTCCGCACTTCTCACATCTGACTCCAAGAATCTTTCCCTCCTTTAACCCCTCAAAGAACTTCGTTGCATGCAAACCGGCAGAATGCTTGAAAGGAATCTTCCACCACACCTCAAACTCCTTAACCTCCATAACATCACCCCAGCTTTTTCTTTGATGATAGCACGGCAAGGGTGTGAAACTGTAACGTTCCACCCCACGCATGACTTAACGCTACTTCAGCACCGTCAACCTGATTTTCGGCTTCTCCCATCACCTGAAGTGCTGCTTCGCCAAACCTCACCAACCCTGTAGCACCTATCGGATTGGTGCACAGCACACCTCCCGAGGGATTGGTTGGAATGTCTCCATCCATAAAAGTTACACCCTCTCTCGCGAACTCCTTTCCCATCCCCTTCTCGGCAAATCCAAGAGCTTCCAACTCTAAAATCTCCTGAATCGTGAAGGGTGAGTACAGCTCTGCCACATCAATGTCCTTTCCCGGATTCTCTATACCTGCATCTCTAAAAAGTCTCCTTCCAGCGATGGCTAAGGAATCCCACTCCGCAAAGCTCAACCTGTCACCGAGGTAGTAGCTGTCACTGATTGTGGTTTCTGCAACCACCCATGCGGGATTGTCCCTGATCTTCCTTGCCAAATCCTCGGAGGCAAAAATCACAGCAGCAGCCCCATCACTCCTTGGACAACACTCCAGAAGCTTCAGTGGGGAACAGACAACCCTACTGTTGAGAACGTCATCAACACTCACATCCATTTTGATGTGCGCGTATGGGTTTTTCAGTGCATTTTTGTGATCCTTAACGCTCACCCAAGCTAAATCTTCTTCCGTAGCGTTGTACTTTGCCATGTAGGCAGTAGCTTGGAAGGAAGCTACGTGTATGGCTCCTAATCCGGAGTATCTCTCGTATATCGGATCAACAGCGGTATTCAGGACTGGTTGAGCGTCCACACACTCTCCAACCCTCTGAACGCACACTGCCATGACCAAATCGAACAGGCCACTGGCTACATGCTCGTAAGCTGCCAAGGCTGTGGTCATTCCTGTCGTCCCACCCGTGGAGATTTTCATTATCGGCTTTTCCAGACCGCAAGCCGTGGAATCCCATCTTTCAGGACAGTAAATACCATCAAAGGGGTCCATAGACCCATAAGCTACTGCTTCTATGTCCTTCAACTCCAATCCCGCATGCTCCAATGCTGCATTAACAGCCTCAAAGGCGAGTTCTGGGTGAGTTTTATCCTTCCTCTTCGTCCTGAAAGGTGTCTGGCCGAAACCGACAACTGCAACCCTCATGCTACCCCTCCAGAATCGCAACGCAGGACTTCTGAGCGTATCCGCTCATTGACTGAGCGAGCCCGCAGTCTATCTCTCCCTTTCTGATCCTCATGGCAAGATTCGCGAGCAGAAAAACTCCTGTGGAGCCGTAGGCGTTGGTACAGAGAGCCCCTCCGGAGCTGTTCACATCTCCATTGTAATCCCATCCTCCTCCCTCTTCTGCAAATCCAAGAGCCTCCAGAATCATGCAGTGATAATCAACAGTGAGATCGCAGATTTCAAGAGCCTCCACATCTCTCCTCTCCTTTTTTGCCATTTTGAAGGCCATCTCGGCACTCTTGGTTACAAAGGGAAGTCTGTGAAATTCTCTATCAAAGTAGTAGTTCTCCACACTCCATCCCACCCCATCAAGCCACACGATTTCGTCTGCAATCCTCTTTGCTACCGTCTCCTCTGCTAAGATGAGGGCAACACACCCATCACACCATTCCGCCATCTCCAGCTTTCTTAGGGGATAGGAGACAATTTCCGAATTCAGCACATCCTCAACCTTTACCTTATCCCTTAGGAACGCTAAGGAACTCTTTGAACCCTTCTCTCTCATTCTGACAACCACTTCCGCGAGCTTTTCATCGTCAACATCGTATCTGCTTCTGTAAGCATAGCTCTGCATGGCGAAGAAGGCTGGCAGGGTGAGGTTCAGGGGGCGGTGAAAGAAAGGGTCAAGGCTCTGCAGTTCAACAAGCTCAATCGGTGTTTCGGAACTGTGGCCGAAAGCGAGAAGCATCGTTACATCCGACCTGTGTCTCAGCCTCATGTAGGCTAAAGGCAGGGCAAACAGAGCGTCATCGCTCACCCTGATTTCGTGCCTTAGATAGGCTCCAGCGGCAGGGGCGGTATACATGTTTGATATTGTTCTCCCCACTCCGAGATTGTCGTAACCGCCGAGGATGAAGCTGTCCACCTCCCTCCTCTCGATTCCTGCATCATCCAGAGCCCTTTTCGCTGCTGTGAATGCAAGGTTGTAAAAGGGCTCCTTATGGATACCAAACTCTGTAAAACCTATACCAACAATCCCAATTCTCAAAAAATCACCTCCTGTACATTTCTTCAATAAATTTCTCGTATCGCTTCAAAATCACGTGTCTTCGCTTTTTCATCGTCGGAGTGATTTCTCCCTTATCTATTGTGAAGGCTTCCGGCAGCAGTTTGAACCTCTTAATTCTCTCATGAGAGGCGAGGTTGCCGTTAACATCCTCAACGATTCTACCGTAAACCTCCAGAATCTCTGGGTTTTCCACGAGCCTCTCGTCAACCGCCACAACTTCTTCTTCCCCGGAAATACCTCTCACAGTCCTCGTCTTGGTTCTGTCGTAGTCTATCTGACCTTCTTCGGCAATATTAATCAGCATTTCAAAGTTCGGAATTATTAGGGCTGTAATGTATGGCTTCCCGTCTCCGATAATGACAACATCTGAGACAAGCGGATTTTTCAGAAGTTCCTCCTCTATGGGAATTGGAGAAACATTCTTTCCCGTGTCAAGCACTATTATGTGTTTCTTCCTTCCGAGAAAAATCAGATATCCATCCTCATCAAACTCGCCCAAATCACCCGTCTTCAACCACCCGTCGGGGGTGAAGGCATTTCTCGTTTCATCATCTTTTTTCCAGTAGCCTTTCATCACGTTGTCTCCCCTGATGAGAATCTCTCCATCCTCCGCAATCGCCTCCTCCACTCCGGGAATTGGAGGGCCTACTGTTCCGGGCTTGAACCTACCAACGGGGTTGAGATTGGAGGGTGCTGCAACTTCTGTCAGGCCATAACCCTCTATGACGGGAATGCCCATTCCGTTGAACATATAGGCAAGCTCCTTCTGGAGTTCGGCAGCAGAAGAACAGACGAACCTGATTCTCTGGAGACCCAGATTTTTTCTTATCTTACTGTAGACGAGCTTATCGGCTAAAAACCTCTTAAAGCTGAGCCATAATCCGTATCCTTCTCCCCTGCTCATTCTCCTCCCACACTCTACCGCAACATTTCTCGACCAGTAGAACAGTTTTTTAGCAAGCTTGGAGGATTTCTCGACCCTCTCAAGAATGCCCGCGTTAACCCTCTCAAGTATCCTCGGCACAACCACCAAACCGACCGGCTTTACAGCCCTTGAAGTTTCAAGAAACTGCTGAGGGGTACAGAAAACTGCCGTTGCAGCTCTTGAAACTCCAGCAAAGAAAACGAGCCTCTGGTAGACGTGACTGAGGGGAAGATAGCAGATGTGCGGTTCGCCGGGATAAAAGGGGGTGATGGACATCACAGATAAAGCATTGAATCTCCAGTTCCAGTGGGTGAGCATCGCACCTTTCGGCTCTCCTGTTGTCCCCGATGTGTAAACTATGCTCGCCACATCATCGGGCCCCACACTCCTCCACCTTTCCTCGTATTTCTCATCCGTGATCTCTCCTCCATTCAATTGGCTGATCTCATCAAGAAGGAACACCTCAACATCTTTTGGAAGGTTGTCAGCATACTTTTTCTCGGTGAAAACCAACCTGCTCTCCGAGTCCTTCAAGATATATTCAACCTGCTGCCTGTTCAGCACGCTGTGGATAGTTACAACAATCCCACCAGCAGTCAGAACCGCAAGGTCTGCTATCTCCCACTCGTATCTTGTATCCGCATAAATCGCAACCCTGTCACCCTTTCTAAGTCCAGAAGAAATCAGAACCTCTGCCAGTTCTTTAACCCTATCTCCAAACTCTCTGTAGTTGATATATTTCAACTCTCCGTCACTCCAGTATCCAATTGCTGGTATGTTTGAATGCTTAGCTACTACACCCCAGAACATCTCGCTGAGTGTCTCCCTTCGCTCAACTTTGAGTTCCTCGCCTTTAACGATTTTTCTAACCCTTGTCATGCCACTAAATTCTGTAACTCCTCGGCATTCCGAGGATGTGCTCTGCTATGTAATTCAGAGCCATCTGCTGCGTTACTGGAGCCAATCGGAGCAGATTAACCTCTCTCCACCACCTCTCAACATCATACTCCTTCGCGTAGCCGTATCCACCGAAGGTCTGCATTGCCCAGTAAACCGCCTTGAGTGAATTCTCAACCGCCACAGCCTTCGCCATGTTGGCCGCATCCCCTATTTCTCTAAAAACTGCTGCCATCTCCACCCTTTTCTTTGGGTCCTTGACGTCCTCGCTCTTAAACTTTGTATCGTAGAGCCACGCAGCCTTGTACATCATCAACCTCGCACATTCCAGTGCCGCATAAGCCTCCGCCAGAGGAAACTGCAAGCCCTGATAGCTCCCAATTGGGTCAGCAAAGACCTTCCTCTGCTTTGAATACTCAACCGCCTTGCTTATGGCAAGCTTTGCCCCACCTATGGCTCCTGCAGCAGCACTCATCCTCTCCGGATTCAGAACATCAAGCAGGAGATACCATCCCAAATCCTTCTCACCCAGAATTGCATCCTCTCCCACACGGAGATTGCTTATACTAATCTCACAGGTTTTCGAGAAGTTTATCGCGTGCTTGGGAATGGGATTCCACTTGACCGCCTCGCTGGGTAAATCCACCAGAAACAGGGTTATTCCGAGAGTTCTTCTTGGAGCCTTCTCTGGAGGTGTTGTCCTCGCAACAAGGAGCATACCCTTCGCCCTATCAGCACCGCTGATGAAAATCTTGTTTCCATTTATCACCCACTCGTCTCCATCCTTAACAGCAGTTGTTCTTATCGCAAGAG
>Ga0209426_1000505_pt1 | contig 38422 bp, 41 predicted proteins | sample Deesub1362B_J571_FD_187697 | JGI IMG/M metagenome (GOLD analysis project Ga0209426, IMG submission 187697) | Deep oceanic, basalt-hosted subsurface ecosystem from Juan de Fuca Ridge flank, Pacific Ocean, CORK Borehole 1362B_J2.571 (SPAdes)... ...
ATCTGTGGGAGCGAGCCTGCTCGCGAAAAGCAGCGCTGCGGTTCAGCCCGCTTTGGATTCGTCTTTGCCTTTGACGCAGGCGAAGTCTTCTTCGCGCAGCTCGGGCAGATCTTTCGCACAGTAATTACTGCCCAGATCCTTCAGCGCGCCGCACATCCCCTCCAGCCGCCCGTCCACCGCCTGCAGGTGATCGAGCAACTGACCGATGGCACGCGCCACCGGGTCAGGCATGTCTTCGCTGACGCCATAGGCATCGAAACCGATCTTCTCGGCCATGGCTTTGCGCTTGGCGTCCTGTTCTTCATCAGACTTGACGATGATCCGACCCGGAATCCCCACCACCGTGGCACCGGGTGGCACCTCTTTGGTCACGACGGCGTTGGAGCCGACTTTGGCACCCGCCCCCACCGTAAACGGCCCGAGCACTTTGGCGCCGGCGCCCACGACAACGCCGTCACCCAGCGTCGGGTGGCGCTTGCCCTTGTTCCAGCTGGTGCCACCGAGGGTCACGCCCTGATAAATGGTCACGTCATCGCCGATCTCGGCGGTTTCACCGATGACGATGCCCATGCCGTGATCAATAAAGAAGCGCCGGCCGACCTTGGCCCCCGGATGAATCTCGATTCCGGTCAACCAGCGCCCGAAGTTCGACACCAGTCGCGCCAGCCATTTCAGCTCGTGGCGCCACAGCATCCCGGCCAGCCGATGAATCCAGATCGCATGCATGCCGGGGTAGCAGGTCAGGACTTCAAAAGCGTTACGCGCCGCCGGGTCTCGATGGAATACGCTCTGGATATCTTCACGCAAACGCTCAAACATCATTCAGTCCTTCCGCTTAAGAAGCTCACCACGGGCCGCTTTCTGGGTTTCCGTGAGGATGCCACGCAAAATATTCATTTCCGCCCGGCTGACCGAGCTGCGTCCGTACAACCGGCGCAGGCGCGCCATCAAGTGCCGCGGCTTTTCCGGATCAAGAAACTCGATGGCGACCAGCGTCTGCTCCAGATGCTCATAAAAGCGCTCCAGCTCATCCATCGTCGCGAGCTCGGCACTTTTCACCGAGGCCACTTCTTCTTTCTCGATCTTGGTCGGCTGCCCTTGAGCGGCCAGCCAGGCCATGCGCACTTCATAGCTCAACACCTGCACCGCCGCCCCGAGGTTCAACGAACTGAACTCAGGATCGGAGGGGATGTGCACGTGAAAGTGACATCGCTGCAACTCTTCGTTGGTCAGGCCGGAGTCCTCACGACCGAATACCAGCGCGATCTCCGCGCCCTGCCCGGCCTCCTCGACCACTTTGCTCCCGCATTCGCGGGGATCGAGCAGCGGCCAGGGAATGCGCCGGTCACGGGCGCTGGTGCCGAGCACCAGATTGCAGCCGACCAGCGCATCTTCCAAGGTGGCGACGACCTGTGCGTTTTCAAGAATATCCCCGGCACCGGAAGCACGGGCATCGGCTTCGTGGTGCGGAAACAGGCGCGGCTCGACCAGCACCAAGCGCGACAGACCCATGTTTTTCATGGCGCGCGCGGCCCCGCCGATGTTGCCGGGGTGGCTGGTATTGACCAGGACGACACGAATGTTCTGCAGCAAGGGAGGCGCTCTCGGACACAGGAAAGGGGTGCAAATCTTACAGAACAGCCTACCGTTAAGCTATGAAAGCGAACAGCGACCTTCACCTGAAGAAAAGTTCTGATAGAATGCGCGGCTTTCTTTAACAACCTTAGGTGACACATCCATGCAGCCCATGCTGAATATCGCGCTGCGCGCCGCCCGCAGCGCCAGTGAACTGATCTTCCGCTCCATCGAGCGCCTGGATACCATCAAGGTCGACGAAAAAGACGCCAAGGATTATGTATCCGAGGTCGATCGCGCCGCCGAACAGAAAATCATCGATGCGCTGCGCAAGGCTTACCCGAATCACTCGATCCAGGGTGAAGAGACCGGCATGCACGTCGGTAACGGCATCGAAGGCGAAGAGTACCTGTGGATCATCGATCCGCTGGACGGCACCACCAACTTCCTGCGCGGCATTCCTCACTTTGCGGTCAGCATTGCCTGCAAATACCGTGGTCGCCTGGAACACGCAGTGGTTCTGGATCCGGTTCGCCAGGAAGAATTCACCGCCAGCCGTGGTCGCGGCGCTCAACTGAATGGTCGCCGCCTGCGCGTCAGCGGTCGCACCAGCCTCGAAGGCGCCCTGCTGGGTACCGGCTTCCCGTTCCGTGACGACCAGATGGACAACCTCGACAACTACCTGGGCATGTTCCGCGCCCTGGTTGGCCAGACTGCCGGCATCCGCCGCGCCGGTTCCGCCAGCCTGGACCTGGCCTATGTGGCTGCCGGTCGCTTCGACGCGTTCTGGGAATCGGGCCTGTCCGAGTGGGACATGGCGGCTGGCGCCCTGTTGATCCAGGAAGCAGGCGGCTTGGTGAGCGACTTCACCGGCGGTCACGATTTCCTTGAAAAAGGCCATATCGTTGCCGGCAACACCAAATGCTTCAAGGCCGTGTTGACGGCGATCCAGCCGCACCTGCCGGCTTCGCTGAAGCGCTAAGCTTCCCGCGAAACGAAAAAGCACCCTTCGGGGTGCTTTTTTTGTGCCTGCGACTTCAGCCTCCACTCGAATCCACTGTGGGAGCGAGCTTGCTCGCGAAGGCGGCGGGTCAGCCAACATCAATTCTGGATGGCAGATCGCATTCGCGAGCAGGCTCGCTCCCACAAGGGGCACGGCGAGGCCAAAAATTGCGAGCACAAAAAAGCACCCCGCAGGGTGCTTCTTGTTAAACAGTCAGTGCTTACTGACCCGGCTGATTCTGCGACAGAATCAACTTGCCTTCCTTGTCGACCGGAATCTGGTTGCCCGGATCACGATCCATCCGCACTTTGCCTTCCTTGCCATCCAGCGAATAACGCACGTCGTAACCGACGACCTTGTCGCTGATGTCATTCACCGTGTTACAGCGAGTCTGGGTGGTGGTGTAGGTGTCACGGTTCTGCATGCCTTCCTGCACCTTGTTACCGGCATAACCACCACCGACCGCGCCAGCAACCGTCGCAATCTTCTTGCCGGTACCGCCGCCGATCTGGTTACCCAGCAAACCACCCGCTACCGCACCAATCGCGGTACCGAGGATCTGGTGTTGATCCTTGACCGGCGCCTGGCGGGTTACAGCAACATCCTTGCACACTTCACGTGGAGTCTTGATCTGTGTTTTGACCGGTTCTACGGCCAGCACTTGCGCATACTCAGGGCCGCTTTTAACCAGGCTGTAGGTGGCAACAGCACCCCCGGCAGTCACACCGACAGCACCCAATACCGCACCAACCAGCAACGACTTGTTCACATGAACCTCCTGACCATCACATGCGGGACGCGCCCGCGCCTCTCCCAGCCTTGGAGCATAAAAAAAGGCGCGAGTTCAACTCGCGCCTTTTCTGGGCTGACAGCCGGAGAAAGGATGGCCGTTATGGACGGTCGTCGACTTCCTTCTCGGTGTTGGCCGGAGGAATCAGATCCTCGGTGCTCAGGTTCAGCCAGATCAGCACCACGTTCGCGATGTAGATCGACGAGTAGGTACCCGCCAGCACACCGATGAACAGGGCGATGGAGAAGCCGAACAGGTTGTCGCCGCCGAAGAACAGCAGCGCAGCGATCGCCAGCAAGGTGGAGATCGACGTTGCCATGGTCCGCAGCAGGGTCTGAGTGGTCGAGATGTTGATGTTCTCGATCAGCGAAGCCTTGCGCAGCACACGGAAGTTCTCGCGAACCCGGTCGAATACCACAATGGTGTCGTTCAGCGAGTAACCGATGATCGCCAGTACCGCCGCCAGCACCGTCAGGTCGAAGGTGATCTGGAAAAACGATAGGATACCGATGGTCACGATCACGTCGTGGATCAGCGAAACGATGGCGCCGACCGCGAATTTCCACTGAAAGCGGAAAGCCAGGTAGATCAGGATGCCGCCGAGCGCCAGCAGCATGCCGAGGCCGCCCTGGTCGCGCAGCTCTTCACCGACCTGCGGGCCGACGAACTCGACGCGCTTGACCGTCGCCGGGTTGTCGCCGCCGACTTTCTGCAACGCGTCTGCTACCTGATGGCCCAGCTGCGGGTCTTCACCCGGCATGCGCACCAGCAGGTCGGTGGTCGCACCGAAGTTCTGCACGATGGCTTCGTGGTAACCCGAAGTCGCCAACTGCTCACGCACTTTGGTGACGTCAGCCGGACGCTCGTAGGTCAGCTCGATGAGCGTACCGCCGGTGAAGTCCAGGCCCCAGTTCATGCCCTTGTGGAAGACGCTGAAAATAGCCAGCAACGTGAGAAACACTGTGACGCCGAACGCGAAGTTGCGAACGCCCATGAAGTTGATTGTACGTAACATGGCAGCCCCTTAAATCCACAACTTCTTGAAGTCACGTCCGCCGAAGATCAGGTTGACCATTGCGCGGGTCACCATGATGGCCGTGAACATCGAGGTAAAGATCCCGAGGGACATGGTCACTGCGAAGCCCTTCACCGGGCCGGTGCCCATGGCGAAGAGGATGCCGCCGACCAGCAGAGTGGTCAGGTTGGCGTCGAGAATCGCAGTGAATGCCCGGCCGAAGCCTTCGTTGATTGCACGCTGCACGGTCATGCCGGCGGCGATCTCTTCACGGATCCGCGAGAAGATCAGTACGTTGGCGTCGACCGCCATACCCATGGTCAACACGATACCGGCGATACCCGGCAGGGTCAGTGTTGCCCCCAGCAGCGACATCAAGGCCAGCAGCAGCACCATGTTCACCGCCAGCGCAACGGTGGCGATCAGGCCGAAGAAGCGGTAGATGGCGATGATGAACAGCGAGACGAACAGCATGCCCCACAGCGACGCATCGATACCCTTGGTGATGTTGTCAGCACCCAGGCTTGGACCGATTGTGCGCTCTTCCGCGAAGTACATCGGAGCGGCCAGACCACCGGCACGCAGCAGCAGCGCCAGTTCGGACGATTCGCCCTGGCCGTTCAGGCCGGTGATACGGAACTGCGCACCCAGCGGCGACTGAATGGTCGCCAGGCTGATGATCTTCTTCTCTTCCTTGAAAGTCTGTACCGGCACGTCTTTCTCGACGCCGTCGACAACCTGCTTGGTGTAAGTGGTCACCGGACGCTGTTCGATGAAGATCACCGCCATGCTGCGACCGACGTTCGAACGGGTCGCGCGGCTCATCAGCTCGCCACCGTGACCGTCCAGACGAATGTTCACTTCAGGCGTGCCGTGCTCGCCGAAACCAGCCTTGGCGTCGGTCACCTGGTCACCGGTGATGATCAGGCCACGCTCGATCTGCGCAGGAGGACGCTTGCCTTCACGGAACTCGAAGGTCTCGGAGGTGGCTTTCGAAGCACCCGGCTCTGCAGCCAGACGGAACTCGAGGTTGGCCGTCTTGCCGAGAATACGCTTGGCTTCAGCAGTGTCCTGCACGCCCGGCAGCTCAACCACGATGCGGTTGGCGCCCTGACGCTGAACGATCGGTTCGGCAACACCCAGCTCGTTGACGCGGTTACGTACCGTGGTCAAGTTCTGCTTGATGGAGTATTCACGGATTTCCGCCAGCTTGGCCGGGGTCATCGCCAGACGCAGCACCGGTTGACCGTTGAGGTCGGCCGGAACAATGTCGAAATCGTTGAAGTTCTTGCGGATCAGCGCACGGGCCTGTTCGCGGGAGTCAGCATCGCTGAAGCCCAACTGAATGGCGCCGCCCAGTTGCGGCAGGCTGCGATAGCGCAGTTTTTCTTTACGCAGCAGGCTCTTGACGTCGCCTTCGTAGACTTTCAGGCGGGCGTCGAGGGCTTTGTCCATGTCCACTTCCAGCAGGAAGTGCACACCACCGGACAAGTCCAGACCCAGCTTCATCGGGTGCGCGCCGAGGTTGCGCAGCCATTGCGGGGTGGTTTGTGCCAGGTTCAATGCGACGACGTAGTCATCACCCAATGCCTTGCGCACAACGTCCTTGGCCGGCAGCTGGTCTTCAGCCTTGGTCAGACGGATCAGGCCGCCCTTGCCGTTGGCCGCCAGCGAAGCTGCCTTGACGTTGATCCCGGATTCACGCAGCGCGGTGCTGACGCGATCCAGATCGGCCTGATTGACCTGCAGAGCCGTGCTGGCGCCGCTGATCTGAATGGCCGGGTCATCGGGGTATAGATTGGGAGCGGAATAAATCAGACCGATCGCCAGCACCGCCAGGATCAGAATGTATTTCCACAGAGGATATTTGTTCAGCATCACGCCGCCCGTTATGAACGCGGGGCGCCTTGCGCGCCCCGTCGATTGAGTAGAAGTTGGAACCTTAGATCGCTTTCAGCGTGCCTTTTGGCAGCGTGGCGGCGATGGCGCCCTTCTGGAACTTCATTTCCACGGTGTCGGAAACTTCCAGAACCACGAAGTCATCGGCCACTTTGGTGATCTTGCCGGCGATGCCGCCGGTGGTGACCACTTCGTCGCCCTTCGCAAGGCTGCTCAGCAGGTTCTTCTGCTCTTTGGCGCGCTTGGCCTGTGGACGCCAGATCATCAGGTAGAAGATGACCAGGAAGCCGACCAGGAAAATCCACTCGAAGCCGCCGCCCATAGGCGCAGCAGCCGGTGCAGCCGCGTCAGCCATGGCATTAGAGATAAAAAAGCTCATTTAGCACTCCAGTTGCAAATGTTGAATCTTGGGGTCAGAAAACTCAGTCCAAAGGCGGAACGGGGAGCCCGCGTTTGGCGTAGAAGGCATCGACAAAGGCGGCCAATGTACCCTGTTGAATAGCCTCGCGCAAACCAGCCATCAGCACCTGATAATGGCGCAAGTTATGGATGGTATTGAGCATGCTGCCGAGCATTTCGCCGCACTTGTCCAGGTGATGCAGATAAGCGCGGGAGAAGTTCTGGCAGGTATAGCAATCGCAGGTCGGATCCAGCGGCGAATCATCATGGCGATGGAACGCGTTACGGATCTTCAGCACGCCTGTATCAATGAACAGATGCCCATTGCGGGCATTACGGGTTGGCATCACGCAATCGAACATGTCCACACCGCGGCGCACACCCTCAACCAGATCTTCCGGTTTGCCAACGCCCATAAGGTAACGAGGTTTGTCAGCGGGCATCATGCCCGGCAGATAATCCAGCACCTTGATCATCTCGTGCTTGGGCTCGCCCACCGACAGACCGCCGATGGCCAGGCCGTCAAAGCCGATCTTGTCCAGACCTTCCAGCGAGCGCATGCGCAGATCCTGGTGCATGCCGCCCTGAACGATACCGAACAGCGCCGCGGTGTTGTCGCCATGCGCGTTTTTCGAGCGCTGGGCCCAACGCAGCGACAGCTCCATCGAAACGCGAGCAACGTCTTCGTCAGCCGGGTACGGCGTGCATTCGTCGAAGATCATCACGATGTCGGAACCGAGATCGCGCTGCACCTGCATCGATTCCTCGGGGCCCATGAACACTTTCGAGCCGTCGACCGGGGAAGCGAAGGTCACGCCCTCCTCCTTGATCTTGCGCATCGCGCCCAGGCTGAACACCTGGAAACCGCCGGAGTCGGTGAGGATCGGGCCCTTCCACTGCATGAAATCGTGCAGGTCGCCGTGTTCCTTGATCACCTCGGTGCCCGGGCGCAGCCACAGGTGGAAGGTGTTGCCCAGAATGATTTCCGCGCCAGTGGCCACGATGTCACGCGGCAACATGCCCTTGACCGTGCCGTAGGTGCCCACCGGCATGAAGGCCGGGGTCTCGACGGTGCCACGCGGGAAGGTCAGCCGACCACGACGAGCCTTGCCATCGGTGGCAAGCAGTTCAAAGGACATGCGACATTCGCGACTCATTCTGTTTCCTCTGGGCCTGTGTGTTCAGGGGCAGTCGGGGCGGGATTACGGGTGATGAACATCGCATCACCGTAGCTGAAAAAGCGGTACCCGTTGTCGACGGCGGCTTTATAGGCGGCCATGGTTTCGGGATAACCGGCGAATGCCGAAACCAGCATCAACAGCGTCGATTCCGGCAAATGGAAGTTGGTGACCAGGGCATCGACCACATGGAACGGCCGGCCCGGGTAGATGAAGATGTCGGTGTCACCGCTGAACGGCTTGAGCACGCCATCGCGCGCGGCACTTTCCAGCGAACGCACGCTGGTGGTGCCCACGGCAATCACCCGCCCGCCACGCTCACGGCACGCGGCAACGGCGTCGACCACGTCCTGGCCGACTTCCAGCCACTCGCTGTGCATATGGTGATCTTCGATCTTGTCGACGCGTACCGGCTGGAACGTCCCCGCACCGACGTGCAGCGTGACGAACGCGGTCTCGACGCCCTTGGCGGCAATCGCCTCCATCAGCGGCTGATCGAAATGCAGCCCCGCCGTCGGCGCCGCCACCGCACCGAGACGCTGGGCGTACACGGTCTGATAGCGCTCGCGATCCGAACCTTCGTCCGGGCGGTCTATATAAGGAGGCAACGGCATATGCCCGACGCGATCGAGCAGCGGCAGCACTTCTTCAGCGAAGCCCAACTCGAACAACGCATCATGACGCGCGAGCATCTCGGCTTCACCACCGCCGTCGATGAGGATCTTCGACCCCGGCTTCGGCGACTTGCTGGAACGCACATGAGCCAGCACGCGGTGCGAATCGAGCACGCGCTCAATGAGGATTTCCAGCTTGCCGCCCGAGGCTTTCTGCCCGAACAAACGCGCCGGAATCACCCGGGTATTGTTGAATACCATCAAATCGCCCGGGCGCAAATGCTCAAGCAAATCAGTGAATTGACGGTGTGCAAGGGCGCCGCTCGGCCCATCAAGGGTCAGCAGGCGACTACCGCGACGCTCGGCCAAAGGGTGGCGGGCGATCAGCGAATCAGGAAGCTCGAAGGTAAAGTCAGCAACGCGCATGATGGGGTTCGTCTAGCAGGGCCGGAAAGTCTAGCGGAATTATCAAAAATTGACCATGAAACGTGATTGACCAACGGTAATCACCTCTCTATACTTCGCCGCCATTGAGCCCTGATGGCGGAATTGGTAGACGCGGCGGATTCAAAATCCGTTTTCGAAAGGAGTGGGAGTTCGAGTCTCCCTCGGGGCACCAAAATTAAGAAAGGTCTTGCTTAGCAAGGCCTTTTTTTTCGTCTGCAGGAAAGTGGGGCAAATATTTTTTCACACCCATGAGACGAGAAAGCTGCCGCGTAGAGGTTCAAGCCGACGATTTCGAAATCTGGTAACGTCAAATAATACGTAATGAGAAAAGGCCTCCACCGAGGCCTTTTTCTTTGTTTCACCCAGCTATTTTTTCCTGCAAACCTCGACGTCGTTTTGGGTTTTCAGATCCGTGTCGATGCCGAGCCGATACCTGCAGTAATCAATGATCCACTTACGCTCCTGCTCCGTGAATCGTTCGACTTGACGAATCTCCCCGTCATTGGCGTGGATATTGTAAAACTTCATCTGAAAAGTCGGATGCTTCTTGATGAACAGGATCGTTTCGATGTCCCCATCCTCAAGCGCTTCGTAATACCCAACGTAAAGCACTGGCACCAGAACCAAAATAAACAGGGCAGTCAGTTTCTTCATGGTCGCTTATACCATTGAACGCTTGGGCTCAAAGCCTACTGGCGACTTCCTTCCAGATGTAGGCGTAGTTGTATTTCAGCCAACGAACCAGCACTTTATCGAACTGCCTAAGAAACCAGCTGCGCTCTCTAGCTGCCAGCCTTTCTTCTATCGACTGTCTGAGTTTGTCGGGATCGAACCCAGTCCACACCGGAGGCACAGCTGCAACGAGATTGGTAAAGCACACCGGCGCGACCTCTGAATAAAGAATTTCGTAAAGTATTTCAGGGGCGACGCCTCTTACCTTATCTGCCACGTAGTCATATTCGACGGGAAAATCGTTGAACGGTTCGGACAGTGCAGCTCTAACGTTCGTCAGTTGTGGCTCATTCAAAAAATGCTCCAACAGGAAAACTCCTTCGGTTGCGTTCCACTACCGCGGCACAGATCAAACGCCAAACCGAAGCATGAATTCAGATATCTAGATCAGGCGCACGCTCAGCCTGAGCCCCTCCCCCAAACAAACGCTGGGCTATCTGACTACCTCGCTCCAGGCCCAGCCTTCCTAGAACTCGTTCTGTTGCTTAGGTCATTGAATATCCCGGCGCTGCCCGCGCACCTGTTTTGCCTCGGGACTGCACCTGATGCGTCCGCTCAGTATAATCACGCCCGCCAGCACGCGACCTGCCGCCCTTTGCGGCTCTCCCTGGTCGTACCAAATTTCAAGACTCATGCTCAAGGAACTCCAAGGCCAACCATGGAAACGTCACTGGAAACCGTCGCCCTGTTCTCCCTCAAACTCGCTTACGAGGAGGAAGGCCTGAGTCCGATTCTGCGGGATGACCTGGTCATGGGCGACTATCAGAAAGACGTGTTCGAATTGCTGGTGCGCCGCGGGGATGTCAAGACCATCCAGTTCAAGATGAACGAGTGCCTGGACTTGGCGATGGATGCGTTGGGCGGGGTCGAGAAACCGTTGGGGCGAGAACTGCACAAGCTGTCAGCAGATTTCCGTCAGGCGCAGTCGCTGGAGCAGCTTGATCAGCCGCTCCTCGCGCTCAAGGGTTATTTGAAGGACATTCTGTAATCAGAGGCGCAATCTGTAGAAACTGCCCTTCGGATTAGTGCCGCACTTTTACTACTCGAATGTTGACGGGAAACCCACCTGGCCCTTCCAGCTTCTTCCATCCCACGTATTGAAAAATCGCGTCCTGATCGATGGTCTCGCCCCTCTCCACCATCTCTCCGCCAAGCACCGCGACCTCTTTATAGACGGCGCAGTTGCCCTCATCGGGATGGGCGGTGTAGATCACATAGGGTTTGACGTATCTCACGGCGCGGAAATGTCGGCCGCAGCCCCAATCGACCGTGATCATCAACGTCTTCAGATACGCTTCGCCATCCGTTTCCGATTCCTCGGCGAGTTCCTTGAGCTTGCCAATTCCGCCGACGTCGCTAAAGCCTAGATCGAGGGCGCGCTTATATTCCGGGGACTTCTCGTGCTCGGCCTGCGCCTTGAAGTATTGCTGTTGAAGCTCCGCGACCAGTACCTCCTCTTCCTTGTTCCGGATCACGAACGCTTGAGCAATGACGTTTTCACAACGGGCATATTCGGGAGAGGTAAGGCTTTCCTGGGAGAGGTGATCGCGATGGACATAAACAGTGCGATTCAAACTGTCGACGCGGTCCATCGCTTGCCTGGTAGTCATGACCCCTTTTTGAACGTTGTTCACTACTTGCTGAAAACGCTCGCAATCGGCGAGGTACTCCTTCCAGGCGACCTCCGGGGTTTCATCCCAGTCGGCAAGCGCCGGGGTCATTACGATGGCGAGAAGGAACGCGCCGAGCAGGCGCGGTGTAAAAGAAACATTCGGCATGCGTAGTCCGTTACGTGTTTGAAGAAAGTGGCGCGAAGCTACTATTTTGCTATCGTGCCGTCCACTGTCGGCAAGGTGCCGAGTGTTTGTACCGCGACTGGTTCGAAGGATGGATACGATGGATGTAGCGTTTTTCTTTATCGCCTGGATAGGCATGTGGGTCTGGGTCGTCAGGCAGCGTGGTGCGTGGAATCTGCTACTCGCGAATGTGTTGGGGGCGGCCAGCGGCATGATTGTTGGCTTGGTGGTTTCGCAGCTTTGTGTCGGTCTGTTCGGCTCCAGCCGGCCACCGGTCCCGGGGGTCATGGGATCGCTTCTGGAAATGCTCGCGACTGCTGCGGCGCTGACCGGCGTATGGATGCTGGTGGCCCGTCGCTCGCAAGTCGAACATCCCGTTGCGCGTCAGCTGCTGGCCGGCCTTTGCGGCGTTGTGGCCGGCATCACGGCGATCATGTTTTTTGTTCAGATCAATCCGCCCAATCTCGGCATGTGAATGTCTTCGTGGCGTCAGACCTCTATTTTGATATCTTGCCGCCCAATCTCAGCATTCACGGCCAGTGAGTGCTGTTTGGCAGGCTATTGAAGGGTTAAGGAAAGGATCGCATGGAGTTTCTGAGTTTTCTGGCATTTGTTGCGGCCTGGGGTTTCATGTGGCGCTGGGTGGTGAAAAACCGCGGCAGCTGGAATCTGTTTTACGGCAACATCGTTGGCGCGGCGGGCGGTTTTATCGTCGGCATGGTGGTGCTGTCGATCTTCCTGTCGTTGTTCCCGTCGGCGCATAAGCCCAAACGGGCGCCCACCGAAGAGGTGATTACCCAGAACGAAGTGACCACCAGCCTGCTGCCGGAAGCCGAGTCGGATTCGACGGCCGTGGCACTGGAAAATGCTCCGGGGTTTGCCGCTATCGAGCCCGACAATCAGCCTTCGCCCCGCGACTCTGCACTGCTGCCAAACTACGCCAACCGGGCACCGAAATCGATGTCCGAAAAAACCGTTCTGGATCAGAGCGACGCGCAGGGCCGCAAAGCGTTCAGCGCGCTGCGCGACAAGCTTGCTCAGCATGCCGACAGCGACAAATCGATGCTCGCGTATGTCATGTGCAGCCCTTACGTGACCGGTGCCTTGCGCTTCCCGGCGTCGGCGCGCTTCGCTGACAGCACCGCCGTGGTTACTCAACGCTTTAAGGGCCAGGTCTACACCCTCAGCAACAAGGTCACTGCACGCAACATGAATGGCGATGACGTCACTTATCGCTTCGAATGCTCGGTGCAGGAGCAACCCGCTTCCAGCGAATGGCGACTGCTGGCGCTGAAGCTGCAGAAGGCTGACGCTTAAGCCTCGTTTAAGGGTTCAAGGCGCCGGCTGCGCTATCATCGCCAGCCTGTGCGCCTTGAGCCTTGCCTGCGAATGTCCTCGATACCTGCTGACCTGAATCCGTTGCCTCCTGTCTTGGCCGGCCCGCTGCTGCGCCGGTTGGAACCGACGCGAATCGTCCTGTGGCTGGTCGGCACCCGCATACTGGCGCTGACCCTGCGCCTGCAAGGTGTAGGAGACATCCCTCTCGATGCCGGGAAATGCACGGTCATCCCCGTCGGCCGTCACGCGTTCGTCCATCTGATCGACGTTGTACTCGACAGCGCCCTGCCCTGCGACACCCGCATCGACTACGACCTGTTGATCGACGGCCACTCGCCCATCGCCGAATGGGCGCCGCATCTGCTGTACGGCAACGCTGGTTGTCCGAACCTTGTCGTGCGTTCGCGGATCGATCAGTTGCTGCACGGTTCCTGCCGCAAGCCGCATCATCCGGCGGCAGACGGTCTGCTGTGCGTTGACCAACTGCTTTCTGGCGAAACCGATCCGCAACAACGTCCGGCCCTGCTGATGATGAGCGGCGACCAAATCTACGCCGATGACGTCTCCGGGCCGATGCTGCGGGCGATTCACTGTCTGATCGAACGTCTTGGCTTGTTCGACGAACACCTCGAAGGCGCGGTGGTCAGCGACAGCGCCAAGCTCTACAAACACCCGGCCAGCTACTACCACCGCGCGGATCTGTTACCGGCGCTGGAGAGTAACGAGACCTTGCGCGAGCGTTTTTTCGGCGGTGCGCGCAAACCGATTTTCACCAGCAGCAGCGCCGACAATCACCTGGTGACCTTCGCCGAAGTGATGGCGATGTACTTGCTGGTGTGGTCGCCGGTTGCCTGGGGGTTGATCAATCCTGCTGCTCCAGCGCTGACGCCTGAACGCTTGCAGCGCTACACCCTGGAGCAAACCCGCATCGATGGCTTCAAGGCCGGTTTGGGCAACGTTGCCCGAGCCTTGGCGCATCTGCCGAGCCTGATGATTTTCGACGATCACGACATCACCGATGACTGGAATCTTTCCGCGCAATGGGAGGAAACCGCCTACGGCCATCCGTTCTCCAAACGCATCATCGGCAACGCCTTGATCGCGTACATGTTGTGCCAGGGCTGGGGCAACAATCCGGATGCGTTCAGGGATGTGCTGGAGAACACTCGACGCCTGAGCGCCAGCGGTGACGATCGCTATCTCGACAGCCCGGTGCAGGACGCGCTGATCGATGACTTGCTGCGCTTTCAGCATTGGCATTTCGTGTTGCCGAGCAGCCCGGCGCTGGTGGTGCTCGACACCCGCACCCGGCGCTGGCGCAGCGAGATGGCACTCAAGCAACCCTCTGGTTTGCTGGACTGGGAAGCGCTGAGCGAGCTGCAGCAGGACCTGCTGGATCATCCGTCAGCGATCATCGTTTCCCCCGCGCCGATCTTCGGTGTGAAGCTGATCGAGACCGTGCAGAAGGTTTTCAGCTGGTGCGGTTATCCGCTGCTGGTCGACGCGGAAAACTGGATGGCCCACCGTGGCGCCGCGCAGGTGATCCTGAACATTTTCCGACACACTCGCACACCCGGAAACTACGTGGTTCTGTCGGGCGATGTGCATTACTCCTTCGTCTACGAAGTGCTTATCCGACACCGCAAGGCCGGACCACGGATCTGGCAGATCACCAGCAGCGGGATCAAGAACGAGTTTCCGAAAACCCTGCTGGAATGGTTTGACCGCCTCAACCGCTGGCTCTATTCGCCGCGCTCGCCGTTGAACTGGTTTACCAAACGCCGGCGTATGCGCATCGTGCCCTATACCCCGGAACATGCCGAAGCGGGTGAGCGGCTGTGGAATTCAGCGGGGATCGGCCAGGTGTTTTTCAATGCGCAGGGACAGCCGAGCGAGATCATTCAGCACAATTCGAACGGGGCGGTGAAGACGCGGATGCTGGCGCCGGAGTTGGGGGATTATCCTGATTGATATGGCCTCTTTTGCCCACAGTGAGATTGCAGTGACGATACCTTCGCGATTACTTATCACCCGCGACAGCGTACATGCCGGCGATGATTGCGAGGCTCCCCATGCGCGCTGGATCAACCTGCAAGAAATTGAAACCCTGGAGGCTGCCCTGCGCCTACTACTTCACAATGGTTATCTGCCAAGCATTGCTGGTGGATGTGCGACATGGATCGTACGCGGGCCTCAGGCCCTTGCTGTAATTGCCCAGCAATGGCAGGAGCCTCGTTTTCTGGTCAATGCCCAGTCGACACTGGTCAATTTGGAAGAGCTGAGGTTTGTATATTTGTGCCAGGTAGATCCGGAGCTTGTTTTCGACTGCCTGCTAACAGGCGCCGAACTTCCTGACAAATACAGCGGATTTAAGACGTCAAAGTAGTCGGAAGGGGACTACAGTTTTTAAGGAAACATCTCTGGAATCGCTGATTCATACTCTGCTTCCCTTACACAGGAAGCAGAGCCATGCGAAAAAGAAAGCCAGACCCTTTAGAAATCGATACAACGACTTACCTTTTAAGCTCCCCGGCCAATGCTAGAAGACTGCTGAGATCTATCGCAGAAATGCACAATGGAATTCGTGCAAATACGGACGCCTCTTCGTTCAATTTCCTGCCTCTCAGTCAGTTGAGACCGCCAGCCCCACACCTCTGACAATCATCCCCACCTCCCGCTCATCAATCGTCAGCGGCGGCAGCAGCCGTATCGTCTTGCCCCGTGTGACGTTGATCAGCAACCCATGATCCCGCGCCGCAATCAGCGTCAAATCGCGAATCGGCTGTTTCAACTCGATTCCAATCATCAAGCCCTGCCCGCGAATCGCCAGCACGTTGGGGTTGTCTGCCAGTTCGGCGCGCAGGCGGGTCAGCAGGCGTTCGCCCTGCACCCGGACATTCTCTAGCAGCCCCTGTTCTTCGATGATGTCCAGCACCGTGCAGCCTACCCGGCAGGCCAGCGGGTTGCCGCCGAAGGTGCTGCCATGGCTGCCGGGAGTGAACAGGTCCGCCGCTCTGCCCCGTGCCAGACAGGCGCCAATCGGCACGCCGTTGCCGAGGCCTTTGGCCAGGGTCATGACGTCCGGCACGATGCCTTCATGCTGAAACGCAAACCACTGGCCGGTGCGGCCGATGCCGGTCTGGATTTCATCGAGCATCAGCAGCCAGGCGTGCCGATTGCACAGGTCACGCAGGGCTTTGAGGTAGCCGGGCGGCGCCAGTTGCACACCGCTTTCGCCCTGGATCGGCTCGACCAGAATCGCCACGATGCGCGCGCCGTGCTTTTGCTGCAGCTGATCCAGCGCCGCCGGATCACCGAAAGGCACTTTGACGAAATCCCCCGGCAGTTCATTGAAACCCAACCGCACCGCCGGGCCATCGCTGGCCGACAAAGTGCCCAACGTGCGGCCATGAAACGCGTTGGCCATGACCACCACCAGCGGCTGTTCGATACCTTTGCGCCAGCCGTATAACCGGGCCAGCTTCAGCGCGGTTTCATTGGCCTCGGCGCCGGAGTTGTTGAAGAACGCCCGCTCCATTCCCGACAGCTGCGTGAGTTTCCGCGCCAGTTGTTGCTGCCAGTCGATGCTGTACAGGTTGGAGGTGTGCAGCAGCATTGCGGCCTGTTCGCTGATGGCAGCAACGATGCGCGGATGCGAGTGCCCGACATTGGTCACCGCGACACCCGCGACGGCATCCAGGTATTCACGACCGGCCTGATCCCACAGGCGAGTGCCCAGGCCTCTGGTGAAACTCAAGGCCAGCGGTTGGTAGGTGTTCATCAGGGCGGCGGTCATGACTTCAAACTCCAGTGAAGGTCGGTGTGTTTGCAGTATGGTTAGCCACCAGAACTGGATAAACTCGGCAAAACTTCAATCATTTAACAGCAGAGCTTGATAATGGACCTGTTGCAGGCGATGAGCGTCTACGTGAAGGTCGTGGAAGCCGGAAGCATGACGGCGGCCGCGTTGCAGTGCGAAATGTCCACCACCATGGTCGGAAATCACCTGCGCGCACTGGAGCAACGGCTCGGCGTGCAGCTGCTGCAGCGCACCACCCGCCGCCAGCGGCTGACCGAATTCGGCAGCGTTTACTACCAGCGCTGTCTGGACGTTCTGGGTTTGGTGGCCGACTCCGAACGTCTCGCCGAACAGGCCCTTGATGAACCCCGTGGCCTGCTGCGCATCACCGCGCCGCTGACCTTTGGCGTCGAACGCCTGGCCCCGGCACTCAGCGAGTTTTCCCTGCAATACCCGCAGGTGAAAATGGATGTGGTGCTGACCAACAGCCGACCGGACCTGCTGGAAAGTGGCCTCGACGTGGCGTTTCGGCTGGGGCATTTCGAGCAGTCGAACCTGATCGCCCGGCCGCTGATCGACTACACCCTGACCGTGTGCGCCTCGCCGGCCTATGTCGCCCGGCGCGGCATGCCGATCACCCCGAACGACCTGCAACAACACGACTGCCTGTCGTTCGCCTACCCTGCCGGCGACGACTGGCAATCGGTGGAAAAACGCTGGCGCCTCAGCGGCCCGCACGGAGAGATTCTGGTCGACGTCAGCGGCCCGATGCTGATGAACACCTCGGCCGGCCTGCATCAGGCAGCGCGCACCGGCATGGGCATCGTCATGCTGCCGGACGCGCTGGTGGAACAGGACCTGCGCGACGGCAAACTGGTGACGGTGATCCCCGATTACCAGCCACCGAGCCGTCCGTTGCATTTGCTGTACGCGCCGGATCGTTATCGTTTGCCCAAGCTGCGGCGCTTCGTCGAGTTCGCGATGAAAACCTGGGGCAGATCCTGACCCGGTTGCTATCGACTACGCTCCGATGATTGCCGACAAGGATGCTGCTATCGATGAAAAACGACCTTACCGTACGCGATCTGTTGCCCGACGAAGTGGAGCCAGTTCGGCTGTTTCTTGGGCAAAATGGCTGGAGCCACCGAACAGGCTCCAGCGACTACTTCGCTCAACTCATCGAAAACTCCCAACGCACTGCCGTCGCACTGAGCGGCGAGAAGATCATCGGTTTCGCCCGAGGCATCACCGATGGTTTGTCCAACGGCTATCTGTCGATGGTCGTGGTCGATGACCAGTATCGACGCGCCGGCGTCGGCCGCGCGCTGGTCGAGCATGTCATGGGTGACAACCCGGAGATCACTTGGGTACTGCGCGCCGGACGTGAAGGTGCGGAGGCGTTTTTTGCCAGTTTGGGGTTTGAAACATCGGTGATTGCCATGGAGCGCCCGAGGCTTAAGCAACACATCTGAATCAACTCCCGCTTTTCACCAACACCGGCTTCTCCTGATAACGCTGCGCGAACAATTGCTTCAACTGCGCGACCTTGGGCATGTCGTTGATCACGATGTACGGATAAGTCGGATGTTCGGTCAGGAAGTCCTGGTGGTAGTCCTCCGCCGGGTAGAAACCGTTGTAGGTTTCCAGTTTCGTAACGATCGGTTTGCTGTAGGCATGCGCCGCGTCGAGTTGGGCGATGTAGGCCTGCGCCACCCGTTGTTGATCGGCGTTGACCGGGAACAATGCCGAGCGATATTGCGTACCGCTGTCCGGCCCCTGGCGGTTGAGTTCGGTCGGGTTGTGGGCCACCGAGAAGTAGATCTGCAGCAGGCTGCCGTAGCTGACTTGCGTCGGATCGAAGGTGACTTGCACTGACTCGGCATGACCGGTGTCGCCTGCGCTGACCCGTTCATACTCCGCCGTATCCGCCGCGCCGCCGGCATAACCCGAGACGGCTTTCTGCACGCCTTTGACGTGCTGGAAAACCCCTTGCACACCCCAGAAGCAACCACCGGCGAACACCGCCGTTTCGCTGTGCGCCTGAGTGGTTTCGTCGAGGGCTGGCGGCGGGATGACCACCGCGTCCTCTGCACCGAAAGAGAACGCCGAGCATTGGCCGATCACACCCGCCATGGCGACACCGAGCAACACACGGCGCCAGTTGTTTTGAGCTTTCATGTTGCGCACTCCCGATCAGCCGAAGGTGAAGGCGTAAGCCGATACGCCCGGGTCAAGAAATTCGATGGTGAAGGTCCGATCCTTCACCGCATCGGTTTGCCGCACCAATTGGTACAGGCGCTGCTCGGTCACACGGCCGCTGCCATCCGCGGCGACATCGACACCGTGGGCATCACCTGGCGCCTGACCATCAATCGACACTTTGAAACGCACCGGTTTGCCATCCGCCCCCGGGCCCAGCACCAGATGCAGGTCGCGGGCATGGAAGCGATAGACGATGCGGCTGGCCGGCGCGCTGGCGGTAGCGCGTTCGGCACCGACGGCCCACTGGCCACCAAGGCTCCAGTCATTCAGCGTCAGGTTGACCGGTGGGTTATAGGTCGCCACCTTGTCAGGCACCAGGCCGGTTTCCGGTACGAAATGTTCCGCACGCTGGTAGCCGACATAGGTTTCCGGTGACAGCACCTGATTCATATCCGGCGCCTGTTGCACGCCTTGGGCGTCAGCGTTGATCAAGCCGTCGGCGACGGTTTTCGCCCCGGCTTCACGCAGTAACTGCTGGATGACCCGCTCCGATTCGGCGTAGTCGCCTTCGCCAAAATGGTGGTAACGAATCCGTCCCTGAGCATCGGCAAAATAATGCGCCGGCCAGTATTCGTTGTTGAAAGCGCGCCAGATCTTGTAGTCGTTATCGATGGCCACCGGGTAGTTGATGCCCAGCTCCTTCATGGCCTTAGTGACATTGCCCACATCGCGCTCGAAAGCGAACTCCGGGGCGTGCACGCCGATCACCACCAGGCCTTGATCGCGGTACTTCTCGGCCCACGCTTTGACGTACGGCAGCGTGCGCAGGCAGTTGATGCAGGAGTAGGTCCAGAAATCCACCAGCACCACTTTGCCCTTTAATGCCTGAGCGTCCAGCGGTGGCGAATTGAGCCATTGCACGGCGCCGTTGAGCGGCGGTAAGTGGCCTTCGACTGGCAATGTACCCGGAGCCTTGTCGGCGACTTTCATGGCTGCGCCCGCCGCGGGAATCTGCGCCACCATCGTGCCGTTGCCAGCGGGAGATTTGCCGGAGAGTTGGCCCACCAGTGCCTGTTCAATGCCGCCCGTGGACGCCGTCGACAGCCGCGCCAACAGCCCGGTATCGAGGCCCAGCGCAATCGCCGCGACACCCGCGAGCATCGCCGCCCCCAACCCGCGCCGGATCCATTCACCGGTGCCAATCGAGCGCTTCATCAACGCAAACACCTTACCGCCCAGCAGCAGCGCCGCCGCCAGTGAAGTCGCGGCGCCCGCCGCGTAGGCGAGCAACAACAGCGTGGTGGCGATGCTTGCCCCTTGCAGCGCGGCGCCGGTCAGAATCAAACCGAGGATGGGCCCGGCGCACGGCGCCCAGAGCAGCCCCGTGGCAACACCGATCAGAAACGAGGCGCCGGGACGCGGACGATTGTCCTGGCCCGCGGCTTCGGACAGCCGACTGCCGGCCGAGACCAGCGGTCGCGTCAGGCGCTCGGCGAGGCGTGGCAGCAGCAGCGTCAGCCCGAACAGTGCAACGAACAGCAACGCGAGCCAGCGCCCGTACTGATTGACTTGCACCACCCAACCGCCGCCCACCGCCGCCAGTGTGGCGACGAGGGCGAAAGTCAGCGCCATCCCGGTCAATAGCGGCAAGCCACTCTTGATAAACGGCTGCCCGCTGCGAGCGAAGACAAAAGGCAGAACAGGCAGGATGCACGGACTGACGATCGTCAGCACACCGCCCAGATAAGCGAGAACCAAGAGCCACATGGTGTCGTCCTGTAGAAAGTGAAGATCGAAAAAGTGCCATGGCTCATGCCGCCACGGGTTTGAACGTCATCGCCAGGCCATTCATGCAATAGCGCAGGCCGGTCGGTTTCGGGCCGTCATCAAAGACATGCCCCAAGTGCCCGCCGCAGCGCCGGCAGTGCACTTCATTGCGGACCATGCCGAAGGAACGGTCCTGACGCGTGGCCACCGCCTGTTCCAGCGGTGCCCAGAAACTCGGCCAACCGGTGTGGCTGTCGAACTTGGTTGCCGATGAAAACAGCGCCAGGGCACAGCCCGCGCAGGCGAATGTGCCGCTGCGATGTTCGTTGTTGAGCGGGCTGGTGTAGGCCCGTTCAGTGCCTTCTTCGCGCAGGATGGCGTATTGCTCATCCGAGAGCAGCGAGTGCCATTCGCTGTCGCTATGGGTCACCTCAAACGCCTCATCCGCTTGCGCCTGCTCGACCAGCGCGGTGCCCGGGGACAATTTTGGCAATACACCCGCCACCAGGGCTGCGAGCCCCAGCCCGCCGCTCGCTACGAGAATCTGTCGCCGTGAAAACATGGCCGTCTCCAAAAATTCCAGGTGCCTGTCATGGAACACAGCCTAGGCTTGGGTTGATCGCCAAATCCTCACGGGAAGTTAACGAATTCGTGATAACTCGCCCCCAGGAAAACCCGCACAATGCACTCATTGCGCCGAAGGATTGAGCTTGATGGAACCGACCAGACGCATCCTCGTGGTCGAGGATGATCAACACATCGCTGACCTGATTTGCCTGCACCTGCGCGACGAGCATTACGACGTCGTGCACAGCGCCGACGGCGATGAAGGCATGCGCCTGTTGCAGCAGGGGCAATGGGATGCGCTGATCCTCGACCTGATGCTGCCGGGCGTCGACGGCCTGGAAATCTGCCGCCGCGCCCGGGCGATGGCGCGCTATACGCCGATCATCATCACCAGCGCGCGCTCCAGCGAACTGCACCGCATTCTGGGTCTGGAACTGGGGGCCGACGATTACCTCGCCAAACCGTTTTCCATGCTGGAGCTGGTGGCCCGGGTCAAAGCCTTGCTGCGCCGGGTCGACGCCATGGCGCGCAATCTGAAGATGGACGCCGGCAGCCTCAGCCTCGATGGTCTGAACATCGACCCGATCACCCGCGACGTCACCCTCAATGGCGCGCGTCTGGACCTCACTCCGCGAGAGTTCGACCTGCTGTATTTCTTCGCCCGACAACCGGGCAAGGTCTTCTCACGCATGGACCTGCTGAACGCGGTGTGGGGCTACAGTCATGAAGGTTACGAGCACACGGTCAACACCCACATCAATCGCCTGCGGGCGAAGATCGAAAGCGATCCGGCACAACCGACCCGCATCCTCACCGTGTGGGGTCGCGGCTATAAATTCGGCACGGAACAACCATGAGACTGAACCTGTCGCAGCGCCTGTCGCTGGTGTTCGCCGTTTTGCTGCTGGTGTGCTGCGGCACCTCGGCATGGCTGCAAGTGCGCTCGAGCAAGATGCATGAACTGGAAGTGGTGCAAGGCCTGTCGCGGGATCTGGCGCAGCACATCGCCCATGACACGGTGCTGATGGACAGCAATGGCCTGATGCCCGGCGCCGTGCGCGAACTGTTCAGCAAGCTGATGCTGGTCAACCCGAGTGTCGAGGTGTACCTGCTCGACAGCGAGGGGCGGATTGTCGGCAACGCGGCGCCGGAAGGCCATCTGCGCCGGGAAACCGTCGATCTGGCGCCGATCCGCCACCTGCTCAATGACCAGCCGCTGCCGATCCTCGGTGATGACCCGCGCAGTGCCGACGGGCGCAAGGTGTTCAGTGCCGCGCCATTGAAGGTCAACGGCAAGTCCGCCGGTTATCTGTACGTGGTGTTGCTCAGCGAAGAACACGATCGCTTCGCTGAACGGGGCGCGACCAGTGCCGCACTCAATACGGCGTTGCTGTCGATCGGGCTGGTGGCGCTGTTGTGCCTGATCGCGGGTCTCACGGCGTTCAACCTGATTACCCGACCCTTGCGCCGATTGACCGAAACCGTCAGCCGCTTCGACATTGATGGCACGCCGCAACCGCTGCCCGCTCCGTCAGCAGCTGTGGATAAAAGCGCTGACCCGGATGAGATCGCCGTGCTTGATGGCGCCTTCCGCCAAATGCAAAAACGCCTCGGTGAGCAGTGGCGCTCATTGACCCGCCAGGATCAGGAGCGACGCGAACTGGTGGCGAATATCTCCCACGACCTGCGCACGCCACTGGCCTCGCTGCACGGTTATCTGGAAACCCTGTCACTCAAGGACGCTACGCTCACCGCCGAAGAACGCCGCCGCTATCTGGGCATTGCGCTGGATCAGAGCCGCAAGGTCGGCGGGTTGGCGCAATCGCTGCTGGAGCTGGTTCGTCTGGAACACGGTTTCGTGCAACCGGTACTGGAACGCTTTTCACTGATCGATCTGCTGCAGGACATCTTCCAGAAATTCGAACTGGCCGCCGAAGCCCGCCATGTCGAACTCAAGGCCAGCTTCGTGCCCAACCTGCCAACGGTCTGCGCCGACCTCGGGTTGATCGAACGGGTGCTCACCAACCTGGTGGATAACGCCTTGCGCTACACGCCTGCGGGCGGTGAAATCGAGCTGGATGTGAAACCCCTGGGCGTCTTGGTCGAAGTCACCGTCAGCGACACCGGCCCCGGCATCGCTCCGGAGCTGCGCGAAGGTCTGTTCCTGCGTCCGTTCAATATTGGCGGGGCGCGACGTGACGGCGGACTGGGTCTGCGCATCGTCCACCGTATCCTGCAACTGCACGGGCGTGAGATTCAGTTGATCGATGTCGCCGGGCGCGGGGCGACTTTCCGCTTCACGCTGCCGACCGATCAGCAAACCGCGGAACAGTGGATGGTGCGCTCGATGAACCTGAACACGCCGGACAAATAATCCGCACCACCGGACTGTTGTTCCGTGACAACGCCGCCCCGCTCCCCTAAATTAACCGGCCTGAAAAAGACCTCGCGCTTTCTCGTTTCCACTCAAGTTAAAAAAGTAGTGAAATTTCAATGTCCGATTTCAACACCGCTGAATCCGTAGTCACCGAATCGTCCAAAGCGGAATACGAAAACTCCATCAATCTTTCACAACACCTCCCACAAGCCAAAATCATCAGCGAGATGGTGCTGGACGCTTTCCAGTCGACCCGCGAAAGCGACCAGATCCGCGAACTGCGCGCCGCGATCCGTCAGGCACACGACAGCTTCGACGACGACAAGGCCTATGAGCTGATGGGCCAGCTCAAGGCGCTGAAAGACGCCGAAGCCGCCGACCTCGCCGCCCTTGAAGACCTGAGCAGCAAGTTCTCGATCGGCCGCATCCTGTCCTGCTTCAAGGACGATCCGGCGTTCCAGGAAATCGTCTACGGCCTGGCCCTCAAGGTGCTGAACCAGACCCACCAGGCGATCAGCAACCCGAGTGGCGGCAAGGGCAAAGCTGCTCGCGCCAAGAAAGAAGTCGAAATCTTCACCATCAGCAAGGACGGCAGCAGCGTGACCCTGCCGCTGCGCACGCCGCGCTCGCGCATGAACGTTGACCGTGAGGCGCTGGAGTTCCTCGGTTTCACGTTTGTCGGTGAAGGCGAAGAAGCCGAGCTGGAAGGCGAAACCTTTGTCGACAACGCCGGCACCGAACACGCAATCAACCGCAAGAACATCATCACCGCACTGCAACAGCAGACGGCGTTCGAGGGTTACAGCATCGCCGCGCAGTAAATCCGGCGCCGACAAAAAAGCCCCGCTCTGAGATTCAGGCGGGGCTTTTTTTGGGCGTTGCGGCGGTCAGACTTCCGGCTGTACCGCAACGATCATGTCGACCTCGATCGCAGCATTCTTCGGCAACTGATAGACACCGACCGTGGTGCGGGTGTGCCGGCCAGCATCGCCGAGCACATGGCTGAACACGTCCGATGCGCCGTTGGCCACCTCGCTCAGGTCAACGAAGTCCGGGGTCGACTTCACATACACCGTGACCCGTAATAACGCCCGGATCTTGTCCAGCGAACCCACCGCATCGACGATCAGTGCCAGGCAGCGCATGGCACTGATGCTCGCGGCTGCCTGGGCATCCTTGAGCGTCAACTCCAACCCGACGCGACCGGGATACAGAATCCTGCCATTGACCCGCGGCACCATGCCGCTGATGTACAACTCATCGCGATGACGGATCAGCGGCGCGTAATTGCCGCCGGCAGTGTTCTCGCCATAGATGTCGTAGTTCAGCTCTTGTGCCAGGGCAATGAAGCGTTCGTCGCAGGTCATCCTCTCAGTCATTTCGCCCAGCCTTTTGATCAGTGCATGAAGAACCGCAGGTTAAGACCGATGATTGCCGGAGATTCGATTTGTGGCAGGTCATCGACATAGTTGGATCCAAATCTAGGTGTTTCACGAAGTGATAGCAACCGGCCGCTGAGGCATCCTTCGCCACATTTTCACGGTGTGCCGCCATCTCTGCGACGCCCTGCATTAACTCAGCAAACAGATCGCGCTTTTTCATCCAAACCTGCCCCATTAGAAAATAGCCTCTGGGATCCTAACTAATGAAAAGTTTTCTGAAGGTAGGAGATCTCTCTATAAGCAGACAGTCGTTTCCCAAAGACACGCTCAACCTTAAATAGCACCCAACAAAAAACCCCGCACATCTCTCAATGTGCGGGGTTTTTCGTGAAGCCATCGAGCCTTACGGCGCGTACGTCAGCAGCAGCTCGGCCGGCACCTTGAAGTCCAGGGACATCATGACGCTCAGGGCGGTGATGGTGAAGATCGAGAACACGAACAGCTTGCGTGCCCAGACCGTGTCATCCACCGCCTTGTAGCCGGTCCAGGCCATGTACAACCAGTACATGCCCATGGCCGCGGCAACGGCGAGGTAGCTCATGCCGGCGTAACCGCTGAAAGTCAGCATCAAGGTCGCCACGAGGAACGCCAGGATGTAGAGCAGGATGTGCTTCTTGGCCACTTCGATTCCGCGCTTGACTGGCAGCACCGGAATCGATGCGGCCAGGTAGTCGTTGAAACGGAAGATCGCGATGGCGTAGGAATGCGGCATCTGCCACAGGCTGAACATCACCAGCAGGGTCAGTGCGGCCATGTCGAAGCTGTTGGTCACGGCAACGTAACCGATCACTGGCGGCATGGCGCCCGACAGACTGCCCACCAGCGTGCCGTGAACCGACTTGCGCTTGAGGTACAGGCTGTAGAAGCCGACGTAGATGATGAAGCCGATTACCGCGAACAGGGCGGCCAACGGGTTGGCCACCTTGTACAACAAGGCAACGCCGAGAACACCCAGGATGGTCGCGTAGACCAGGGCCAGTTTCAGGGAGATCAAGCCCTGCACCAGCACCCGGTTCTTGGTGCGTTCCATCTTCAGGTCGATGTCGCGGTCGATGCAGTTGTTGAACACGCAACCGGAGGCCACAACCAGGGAAGTGCCGATCATGGCGGCCAGGAACACCGCCAGATCTACATGCCCTTTCGAGGCCAGGAAGAACCCGCCTGCCACAGAAAGCACGTTACCGAAAATGATCCCCGGTTTGGTGATTTGGATAAAGTGCTTGAGCGACATCGGGTCTACCTCACTTCGCCATCATGTACGTGTGGATGCTGAACATGATCCACAGCGACAGGCCAACCAGCAGCAGGATCACGATGGCCGTAAAGACAAACGCGATCACGTTGTTACGTTGTGCAATCGAACGGTCCAGGTGCAGGAAGTAGTACAGGTGAACGATCACCTGGATTACCGCGAACAGCAGGACGATTGCCAGCGTCGTGGACTTCGGCAAGGTCGGGTACATCACCAGGCCGAACGGGATGACGGTCAGGATCACCGACAGGATGAAGCCGATGGCGTACGACTTTACGCTGCCGTGGCCAGCATCATGGCTGTCATGGGAGTGTGCATTAGCCATTACAGGGTCCCCATCAGGTAAACAACGGTGAATACGCAGATCCACACCACGTCCAGGAAGTGCCAGAACAGGCTCAGGCAGCTCAGACGGGTCTTGTTGGTCGCCGTCAGGCCGTGCTTGTTGACCTGGTACATCATGATGCCCATCCAGATCAGACCCGCGGATACGTGCAGACCGTGGGTACCGACCAGGGTGAAGAACGCCGACAGGAAGCCGGAACGGCTAGGACCGAAGCCCTCGGAGATCAGCAGGTGGAACTCGTTGATCTCCATGGCGATGAAGCCTGCGCCGAGCAGGAAGGTCATGAACAACCAGCCCAGAACCTGCTGCTTCTTGCCTTTGTACAACGCCAGCATGGCGAAGCCGTAGGTGATCGAACTGAACAACAGCAGAGCGGTTTCGCCCAGCACGTATGGCAGTTCGAAGATGTCGTGGCCCGACGGGCCACCGGCGACGTTGTTTACCAGTACTGCGTACACCGCGAAGATCGACGCAAACAGAATGCAGTCGGTCATCAGGTAGAGCCAGAAACCGTATACGGTCATCTCGCCCGAGTCGTGGTGATGGTCATCGTGCCCATGGTCACCATGGGCGTGTCCAACATTGGTCACTAAGTTCGACATGGTTTAAGCCTGTTCCAACGAGGTTACACGGGTGGCATTGGCCGGGATTTTCCCTGCCGCGACCAGACGCTTGTGCTGCTCGGCTTCGATGCGCTCGATCGTTTCAACCGGAACCATGTAGCCCTGGTCGTCACGTGCCGCGTGGATCACGAAGTAGATGACAGTGCCGGCCAGGCTGGCGATCGCCAACCACCAGATGTGCCAGATCATCGCGAAACCGAAGACGGTCAGCAGTGCGCCCATCACCACGCCAGTGGCGGTGTTGTTTGGCATGTGGATCGGCTCGTACTTGGCCGGAGCCTGGTACGCAGTACCGTTTTCCTTGGCTTCGGTGAACGGGTCGATGCAGTCAGCCTTAGGCAGCACAGCGAAGTTGTAGAACGGAGGTGGCGACGAGGTCGACCATTCCAGAGTGTGGGCATTCCACGGGTCACCGTGTTCGCACATGTTCTCTGGCTTGTTGCGGTCACGCACACTGACGTACAGCTGGATCAGCTGGCAGGCGATGCCCACGGCGATCAGGATCGCACCGAACATGGCCACGTACAGGTACGGTACCCACTCAGGGTTGGTGGTGGCGTTCAGACGACGGGTCATGCCCATGAAGCCCAGTGCATAGAGCGGCATGAACGCGACGAAGAAGCCCGAGATCCAGAACCAGAACGCTGCTTTACCCCAACCTTCGTGCAGCTTGAAGCCGAACGCTTTCGGGAAGTAGAAGCCGAAACCAGCGATGTAGCCGAATACCGCGCCGCCGATGATCACGTTGTGGAAGTGCGCAATCACGAACAGGCTGTTGTGCAGAACGAAGTCAGCACCCGGGATGGCCAGCAGTACGCCGGTCATGCCGCCGATGGCGAAGGTCACCATGAAGCCCAGGGTCCACATGACCTGGCTGGTGAAGCGCAGACGGCCCTGGTAGATGGTGAACAGCCAGTTGAACAGTTTCACACCCGTCGGGATGGAAATCAGCATCGTCGCCAGACCGAAGAAGGCGTTGACGCTGGCACCCGAACCCATGGTGAAGAAGTGGTGCAGCCAAACCATGAAGCCCAGTACCGAGATCGCGCCCGAAGCGTAGATCATCGAGTGGTGGCCGAACAGTTTCTTGCCGGTGAACGCCGAGATCACTTCCGAGAAGATGCCGAATGCCGGCAGGATCAGGATGTAAACCTCAGGGTGGCCCCAGGCCCAGAACAGGTTGACGTACATCATTGGATTGCCACCAAGTTCATTGGTGAAAATGTGGAAATCCATGTAACGGTCGAGGGTCAGCAGTGCCAGGGTAGCGGTCAGGATCGGGAACGAAGCCACGATCAGGACGTTAGCCCAGGTGCAGGTCCAGGTGAAGATCGGCATGTCCATCAGTTTCATGCCAGGGGTACGCATTTTCAGTACGGTGGCGAGGAAGTTGACCCCCGTCAGCGTCGTACCCAACCCGGATAGCTGTAGCGCCCAGATGTAGTAGTCCATCCCCACGCCAGGGCTGTATTGCAGACCCGACAGCGGCGGATAGGCAACCCAGCCGGTCTTGGCGAATTCGCCGACGCCCAGGGACAGGTTGATCAGCACAACGCCGGACACCAGCAGCCAGAAGCTCAGGGAGTTCAGGAACGGGAAGGCAACGTCACGCGCGCCGATCTGCAGCGGCACTGCAAGGTTCATCAGGCCGGTGAAGAATGGCATCGCCATGAAGATGATCATGATCACACCGTGAGCGGTGAAGATCTGGTCATAGTGTTCAGGTGGCAGGTAGCCAGGCGAACCCTCGGTGGCCATGGCCAGCTGGGTACGCATCATGATCGCATCGGCAAAGCCACGCAGCAGCATGACCATGGCAACGATGATGTACATCACGCCGATTTTCTTGTGGTCGACCGACGTCAGCCACTCGGTCCACAAGTAGGTCCACTTCTTGAAGTAGGTGATTGCAGCGAACAACGCCAGACCACCGAGCGCGATCATCGAGATGGTGACCATCACGATCGGCTCGTGGAAAGGGATCGCTTCCCAACTTAATTTACCAAACATCGTTTACTCCTCTGCCCCGGCAGCTGAATGCGAATTCGAGTCCATGTCCGTTGCCGCCACTTCTTTCTCTTTCTTCTCGTGCTTCAGCGGCTTGCCCGGTTTCATGCCTTCGTACTTGTCGACGATGGTCTGGAACAGGTTCGGCGTGACCGAGGAGTAGAGCTCGACTGGATTGTTCTGGCTTGGCTTGGCAAGGGCTGCGTATTCAGCTTGTTCAAGCTGTTTAGGTGCCTTTTTGACTTCACTTACCCAGGCGTCGAAATCTTCCTGAGAAGTTGCGATCGCTTTGAATTTCATACCGGTGAAACCAGCGCCGCTGTAGTTGGCGGAGATACCGTCCATTTCAGCGTTGCGGTCAGCGATCAGGTGCAGTTTGGTGGTCATGCCCGCCATCGCGTAGATCTGGCCGCCCAGGCCCGGGATGAAGAACGAGTTCATCACGGCGTCGGAGGTGATCCGGAAGTTGACCGGGGTATGCGCCGGGAACACGATCTTATTGACCGTGGCAATGCCTTGTTCCGGGTAGATGAACAGCCACTTCCAGTCCAGCGCAACGACTTCGATGGTCACCGGCTTGACGTCGGATTCAATCGGACGGTACGGGTCCAGTTTGTGGGTCGAAATGTAGGTGATGTAACCCAGGGCGATGATGATCAGAACCGGGATGGTCCAGACCGCCACTTCGATTTTGGTCGAGTGCGACCATTTCGGGGTGTAGACGGCATCCTTGTTGGACGCGCGGTACTTCCAGGCGAACAGGAAGGTCATGACGATAACCGGCACAACGACCAACAGCATCAGCAGCGTGGCGGTGATGATCAGGTTGCGCTGTTCCAGGCCGACCTGGCCCGTTGGATTGAGCAGGGTCATGTTGCAGCCTCCCAGCAACAACGTGCCGAGCAGCGGCACTAGGCCTAGTAATCTGGGGTACCTGTTTTTACTCATCTCACGACCTCTAAAGCAGCTTGCGCAATGCAGTTGGGTTTTGATCGCCAACACTTCACCCTGCCAAGGGTTGGCATTTTCTTTGGATTGAATAAGGGCCGCCCGTCGCGCGTCAGACGCTCGACAAAACCTTGGGACAGCGGTCAGTTCTTATTCGAATTCGTGGTCAAAGGCCTTGTTACAGACCAATTCCATTTGGTGCGGAAAGTTGGAAGGCACCGACACCTGGGTGTCTCGAAAGCCTTTCGGCCGGCTCGACACCCGACTTCCTGTCCAGTTCCTTAATAAAGGTTGAACAGTGCCGGGAATTCAGTGCGGGCGATTGTAGATAGGTAGCGCCCTATACACCATGTCTTATCCCGAAATAATTTTTATCGCTCAGAGCAACAATCCATCACCGTTTTTGCAAAAGTTCCGCATGTTATCGAAATCGATTCTCAACAAAAACACCAAAAAATGTAGGCCTATACACCTCAGTTCAGACAGCTCCGAAGGCTTTTTTCCGGCAGCGAATCGGCGCAAAGCCCGATATTCAAAGGCCTCTGGCCATGTGCCAGAGCCTGTTAAAACTGCCTGATCTGGCACCTGCGTGCAAAACCAGAAAAATGCCGAAACAGACCAATCCTTTTTTGTAACATTACGCCAATCCGGGTTGCTGAAACGCCCTGCGACACGGCGTGTGTGACAACATGTCGCACACCTGTCGCACGCTCCATTGCCGTTCGTCACGGTGATTTCACAAACTCTCTGAAATGCAAAACGCCCCGAGCGGCTGATCCGCAAATCGGGGCGTTTTCTGTATCGGCCAATCCGTCGAAGAGTTGACTCAGCGCAGTGCTTTTCGGTTACGCGAGGTCAGCAGCGGCACCAGGATCACCACCAGCACGAAGGCCACTAGCGCCCATTGCGCCAGCGACAGGCCGAGGATCGGCGGGTACGGCGTCGAGCAGAAACCGTCGACCTGGAAGCCCAGCGGGAAGATCTTCGCCAGCGGCAGGTCGTCGACAATCGGCTGCAGCACATCGATGCCGCAGCTCACCGCCGGATAGAACTGGGTGTACACATGATGCCCGGCGACACCGGCACCGGCGATCGCGCAGATCACCACCAGTACCTCAAATACCGTGATGCTGCGGCGGGTGCGCATCGCCGCGCCGATAAACGCGAACAGCGCAATCAGCAGCAATGCATAACGCTGCAGGATGCACAGCGGGCATGGCGCCTCGCCCAGCACGACCTGCATGTACAGCGCACCGCCGATCAGTGCCAGACAGATGATGCCCAGCAGCACCAGAAAGCGCCGCTCACGTCCCAGTCGAATCGTTTCCTCGCTCATCGCGTTTCCCTTGTATGTCCATGGTTCAGCTGGCTGGCGGCTGCGCTTGCAGTTGCGCCATCAGACTGATGTTGTCTTCGATATGCCAATTGGCCGCGATGCGACCGTTGTCGATCTGATAGATATCGGTTGCCCGGAAGTCTACACGCTGGCCCTGCCCTTTGAGAGTCTTGAACGTACCGCTGAAGTGGCCGCGAAAGTGCAGATGCACCACCACGCGGTCACCGGCAATGATCATTTGCTCGATCTCGCAGCTCAGGTCCGGCACCGCCGTGCGAAAGAACTTCGACGCCAGCAACGGCCCGCTCGGGCCCTGCACCCGCCCTTCTGGCGGGGTCTTGTCGACAAACTGCGGCGACAAGGCTGCCGTGGCCAGGGCCTCTTCCCCACTGTTCCAGAAACTGCCGTAACGCCGCGCCGCCAGTTCCATTGCATCACGTTGAGCCTTGGGCAGGCTCTGATCGACGATCAGGGTCTGTGGTGCGATCAACGCCGATTCGGCCGAAGCAAACGGACTGGCCAGCAAAGCAGCCGACAGGCCAAGCGTTGCCAGGCTCGAACGAGAGGAGAAGATGATGTGCGACATGGGGGCGATCCTGATCAGTTAAACGAACGAGCGCCTATCATCAGCATCGGGGAATAAACGATAAACCGGTTAAGAAACGATTAACCTTTAAACACTTTTTAAGAATCAGAACCGCGTAACGGCCATCGCGGGCAAGCCCGCTCCCACAGATTCAGCGTCGTTCACACATTTTGTGCACGCCACAAATCCTGTGGGAGCGGGCTTGCCCGCGATGCAGACGACTCGGTGTTTGCAATTACTCCAAAGCCGCCGCCGGCCCGAAGAACTCATAACGGCTCTGCTGCTCCGGCACACCCAGTGCTTTCAGATGCCGCTTGATCGCGCCCATGAAGCCCTTCGGCCCGAGGAAGTAAGCATCGACATCCCGTTGCGCCGGCAGCCATTCAGCCAATTGCTCTTGGCTGAGCATTCCGACCTTGTCCGCCGCCGGACTCACGCCGTCATCTTCGGCGTAGCAATAGAAGCGCTTGAGCTGCGGATGACGCGCCGCCAGCCCGTCGATCCAGTCGCGGAACGCATGCACGCTGCCGTTGCGCGCGCAGTGGATAAAGTGCACCGGGCGCTCGGTTTGCAACGCCGCTTCGAGCATCGCGAGGGTCGGGGTAATGCCGACACCGCCGCTGATCAGCACCAGCGGTTTGTCGCTGGCCGTCAGGGTGAACTCGCCCGATGGCGGGAACAGTTGAATGCTCGCGCCGACGTGCAATTGATCGTGCAAATGGTTGGACGCACGACCACCCGGTTCGCGTTTGACGCTGATGCGGTACTGACCTTTATTGGCCAGTGCCGACAGCGAGTAATTACGGCGGATTTCTTCACCATCGAGGATCAGCTTCATGCCGATGTACTGCCCCGGCTCAGCGGCAAGGATCGGCCCCTTATCCGCCGGTTCGAAGTAGAACGAGATGATTTCCGCGCTTTCCTCGACCTTGTCCACCACGATGAACTCCCGCGCCCCGCGCCAGCCGCCGACTGCCTGTTCTTTCTGGTCGTAGATTGCCGCTTCGGCACCAATCAGGATCTCGGCCAGTTGCCCGTACGCCGCGCCCCACGCGCTCATCACTTCCGGCGTAGCGATCTCGTCGCCGAGCACTTCGGAAATGGCGCGCAGCAGGCAGGTGCCGACAATCGGGTAGTGCTCAGGGAGGATTTGCAGGGCGACGTGCTTGTTGATGATCTTCGCCACCAGATCGCCCAACTGGTCGAGCTGATCGATGTGTCGGGCGTACATCAGCACGCCATTGGCCAAGGCACGTGGCTGGTCGCCGCTGGCCTGATGCGCCTGATTGAACAACGGGCGGACTTCAGGGTATTCGGAGAGCATCATGCGGTAGAAGTGGGTGATCAGCGCTTCACCGCCGCTTTCCAGCAGAGGCACAGTGGATTTGACGATGGCACGATCCTGAACGCTAAGCATAAGAGTGACTCCAGAGCTTTTTTGAGAATTGCCTTAGGCTTATCAGCTTTCATGCCAGATATTTTATCGTTATAAATCAATAGCTTAATTTTTACGTAGTCATTTAGACACGAAGCACTTTATAGTCATATCGACCACATCGAGTCTCTTTGACTACATACCATGACCGCCAAATCCCTGCTCACCGCTTTACTGCCGCTGGTCTCCGACCTGTCCCGCGAACTGCCCGAAGGCGAGCGCTATCGGCGCCTGCTCGAAGCCCTGCGCGCCCTGCTGCCGTGCGACGCCGCCGCGTTGCTGCGCCTGGACGGCGAATGGCTGGTGCCGCTGGCGGTGGATGGCTTGAGCACCGACACCCTCGGCCGGCGCTTCAAGGTCAGTGAACATCCTCGTTTCGAGATCCTGCTGGGCGGCGCCGGGCCGACGCGGTTCGCCGCCGACAGCGACTTGCCCGATCCCTACGACGGCTTGGTCGATGGTCTGGGCGATCACCTCGAAGTGCATGACTGCCTCGGCTGCCCGCTGTTCGTCGACGAAAAACTCTGGGGTCTGATTACCCTTGATGCGCTTGATCCGGAGCGTTTCGAACCGATCGAACTCGATGCCCTGCAAGCCTTCGCCAGCCTCGCCTCGGCCACGGTCAACGCCGCCGAACGCATCGAACGCCTGGCGCTGCGCGCCGAAGACGAGCATCAGCGCGCTGAGGTCTACCGACAGGCCAGCGGTCAGCAGCAGCGCGAAATGATCGGCCAGAGCAAGGCGCACAAACGGCTGGTGGAGGAAATCAATCTGGTCGGTGGCAGCGACCTGACCGTGCTGATCACTGGCGAAACCGGGGTCGGCAAGGAACTGGTGGCGCAAGCGATCCACGCCGCCTCCCCGCGTGCCGACAAACCGCTCATCAGCCTCAACTGCGCGGCCCTGCCCGATACGCTGGTCGAAAGCGAACTGTTCGGCCATGTGCGCGGCGCCTTCACCGGTGCCACCAGTGACCGTCGCGGCAAGTTCGAACTGGCCAATGGCGGCACGCTGTTTCTCGATGAGGTCGGCGAACTGTCGCTGACCGTGCAGGCCAAGTTGTTGCGCGTGCTGCAAAGCGGCCAGTTGCAGCGGCTCGGTTCGGACAAGGAACATCAGGTCGATGTGCGCCTGATCGCCGCAACCAACCGCGATCTGGCCGAAGAAGTGCGCAGCGGCCGTTACCGCGCCGACTTCTATCACCGCTTGAGCGTGTACCCGCTGCGAGTCCCGGCGCTGCGCGATCGCGGGCGCGATGTGTTGCTGCTCAGCGGCTTCTTTCTGGAACAGAACCGCTCGCGCATGGGCCTCAACAGCCTGCGCCTGAGCAGTGACGCCCAGGACGCGCTGCTCGCCTACACTTGGCCGGGCAACGTGCGCGAGCTGGAACACTTGATCGGGCGCAGTGCGCTGAAGGCGCTGGGCAACTGCAAGGTCAGACCGAAGATTCTCAGCCTGAGCGCGGCGGATCTGGATTTGCCGCGTGAGGTTGTGGATAACTCGCCAGCGCCTGCCTCTGCAGTACCGGCGATACCGTTGATCAGCGGTGATTTGCGCAGCGCCACCGAGCAATATCAGCGGCAGTTGATCAGCGCTGCGCTTGAGCGTCATCAGGATAACTGGGCGAGTGCAGCGCGGGAGTTGGGGCTGGACCGGGCGAATCTGGGGCGGATGGCCAAGCGATTAGGCATGAAGTAATCACTTCATCCAGTTTGAGTGGATTCCTTGTGGCGAGGGGATTTATCCCCGATGTGCTGCGCAGCGGCACCAAGAAATGGGACTGCTGGGCAGTCCATCGGGGATAAATCCCCTCGCCACAGATGATTCTTGCCCTACCCGATAACCGACCTAAAGCCCACCCCGTTAACGCCGATAACCCGGCATCAATAGTTTCTGGCGATTTGCACCCTCGCCCATCACCTTTTTCCACAGAAGGTTTATATGTCTTCCACCAAAGCCCGCGCAGATTCACTTTCGCTTCTGCTGTTTACTTTGCGCAGCGGCAAGCTGATGGCGATCAACCTGCTGAAAGTCAGTGAAATCATCCCCTGCCCGCCGCTGACCAAAATGCCCGAGTCGCATCCGCACATCAAAGGCATCGCCACCCTGCGCGGCGCGTCGCTGTCGGTGATCGACCTCAGCCGCGCCATTGGCGAGCGACCGCTGGAAGACCCGAACGGCGGCTGCCTGATCGTTACTGACGTCAGCCGCTCCAAGCAGGGACTGCACGTGCAGGCGGTGAGCAAAATCGTCCATTGCCTGACCACCGACATCAAGCCACCACCGTTCGGCTCCGGCGGTTCGCGCGCCTACATCACCGGCGTGACCTCGGTCGACGGCACGCTGGTGCAAGTGCTCGACATCGAGAAAGTCATCCACAGCATCGCCCCGGCACAGATCGAAATGGCCCCGACCGACCTGAGCATGGAAGATGCCGAAGTGCTGGGCAATGCACGGATTCTGGTAGTCGACGACAGCCAGGTAGCGCTGCAGCAATCGGTGCACACCCTGCGCAACCTCGGCCTGCAATGCCACACCGCGCGCAGTGCCAAGGAAGCCATCGACTGCCTGCTGGATCTGCAAGGCACCGCGCAGCAGATCAACCTGATCGTCTCCGACATCGAAATGTCCGAAATGGACGGCTATGCCTTTACCCGCACCCTGCGCGAGACGCCGGACTTCGCCCACCTCTACGTGCTGTTGCACACCTCACTCGACAGCGCGATGAACAGCGAAAAGGCCCGCCTGGCCGGGGCCAACGCGGTGCTGACCAAGTTCTCGTCGCCGGAACTGACCCAGCGCCTGATCGAAGCCGCCAAACACGTCGCTGCCAACGGTCATTGATTCTTGAGCCAGACGTACTGCTTTCTGATGCGGCGCGACCTTCGTCAAGACGTGCCGCCGCCGCACTGGCCGGAAGGCATTGAGCTGAGCACTTACCGCCCGGAACTGGCGGCGGCCGTGCATCAACTGATGCAACGCGGTTACCGCGAGGGCGGCGGTCGCGTGCCAGCGCTGGAGGAGTGGCAACTGCGCTTTGAAAGCGATGCCGAATACGATCCCGAGTTGTGCTGGATTGCCACAGACGCCGAAGGCGTGATCGGGGTGGCGCAGTGCTGGACCAGTTCCTACATCAAGAATCTGGTGGTGCATCCACGCGCTCAGGGTCGTGGACTGGGTCGGGCGTTGCTGTTGAATGCATTCAAGGTGTTTCAGCAAAGGCGCGAAGGATTTGTCGATCTGAAGGTGCTGGAAGACAACCTGCGGGCGCAGCGGTTGTATGAGAGTGCCGGGATGTATGTGGTTCGCCGGGAATTGGTGCCAGCCGAATAAAAGTCAAAAGATCGCATTTCTCTGTAGGAGCTGCCGCAGGCTGCGATCTTTTAGCGGCTCATCAGGCAACAAAAGTCTTTAGGCATACTCCAACCTTTGGACTCTCAAGACCAAGGATGCCGCCCCCATGAAAACCCTCACTCTGAGCCTGCTCTGCCTCACCGCCCTCGCCTCCCAGGCCCACGCCTCCAGCCCCGACGCCTGGGCCGCTTACGACAAAACCGTGCTCGCCAGTTGCACCAAGGCCAGCGGCCTGAAAGCTGCGAAACCGGTCGGCAGCCCCGCGCAGTTCGATGACCGCGTCGGCTATACCGCCGTGCTGCTGCAAGGCCAATACCCGCAAAAACACATGAAAGGCCAGCAAGGCACCGAACTGTGCCTGTACAACAAAAAGTCGAAAACCGCGTTCGTCACCGAATGGGACTCGATTCATCCGACCGCCAAGCCTTGAGGACTGGCGCACAACTTGCTTCGATCAGCCTCAGCCTGGCGACTTTACGTCGCTGTTTCACACCCTGATTGAAGATTGATCGTGCAATGAATACGACGTTTTCCTGCGTTGGCTGCGGCAAATGCTGCACCGACCACCATGTGCCCCTGACCCTCGCCGAAGCCCGCATGTGGGCGGCGGACGGTGGTCAGGTGATCGTGCTGGTGGAGGCTTTTCTCGGCAACGGCCTGGGCCTGCCGGCGCAGCAGCGTGAACACGCTGAACGACGTTCAGCAGCCGTGCGCAGCGGTACTACCGAGGCCCACGTGGCAATCACTTTCGCCGCCTACAACGTCGGTCGCTGCCGGAATCTTGACGAAGACAACCGGTGCCGCATCTACGAGCGCCGACCGTTGGTGTGCAGGATTTATCCCGCTGAGATCAATCCGCACATCCCGCTCAATCCGGCCGCCAAGGATTGCCCGCCAGAGTCGTGGCAGCAGGGGCCGCTGCTGATTGCCGGCGGGGAGTTGGTTGACCAGGAGCTGTTGGAATTGATCCAGCGCTCACGCCAGGCTGATCGCGACGACATCCGGATCAAGGACGCGATCTGTGCCGCTCTGGGAATTCGCACCACAGCGCTCAAGGGCGATGGGTTCACCGCGTATTTACCGCAGATGGACGCTTTTGCGTCTGTGATCGATCAGGTGTCTTCCCAGCCACTGAACACAGCATCCAGTGAATGGCTGTTTCATTTGTCCGGAGACGACGTGGCCGGGCAATTGCTGGCGGCTGGGGCGCAGGTGGTGACGGAGCCGGCGCAGACGTATGCGTTTATCTCTCTGCGGGCGGCTTGATCCGAAATTCCTGCCGATTGGACTGGCCTCATCGCTGGCAAGCCAGCTCCCACAAGGTTCCATGTCGTGCACAAGTCATGTGAACACTCGAGAAACCTGTGGGAGCTGGCTTGCCAGCGATGAGGCCAGTGGGAACAGCATCAATCCTGGCCTTGCCGCCGCCCCCAGAACTCCCGCGCCAGCAAGCGCAAATCCCCCGCCAACCCCGCCACATCCTCAGAGTTGCGCTGACTCAGCCGCCCCTCATCCACCGTCAATTCGGACGCCGTGCGAATGCTGACGATATTGCGATGGATGTCCTCACTCACCGCGCTCTGCTGCTCCACCGC